>Ga0123353_10005067_pt1 | contig 17194 bp, 7 predicted proteins | sample TergutLab28metaG_3_FD_92763 | JGI IMG/M metagenome (GOLD analysis project Ga0123353, IMG submission 92763) | Labiotermes labralis P3 segment gut microbial communities from Petit-Saut dam, French Guiana - Lab288 P3 | ecosystem: Host-associated > Arthropoda: Insects > Digestive system > Gut ...
AATAGAATTTTGATTTGCTAAAGTTGTTCCCAAATATTTAAACTCTTCCACCCTCTCGAAGGTACTATTATCAATCCTCACACTCTGAATTCGTCCTGCATTTTTATCTCGAGACATGACCATGTACTTAGTTTTATCAGCACTTACTTCCAGTCCAATCTCCCTAGTAGCAGTTACTAGAGCTTCTGCGTTTTCCTTTAGGGTATGTATGCTTCCTCCCAGTATATTAACATCATCGGCTTAAACCAGCAGCTGATGTGTACCATTTAGTTTCAAGCCATCCTGGTTTACCTGAACCCTCCTAATGGCGTACTCTAAAGCAAAGTTAAAAAGAATTGGTGACAGAGCGTCTCCTTGATTCAGACCATTCCTAATAGGGAACTTGTCAGACACAGAATAAGTGTGAAAATCACTATTTTACAACAGATTGTTGTATCGGTATAGACGTGCTCGTTTTGTATTTCCGTAGAACTGAAGTCTCAAAGACAATATAATTATCCATGGATAAAACCAATGTATTACCCAACTAATGCACTTCGTGATACAATATGCACGACATGTTATTTAAACTCCTACATGTTTCGACACCTAGGTGCCATCCTCAGGGAGTTATTGCAACAAATGTATACAGACAAACCTGCCAACTTATGGTAACATATACACATATATTGGCAGGTTGGTTTGTTCAAATTAATGTATGCCTTATGTGTTGTATTACGAAGTGGATTAGTTGAATAATAGATTGATTATAATAACATGGACAGTACGAATAATATAAAGTATGTGGATATTAAAATCGGGGCCTCTTTCCCAGGGAATAATACAGCCGAAGCTTGAAACTGTCCACTTACCCGAATACAATGTCATAGTTACGAATGTGTGAACTGTGATTCCCATAAAGCTTAAGGGCGTGGCACTTAATTAAAGTACATGGGCAAGTTTATATTTTACAGCGACAGGACAACACCACGGTTACACTGACAGAGCGCTATGGTCATTTCATTATGTATTGCAGAGCGGAAAGGACAGGGCAGAACCTCTTTTACTTGATGTTGGGTTTGATTCTGGCAGCACTGAAACTATGTAGGATATAAACAGTATAATTCTTCCATGTTTTGACCGTTTAGTTTGCTTTGTCTTTTGAACATATAGTGTATAGTGGAAGATTTAACATGGCGTTTTCATTGCTTGATATCAAAGGAAAAACGTCGTATATTGTACGAGTAATTATGAGTTTGTGTTCATTTTGTGTGACAACTAGTCAAATTTATGGCGATAGACACAAACTCTACGAACCAGCTTCAGAGTTTGTACAGGTGGAGAGATTTAGATAAGTAAAGCCAAGTTTTGGTCCTCAATCGGGGCAGCCATCGATCGTTTATGTTCAAGTGCAGATAAATTCTAGCTAATGGAACTCCATCTTATGTGAGCACCAGCCAGGGTAAGAAGCAGTAAAATAATGCCCTAGGATCAAATCGAAAATAATTTGATTTTGAAAATGAAAATTTCACATTGTTGTACCAAATCAATGGATTATTCACTGATTTCACTGATATTCCGATCGAAGAAACAGATAAGCTGATTGAACGAATAGTTGGATGTCAATAGTAATTATGCATCTTATCGTCAAGGAATCGAGTTTTCTGTGTTTTCATAGCACAGGGAATTAAGAATAAGAAACTGAAGACGTAAAGACTTCTGGGTATGACAGGTATTACACATTTTTTTATTTGATGTTTTGCTGACCGTACATCTCTGTATAATCTTAGTAGTTAACCAACTTAATGCACAAAATCTTGTTTTATAATAAGTTTATTATATGCCTCTACATGTTTCGAGCACTATGTGCTCATCATCAGCAAGTCAAAATTGCATTATACAGCAACTCCTATCATCACACCTGTAGGTGGCCGTCCGGTGCACAGGTTGAGAGAGGACTGTGCACCGGACGGCCACCTACAGGTGTGATGATACCAGATGCTGTATAATGCAATTTTAACCTGCTGATGATGAGCACATAGTGCTCGAAACATGTAGAGGCATATAATAAACTTATTATAAAACAAGATTTTGTGCATTAAGTTGGTTAATTACTAAGGTATTACACATGTCTATACAATTAAATAACTAATTAATCAACCAAAATGTATTCTGGCGAAACACCATATAGGTTTCTTGATTTTCCTCTCCTATTTTCACCTTCTGTTTTCACTGTCCTAACCATAGTAGGTAAATGTTTATAAACCACTGGTTTTATATTCAACATATTACGTCATGCCCCTTGGGTCCAAATACTTCCTTCAGTGTTTAAAAAAATTGAAAATCCATTCATCGGCCAAACCTCTAGTTTATATCCTGTGACTTTGGTCTCTCAGAACTAACGTAACGTAACGTATCCGCATTGCAATGCAACATTTATCTGACAAACAGTTTGGCCGTGTTTTGTTTGGTGCGGTCCGGGGAACACGAGGATCTGGGACTCCGTGGAGAGCTGTAATAAGGCAAGGGCTATTATTAATTAATCCGAGTCTGAGTTCACTTCTTACATCACTGCACACTACTCTTGTTTGCCAGGAGCGGTTCGTGTATTTTGGTGTAGCCAAGGGCATTTCTTGTGCCACTGTGCGTATTAGCAGCAGCTCCTTGTATATATATCTGTTTCATGGTTACGTTCCTCTCTTTTCCAGCGAGGTTTTACCAAAGTGTATGTGAAATATAGATGCCGTTCCACTTCTGTCCCATTTTTCTATCGCAGAATTTCGTTTTGCCTTACGGCTTTTATCCCTGCAGTGTCTTCCGCGCTAAAAGATTTACATTTGTCGGGGCAAGACATTAATGGAATATGAAATCAGTTTTCTACTCCAAGAGTACAGTCAGCCCTGCTATTACACGTGAATCGTTAACGTAAACTGACTATAATCCGATTGATGAACAGGTGAACGTTTTTTGTGCAACTCGAACTTCCGTATACATGTGCTGAATATTGCGCTACTTCAGTGACCAGTCTCAAGGTATCGCGCGAAAACTCTTCCATAACGCCTATCAATTTGATTACGCAATTACCTGTAACGTCTGACTTATCGGCACAACCGACTACACCAATAGGTTGCCTTTCAGTGTAAACAGCAACTTAGGAAGACTGCGGTGCTCGTTGACTCTGACCTCAATTCCAATAAGGTCTTCGTCTTACCACTGCGATCTTACCATCCGTTGTGATCATCAAGAAAGTAATGCCGCATAGGGCGAGGAATTGCTTCATATCTTTCTCTAGTCAGTGAGGTAACTTTAATTTTGTCATTCGAAGATGTGTGATTAACATGAGAATAGCTGAAAATCGTGTCCTGTGGGTGACTTAGTTATTAACGTTGTTGTTTCTTCGGTTTTGTTATTACACACTTGTCTTGCTGCACAGTACGAATGCACTGCAGTTAATTTTGCATGTGCTATTAAATATACAGAGCGCTACTAAATACATGTTTTTTCCCCGTGAAGCACTTTTTATCACTCCATTAATACATTATCGCTTCTTCGGCGTCAGATGGAGCTCATGTATAATCGATATGCTTCAAATTTTCTGGAGAAAGTACGAATTGAACTTATGAAATATTTAGTTAATTTTTGCGGAATGGTATAAAATATCAACCAGTCGCGACGCATTGGAATGGAGGGCCAAAATTGGTCGATCATCTTTATAGACATTGCACTTTATGGTCACACTTATGGTTATTGTCTTGCATTGGGGTCAGAGTATAAGATGGAGCTCCATTAACCTTAATTCCGAGTACTTTGTCTTTTTTTAAAACTCATGGTTCCGTGCATCTTAATTCAATGTTAATAAAAATCCAACCAGATGTTCGGGCCAAGTTGGAGGGAAGTAGCTGTACCAGTATTATGACCAGTACCGGAGGTTGCGGTTACAGTTTTTAGTACTCCTGATGATGGGTGCGGTGACACCTAAAACATGTAGAGTGATTTTGAATGTAAATAAATATCTGCATACTGTTGCATCTTGTTGGATTTTTATTAATATTAGTTTGTCTTTAATGCAATGAGTAATATCCACAACTCCTGACATAACGAGAGTGTAAGTTGTTTGCTGGGACCAATCAAATGCATTTTCAACATTTTATTCTCAACACTTAGTTTTAATAAAAGAATTTTAACAAGGGACTGTAAATGTAATCATTTGGCAGATTTTGCCACCAAGTCTGACGCAAATTGTCCTAAACTCAAAGAAAGTTTTCTCTGAAAGTGGGAGCAGTGAAAATGTATATTGCAAGGCATTTTGTAAATGAGTAAGTACTTTAGTTTGCACTATCAGTAAAGGAGAGTACTCGATATAGAGTGCTGGTTTTCTTAGTTACATTCTGTCGATTTTTTCTACTGCTTTAGTCTTGATATCCGCTTTAAAACCTATAATTAGAACGCACAACATGACATTTTAAAGGAAACGTCTTGTTATATAGAGACAGTAAGCTGCGAAAATTAAAATTATATTTTTATTTCCTTACAATACGACGCGTAGTAAAATGTTTCGAACAAAATGTGTAAACCTGAAGGAGGTCTATATTTTATTTCTTTGCTACTTTCTTGCGAGATGAGGCCTTTTGAGAGGATTATCGAAATTTTTACCTTTAACCCGTAGACGGACGAAATTTTATGAAGGTAATCAAAACCTAATTTTCAACCTCACAGCTGTTATTATGCCTGTCCATTAACAGGATGGTCAGTTGATGCTGATTAGGGACATAATCCCTCTTCATTCTGAGGATGGTGCGGAACCAGTAAATACATTCTATGCGAGAAAATACACGGTTTGTGAAAGCTGAAGTGTATTGTACATAGCTGACATTAACTTCCGCGTTTGGATGCTTGCTAGAGGTTTTACTGGATGGAAACCAGAAAAAATGAATTCTACAAAAAACTTAAGACCTCAAAGGCGAAATATCACGAGCCTTATCGGATAGTTTCTTATATTGTACATGGCGATGAACTAAACAAACACGACATAACCATTATGACTTCGTTGGATGCGATCCGCACAAAATCGTCTCCCAAATATATCCTTAAAACTTTGTAATTAAACTTGCATTCTGTTGATTCTTAACTTATGGTGACATAGTAAATTACGTTTAAAGTGTTTAGCATTTTGAAGGACTTTGCATGAAGATAAACAAAGGAGAGCAAATGTTCACATGATTTAATTCTGTAAGCCAGAAGGAGAAAGACCGTTTGCAACTCACAGGTGAAGTTCTTAGAATAAGTGGGTCCCTGTCACCAAGGCATGGAGCGTCTTCAGGTTGCGGATGGAGGAACAGCCTCGAATATGGAAGATAGCTACGGATATATTGCATAAGCATTCGCAGACAGCTAACAAGATGTTGTGTTCCAGCTTGGTTGTTGGGCGAGGTGCTAAAATCCCCTACCTTAAAACCTGCTCTTGTTACGAAACGGACACAGGTGCATCGGGCCTGGACTGTTTCTTTGGTGCGACCTAAGCTGTGGAAAAGGGACATGAGGTTTGGAACGTTGAATGTTAGCATCCTGTATAGGTCATGTTCACTTGCAACAGTAGCCGGGCAATTAATAAGGAACAAATTAGATTTAGAAGGTTTACAGGAGGTTAAGTGGGACAAAGGGGGCACTGTAACGGAAGGGGATTTTACTTCTTTTTGTAAAAGAAAGCGAAAATTATCAATTGGAAACAGGATTTTTTGTTCACTACGGAATATCATAAGCAGTTAAGATAGTACAGTTTGTTAGGTATTGGATGTCATATATAGTTCTGAGAGGTCATTGGTGAAATACAATTGTTTTGATTGCATACACCAACTGAGGAGAAAATTGATGATTCAAAAGATAGTTTTTATGAGGAATTAGATCGGGTTTTGTATCATTTTCCCAAGTACCATATAAAAATTCTGTTGGGAGATTTTAATGCATAACTGGGGAGAGAAGATATTTTTAAACCGACAATTCGGAATGAGAGTCTACATCAAGATAGTAATGATAATGGTGTTAGAATAGTAAACTTTGCCACATCAAAAAATTAGTCGTTAAGAGCATTATGTTCCCGCACCGAATCATTAAAAAGTACACCTGTACCACACCTGATGGGAAGACTCAAAACCAGATTGATCACATATTCATAGATAGATGGCATTCGAGTGTATTAGACGTACGAAGTTTCAGGGGAGCTGACTGTGATACTAATCACAGTCTGGGTGTTGGAAAAGTTACGGGAAGATTAGCAGTAAGTAAACAAGCAGCACAGACGTTGGATGTGGAGAGATTAAATCTCAGGAAGCTAAGTGAGCTGGAGGTAAGGAAAAAGTATCAGATTAAGATCTCAAACAGGCTTACAGCTTTGGAGATCTTAAATGACAGCGAGAACATAAATAGGGCTTGCGAAAACATTGAAGAAAATATCAAAACCTCAGCTAAAGAGAATCTAGGTCTGAACGAATTGAAGCAGCATAAAACATGGTTTGATGAAAATAGTTTACGTCTTTTAGAAGAAAGGAAGCAGGCTAAAATGCAGTCGCTACAGAATCCAAATCAAAGCCGTGTAGATATTCTAAACAATGTAAGACGTGAAGCTAATAGACATTTCATGAGCAAAAAGAAGGAATATCTGAAAGCCTAAATTGATGAAACTGAAACTAACAGTAAGATTAAAATATCACAAACTTGTTTTGGAACATCTGTGACTTCAAGTAGGATTACCAGCCTAGAACTAATACAGCAAAGACGAAAGGGGCGATTTGGTTACAGACTGCCACAGTATTTTTGCTTGGTGGAGGAACTACTTCTCTCAGCTGTTGAGTGTTCTTTGGGTTAATGAGGTTAGGTAGACAGAAATACGTACAGTAGAACCATTAGTGCCTGAGCCAAGTGTGTTTGAATTGGAGATGGATATTGAAAAGCTAAAAAGACACAAATCACCAGGTATTGATCAAATCCCAGCACAACTGGTTAAAGGAAGGGGTCGAAAAATTCACTCTGAGATCCATAAACTTTTTTTTATAAACTCATGGTTCCGTGCATCACAATTCAGTGTTAATAAAAGTCCAACCAGATGCAACAGTATGCAGATATTTATTCACTGCAAAGTCACTCTACATGTTTCGGGTGTCACAGCACCCATCATCAGGAGTACTAAAAACTGTAACCGCAACCTCCGGTACTGGTCATAATACTGGTACAGCTACTTCCCTCCAACCTGGCCCGAATAAATATCTACATACTCTTGCATCTGGTTGGATTTTTATTAACATCCATAAACTTGTTAATTCCATTTGGAATAAGGGGCTTTGCCGGAGGAGTGGAAGGGGTCGATCTTTGTACTTATGTATAAGCAGGGCGATAAAACAGATTGTAGTAATTATAGAAGCATACACATTTTGTCAACTACGTACGAAATATTATCCAGCATACTGCAGTCAACATTTACTCCATATGCAGAGGAAATTATTGGAGATCATCAGTGTGGATTTCGACGCAACAAGTCAACTACTGATCATGTATTCTGCATCCGTCAAATACTTGAGAAAAAACGGGAATACAACGAAGCAGTGCATCAGATATTTATGGACTTCAAGAAAGCTTATGTTTCAGTTAGGATGGAGGACTTGTATAATATTCTCCAATAGCTTGATATCCCCAGGAAACTGGTAAAGCTAATAAAAATGTGTCTGAATGTAACCTATAGCAGGGTCCCGGTAGGCAAGTATTTGTCTCATATGTAACCTGTTAAAAATAGCTTTAAATAAGGAGATGCTTTATTGCCATTGCTTTTCAACTTTGCTTTAGAGTATGCCATTGGGATGGTTCAGGTAAACTAGGATGACTTGAAATTGAATGGTGCACATAAGCTTTTGTTTTATGCCGAAGCGTGTATACTATAAAGAGAAACTCAGATGCGTTAGTAGTTTATAGTAATTTGATTGGACTAGACGTAAATGCTGATGAAACTCAGTGCATGGTCATGTCTCTCGATCGGAATGTAGGACGAAATCACTCTTCCTTTGAAAGGGAGGAAGATTTCAAATATTTGGGAACAACTTTAACGCATAATAATTCTATTCAGGAAAAAATTAAGGGAAGATTTAAATCAGGGAATGCTTGTTATCATTCGGTGCAGAATATTTTGTCTTCCAGTTTGCTTATCTAAAAATATAAGGATTCAGATATATGTAACTGTAATTTTTCCTGTTGTTTTGTATGGGTGGGATATTTGGCCGCTCATATTGCGGAAAGAACGTAGGCTAACGGTGTTTGAGAATAGGGTGCTGAGGAGAATATTTGGACGTAAGAGGGACGAGGTAACAGGGGAGTGGAAAGAAAACTACATAACAAGAAGCTTAATGATACGTATTCCTCATCAAATATTATCTGGATGATCAAATCAAGAAGAATTTGGTGGGCGTTGCATTTAGCATGTATGGGGGAAAAGAGAGTTGCGTACAGAGTTTTGGTGGGGAAACCTGAAGGAAAGGGACCACTTGGAAGACCCAGAAGTACGTCGGAGGATATTATTAAGATGGATATTGAGGAAGTGGGATGGGGGGATGGATTGGATTGATTTGGCTCAGTATATGGAGAGGTGATGGGCTGTTGTATAATGCAGTAATGAACGTTTGGGTTCCATAAAATGCAGGGAACTTCTTGACTAGCTGAACACCTGCTAGCTTCTGAAGCAGGGCTCTGCCCCATGGATTAAGTAAGTATTTAAGTCAGTAAGTGAGTAAGTAAGTAAGTAAGGAAGGAAGTAAGTAAACAAGTCAGCTGGTAGAATAATATAGAAATAGAGCTAAAAGAAAAGGGTGTGGTGTTTTTGACTGCATTCTTCAGGTTTAACTAAGAATTCAGTGGGAGTTCCTTGTTAAGTATGTAACATATCCTGATGACTGATCAAATTCGGAATGTTTTTGGACCAGTCATGCAAGTGTCTGTTCCTCAACCCGCAGGGAATGCGGGTAGTTACATAAATGTTTAGTGCGAATATTAACAGCACTATGTATGCTACCGGCAGTCGTAAGAAGTGGGAAGTGTAAGAAATCGTGATGCATCAAACCGGGCTACATTTTCGTATTTACGCAAACATCACATGGAGGCACATTTGATACTCTTACTGAAGGCGTTAACTGCGGTTTTGGCGTAGCAGCGCTGAACATCGTCTGTAACCTACTGTTTTATGCTCGTCAGAGCCACTGCTGATGCTGCAACGTAGGCTTGCTTCTTTAAATATTTGTCTGCATCGCTGCACCAATATTAATAATTCATGCTTTTTTCTCTTTCCTTTATTATTCTGGTCCCCGTCTCTTCTTCTCTCTAAAAAAAACTCTTTTTTCCTTTACCAAGAAGCGACGCACGTAATTTTCTGTTTTTCGGCTAGCACAAAGTCCATTATCCATGAACTATTCAAAAGCTGACCTGACGGAATAACCAAAATAGACAAACGCATAATTTGTTTGTCCAGTAAGTTCTCTGTTCTACTTTTCACTTTTTCGTCACTCTTATTGTTATTATTTTTAAGTTATTACAAATAGAGGGAAGTCTGTGTTACCTCTCTCAGGAATAACTAAACTCTTCATCTCTACGCTGATTTCTAAGGGATTTACGTAAACAGAAGTTGCATACATCCGAAAATCTGTTGCCACACAAGATTCCCATGCTTTATGGTAAGTGGCGCTAAACTTTCATACATTTGAGACATTTACGGGTATCATGATTTTGTCAGAAGTGGTGAAAATGCATCGGTTGTCAAACGTTCTTTAGTGGAAACGGATATGGGAACAGACTTGATAACGCCATGAGCCTGTTTTGCATTATAAACTAGCAGAAATAGGCTGAAAAGTTCACGTAAATTTGTGGACACTTTTTAATTTTATCAACCATCACTACAACAACGATATTTGTCACCTGAATTTAACACCTTTGAGAGTAAATAGAAGACACTGCGCAGTGATCAGTCTGTGTGCCTTCTTGGTGCCGAGTCCCGCGCCCTGGGGATGGGCGCGTGAAAAGATATTCTGAGTGTGACCGCTGCCTCCTTGGTCACCGTGGGGCGTTTTTTGACCGGACAATGGTCTGTCATTTGTGCAGTGTCTTGGCCTCTGTTAAGTATACATACTGAAACAGGTGCATCCTTCTTGAAGCACACACATGACGTACAGCATCACCGGAAAGCTGAAAGTCTTCAAAGGTTTCTCTAATTAAATATTGTATTATGTCACCAAAGGCGTAAATTGACCTACACACAACAGCGGGCAAGTGGACCGTTGGAGACGATAAACAAAAGGCAGTTTAACATTTTTTGTAGATCTATTTTGAAATTACGTGCCTTTTATGAATCAAAGCACGTGAAGTAATTGTCATGAGCGTTAGCTAACAGAAAGGCCTAGGAAGAGGAGTATGAGGAGGAGAAAAAGTATAATGGAGATAAGGAGTGACAGAAAATCATCAGTATTTCTCATATACCGTAAGCATATTCACTTTCTCAGGCCAACATAGAGGTCATTCAGTTTTATAACGCATTTTTGGTCTTCTGGTTTCTTGGTACTGATTGGTGCTGCTGATTGATACAGTCCTTCTTGAGGAGGGGTAATCAATTATTTGGTCAAGGAATTCCCTGAATTATATAGCACCCAAAAATAAACTATTATAATGTTCAGAATGACCCCTCAATGCCCACTATTCTTAGGATGATTAACTCTAATCCACCACCCCCCAGCCTTACGGTCTGATGTTTTTAGATAATTATTTGTGTTATATTCTCTTCCTATATGTAGACAGCTATATAGACAGATGGGTAGGAAAGTGTCAACGTAACCGGATGAAATGTAAATGGAATATTAATCATTAGTTTTTCAGTTGGATCTGGAAGGTACGAGGAAAAATTTGCAAAAGCTTATATACTTTTCGTCTTAGAGACAAATTCCTTTTTATTACCTTTTATTTTGTTGTTTCTGTGGAAGATTCACTGAATAACGTAATTCCTAACCCTGTGCCTCCCATTTAACATAGCGTGTGCTTAGAGTATCGAAGAAATGTTATCAATTTTAGTGAAAGTTTTGGGCCAGTAGCAGTAGGAAACATCGTTATATTTATTCCTGTTATATAAAATGCGTTATTTATATTTTAGCTCATGAACTTTGTGTTACTAATGCATCAAATATAGACACATAAATTCTACAATGTAAACATATTTCTTTGTTTATATTTGAACTAATATTGCAACATAAAATAATGGAAGACTACATTTGTGCCCCAAATATAAAGACAGCAGTCATATGCAGATTCTTTCAATAACTTTGCATTTGTACTTTGAGAATTTTACAGCATCGGTGGTAGAGGATGTAACATTCTTTTAAATTATTTAAATTTCTTGTGGCACTAGATCGGCAGAGTGTCACGTGATCAACATTGGTGAAAAGGAATGAACAGATTTCATTTTTAGTGTATTATATATGTGTATATGTATGTAAATATTTATTCCAGGCTTATCAATATCGTTGATTTGCGGACCGCAGTAAGCTAAGTGGTTTTAGAATTGACCGAGAACAGCTGTAGTTGTTTTAAATATTAACGATCCCATGATCGTTCTTTGTAATAAGCCACAGCTCGACATTAGAATGCAAAGCCTTACGAAAGTAAGTTTTACATTAAAGGTAATTCATGTTCACAGAGCACTTACGCACTATTTGTTTATGAACTGTGTAGAGTTACTTTATCGCAGACGTACACCAAATGTGTGGTGAAGTTTATGTGTAACTTACTTGGTTTTTAATAATTTGAATTTATGCCGGTGGTGTATGTTAGATTTACGTATTTTTAGGTTTTGGCATCTTGTAGTTTTCTCCATAGATGCCGCTGTTTCGAAAGAACAGCTGCCCCCTTCTTCAGAGTAGAAATATGAGCTAGTCTTCGAAATCTGATAAGGATAGACAGGAAGTAAGGACGGAATACAGCTCTGAAAGTACTAATACTAGGAGAATCAAATTGACTAATGAGTTTCAGACTGTCAGAAACCGCACTGCCTCATGTTTTAAAAAACAAGGATCTTCTGTAGTGTGTAGGTTACGAGGTGAACGGCTGGGGCTGGCCTTTTCTACAACGTTTCCCCACTGGTTTAGCCTTCTCCTAGCCTTCCATTTAATGTGTACCGAGAGACAAAGGAACTGGGGAGAGGCTGACAGTCTGTCTATATCTCGTGTAAATTTTAATAATGCGTTGAATTTTGTTTCCACTCTTCCACACAGCCTCATAATTTGGTGCTTCAATCACGGGGACAAGTTTGGACGTTGAATAATTTCCTTAATTCATTACGCTTGTTTCCATATTTTGCTCTAATTTTAACGGCCACTGGTCCAGTACTTTCGGAATAACAAAATAAAGTTACGCGTTTTCTGAAAGTACGAACTCCACCTGAAGTCCTGTAGGAACACGGAAGTTGCGATAATAGGACCGAAGCAATTTCCGAAGTAATTACAAACTTGCATAGAAGACCCTGGGACACAGTCGTACTTTGTGGTAGCAGATATTACGTCATGTATATGTATTACTACCGTGGTTAGAGGGAGAGGTCAAGACACAGCGGGTTGTAGGCACGTTCTAAGTACCTAGCTGTAACAAGTAGGAATACATTGTGAACGTTGTCGTGCGCTGAATTGAATTTGTGGCCCCCTTAGCCACCTAACCAGAGTGTAGAAGACCAGAAGCTCTTTCCAAGACTAAATGTGCCCGGGGCGTGAAGCTAACAATTTACCTGTAACAAATGTCGAGGTTAGGAATTCGTGCAGCTACCAATCCACTACCCCTTCCCCCTCCATACCGTCTGCTTCTTTGACTTTAAGGGACATATTTACCTTTTACTTTGTAGAATTATTTGCAGAAGTAATAAATGATAATAGTATAATTTAGCCGCCCTTATTTTCGAATTACTTACTTCATTGGTAGGGTTCGTTATTTAAATTACAAAACCAGAAAGAAGGTTCAGTTCCAAATTTCGTTATGTATTTAATTAGCACACCAACCAATGCACATATATAAAACTTTCTATATTAAAATACTTAAAATCGCTTGAACATGTTTCGTTCCTAAGATCATCTTCAGGGAGCTACACTGTTCCTTGCTACAGTCACGTTTTTAAAATACACTCACTGATTGATTTCTTATATTAATTTAGTGTTGTGGCAGCATGTCATATTGTGGAAGTCGTCGTCGTAGTCGTACGACCTACACAATATGACATGCTGCCACATGCCACAACACTAAATTAATATAAGAAAATTAATCAGTGAATTTTTTAAAAAAAATGTGACTTTAGCAAGGAACAGTGTAGCTCCCTGAAGATGATCTTAGGATCGAAACATGTTGGAGCTATTTTAAGTGTTTTAATATAAAACATTTTATGTATGTGCATTGGTTGGTGTGCTAATTACATGACTCTACGAAATGCACGGTGCAACGATGAAGATAGTTCTTTACATATTATTTCAGTATGAATCTCATTCCCTTTGGAACGGAACTAAAAGTGTCTCTTTGTGAATTGTGTCTGTGTTAAGTAAAAGCTGTACATTATTATATTTCTTGTACGTTTGTGACGATAATACGCGGAATTGAGTTACGAAATTTTGTGTTGTAGCTTTTAAGTGTCACGAACTTTTTAAATATTTTTGTAATTTGTTAGTTAACGCAAAAGTAGTGTATATAATTGATTCTTAATTCAAACAGCTCAATAGCTGTGAAATAAATTGTAAATGCTATTGAAAATTCGTATTTTCTGGACGTTATGTGCGTAATTGTTAAATGGGACGGCCCATCTGTGTTTGTAAGTTATACGGTGTAATTTTTTATAATAAAAGCCAACAAGATGCACTATTTTAGTAAAGAACACTCCATGTTCCGGACAGACTTACTGTCCATCATCAGGAGTCTTAATACTGTATTCACTGCAATTGGTATTTGTCATCCCGACCTCGCTAGCAGACAGTCAACATAACTAGTATGACAATTACCAATTGCTGTGAATACAGTATTAAGACTCCTGATGATGGACAGTAAGTCTGTCCGAAACATGTAGTGTTTTTTACTAAAATAAAGTTGAGAAATAGTGCATCTCGTTGACTTTTATTTTAAGAAAATATCACGATGCACGGTCCTCTGAATGTCAAATACGGTGTAAGTTCTTAGTTTACACTGCCAGTTGTTAACGAGACTTCACGAAATATTAACAGGCTTCCAGGCAACTGAAGTTTAACCAAGTTACAGTTTGCATTCACCGTGTACTGTTTACACACTTTATTTACATACTAGAATGAATACTTCTTACTGATATGAAAATCAGGAGGCGATTTGAGCATTATTAATTATTTAATAATATGTTATTTTCTTGTTTCTGAAAGATGAGTACAAACTCCGCTATCAAGCTCCATATTCTTTGCCTGTGATGGAAATGTGGCTGTGAGTGTTATCCTTAGGATAGGCATATTAAAAGTACCAACATAATAAATGAACAGACTGTTGAGGTCGAGTGATTCCAGTGTTAAGCCTAGGTGTATATAAACGTATGAAAGTAATACAGTGGCGTACCGGGTTTGTATGTCGTGACTTTGCTTTAAATTCATATTAGTCAATTTTTAATAAAGTGGAGAAAGACATACTTTTGTTACGTTATGATAACTGTTACACCGATGTAACTTAAGATGTGAAATTTTATAATGATATGTTCTAAGCAGTCTATGATGTAGATCACGGATACTGCTTAGAATTTCTGTACCTAGAATTATACCGTGCTCACGTTCATGCTTGTAACGTTTGTTACTTTTGTCGTTTTACGTATATTAATATCCTGCTGTTCTTTCTAACTGTTCAATCAAATGTTGCCATCTTATATTACAGGCGCCATGCTGTGATTTCGAAGCGTGTCCAGATTGGAATGACTGACATCACGATGGCTGTGTTCCACCTAACCACGTGGTTATTTATCTTCAGCTGGGTTCAAGCAGACCTTGTGCACGCCGATGAATGCACACAGTGAGTCAAATTACATTTTATCATGTTTTATTAAAACTCTGAATTTCCAGAAATCCTGCCAGGGTTAAATTGAGGATTGAGAAAAATTCATGTGTTCCTGTCTTCAGACATACGTTTATTTTAGAATTTTCGTTTTTTATATGAACTATTTTTAACATTTATGAAAATACATATAGTGGATACAATACGTATTTTGTTTGTGGCATGAAGGTAAATAATGAAGGAAGGGTTGGGGTGGGTTGGAGGAGAGAAGGGACGAAGGAATGAATTTTGAGCAGGGACGCATGGAAGCTAATGGCACCACCCTGGTGAGGGGAAATGCGGAAGTGAGAATCATTAATGTTGGTTACTGCAGCAGTTCCAAGCTGCGCTGTAATAATGGCTTAAAACGTGAATGGGCAACGAAATTGGTCACTTTCCACCGCAGAACACTGGCATGCGGCTGAGCAATTTGCCTGTTACAATACGTCATGTACAGCCAGTAAAGGCAGGGTAGTTTTATGCACGTGTATTAGAAGATTTTATGAGTGGATCAATATTTGATGACACCTTCATAAGATATGCATTGAGTTCCGAATTCGTAATATTGACGTTCAAGGTCACAGCGCTGTTTTTACTAATTTTTAGACTGGGTTACTTAGTTAAGGAACAAATAATCAAACTCGTTGCCATGAACCTGTGAACGTGAACCCCGTATTGTTAGGAACAGTGTAGATACTGCGGACCATTTGTTGCTTCTACAGGAAATTACTTCATGTTTAAAGCTCTTTTTTGAGAAACATGGCTGGTCATCAAAATTTACAGCCAGGTATGAAATCCAAAGAAAAGTGGCATTTACGGGAGCTGATTTTGAACATGTACAATCCATTCCTCACGCGTTTTACTTTTTAAGTTTGCTTTCATTACTATCCCTCCATTTATTCCTCTGTCACCAAAGTGGTCTCTTTATGCATAGTGTTTAGCTCGCGTCCACTGATTTATCTTCCTGCCGCTAAATATTCTCCTAAGGCACTTGTTGTCAACAACAACCTAGGTTATTTAACTCCGTAGGGTTCTGATACTGTTGTAACAAACATTCGGTTTTTTATTTTGGCCCATCTCTCACTGCTCAGAAGTAAAGGAATTGAACATACAGTTTTCTTAATCTTCTCTCTGTACGTCAACAAGAAAAAGGGTGGGGGGGGAGGGCAGGACGTTAAAAATGTGAATTGTTCTTTGTAACGGACCAACCTGGGTCGGTGGCTCTCAACATTTCTACCTGATGACGATAACGAATATGATTTTCGAAACCTGATGCTTATATTTTGTAATTTAAGTCAGCGAATGGTGGAGGAAGTTCAGGAATTGAGTGGTTCTAAAGGTCCCATATTTTCTAATACTGTTTTTAAGACAACCTTTACGACCCTATGAAATCGGGGTAAAATGTAATTTTGGATATTTGGAAACTGAAGTATGAGTGGAAGATCAAACATTTTTCTTAATGGTACCAAGCAGTTCCTTAAATTTAATTTGCACTTAATTTTCCATTGAATGTGATTTACTTTAGACTTCATCGCCTGCCGCTCACGAAAAAATGCGTTGCCTTATGTAATTTAGAATTACGTTATTACGGATCTTCCAGATCCTTTCTCGTGTCAATTCCTGTATATCTGTAAGAATTTTGAAGTTTTAATGCAAAAAGTTAAACTTCATTTTATTTGTGTCCTCATACAAAACTCGTAAAATCATTCTAATGGACAGTCTCCAAACAGCAGAGCACACACTGCAGTGAGGTTCACGAACATTCCTGGTTGTCATCGGAGACCGGGTCGTATTTATACGCATCATCATCATCATCATCATCATCATCATCATCATCTGCATGAGACACTTCACACAGCAGGAACGTGTACGGGTGGGGCTCACGTAATACACATGCAAACATACACACGTACATATATTACACACACACATACACATACATACATATATACATACACACATACACACGTACGTATATTACACACGTACATACATACATACAAACATAATACATACATACATTCATACATACATACATGCATACATACATACATATACACATACACACACACATACATACATACATACATACATACATACATACATACGTACATACATACACACATACATACAT
>Ga0123353_10005068_pt1 | contig 17193 bp, 14 predicted proteins | sample TergutLab28metaG_3_FD_92763 | JGI IMG/M metagenome (GOLD analysis project Ga0123353, IMG submission 92763) | Labiotermes labralis P3 segment gut microbial communities from Petit-Saut dam, French Guiana - Lab288 P3 | ecosystem: Host-associated > Arthropoda: Insects > Digestive system > Gut ...
CCGCTTGATTTGATCAATATATCCATCTCCAGAAGATCACTCAGGTAAGCAAGAAGATCTTCCTCGCGGAAATGAGCGGCTCGCTTCAGTGTCTGATAAATAGCATAGGGATGCTGGCCGATCAAACCCAGCTCTTTTTTCCCGCTCTGTGCCAACTGCTCTTTGACCATGGGCATGATACGCCGCTGAAATTCACCATAATCCATATCGTGGCGAAATCCTTTGAACACCCCATGACGAATAAGGTATTTGGCATGATACAAATGTCGTATTTCCCGGCCAATGACGGCAAAAATCATTAAGTAAGGAACGCCTTGAAGAACTAAGGCGCGCAACACTTCCAGGCTTGCCGCCAGATCCCTTTCCGCCATGGCTGTAACCAACTGAAAGACATCCTCTTCCCGGAATTTGCCAATGGCTTCTTCCACATCCTCCTCATTAATAATGGCACTGTTTCCGGAAAAGGCGATCAATTTTTCAACCGCCTGTACAGAATCACGTAATTGAAACCCTGTTTTGTTTCCTAAAGCATCCCATGCCTCAGGGGTCATTTTTTTCCCTGCATCGCGAAGAACATGCCGCACTTCCGCCATGATTCGTTCCTTCTGCTTCTGCTCTGCCTTTGCTTTGGGAAAATGGAGTACCACGCCCACACTGGAAATAATCTTGAAAAGCTTTTTCCTGCGATCCACAGTCTCTGTGACAAGGATGAGGTGATTCTCTGAAGGAACACGGGAAAGAAGACCTTCCAAAGTGTTTTCATTCCTTTTCTTCGTTCCCGCCAAGTCGCAACCATTGGCAAAACAGAGTTCAATCATGACGGGAACCCAACGCTCACGGTCTTTTCCCTCATCTCCCAATAAGCGTTCCCATTCTTCTTCGCCAATGTTTTTCCAGGCGCCATCTTTTAAATCCTCTAACGTCCAACCGACCATCTCCAGAAAAAACATGAAAGAAGCAACCGCTTGGGAGGGATACTTCTCCATCTTACTGCGAATATTTTTTACGAGAGAGGAAATGGTTTGCTGGGAATGAAACAAATGGGTATCACGGACGACAACGACCTTACGGCCCGAAAAAAGGGGAGGCAAAACAAGGGCCGAGCAAATTTCACTTGCTTCGTCGGGACCGCCAACCAGAGGAAAAAGGTTTAATGTCCGGTCAGCATCACCAAGAATGATGGAAGTCATCTCCTCCAAAGTTCTTTCAATTAGGAACTCTTCGTCTCCGTAAAGGAGATAAACGGGATGAAAATGACCTTTTTCAATACTGGCAAGGGCTTGCTGAAAACTGTCTGTGGATGTTTCCCCCATGAATGTTAACCTTCTTCAATAAAATTCCTTTTCACCGGCAAAACCATAAGGGAAAAATCACGGGCATGAAAAAGGACGCAAGGATAATTCTGCTTCCCCAAAGCGGGGAACAGGAAAGGGAGTATTGATTTTTTTATCCGTTACACAACGACAAATTTCTGAATATAACGAACCACATCATCAGGATCATCAATAATTTGAAAAATATCCATATCTCCTTTATCAATCAGCTTCTCCTTCAGCATGGTGTTCTTCAACCATCCGACAAGCCCTTTCCAATACTCACTCCCCATAAGGACAACGGGAAAACCTTTTATGTGCTTGGTCTGAATGAGAGTCAACGCTTCAAAGAATTCGTCCATCGTCCCAAAACCACCGGGAAGAATGACATAGGCCATGGCATACTTAACAAACATGACTTTACGGATAAAGAAGTAGTGATAGTTGATCGCTATATTGGCGTAGGAGTTGGGTTTCTGCTCATAGGGAAGCTGAATATTCATTCCGACAGACGTTCCACCAGCATCCGCGGCGCCTTTGTTGGCTGCTTCCATAATACCTGGGCCACCGCCGGTGATAACGCTGAACCCGGCCTGGGCAAGTTTTTCCGCAAGCCGCTGGGCTTTTTCGTAATAGGGATTTTCCGGGCTGACACGGGCGGAACCGAAAATACTCACTGCGCGCCTTACACGCGAAAGGGTGTCAATAGCATCGACAAATTCCGCCATAATCCGGAAAATACGCCACGACTCTGCCGGGTTTAAATGATCAATTGTGTATTGCTTCTCCTCTATCCTCCTCGTCTGGTCATGATCTTGCATTTGTGTCTCCCTTAACTTGGATAAAGATACCCTCTATAATTGTTCCATGACGTGCTTATAACAAATCAACGTCTCTCCTGTCTGAAAGATTCCCGGTACGGCCCGGCGACAGGAGACCAGCGGTTCCCCTGATTAGAGAAAAACCATTAAAAGAATTTTTAACCGTTCTTCCGCCTCTGAACTTTAGCCAAGCGCCTCCGCGCTTCAATATTTTTCCTCTTGCGCTTCACAGAAGGTTTTTCATAGGCGCGTCGGACTTTCAGTTCCTTAAATAAACCACTCTTAGAAAGCTTATTTTTTAAAATTTTCAAAGCTTTTTCCACATCGTTGTCAAATACCTTAACTTCCAAGTTTTTCCTCTCCTTTTCTTTTTTTATTTTTTATGACGATGACGGCCACACTCTATGCAGAAGATGATTTCATCGTGAACAAATATCCTTCATTCCGCAGTAAAGAAACTTGTACGGCTTTCCCCTCACCTCGCATGTCTTGCCCCATCAGAGCTGCTCATGATACTCCTGAATGGTTTTTACAGACAATTCTTCTTTTTTCATCGCCTTAATACCGTTAACCGCGGCCTGAGCGCCGGACAAGGTGGTGATTAAGGGGACATTGTGAAATACGGCGGTGGAACGAATAATGGCCGTATCTTCCCGCGTTTTTTTACCGCTGGATGTATTAATAATCATGGCTACTTCATGGTTTTTCATCATGTCAATCACATTGGGACGTCCTTCATGTATCTTGGGCAGAGGAGTTACGTCAATATCACTGTTTTTGAGCACCGCAGCCGTTCCGCCTGTGGATACGATGGAGAAACCAAGATGTTCCAATTCCTTGGCCAGAAAAACAATCTGACGCTTGTCTTTATTGTTTACACTGAGGAAAACGCAACCAGCACCGGGAAGAATCGTTCCCGCTGCAATTTGTGACTTGGCAAAGGCCATTCCGAAACTGTAATCAATCCCCATTACTTCGCCTGTGGATTTCATTTCCGGCCCCAAAATCGCATCCACTCCGGGAAATTTCGCAAAGGGGAAAACCGATTCCTTCACGGCAATATGGGGAATATCCACTTCTTTCGTAAATCCCAATTCTTCTAAAGTCTTGCCGGCTATCACCTTCATGGCCAGATCAGCCAAGGAAACACCCGTTACCTTGCTCACAAAGGGAATGGTACGCGAGGCGCGGGGATTCACCTCAAGAACGTAAACAACATCATTACGCACGGCATACTGAATATTCATCAGCCCTTTGACCTGAAGCTCCCGTGCCAGAGCATACGTATTTTCCTTAATTAATTTAACCAGTTTCGCATCAAGGGAATAAGGAGGCATAACGGAAGCGCTGTCTCCAGAATGAATGCCAGCCTCTTCTATATGCTCCAGAAGACCACCGATAACGGTTGTTTCACCATCCGAAATGGCATCCACATCAATTTCAATGGCATCTTCAAGAAACTTATCAATCAGTGTCGGGTGCTCCGGAGAAACGCGAATGGCTTTTTTCATGAACTCTTCCAAACCTTCATCGCTATAAATAATCTCCATCGCTCTTCCGCCTAACACATAGGAGGGGCGGACGATGACGGGATAACCTATTCTGTTGGCTACCTTTTGGGCCTCAGCGAAAGAACGGGCCGTGCCGTTATCAGGCTGGACAAGATTCAGCTTTTTCAACAAGACCTGAAACCGCTTTCTGTCTTCCGCTCGATCAATGCTGTCCGGTGTTGTACCCCAAATGGGAACGCCAGCTTTTTCCAGTGAAACAGCCAGATTTAACGGCGTCTGACCACCAAACTGAACCACAACGCCAACAGGTTTTTCGCGGCGGATTACATTAAGCACATCCTCACGGGTCAATGGTTCAAAATAAAGCTTATCCGACGTATCATAATCCGTGCTGACTGTTTCCGGATTGCTGTTAATCATGATGCTTTCGTAACCCAGCTCCTTCAAGGCGAGAGAAGCATGAACACAACAGTAGTCAAACTCAATCCCCTGCCCGATTCTGTTGGGTCCGCCACCCAAGATTACCACCTTGGGCTTGTCACTGCGTATACTTTCCTCTACCGATTCATAAGAAGAATAATAATACGGTTTTTCCGCTTCAAATTCACCGGCACAAGTGTCCACCAGCTTGAAAACAGGATAAATATCCTTTTTCTTCCTCATATCCTCAACAACAAGTTCCGTTGTACCCAGTATGTGGGCTAACTGAACATCGGAAAAACCAAATTCTTTGGCCTGCCGCAGGATATTCGTCGGAAAATCCTTTTTCCATATGCGGAGGTCCTTTTTTGTCCCATGAAAACAATACTCCCGCAGTTGCAACTCCAGATCAAAAATTTCCTTCATGTTAAAGAGAAACCAGCGATCAATCCGGGTCAAAGCAAAAATGTCATCAATGGACATTCCCATTTGCAAAGCATACCGGATATAAAAAAAGCGTTCGGCATTGGGAATACGCAGCTTTTCCCGTATACGAGCCAGGCTTTCTTCCCCGGCAAAAGAAATATCTTTCCCATCAGCGCCAAAGCCAAAACGGCTGGTTTCCAAAGAGCGCAATCCCTTCTGAAACGCTTCTTTAAATGTCCTGCCAATTGACATGGCTTCTCCCACAGCCTTCATGGAGGTGTTGAGGGTCGGATCGGCCAGGGGAAATTTCTCAAACGTAAAACGGGAAATTTTAAATACACAGTAATCAACGGCCGGTTCATAAAGAGAAGTCGTTTTTCCCGTAATATCGTTGCGAATTTCATCCAAGGTAAAACCCACCGCCAGTTTCGATGCCACACGGGCAATGGGAAATCCCGTCGCTTTGGAGGCTAGGGCCGAGCTTCGCGAAAGCCTGGGATTGACTTCAATTATTACAATTTCTCCCGTATCAGGGTTCTGGGCAAATTGAATATTCACCCCTCCTCCAGACACATCAATCTTCCGTATAATCCGGCGGCAAAGATCGGTGAACTGTTTGGTCTCTTTCGCCGTCAACGTTTGCGCTGGAGCCACCACAGCGCTGTCACCGGTATGAACACCCAGAGGATCAACATTCTCCATGGATGTGACAATAATGACATTATCTGCGCAATCACGCATGACTTCAAATTCAATCTCTTTCCAGCCCATAATAGACTGTTCTACCAACACCTGCCCGACGGGACTATATTCAATTCCTTTCGCGAGAAAGACCTCCAATTCCTCTTTGTTATACGCTATGGAGCCGCCTGCTCCTCCCATGGTAAAGGCAGGCCGCAGGATAAGAGGGAACCCTATCTTCAGGCCGATGGCTAACCCCTCTTCCAATGTCGTGGCAATACCGCTTTCGGGAAGGCCAACACCTATTTCCTGCATGGCATTTTTAAACAGAGCGCGGTCTTCAGCACGGGCAATAGCCTCCGGGCTGGAACCAAGGACCTCAACATGATATCTTTCCAAGACCCCGGCACGGGACAAAAACACTGCCGTATTCAATCCCGTTTGCCCTCCTAATGTGGGAAGAATGGCATCTGGTCTTTCCCTTTCAATTATCTTTTCCACAATGGCGGGCGTAATGGGTTCAATGTAGGTTCTGTCCGCCATGCCAGGATCAGTCATGATGGTTGCAGGATTACTGTTCACGAGAATAACGTAATATCCTTCCTCGCGAAGAGCCTTGCAGGCTTGGGAACCTGAATAATCAAATTCACAGGCTTGACCGATGACAATCGGCCCCGAACCAATGAGCAATATTTTTTTCAAATCCTCTCGCTTTGGCATATCTTTCCGCTTCCGCTTACTTATTTTTCATGGCTTGTACAAAACGCCGGAATACGACATGGGGATTTCCTTCCTCATCGGGCAAGGGAATAAATTGGATTCCCATTATGGTATAATCTGCTGATGAAATTCCTTCAACGGAACCGTCATTGACATTTACATGGGAAACTTTCAGATGATGGGACAGGTTTACAGTATTCTCAATGATAAAACTGTGATTCTGAGTAGTCATGAATACATTACCAACATCCATATTGCGAACAGCATAATTCCCCCCGTGATGCCCGACCTTCATCCGCCTTACCGTTCCCCCCGCGGCAAGACAAAGAAGTTGAGCACCTAAACATATCCCCAACACAGGAAGCTGACCCATGGCCATTTTGATCTCTCCCAGCATTTTTCCCATTTGCTCAGGATGACCAGGCCCATTGGAAATCACCAAGCCATCGGGACGAAGGGCTTTTACTTCTTCCCATGAACAGGAACAGGGCACATCCGTAACTTCACATCCCAACTGCGCCAGTTGCAACCGCGTACTTCTACGCACGCCAAGGTTATAGAGAACCACGCGAGGCAAAGCGGTGTCCGGAAACGGCTTTATCGCCTCCGTGGCAATGAAAAGCGGCTCTGTCCATGATTTCAACTTTTTCAAAAGGGCATGAACCGGTTTGTCAGCAGAACCTATCACTCCCCGCATTTCACCATGTTCACGGATATGGATGGCAAGGGATCGTGTATCAATCCCTTCTACACCGACGATATTCTCTTTCTCCATCATCTCATCAAGGGGACGTGTCGCCCGCCAATTACTGACAACGCGACTCCTCGCCTTGACAATAAGGGAACCGGCATAAATGACATCGCTCTCAAAATCTTCCTCATTTGTACCGTAATTTCCCACGAGAGGGTAGGTCATATTGACCAGACATCCAGCGTTATCCGGATCGGTGAGAACTTCCTGATATCCGACCACACGATGATCGTTGTGAACCCAACCACACACCTCATCTTTTGCACCGAAAGAAACGCCGCGAAAAACAGCCCCGTCTTCCAGTACCAAATTCATCTCCATATCAGCAATGCTCCCAATATTAAAAAGGCTTCCATGCCTTACTCATTCAAATTTGTGATAACATTATTTCATTTTCTTTTCTATTCTCTCCTTCAATCTAAGGAGAGCGGAACTTTCACCTCTGTTTTCCACAGCAAACTGTGTAAAAATACCAAGCAATGGCCGAGTGAATATCCTGACAACCAGATATCCCTCAAAATATAAAAATGGCACAAAAAAAGGCAGCCCAGCCTTGCACACTTTTACATGCCGCAAACCACCTTAGTTTTATACCCAATAGGTCAGGTCACACCCCCATCATTTACCTACCGAGCGTTGTCCACTTCTCATAAATAGCTGTTCTAACCACCTAAAATTAAAGAATCGCCCGAATAACCAAGATACTTACTAAGAAACTCAACACATAATCTTTTAATGTATAATGGATCTCTTACAAAAGAGCAACAAAAAATAATACTTTAACAGGAAGTTCCTAAAGAGTCTTTCTTTCGGAGAGGAAGGAAGACTCTTATTCCGAATCATTCCCTGCCATCCTTCCCATCAAAAGCCATAATCTATCTGTCGTGTAAGCATACGGCAGGAAGTAAACCAACTGCAAACAACAAAAACTCTCTCCCGGGAAAACTCTGTAAGCGGTGAGTCGCCTATGTTCTACAGTTTTTAATTGAGGCACTCCGCCAGAAATGACGTTAAGCGCCTTCCCGTTCTTGAAGGATAAACTCCTGATATTCTTTGGCATCAAGAAGATCTTCCAACTCGCCCAAATCCTTCAGTTCAACAACAATCAGCCATCCCGTATCCTGAGGATCGCTGTTGAGAATTCCTACATCATCATCAATATCCTCATTCACATTGACTACTTCACCGTTAACGGGGGAAATCAATTCGATCGCCGCCTTTTCCGCCGATTCAGCGGTTCCAAAAGGTTCGTCGCGCTCAACCTCAGCGTCAATGCCGGGAAGTTCTATCGATAAAATCTCTCCCATCCGCTCCTGTGCATAATCCGTAATACCAATCGTGGCAAAATCACCATCCATTCTTACCCAAATATGTTCACGGCTGTAAAGAAGATCATCTGAAAATACGGTCATAATCACACCATCTCCTGAAAATTCTCATCATAACAATCTCACACCCATAAATAGCAGTGTTATCCCAGAATGGTTAACTCTTTTGACATTTTTGTCAATATTTCCGCCCGCCTTGAAGTCACACAAACGGTATCTTCGATACGGATACCCCAATGAAAAGGCAGATAAATTCCTGGCTCAATGGTAATCACCATTCCCTCCGCAAGGAATTGATCTGATTTTACAGAAATCCTTGGCGCTTCGTGAACGGATAAACCAACACCATGGCCCGTCCCATGAGTAAAATAATTTCCCCAACCCTTCTCTGTAATAATATCTCGAGCTATCCGGTCAATCTCCGAAGAGGCAACGCCAGCGCAGACGGCGTTAACAGCCTGATCGTGAGCTTGCTTCACAAGCCCATACACCTCTTTTAGATCAGATTCAACCTTTTCGATAAAAAAAGTACAGGTCTCATCGGAATGGTAGCCACCATATACCGCACCGTAGTCAATGACAAGAACATCCCCCGCGATAATCTTCCGTAGCCCGGCGCGGGCATGAGGCAGGGCGCTATTCTCTCCCGACGCGACAATAATTTCAAAGGCGGGCTTTTCCGCACCTCGCTTTTTTATCTGATATTCCAGTTCTAAGGCGATATCTTTTTCACATACTCCTACGCGGACAGAAGGAAGAATATCTTGGAGGGCATTACCCGCAATATCAGCGGCTTTTTGAATACAGGCGAGTTCTTTTTCCGTCTTACAGGCTCTTAAAAGATCAATATCTGGAGACATTTCTCGAAAGGAGATATGCTCGTTTTTTTCTTTCAACTTTTGATAAAAGTGAACGGTTGCAATAGCATCTTCAAAACCAACAGTCCCCTGTCTCTTTTTGTGCAAAATTGACGTAATGGCATCAACTTTATCGGTCATATAGACCACGTCCACACCTGTTGTTTCATTTTTTGCCTGTGTCAGATAGCGACCATCCACGCACAGATAGGTATGGTCATCTGGTCCTATCACCAATACCCCGTCATCCCCGGAAAAACCTGTCAAATATTTAATGTTATGCGGATCAATAATAAGAAAGGCATCCAGAGACCAGTTAAGAAATCGCGAACGAAGATACGTCAGTCGATCAATATGGCTCGAAATCATAAATCAATGCTCTGTCGATATGAAATACGTGACAACCATCCCTCCAGCTTGGCAATAAAGAGTCTGTTATCTAAGATATTTTTTCCAGGGACAGCAGACAAATCGATATCTTTGTCAGGTAACGTCATTGTTTTTTTCGCCTCTGCTAATTTCCTGGCTGCTTCCTCATTCTCCGGGTCGCGAGAAAGAATATCATCAAGGACTGCCCTGGCACGCTCAAAATGCCCCTGTGCCATATAAAGATCAGCCAAGGTAACAGTATGAAATTCCGTATAAGTAGCATCAATGGCATCATTTTCAGCATCATTATCATTCTCCTGGCGTTCTCCGCAGGCCATGACTTCCTCTTCAGATAAAACTACGTCAACAAAAGAGAGAGCTTTTTTTATAAAATCATACTTTTTCTGAAACCTTTCCGACTCGGCGTACAAACCAGATTGGCGGCACAATTCTCCCAAACGGAGGTAGGTCAGGGACAGTTGTTCAATTTCACGATCCACATCGCGCAAAAGTTGGTGCAGCCTTTCCAGCTTTCCCATGCGAAGAAGACCCTGGGAAAGAATGATTTTAGCCTCCGCATTCTGGGGATGGTGGGCAAGCCATGCATCAGCCATTTGGACTGCATCTGCCGGGCGATTTTCGGCAAGGCAATTCCACGCTTCGAGGAGGGCAAAAGATGATTGCGGGGTATCCATATGGGTTAGATGATTCCCTATGCTATGGTTTTTAGAAAAATTTCTTGAGGGTTAACACAGGGTTAGGGGGCTGTCAAGGGAGAAAAGCAACGATCATTCTTCACGTGCGACAGATGTTGTGGTAAAATTGTAAGGGAAAATTTCGCCTTATCCGTGAAAATGACACCCCAAAATACAATCATGATCATTGCGTATTATTGCCAATATTTTATATGGATAATACATTCGGCACCACAGGAAGAACGTTATGCTTCGTTCAATCCGCAGTAAACGCGGTTTTCCAGTGACTAAGGCGAAGCTGCCGTGACGAAGGGCTTGTTGTGCCAAAATATGGGCATGATCATTGCATATGGTTGTGTAATTGCATATATTATACAATGTATTATAATCATTGCAATTCAATAGTAATCTATGATAGCCTTATAAAGGCGCAAAGAGACACAAATCGAAAGAGGGACTGATTCTTATAATCATGGGCAGGCGCAATGGTTTTACATTAACTGAGATGATGATTGTGATCGCCATTATGGCTGTTCTCTCTGCTATCGCCATCCCTCAATGGAATCGTTATCAGCAAAACGCCGATTTAAAGACCGCGGCGCGGGCTATCGCCGCCGAGATCGCCGATATGAAATCCAGAGCTACCACGGAACAACTGGCATACACCATGACATTTAACACGGCGGGGAATAATTATCAGATCGCCAGGCAGCAGAATCCCGGCAGCATCACATTCGATAATATCGGGAGCGCTATAGATATCAGCAGTTCCGGCAGCGGGCGTGCCGTTGACATGACTGGGGCATCCTTTTTCGGAACTCCTTCTAACAGACTTCGCTTTGATGCCCGTGGAACAACCAATAATGGAAACGTTTCTTTGCGAAATGCCCGAAACTCAACGGCCGTTATCACCGTTAATATCACAGGAAGAACACATGTTACGTTTAGTATGCAATAGTCGCGGTTTTTCATTGATTGAGGCTGTCATCGCCATGGCTGTCACGATGATTGCCGTGTTAGCGATTTTTTCTCTTGTTGCCCCCTCCTGGCGAACATCTACTCACTCCGACGAAATGGGGCGGGCTGCTCATATTCTTTATGATCACTTACAAAGAGAAGAAATTAATATCATCAATCCCTGTAATACTGTTACAGCCAGCGTCAGAACCCCTGTTACCGTTTATGCCAGCGGGCAAACTGACCCCCTTGCCCCCCCCCTTGAAAACGACATTCCCTTTTCCGTCGCCACAACCATTACATCGGTAAATCCCAGCACATGGAGAATCGAGGTCACGGTAACCTGGAATGATGGCCGCCGTAGTGTCGCGGATGAGTTAACAGTAACAAGGCAAGACACTTTTAAATTCGGTGGATGTTAAGATGATTATAAAAAAGGAACACGGATTCTCCATGATTGAGCTGCTTATCGCCATGACCGTAACGGCCTTCCTGCTGATGGCTATTTACATGGCCGTTAACTCTACCCAGTGGAACAGTTCGTCTATTGAACGCAAGGTTGTGGCGCAAGCAGACGCAAAATCTGCATTGGACATCATGGCGCTGGAAATCAGAATGGCTTCCTATAACGCTAACTCCCCTTTCATCGATGACTGGGTCGACCCGGGTAACTGCACCATTATCGCCACGAATCAAAACCTGCGCGGTATTCAAATTGCCACGGCTGACACCATCGTTGTCCAAATGGACGCCGACGACAGTTGTAAAAGCATTTCTCCTCCCGTAAATTGTATTGGTGACGGCCCGAACGAGGTGATTCGCTATAATTACGTAAGCGATGCAGATCCGGAGGGAGAGCGGTATATCACCCGTGCTACCAATTGCGGCACCCCACAGCCATTTCTGGGCGACCTGATCACAAGCAACAGACCACGTAATGTTCGCGTAAATAATGTTGATTTAAACATCCCCCTCTTCCGCTATTTCGATGGCAGTGACAATGAGTTGATACCGGCCCCGGCGCCGCTGACAGGTACCGCACGGCGGCTTAATGATACTACCATTCCCGATATTCGGAGAATTGTCATCACCCTGGCTCTGCAAACGGAAGCTCTGCAAACGACAGAAATTGATCCCTTAAGGAAAGGCAGACGGCAACTATTCTATTCAACCAGCATTATACCGAGGAATCATGCGATCATACACTAAAAAACACCTTCTGCAATCCGAACGGGGCATTGCCTTGATTACCGCTGTTCTGGCCTGCTCTCTTCTTATGGCCCTGGCCCTTTTAATTATTACAATTGCGACGAAAGACCTTCGTGTCAGCACAAGAACCGTGGCAGGCAAACACGCCATGACCACCGCCGAAAGCGCCATTCATGCGGCCATACAGAATTTTTCCCCCACCACTCCATCCTCCTTTAATGGGACCGGCACCACCGGCAATAACGGCCAATGGAAGTATCAGGTAAATCTTCCCACCGGTGTGCCATCATACACTCCCACCGGGTATTCAGTCGGCTGGACGATAGATGCATATGATGTGATGGCAACGGGAAAAACAAGCCGTTATGGAGGGGGCGCGGAAGCGGAAATAACGGCTGGTATTGGCGTCCTGGGACTGGGTGGAGGCCCGGATTATCCTTAAATAAAAGGAGATGAAAATGATGGATGTATTGCGGCGCAGAATTTCTCAATTTGTTTTTACTTTCCTGGTTTTGTTCCTCCTGCTACCCTTCTCGCAGGCACTGGGAGGGGAAGAGGAGCTTTTCACCAGCTCCGCCCCGCCAGACGCCCTGATTCTGGTAGACTGGTCAGGAAGTATGCACTTCAATCCACGTGGAGATAGCAGGGTATGGGGGAAAGACCCATCATGTGCCGACACCCCCGGCAATCTCAACGCAAATCCCAGTGGCTCGCACATACATAAGTGTACCCGCGCGGAAATTGCAAAGCGTGCCCTTTTTGCCCTTCTTGACGCCGATGGAAACGGCACAATTAATGCCGCTGATGAAACGGCCCTCGGTGTCCGTCTTGGTTACATGAAGTTCTATGGTACGTTTACCACTGATCCCGTCCTCATGGATGAGTCCATTACCATACCATACCCAATAGGAAGTTCTTACAGCAATATTTACTGCGGTGAAAATTCCTGCACTATCAACACAAACGCTCATCAATTCACCCCCGGTCCCAACGCCGAGGTCACACCCCAAACTTTCGATTCGCCGTATCTCAGCGGTCAGGGAGCATTTGGAGGCACCCCCCTCAACAGGTCTCTGGAACGGGCCAAAATATATCTGGATGCTCACAGAGCGGCTGATCCCGCCAGAGATTGCCGCCAGAGATACGTGATTCTCGTCTCCGACGGACAGGACTCCTTCGGATGCGCAGAGAAAGGGGGGATCATGGGGAATGAGTGTGATAACACCGCGCAATACCGGCTACGCCGCGATAGTGTACGGCAGGCTAAAATCCTGGCCGACGCCGGTTACCAGATATTTGCCATCGGTCTCGGCGACGACATGCCCAATGATCTGATATATTCCCTGAACTGGATGGCTTATTACGGCGGAACGGAAAATCCGAACGCGGTGAAAGGCGGAGTTGATCCTCGCGGCCCTCAGGCTTTCAATCCCGGTATGTATACAGAGGCCAACGTTTGTGACAGAGATACTCCTTACAATATGACCGATAATTATTTTTCGCGCGCAGCTGCCGTGGCCGCTGGTGTTAGTGAATATGGAAATAGCTCTTGCGAGGAGTACTGGGATGATCCCGCCCTGGGACGCGGGCGAACGGCAGGCTTTGCTATAAATAACGATCCCGGTGTGACTCCCCTTACGGGTTACGCCTTTATGGCCACAGATCCGAACCAACTGAGAGATGCTCTCAGAACAATCATGCAACTGATACAGCAGGGAAGCTACAGTTTTACCAAGCCCTCCGTGCAGACCATCAGGACAGAGGATGAAAATTACCTCTATAAGGCATCCTTTCAACCTGCAGCTGATCCTTTCTGGAAGGGCCATCTGAAACAGTATGAATATAAGGCTGACGGGACCCTGAGAACGACGGAAAATTACGATACGGGAGATAGATTCCCCGCGTCACGCACGATTAAAACCTATCTTGGCGGTGCTGCCGGCGCATTGGTCGATTTTACATCAAGTAATATAACACCGGCCTTATTGAACATCACCGGCTCCGGCAATCCAGCGAACACGCAGAGAGATAACGTTATCAATTATATCCGCGGCGTAAACAACCCGGACGGCTGGATGTTGGGAGACATTTCCCGCTCCGGTCCGGTAACAATTGGCACCCCCAACGTCTATTATCGCGACCCTTGGGATACAAACAACAGTTTTGCCACTTTCCGCAACAATAATGAGAGATCGTCTGCTAACGGCAGACGCATTGTCGTCGTGGGAACAAACGCCGGGCAGATTCACGGGTTCAGAACATCAACCGGAACCGAACTCTGGAGTTTTATTCCTCCTAATCTGCTGCCCAAACTTAAAAATCTTGCCCATACAACACATCCTTCCAATCTTCCCCATCAGTATCTCGTGGACGGTCCGATCAAGGGTACCGATGCTTGGCTTGGATCCGGTAATGGAAGAGCAAAGAATGCCCACGACTGGAAAACGCTTCTTATCTTTGGTGAGGGACGCGGCGCCAGCGGCACCATGTGGAGTTCTTCCAGCTCCTGTTCCACAGGGTTCAGCAGCACATACTCCACCGCAACCCCGTACTATTGCGGCTACCATGCCTTGGATGTCACCAATACCACATCTCCTTCTTACATGTGGAATTTAGACTTCCGCAATGCGGCATCCTCAGCGCCATATATGGGAGATCCATGGAATGAGATGCAAGTGGGGCGTGTTCGTACAGGTATTACAGGAACAGAGACGGAAAGATGGGTTGGTTTTATCGGAGGCGGATACAATCCTCTGACCTACAGCGCCGGGAATAGCGAAAGCTGGCGGGGAAAAGCATTTTACATCGTGGATCTTAAAAATGGAGATATTCTCTGGAGTTATACCCACGGAAGCGGAAGCAGCAACACAAACTCAAGCATGACCCATAGTATTCCCGCGCCGGCTACTCTTGTGGACACGGATGGAGATAGTTTCATTGACACTGCTTATGTGGGAGATATGTGGGGGAATATGTGGCGCTTCACCTTCTGCCGTGCATCGAGCATGGCTTCTGGCTGCAGCACCTCTGGCTGGAGCGGTTCGCTGTTCCTGAGAAACAATACGACCAACGCCACTCCTATTTATACCGCCCCCACGGTAGCTCTGGACAGTGCACGTAAACCATGGGTGTTTTGGGGGACAGGTAATAAAAACAACCCCACAGCAACAAATACGCAGGATTATTTTTATGGCGTTCAGGATGTGGATCGCACAGGACCGGCTCTTAACGCAACATCCTATTCCGACACCCCCTCTGATAGTGGATGGCGTATCGCCTTAGATCCCCGTGAAAAAGTCTTATCGGGATCCATTGTCTTTAACAAGATACTCTATTTCGCGACATACATCCCTCCATCGGATGCGGAGCGCACCGCCACCAATCTATGTGGTATATCAGGAAAGGCGAGATTGTACGCCGTACATTTCCTTACCGGAGTGGGAATCTTTGCGGACCAAAAAAGATGGATTGATATCGGAGACGGTATACCGTCAGATGTGGGAGTCACACTTACAGAGGATGGAAATGTTCTCGTCGGAAGTATTGTTGTGGACACATCCCACAAGGATGGTCCCCCCAGTGGAGACGGTGGAGGCGTCCCTCCCGCAAGCATCAAGAACATGATCTATTGGAAAGACAGGAAAATAGAATAGGGAAAACAACCCCGTTCACCTTCCACCAGCATAGAGGAATCACCTTGCCCGCCGTGGCGGGCAAGGTGATTCCTCTAGATCAAAAAAAGATATTTCTTGTGATATTTTTCTTTGGCGCCCATCAACAAAAAACAGACTGATCAGGATCATCAACAACAATGGAATCGCTTCTTTCATGATTTCGATGCGCACAACACGATATATGACCATACATCGCACCAAGGGCCTGTCAAATCGCCTCCCATCAGGCATACCATCCGCCCTTTACCCAAAAATAAACGGCATGAAATGCTTTTCCCCTGAATTTCAGAATATTTCCATATTCTCAGGGATAAAAATTATTGATTTTACCAGAAGTTAATAATAAATTCATCTCAAGTGGCCCCTGTTAACTCGTCATGGTCATGGAAAACAATAAGGACAAGAAACTTACGATGATTTTAAAAAACAATGATGCCGACAAAACCACAATTGGCCATACAACAAAACGCAAATATGGAGGAGGAACAAAGTTTGTCATCGCTCTTCTCCTCTGCATTATCTGTCTGATCTTTTTCTGTGAAAAGGATAAGCCATCGCAAAGCAAAGAGACTTCCCGGAATATCCCTCCTCCTGCTCAGAGAAAAGAATCACCAGCATCACAAATTGTTATCAAGCATATTCTTTTGCAGCCGTCACAACCGACAAGGCGAGACACTATCACTGCTGAGATATTTCTTTCGGATTCTGCAAAAGCTTCAGGTAAGCCGTTCCAATATGTCTATGCCTGGAAAGTCAATAACCAGCCCACTTCTTACGCATCGGGAAACTCATTACAACTTTCCTACTTTAACATAGACGATTCGGTAACAGTTATGATCACGCCTTATAACGAAGGAGCGGCCGCCCAAACAAAAATAAGCCAGCCCCTCAAAATCCATGCTGCCCCTCCCTCACTTGACCTTCATCTTGCTCAGGGTAGATTTACTACCGAAAAACCCTTTGAATGCCGATTAATCAGTGAACATCCGGATAGCGAAACAGTCACATTTTCCCTGGAAGAACCTAAGATCAAAGGAATGACCATTAACGCAAAAACAGGGCAAATTATCTGGTCCATTCCCACAGACCCCAAAAAGACATTGCAATTCGGCGCATCGGTTACTGATCCAGGGGGAAACAAAACGACAAAAATATTTACATTAAGTGTCAATCCTGACTCTCTGCCCCCGGCTAACATAGATTAATTCCGCCTTATTTCTTTCTATAGGCATGAGTGGGAGGAGATTCTGTCTATAATCTAACCCGTCCTTCTGACGAGCTTATATCACGGGTGGACACACACGATTTGCATAACCACCTAAAGGCTGTTGCACAAAGCCTGCGGAGTTAAATTGGTTTCATTTTTGGGCATTTTGGCTATGCCATTTGCTTGCTCCAAGGCGAATCAGGGATTGCTTTTCCCTGTTTGACCGATAAATTTGTCACTTTCCGGACACAGGA
>Ga0123353_10005069_pt1 | contig 17193 bp, 15 predicted proteins | sample TergutLab28metaG_3_FD_92763 | JGI IMG/M metagenome (GOLD analysis project Ga0123353, IMG submission 92763) | Labiotermes labralis P3 segment gut microbial communities from Petit-Saut dam, French Guiana - Lab288 P3 | ecosystem: Host-associated > Arthropoda: Insects > Digestive system > Gut ...
GACACGAAGGGCGGAAAGATATTTTACGGCTTGAAACAGAGCGGCATTGATTGTGGTGCGATTGCTCTTCTTGAATTCGAGTAGGCAACCGTTATGATAGCCGTCGCAGTTGTACTGCAACGCATCGGTCGGCAAGTTGAATTGTTCGTAAAACAATTCTTGGGCTGTTTTTTCGGAAGACAAGGGAAGCATGATTACCGACGTGAGTCTATCACGCGGCGGTGGAAAAATCAAGAGGGACGGTGCAATCTTGCGACTGCGTCTCAGTTTGTGGATTCTCTGTTTACGCCTTCTCAAACTTCTCAATCGCCGGAGTCGGAAGTTCCTTGATTAGTTTTTCGATGATGTCTTCGTTCGTCATCCCCTCCGCCTGCGCTTGGAAATTAGTACTGATCCGATGCCGCAATACCGGGATAGCACACGCCCGAATGTCGTCAAGCGATACCGAAAACCGACCATCCATCGCCGCCAGTGCCTTGCCGCCGTGAATCAGATACTGACCCGCCCTCGGTCCCGCTCCCCAATTCACCAAATCCTTGATAAATTTGGGTGCCGACTCATCCCTCGGTCGCGTCGCCCGAACAATCCTGGCAGCATACTGAATCTGGTGTTGACTGACCGCAATACTGCCGACCAATTTTTGCAGGTTCACAATCAATTTGCCGCTCATAATTTTTCGGACCTCCGCCTTTTCGTCCCGCGTTGTCCTTTTAAGGATGTTTTCCTCTTCTTCCAGCGAAGGATAATCAATTTTTATGTTGAACATGAACCGATCGAGTTGCGCTTCCGGCAGGGGATAGGTTCCTTCCTGCTCAATGGGGTTTTGCGTGGCTATCGTGAAAAACGGATCGGGCAGTTGATACGTCGTTTGTCCGACGGTAACTTCGCGTTCCTGCATGGCTTGCAAGAGAGCGGCTTGCGTTTTCGGCGGCGTTCGGTTGATTTCGTCGGCTAGCAAAATGTTGGTGAATACGGGACCTTCGACGAACCTGAAATTCCGTCTGCCGCTTTCGTCATCGTCAAGAACAGTCGTGCCGATGATGTCTGACGGCATCAAATCCGGCGTGAATTGGATCCGTTTGAACTGGATGTCGAGAATCTGCGAGATCGAACTGACCATCAGGGTCTTTGCCAAGCCGGGTACACCTTCGAGGAGGCAATGTCCGCGAGTGAAAATTGCCGCCAATATCTGGCGGATGACTGGCGTTTGTCCGACGATGATTTTGCCAAGTTCTTCCTGCATGAGTCGGCAGTGTTGCCCGAATTCCTGCAAAATATCGCCGAGGTTTCGAGATTTTGGGTGTTGCGGAGGAGTGCTCAATTCAAAGTCTGTGGAATTAGAAGTTTGTAGGTTGCCATTGTAACTTTTAATGCCGATAAAAAAATGGGGTAGGGGAGGGGAGTGTGAATCAATCTGCAAAGTCATTTTTCCTTCACCCCGCGAAAGCGGGGGTCTAGAAAAACGGGGTTCACGTCTTTCGTCTGGATTCCTGTCTGCGCAGGAATGACGGAGTTTTTGTAATCTCGCACATCTACTGCCGAAGCCGACAGGGAATGGGATATGGTATAATACTGCACGTTACGACCCGTGGTCAGCACCCCACCTTTTATCTCCAAAATCATCATGCAAAATTTTCGTTCACTTACTGTTAACCGGACAAATGTCAGCAAATTTCCTGACACTTTTGGAATGCCGCATGATACACTGCCAAACGAAAATTAAAAATAGAAAAATGTCAGAACAAAAACCAATACTCGTTTTCCTCCCCGGTCTAGGGGAGGATCATCGGTTTTTCAAGAATCAAACGGCGGCTTTTCCCAACAGTTACGCCGCTGATTGGATTGATCCGTTGCCGAACGAAACGTTGGAACAATACGCCATTCGATATGCCACTGAAATTCGCACAGTCATTCGCTCTGAATTGGACAGATGCCCATCTGCTCCTGTGATCGTATGCGGTCATTCGCTCGGCGGAATGGTGGCCCCTTACGTCGCTCGTGAACTCAATGCTTCGGCTTGCATCTTGTTGGCAACGATTCGTAGTCCCGATCAGTTTCCGATGCGGTTTTATCCCACTTGGATACTGATGCAACATCGCCCAACCCGACAGGCACTGTTGGTTGTGATTCGATTGTTTGCAAGATTATTATTGTTCTTTCCGTGGCTATGGCAATGGTTCGTGAGACCTAAAATCGTTAGGGCTTTTGTCGAAATGCCGCTCTTCCGATTGTCAGAACTGTTCCGAATGATGTTCGATTGGACGTATCGTCGCCGTTCGGCAGAGGGCATCGGTACGATTGTTTTCGATAAACCGACATTACAGATTCATGGAACGTGCGATTTAATACTGCCAATTCGGCGAACCCACCCTGACATTCGCCTTGAAGGTTGCGGACATTTATTTCCGCTCACACATTCGGAAAAGATCAATGAAATGCTTAAAGATTTCATTTTGCAAATCGGGAAAAGTATCCCAGCAACGCACTGCCCATCGGATTAGCCAGGAACGCAAGAATGATGTTGTAACGGAGCGAGGGTACACACACCACCCGTGAGGTGTGTCGGATTGATTTCAATGATGTGCGAACGACCCGCTCCGCAGAAAGCCAAAGCCATTTCGGCGTGGCATCCTTTTTGAAAAACTTCATCGACTCCGTTGCGTGAAACCCCGTGTGCGTGAAGCCGGGGCAGAGTGCCTGCACACGAACACCATGCTGGCGGACATCGCATTGGAGCGACTTGGAAAAACTCAACACGTATGCTTTCGTCGCAATGTACTCCGCCGAATTTTTTCCGCACAGAAAAGCGGCAACGGAAGAGAGATTGATAACATATCCCTTCTTTCGTTTGCACATCGGAACCAGTGCCGCTCGCGAAAGCCTCATCAAGGCGATCACATGCAACCGTATCATCGACTCCTCCCAATCAGGATCGACATCGGGAAACGCACCGCCGATTCCGAAGCCAGCATTATTGACAAAAACTTCGAGCGATTCTTCGTTTTCTAGTCGTTCTTCGACTCGTTTCAACTCATCGGGCTTGGAAAGATCGCACACGAGCGGTTCGACTTGCACGTTGTATTTTTCTTCCAAGTCTGCTTTGAGTTCATCGAGCAAATGACTGCGACGAGCAATCACGAGCAGGTTGTATCCATCGGCAGCCAGTTGTCGGGCAAATTCTTTGCCGAGTCCGTCGCTGGCACCCGTTACGGCGGCTAATTTCATGATAGTAGATGAGCGTAATACAGGGTAGGGGATAGGATAATTCAAATCGTCGCCGTCGGCAAGGGGAGGGGAGCAACAAACAGGTACGCAATCGTCTGATTGCGCAAACGTAAACCAACACGTGACGCAAATGAGTGAACGGACTAACACTCACTCTGCTGTAACATTTGTGCCAGGATTTTTGCTGGCGAAACACCGAACGATTTCAACGTTGCAGTGGACGGCACTCAACTTTTCTTTGCCGCACCGGGTACCACAGAATAACGGAACATAAGAAACATTATCGGACGTTAATACGTACAGGAATCTAGACGCAAGATGTGAAACATCAACTCTCTAGATTTCCGCGTAAGCGGGAATGACGGGATGCTATTTTCCGGCGATAGCCAGAACAAACAGATCAACCCGCTGTAAGCGTCCGTTCAAACAGAGAACACCTGCACTTGTTCAATGCCCGAAGGTCGAGATACAGCATCACTTCAATAACACTAAACAACACTGCGTTGAAAAGAAACATGTACCCAAGAGTCATGTTAAATATTGTTATCATTCCTGGATTGTCATTCCCCTGCCCTGCTCCTTCGCTTTTCCACAAACGTAAATGTGACCAGACCCCAAACGATAACGGCAAAAACCAGTGCGTACCAGTCGCCGTACTTTTGGTAAATAGTTGTTGGCGAGGTTTCACTCACCCAAATCGTTCCCGACACCGCTTCGATTTCTCCGCGCTTGCCGATGCTAACGATTGTGCCATTCGGATCAATGATCGCAGAAAAACCGCCGTTCGTTGCCGTGATGTACCACATACGATTCTCCACTGCCCGGAAAACATGCGTTGCCAGATGTTGTTCGATCTGCTGCGAAAAACGAAACCAACCGCAATTAGAGAGGTTGATCAACACTCGTGGATCGTGCCCTGCCCTACGCAATGCCAAGATTTGATTGCGAATCAAATGCGAGACCGAACTCTCAAAGCAGATATTGATCGATGCCATCACCGTTTCGCGTTTTTCACTCCCCTGCCCTATTGGCATGGCAATCGGCTTGTTACCCGCATGGGCTTCGGGACAAAGCGTCCGCAGAAAGAAATCATCCGGCAAGTATTCCGCAAACGGAATATATTCACCAAACATCACCAAGTGCATTTTATCATAACGGCTAATGCCGCCCGGCTTGTCCCCTTGTAGGGGTTGTACGAGTAATGCCGAATTTAACCGCCTCGGTATTTCGGGATTGTCCTTGAACACATACGTCGAAAGACCGAATATAACGGGTGTATCAATTTGTTGGACGAATTTCCGGAACCACTGATCCCACTCGGTCGCCTCGTCTTCGGTCAAACCAACATCGGTAGGTTTAACCGAACCTTCAAATGCCAACACGGGGATAGGACAGACCGTCTCAGGAAAAATGATCACGTCGGGCAGGGGACAGCCGGTTTGATGCAATTTTTTGATCGTTTGACCCGTCAGTTCAAGGTATTGCCAAAAAGTGTCATTGGCTTCATTCGGTTCGGAATTTAAGTGTACCTGTTTGTCGCCTTGCAGAGCGACGATGGAGTACCCTACCCTATCATTGCTTGGATTTGTATTGCTCATCATAATCAAGGCAATAATAAATACGATACACAAGCCTGAGAGGAACGTAGTGCAATAACGGAACACCATTCCCTCACCGTCCTTGCGCTGTAATCCATTCCGGCTTTTATTTGACAACACATCCACAAAGAATTCACCAAGGATGAGAATTGTCGCCCCAGTGAACATGATAGTCCCCCCGACGAGCATACTTCCGCCGATGGAGGCTAATTGGACACACGATGGATACAAATAAAAAGCGTGTTCGAGAGCGCAGAAAGAGAATCCGCCGAGTAAGTGGCAGCGGATATATTCCGTGCCGATCCAGCACACCGGCATGGCAACGAATAGGGGAATGCGAAAACGATGAACGGCAACTCTTGCAGAAATGAAAAAGAGCAACCAAAATGATGATAACGTTGCCGAAAGTGCCAGCAAGCCTAGCCATAAAAGTGGATGGGCACACGTTACCCACCAAACCGAGGCAAACCAAAAGAGGTTTGCCATGATGAAAATGGCAAGAGGCGAGGCAGCATTTGAGACCATAGTCCCCTGCCCTGTTGGGAGATGGTTCGGGGCTCGGTGAATCACGATTCCCCAGCAGATTGGTACTGCCAGTGCAAACGGGGCGATATTCAGCGGTGGAAGGGCAAGATAATAGCAGAATCCGCCGAGAAAAAGCCAGACTGTTGTAGTGAAAAGGTTCATACGTTTGTTGTAAGGATATTTCAAACGGCGAGTCCCTGCTCTCGGAGAATATTGCAGTATTCATCTTCTGTCATGGGACAATCGATCAAATCCAAAAATTGAGTTTACGACGGGTGAGGTTACACTTGTTCACGCGATACATCCCAGCGTGGAAAAGTCCAGCGGCTTGGAACTTTGGCGAAATGCCAATTCAATTTCGCCAAAATTGATCTCCTGATAGACGTGGGCGCATTCATACCGTACCAGTTCCAAGGATGCCAAAAATATGCCTACCAGTGTGGACTTGTGTTGCCCCGGTATGAACAACTGCCGAAAGGCAATCCGCCTTTCGATTTTTAGCCGCTGATGAATGCGGCGCATGTGCGTGGTGATCGGTGTATCATCGTACACGATCTCGTGTTTTATCTGTGGCACACATTCACGCAACACCCTGCCGAATGCACTGACCAAATCCCAGAGGGCAATTTCATGAATCGGCTCATCGGAAAGGTTGCGCGTCCGTTGCGGCAGATCATCTGCAAGCCGGAGAAAACGAAGTTGCCAAGATTCGCTCCGTTTTTGAAGCGATCGGGCAGCATCGCAGTAACGTTTATATTCCAAAAGTTGTTTGACCAGTTCCTGTTTGGGCGTATCAATTTCCACCTCGGCGGCTTCTTCGCCGGGAAGTGCGGCGAATGATTTAATCTCGATCAAAACGCTTGCCATCGTGAGAAAGTCCCCGACGATGTTCACATCGACCTGCTCCAAAATTGCCAGATAGTCAAGGTACTGTTCCAGAATGTGGACAATCGGAATGTCTAAAATATCCAACTCGTGCTTGCGTACCAGATAGAGTAGCAAGTCCAACGGACCTTGATAGAAGGGAAGTTTCGTCGAAAACATGGGGGGATCATAACGATTTTTCCCTATTGGGGCAAGAGAAAAACGTGGAGTCGGAGTACCGACTACCCGATTTCTTCGAGCACATGCGGACATCGGTCGGCGACATCGTTCACTTCCCAGCGGTCGTCCGGCTTAACATAAAGTTCGTCGCCGGAAGGCTTTCGATAGACGAACCAATCCGGCGTTACCGTCACCTTGCCACCGATGCGGAGAAATGGATGCACCGCGTCGGGTTCCTCCGGTAGATCGTCTCTATTCAAAAGGCAAAAAACATCGGCGGGTTGTAGCAACGTTTGACTTCGAAACCCAGAAAAGACACCGTCAGGAAAGCGAATGAAAAGTGGCAAGTGAGTATTTTCGCCGTACAATTCCTCGTTTGCGCCGATGCGGTTGTGTTCGCCGAGGGAAAAACCGCGAATACCTATAAACAACAAGACGGTATTCTTATCGAGTCCCTCTTCCGCCAAAAAAGCAAGCAACCCCGACAATGCCTCGTCCAAAACGGTAACACCACCTGAATAGGCTTCCCTGACCGACTGCACCACGTCGGGATCAATGTTTTCGCCGACGATCTCCGGCAGAGTCGCATCGGGATAAGGGTCGGGGTCTTCGTCAATTTGATACCGCTTCCGATACGAAAGAGGAAAGTCCCAGCGTCCGCGAAAACCTTCAAAATGCGCCCAGAGGCAAAACGGTTTCTCGGATCGATTACGCAATAGATCGGCAATCATTGCCATATTTCGGTAAAATTGTGTCTCTGTAAGGTTTTCGGTAGGTCGATTTCGGTGTTTGCCCGGAGAGGGCTTCGCTTCCGTGCGGTGTTTCTCGTCGAACACTGCGGCTTGTTCGTGCAGAAAAATGTCGGAATCGTCTGTGAGCAAAATCTTATGACACTCCGGCAGAGATTGTCCCAAAGATAGCCACAACTCGGCAAACGCATCAGGTAAGTCCATAGTTGAGGCATAGAACCGGTCGAACAGTGCTGATTGGCAAGCCAATGAATCGAGCGTCGGCGTGTGGATCCAAGTGTTGCCGTAAGCCCCGATCATGCCGCTCTGAAAACCGTCTAGTGAAAGGATAAGATAGTTGGGCATGGCTTTTTGTTCTCGCCAGAGGGTGTTCAATAATTTTGGGGGAACGCATCAACGATAACCAACATCCTCTTACAGCGATATTCTATTTCTTCCAAATCATATTTCCCAGATTGCGGATGATGCTCGACATCCCCGGATCGTCTTGGCGTGGAGAGGACTGTTCTTCTGATACCGAAGGCATATCCGGTGTAATACTCGACGAAATCGGACGCAAACGCTTCCGTACTCCACTGTCCCTAGGAGTCCCAACGGATAGCGGCGGTGCAGGCAGTACTCCCCCCTGTGTCTGCTCTACCGGCGTATGGAATTGTAAATGAAATGGTCGGGATTTGCTGCCCATCAGTTCATGTTTACCAGACGTGGGAGGGGCAGGGGGCACAATGCCCTCCTTCTCCAATACAACCGTCTTGGGCACTTCCCAGTCGGGATCAACCCGACGATGCGGATTTTGCTGATGAAGGGCATGTTTCTTGTGTCCGTGAGGCAAATCCACATGGGGATCACTTCGGTAACGATTTTCGCCAAAATAGACCTCTTGTGCCTCTTTATTATCCAACACTTCCTTCGGCGTTCCATGACACAACACCTTACCGGCTTGGATGACGTAACTGCGTTTGGTGATTTCGAGCGTATCCTGTACCGAATGGTCGGTAATCAAAATTGCAATACCTTCAGCGGCGAGTTTGCGGATGATTTCCTGAATACTCGCCACCGTGACGGGATCGATAGCCGCAAAAGGTTCGTCCAACAAGATGATTTTTGGATTTGAGACCAAGGAACGGGCGATTTCCAATCGACGGCGTTCTCCGCCAGAAAGACTACCGCCATAACTCTGCCGGAGATGAATAAGGTGAAATTTTTCCAGTAACTCCTCGCAACGTTGTTTACGCTCCGCTTTTTTCATGCCTACCATTTCCATGACACCGTAGAGGTTGTTTTGTACAGAGAGTTTTTGAAAGACGCTCCGATCTTGCGGCAAATATCCCATCCCGCCGTCGCGGCTTCGGCGGTACATAGGCCAGTCGGTAACATTCTGATTACCGAGATAGACCTGTCCACCGTTGGTATTGATAAGTCCGCAAGCCATACGGAAACTGGTCGTCTTGCCCGCCCCATTGGGACCGAGCAAACCGACGACTTCCCCCTTGTTTACGTAAAAGGAGACTCCGTCCACGACACGGCGAGTGCCATAAATTTTGACTAGCCCTTCGACTTTCAGAATACTCGATGCAGATTCAGCGGACTCAAACATTGCACTTATGAAAACGAACCGGCGAAATTCTAGGCAAATTTCGGAAGTCGGTCAAGGGCAAAAAACGGGGGGCTTACGCCCCGCCGCTCGTAAAGGTACAATGGACATATAGTATTTTTCGCCCCCTCCCCATGCCGCTTTGGAAAATTGCTTGGCGTAGTATTCAACATCGGTCGTTAGCGTCCGGCTTAACGGCGTTCTCGATGGGACTCGGTGTTGCGCTCGTCGTTGCCGTCATCGTCATCTACGGTGTATTAGACCAAACGTTCAAGCGGAGTGCCCAAGGCTATGATATTGTCGTGGGACCGCCAAAAGGTTCGCCCCTCGAAATCGTACTCGGTGCCGTCTTCTATTCCAGCCATTTGAGCGACACGATTCCTTACGATTACTTCCTGCAAATCGAGTCGGGACCCTACGCTCCCGAAGTACAAACGGCAATTCCGATTGCCATCGCCGAACAAATCCTCGGCGGAATGCAGGTTATTGCGACCACCCCCAAATTTTTTACGGAACTACGCTATCTTGACAGGTATCCCTATACATTCCGCTCTGGAAAAAACATGGGCGCAGGCGGCGATTTTGAAGCCGTGTTGGGATACACTGCCGCCATGAAAACCGGCTTGAAAGTCGGCGACCGATTCAAGGCTTCCCTTTCGGAACACGTTTCGACTGAAGACGTTCCCGAACCAAACATGTTCACCGTTGCGGGGATCCTCGATCCCACCGGCACGCCGAACGATCAGGCAATTTTCGTCAATTTGGAAGGTTTTTTCACAATGAATAACCAGACGCAAGAGAGGATTATCGATAAAGTCTTTAAGCGACGTGCTGATCAGCGAATCTCTGCGGTGCTGGTTTTGACCAAAGATAAAAATGTCGATCCGATTGTCGGCGAAAACGAACGAGGAGAAACCATTGTCCAATTCGACGAAGCCGGATTGACAAAGCAGGACTGGAATCCGCTCACGATGTCGCTGGGAGATCGCCTCGTTGCCGATTTGGATGTGCAGGTGGCAAAACCGACTTATGAAATCACCCGGCTGTTTGAAATGATCGTCGGACGCATCCAAACGGTATTGATTATCTTTGCGATAATGGTGATTATCGTGGCGGCTATCGGCATGATGGTCAGCATTTACAATTCGATGAACGAACGCCGACAGGAAATTGCGATCATGCGGGCATTGGGAGCGAGCCGAGGGACGGTCATGTTGATCATATTGCTCGAATCCATTTTGCTGTCACTCGGCGGCGGGGTGATTGGAATGGTCATCGGACATGGTTTGATTGCCGCCGTGGGTCCGATCATTGCCAGTGCGGTGATGGTCATTGTGAATCCTTGGCATTTTCGGATGGAGGAACTGATTTTGATACCGGGTTTGATTGTGTTGGCATCGCTGGTCGGTTATCTTCCGGCAGTGGTGGCATATCGAACCGATGTAGCGCAATCACTCAATCCGTGAAAAATTTCCGGAATAATCTCTCCCGACTGCGGGAAGTGCATTTTGTGCCGTATTTTATGGAAGGTGTGATGAAAGAACGATGAAAACAATAAGGAGAATCTCATGTCCCAATCACAAGCCCAGTCTGTTCTCGAAACTGCCGTACAGAATCAACCGAAAAAACGCGGTTGCCGACGAGGTTGTCAAGGTTGCCTCATCGCCGTCGTTGTCCTTGCCGTGCCGCTCGTGTGGTTTAACATTCCGACCGCCCTTCGGGTCTCAAAGGAAACAACCTACGTCCTCGGTCCGATGACCTCCGATGGCAAACGCATCGACTACTTCCGGGCAATGGAAGAGCGATTCTATCCGCCGCAAATGAAAACCGATGAGAATGGCTATCGTCTCATCGTCCGGGCTTTCGGGGATATGGTTCAAAGGGAAACGGGATGTTGCAGTCCCGAATCAATTCGGCTTCAGGTTTATGAGAAACTCGGTCTTGACCCAAACGAACAACCGACGTTGAAAGTCGAGGGTTCCATCTGTTGCCCGGCGACGAGATTGACACCTGACGAATTTCCACTGCTCAAAGACTATGTCGAGGCTAACACAGCGGGAATCGACCTACTGGGCGAAGCAGTACGCAAACCAGCGTTCCGTATTCCTTACGTCCGTGAGAATGAAAACACGCCAGTTACCGATTCGATTCTACAGTTAGGCGAAGCCCAAATGATGAAAGGGTGGGGAAGTTCTGCCCTAGCCCGTGCGCTGTATCGCATCGAAATCGGCAACATTGACGGTGCGATTTATGATATTGTTACGCTTCATCATCTTGCCCGGCATACCGTAAAACACGGCACGCTCATTTTTGCACAAGTCGGTATTGCGATTAAAGGAATGGCACTTTCCGTCGGTATCGGGAGCAATCCCGAGTGTCCGCCGACGAAAGAACAAATCGAGCGGCTTATGAGAGAAATGGATGCTCTGCCGCCGCGATGGACGTTGGAAGAGGCACTCGAATCGGAACGTTATTTCGGTCTTGCTACCATGCAAGACCAGTATTGGGGTAACTTTTCGGGTGGTGATATATCGATGTTTCCGATGATGGGTCTGACTATGGATATTAACGTTGCCCTGACGCGGCTGAACAAAGTCTATGATGCGTTGCTCATTCCGGGAGCAACCATTGATGGCAAAACGTTGGAAGAATTACTTGATCCATCAAGGCAAAGTTGGAATCCGTTGCCGTTTTTTTCTAAACGCAATCGTACGGAACGGATTATGGATTCGATGATTGCACTGTTCATACCGGCAATGCAGGCAACCCGTGAGGCGTGGCGACGTACAGAATGTTGCGAAAACCTGCAACGTTTGACGTTTGCTTTGCTCTTGTACGAAAAGGAGCACGGCAGTCTGCCCGACGGCGACTGGCGCGAGGCATTGTTGGCAGAAAGAGCGGGGGACATACATGAAAGAGCGGGGGGCATACAAGAAAGAGCGGGGGACATAAGTCCCCCGGTAATGCACCAAGTGTCACCGGTGGGCTTACGCCCACCGCTCCTTGTTTTCCGGTGTCCGAGTCATCCCGGTTTGGTGGAAGACGATACAACTTACGCAATGGTCAGCGGCGTGCCAAATGCTGTGTCGTCGCCGAATCGAATTTTGCTCGTCGAAGTTGTGCAACCGCAAAAACTCGGCGAAACCCGACTCGGCGAAGGGGATGGACGTATTCCGTTTGAACAGGCAACGTTCGAGACCGGTCTCGGCAGTGGTCATCCGGGCGGTATCAACGTGGGTTTGCGCAGCGGAGCGGTACGGTTTATAAGCCAAACGGTTAACGCGGAAGTATGGCAAAGCCTCCTCGATGGCACTGCCGATGCGTTGCCGTGAAGGTGCACAAATCTTTAGACGAAAGTCCTAATCCGAAGATGCCTCGGTGTCAAAATGACGTGAACCCTTGAAAACGTCGGCATTTCCCTTATACTATCTTTCCATCCAAATAAAAATTTTGCATCTATCGTGTTACGAACAAAAAATTGCGGCGAACTTCGGAAAGAACATAAAGGTCAGTCGGTAACGCTTGCCGGCTGGGTCGATACCATGCGGGATCACAGCGGTGTGCTCTTCATCAATCTCCGAGACCGCTATGGTCTCACGCAAATCGTCTTTTTAGAAGAAAAAGATGAATCCCTGTCCGGAATGGTGCGGTCGCTTCATCCCGAAGATGTCATTCAAGTCGTCGGCACAGTCGGACTGCGTCCCGAAGGAATCGTCAACAAAAAGATTCCCACAGGCGAAATTGAAGTGTGTGCCGAGTCACTCACTATACTCAATCGCACCGCCGTTGTGCCGTTTCAACCTTCCGCTCCCGAAGTTCCTGCTGAAGAAACCCGGCTCAAATACCGGTATCTCGATCTTCGTCGTCCGCCGATGCAAAAGACATTGCTCCTTCGACATCGAATCTGCAAGGTTATGCGGGACTACTTCGATGATCTTGATTTCGTCGAAGTCGAAACGCCGGTGCTCGGTAAAAGCACGCCGGAAGGAGCAAGAGATTACCTCGTTCCCAGCCGGGTAGCACCGGGACAATTTTACGCTCTGCCGCAGTCGCCGCAAATCTACAAACAGATTTTAATGATTGCCGGTTACGACCGATACTTTCAAATTGCCCGATGCTTTCGGGACGAAGACCTGCGAGCGGATCGGCAACCGGAATTCACTCAGTTGGATGTCGAAATGTCTTTCGTGAACAGCGAAGATATTATTGGAACAATCGATGGCTTGGTGGTGCGTCTCATGAAAGAGGTACTCGGTCGGAAACTCACTTTGCCAATCCCCCGAATGGGATACGACGAAGCGATGGAGCGGTTTGGACACGACGCTCCCGATCTGCGCTTCGGTATGGAACTGATTGATCTGACCGACATTGCCAAAAAGGTTGAGTTTCGCGTGTTCCGTGACGTTGCAGACAGTACCGACTTACGGGGTGGCGGACGGGTTCGCGCAATCAATGCCAAAGGTGCCGCCGAAAAGTTCTCCCGAAAAGATATTGACGGTTTGAACACTTGGGTCATCGAACAATTTGGAGCGAAGGGCGTTGCATGGCTCAAAGTCGATGCCGACGGAAAACTGGCAGGACCGATTGCTAAAAATTTTACTAACCCGCAACTTACCGAAATGTCGAAACGACTCGGCGCAAAACCGAACGATTTCATTTTGTTCTCGGCAGACTCGTTTCCTGTAACATGCAAGGTACTCAACGGTTTACGCCGACGGCTTGCGGCGGAGTTGGGACTCATTGATCCCAACGAAATGAATTTCTGTTGGATTGTTCGGTTTCCGATGTTCGATTGGGACGAAGAAAACAAACGTTGGATTTCGATGCACCATCCCTTTACGGCACCGTTGCCGGGGGACTTGCCCTATTTTGATTCCGATCCGGCAAAAGTCCGCGCGCAGGCATACGACTTGGTGTTAAACGGTTTCGAGGTCGGCGGCGGAACGATTCGAATTCACGACTCGAACGTTCAATCGCGGGTGTTCGATTTGCTCGGTTTCACACACGTGTCGGCAAAGGAGCAATTCGGTTTTCTGTTGGAGGCACTGCAATTCGGTGCTCCGCCACATGGGGGTATTGCCCTGGGACTGGATCGAATGGTGATGTTGTTCGGCGGTTTGGACAACATTCGGGACTGTATTGCGTTTCCAAAGACGACAAAGGCGGCGGATTTGATGACTGGTGCGCCGAGTCATGTGGCGGAGAAGCAACTGGACGAACTGGTGATCAAGGTGAAAAAATCAGAGCCACAATCGTAAGATTGCGAATTAGCCGGTACTCCGTTTGAAAGCCGGAAACGAAGCGCTAATGTCAATGATTTCTTCGGGTCTTTTTGAAGAACGTGGGTGTTAGGGACACTACGGGTTAGACTTCAATTCGAAATTCATGTTTTTGTTACTTCCTTTTTTCACCGTTACGATAAGCGGCGAATTTTGGGGGTCTCTGTAGATGGCAGATAAAAGGTGGGTGTACGACACAAGAGGACGTGCGGCTCCATAATCCCCCTCGGGGGCATCATTGGGGGTACTTTTTGTAACCGTTACTCTGTATTCACCTGCAACTGCACCGGCTGCTGCCTTGCCTGTTATAGATGAAAGTTTGTAAACACCATTTGCGTCGGTTGTACCCGTCGCCATCTCCATCGGAGCGACTTCCTTCGTTGGAAGGAAAGTAACCGTTGCTTCCGCAACTGGGTCGCCATCTAAAGAAACAATTCCCTCGACGTACTCGACTCTTAAGCCGCCGGGACCGCAACCGAGGAATGTGGCAACGAACAGTAGGGAAACGAAGCACAAAATTGAACGTAGCATAAAACACTCCTAAATAAAAGGTTAAAGTAAAGGGTTAGGTGTGAGAACAATCGGACTTAGGTTTTCGCCGAAAAACAACATACCGTCATTCCCGCGTAGGCGGGAATGAGGAAAAGATGTAATTCATTATCCAGTGAAAGCCTTATGGAAACGCCGCAGTCTCGCCGCCATTGCGGGAACCCAATCTCGCCCAAAGCCCCCAAATTGCCTGACCGCTATACGAAGCCCAATGTCCACCAAAACTAACCGGAGCATCGTTTGGGGTAAGGTGCAAATTTTCAGTGCTAATCGTCTCCGATACGAAAGAGACAGAGCCATCCACTTTTGCGATATTCGCACCCCCTGTATGATAGCTGCTCGCCGCTACCATCGTATCATATTCGTTGTTAGGATAACTACAGCAGGACGGCGAATTCGGCGGTAAGATGGTAAAAAATGCGGTATAAAGATTTTCAGAATCCGACCAACGTCCCCCGGAAGATTGACCTTCGGGACCAGTCACGGACGCTGGAATAAGCATTCCGCCTGTACCTCGCTTTGCGAGACAGTCACTGGGTCTTGGCATCTCGTACTGTGCAACACCACCCTTAATTCGATTGGAAACACCTCCCGGATCACCGAGGGCAGCCTCGCCTATGAAGACGGTATTGGAGGTTCCGTCCGAAATACCCTCAAAGCCAAATATTTTTTGCGACCCGATGGCGAATGGACCACGATTGGAAATGCCGCTTGGAAATCCCCATATGGGACCCCATTGGTACCCACATGGCATATCGCCGCGATTAGCGCGGTAATTGGTCCCCTGCACACCATTTGAGGGCATCGATTGCCCTTCCGAGGGACACAGAAAAGCGGTAATTTTCTTGTAATTGGGACTATCCGAAGCAGGATCAACCCAGGGAACCCACGGATACGTGTGGTCCATTCCACTAACTCGGGTTGAAATTAAGTCATAGACCGCGTTTTGTTCGATGAAAGGAAGCACATCGCACAGCCAACTGAGACGATTGCGACCAGAACTATCTTCCACAACTCTGTTATCAATAACCTTACTGAGGTCCCCTCGAGATTGCATGATTTGCACAGACAAGTTGTAGGAATGGGCGGAGTTTGGCAAAATCTTATGCGTATCGACAAAAGTGTGGCAAGCGAGAGCCAACTGTTTTAGGTTGTTGGTGCATTGCATTCTCCTTGCGGCTTCGCGTGCCGCCTGCACCGCAGGCAAGAGTAAAGCAATCAACATTCCGATGATCGCAATAACGACGAGGAGTTCGACGAGAGTGAAGGCTCGTCTGCCTAGACTACCCCTCCCCCCCCATTTTAACATTTTCTTTTCTACAACAGACATAATAACCTACGGAATTGATCAGATGATGGCTACACAAGGCAACGCCCTGCCCCGCCAGAACGTCCCCATTCTACCATACGTCATGTTGTTTGTCAACGGGTCAATGACTTCATCGGGTTTTGCACTCGATCAGCGAAGTATTTCGCTTTCCACAGAGGTGGGTACGGCAACGTTTACGATTCGGACGTTTGCGTTAAAATTTCCCAAAGACTTTCAAGTGCCTGCGGAATCACTTTGGCGGAACCAATGGTCGTCATAAAATTCGTGTCGCCGTTCCAGCGCGGGACAACGTGCCAATGTAAATGACCGGGTAAACCTGCTCCGGCAACGTGCCCCAAATTGAGCCCAATATTAAATCCTTCCGGCGACATTTGCCGTGCGAGAATTTCCGTCCACCGGTCAATTTCATGGATCAGTGCCAACTTTTCCGCTTCGGTCAATTCCGCCAACGTGCCGCAGTGGCAACGGGGAGCCACGAGGAGATGTCCATTGTTATACGGAAACCGATTTAACACGGAGATGGTCAAATCGGTACGACAAATGACGAGACGCTTTTGGTCATCGGATTCGTCGAAAACCGCCTGGCAGAGAAAGCAGTCGGGATCGGCATTCGGTCCAACGGCAACTGGTTGCTCGACTGGTTTCGCATTTGTTATGTAGGGCATCCGCCACGGTGCCCAGAGGGTGTCGATTGTGTGCATAGGAGTTAGGGAGAAAGTTCTCACGACGGCACGAAGTTCTCACAGGAGTCTTCGTGTCCTTTATGACTTTGTGGGGAAAATCGGCGGTCCAATGATTACTCCTTTTTTCCTTTTTTGGGCGCAGATTTTTTGATCTTCTTAATCGTGGTCTTTCGCGGCAAAGGAAAATAGCCCATATCGTCCATATCGTCCTCATCCATATCGTCCTCGTCATCATTTCCAAAGAGATGGGACAGAATCTCCCGGGGGTCGGGCGGATTATAGATGGGAATCTCCTCGCACAAGTCAATCATTTCGAGGGCAGCCTCTGCCGCCTCGGCTCCTTTGTTCCCGGGCGCGGGATTGATCGCCTTGTCTTTTTCGGAAACCACGATTCCACTGCGTGCATTTGCCTGCTCAACGGTATCGCAGGTAATCACTCCGAAAATGATCGGCGTGCGGTAATCGGTGGCAATTTTGCCGAGTTCCCTACTGACATGTCGATTAATATGTTGATCGTGGCTGGTCTCCCCTTTGATGACCGCCCCCAAGCAGATGATTGCCAAGCAACTCTCATCGCGGGCAAAGTGGTCTGCCATATAGGGTAGTTCATACGCTCC
>Ga0123353_10005070_pt1 | contig 17190 bp, 9 predicted proteins | sample TergutLab28metaG_3_FD_92763 | JGI IMG/M metagenome (GOLD analysis project Ga0123353, IMG submission 92763) | Labiotermes labralis P3 segment gut microbial communities from Petit-Saut dam, French Guiana - Lab288 P3 | ecosystem: Host-associated > Arthropoda: Insects > Digestive system > Gut ...
GGTTCCAGTCGCTCAACACTACTCGCAGTCTGTCCATACCAATGTTGGTTCCAGTCGCTCAACACTACTCGCAGTCTGTCCATACCAATGTTGGTTCCAGTCGCTCAACACTACTCGCAGTCTATCCATACCTATGTTGGTTCCAGTCGCTCAACACTACTCGCAGACACGCGTTTATTCGCGCCTTTCCAGCAACCCGCAATGCATTCATCATGGCGAACAATGTCTTGAAGAAATTTGTAGAAACGAACCACTTTTTTTGCCTAGCGCACCCTTTCTGTAAGTTTTACGGGTTTCCGTGAAACAAAATATCTTTTTTATGCTTTGCCAAGTCAGAGGCAATAACAATGAACGCGTCAGAATGCTTACACTTTGCATACGTTTCCTAACTTGTTGTGCTGTTTACCAGCATAACAAGTTAGGAAATAACTGGTAAGCGAAGCCAGTTCCACTTCGCTCGGAACTAATGTGCGATTCTGTGAGAGAAAGATTTTACTCGGTGACGTCAGATGTGTTGCTGGTTTTTAATTGTGTTGCATTTGTTAAAACCATTTCAGTGGTCAATATTTTTTAGGACCTGCTTGTCCCCATAACTTCATTACGGGTTAAAATGGTTTCGAGCAGCGGATAGGCAAGGCAGCGTTGTGCAGAATTTCGCTAGGATCTCTCTGTATATGGTGGGGCGGGGAATCTTCAATAAGCCACGGTGAAATTAGATTTATTTCGGCACTATGAAGCTAATAAAGTTTGCTTTCTCTGTGTTATATTCATTGGTCTCTGCTGCTGCTGCGACTTTACTGTCGGGGTCTGAATAGGCCAGTCTTCTCCGATTGGATTTTTGGAAACATTCCCAATCACACTGCCCTGCTCGTAGCTCCAAACCCACCCATCCGGGCTAACGGCCCTGATTCTCGTTTCATTATCGATTGCAGGGGAGACATACGTATAGGGAAGTTCATTTCTAGATCAGTAGCTGGATGCATGGATCACTTTAGGAACACACTGGGACCTGCACGTAGGTCTGGTAGCTCCCGACCTACCAACAGCAGTGCTCCGCTACGAACACTCCACCTTCAGTTTATCCTCGACAGTTGAGTTCGTATAATGACTGGGCCACATGTTGGTGATCGGGGTTCAGTTCTCGACACCGGCACAGATTGTTTTTTTTTTCCTACAGCGTCCAAACCAGATCTTTGCCCCACCCAGCCCTCTGTCCAGTGGGCATGGGGCGCTTTGTCTATGGAAATGAGCGACCGGGGTGATGCCCAGGGGATGAATGTGTGGAGCGATATCTCCACCTCCTCGTACTTCTTCATGGTGTGGTACATGGTCCTTACGAAGTGACTGTTTTAATTCCAAATATCCACCTACGCATTCTAGTTGGTGCCGGTGATGCGAATTGGAGGATCACGACCTCCATTTTCCCTTCATGGCGTGTTGCCGTATACATGATTGGTGTAGCCCCTTGTTCGAAAGGACGGAAATCGGTGTGTGTTACGATAGTGAAGTGAAGAAAATTGTGATGTTCTGTTTGTGTGGCCCGTGTCTGAAAAAAATGCAAGACTGTCAGAACGGTTGGGACAAACCTGCAGGGGAGCGTACAAGGTATATTCATTTATCTATTATTTGTCGGTATTGATGTTTGAAGTGATCACTGAAAAGAATGCCAGCCGACCGCTGCGGTAGACTGTGTAGCATTCTTACCCGTCTTCGGGAGGTTCTGGGCTAAAATCTCGACCCCGACACTGACTCATGATTTAGGTTATGTGAGTTTGCTCAGTCCAGCAGTGGGAGTGCTGCAGTAATACCTCAGGTTTTCCGTGGCCACTTCGTTTCATGTTTATGCAATTTGCTTTTCAAACAGCTGCCTGCATCTTGCAACACTGCAAGGTGTCATGCTGTTGCAGGAATGCGCAATGTGCTGGACAGTTAACATGCCTACAGCGATTGCGGTATGAATGTCTAAATGAAAGTCATTATGGAAAGTGTCGTTCCGAAATATCTGAACTTTCCGTATTTTCGTTGGGAAGCGGAAAATCTCATTTGTTCGCATTCACGAACAAATGAAGGGTAGATTAAAGCCGGAAGTGCTTTGCTTTCTTTTGAGTGTTTTTAGGAACGTCGAAAACGTCTTGTGTTGATATTGTAGCTCTTTTGGATTATGACGCGGCGTAGTGTTGTAGGAAAGATGCGACGTTTCGGGATATCCTTTCACGCACACCATCGGGCGTGAAGAAACAAGAATGTGTTGTGTTGTGCGGTGCGCATGTGGCAGGTTGAGGGAGGAACAGAGACTGAGGGCTTCTGAGGATAGCGTGCTGAGGAAGGGTTGTACCTCAGAAAGGAACAAGGAAGCTGGAGAAAACTGCGTAGTGAGGAGCTGCATTATTTGTACTGTCCGTCAGGTATTGCTGCGGTCTGCAGATCGAGGGTGGTTAGGGGAGCTGTGGATGTGGCACTTGGGGGGGGGGGGGGGGAGGGCTTTGATAGGGAACATGTGACGGAAAGAGACTTCTTGGAAGGCCTAGGCGTAGATAAGAGAGGTTACATTGAAATGGTAGTGCGAAAATAAATGTTCACCCTTCTTTCCGTATTTGATAGATTTGGCTTAAGTTTGTTACATAAGACGTCGGCATTTGCCGTCGAGCAATTGTGAATTCTTTGAAAGTTGGTGCCGCGAAAGCCGTGCTGTACTTAGGAGCGTAAATGACTGTTGACCGCACCTTTTTCATTTGCTGTCGTATTTGGGTGAAACGCGGGTAAGAGACCTGCACTTAGTGCGGTTGCGCATTGATGATTTTCGTGAAAATCGACGCAGGGAAGGCCATGATTTTTTTTCTGATTGGCGTACATGAAATTACGCTTGCGCGTGTGCCGTCAAACTGTATTACTTTTGAAAGGAAAGAACGCCTTGGTAAAGTGTATGTGCTGCGTCACACATTTGCAGTGTTGTTATGCTGTGCCACTCTGCCGTTGCAAATTTTTCAAACGTCCTGCAGTACGTTAGCTTTCTGTTCGTTGCGAAAGCGCTGTGAAGAGTATCGACTGTCACTTCTCCACTCTTTAAACATGACGGCACCAGTTCTTCAAATAGGGTATACCATAATAAATTTATGAGATTTAAGGTTTGCATAGGACGGTTTGGGCATTGTTCTGTCTGATTGGTAGGTACCGTCCTTCCGCCTTAACCTGCTGCCTCTTATCTTGAGGACAGGTCGTTGGTAATGATTGAGGTTGATAACTGCGTAGCAGGCCACACGATGTCGCAACCCGCAATTGCTGAATTGGAAATTGTGCTTGCCTAGTGCCTAATGTTTGTAGCTTCATTAGACCAGTGTTGTGCGTGTGCACTTGCGAAAGGCCAGACAACGAATTACACGACACTTGTAGTCGTAACTAACACTTTCAATTAGTTCACTGGATGGGAACAAACGCGGAACTGTTCTTTCTGTACTGAAAGTAAGGGTTTAGAAAAGACTCGATATTCGTACAGATACTGCCTTCCGTGTTTACCTCGGTGGAGAATTATTTCTGTTGTTTTCGTGTGTTTACTGGTGTTCTGTTTGTTTTGTTTCTTTGTTGACTGTTGGGTTGTGTCGGCCCTTATTAACGTGTGCTGCATATAGTGGTGTTAGGAATATAAAGTGGATGGCTGTATATATTGCGTCACATACACTTGCAGAGCGACGGCAGATGACACTGTGCATTGTATGTATGTCTTATGTGCTTTCGTAACAACCTTCGGGCAAAGACGACGGATGGATACGTGAAAGTTTTCACGTTGCTGTAACCTGAACATCATGGAATAGAGCAGGCATACCTCACTGATAGTCTGATAGTCTGCTAATCGCCTGGTGAAGCGCGTCTCTGACTGTTGTCATTTGTAACCGACGAGCTCTGCCATTAGCTGATTAATGGGTAACGTATCTGTTGTTAGAAATACAGCTTTATGTGCAGTGTTGTTATCAGAGAAGGCAGATTAGAAATACATACGCTGATCACGCCGACCGTTGTGACCTCTCTGCGCAACTTTATGCTGATCGGAAATTTGATTAGAATGCTATTATGGATTCGAGGGTGGAGGTTGGAGGTGGGGGGTGGGGTGGAAGCGGCGCCACAGAGAAAGAGAAACATCCGTGCAGAGTAGTTGCATTACCACTCCAAGTTTTATTTTCCTGCTTATGGTTGTCAGTGTGAAGTATTTGAAATCAGTACTTCCGGGAGAAAGCTTTTGTGCGATGTAACGCCGTTTAGATTGGTATAAACGTACCGAGGAGCCTCTGCCCCAGTTTCCGGTCTAGAATAGTGGCTGAAATGTAGCGACGTTTTGGAAGAGACTGCAGTCTCCGGATTGAGTGTGAATTTGGAAGTACGAAACGTCGGCGAATTCTACCAGACTCGGGCGTCACATGCCAGAAGATCACCATTATGAGAACCTGAAACCTTATATCGTAGTAGGCGCTGTATAGTCTCCATTTCGTCTTCGGAAGATTTTTTTCCTCTGTGGAGCCAAATCTCTTAGTGGGGCGGGGCCTCCTCATTTTAGAGGCTTCACGATCACACTCGGTAGGACTCCAATGGACGAGTAATCAGCCCGACCTGACAACACACAGCAGTCACAAGAGACAGACATCCATGGCCCCCAGCGGGATTCGAACACGCAACCCCAGCAAGCGAGCGAGTGGAGACGCGCGGGCACCAGGTTCGTCCTTCGGAAGATTGTCCTGTGTTGTGTTATATGTTGCAAGTGAAGCTGAGCTTTTTATAAATACCGGCCTAATTGTACACTGGTTCACTGCTGTTGGCTTAAACTGGCACAATGTGTATTACGTTGTTTGTCCGCCGTTTGAAATGTCGGTTGGCTTAAAATACGAAGACGATTTTTGTCATGGAAGGCAACGTAAAAAAAATTGAATCAGTGCTGCAGACATAAACTTGGAAAATGGCGTTTATTTTGCGTCATCTGACTTTTACATCAGATGTTTGCGGCAGATGCTGATAACAAAGCGGCATTTGCTTTCGGAAATGGCCGCAACAGTCTGAATCAGTGCTTGTGACATAAACGCTGGTAATGCGATTTGTATTCTTATCTGTAATATATTAGCGACAAGGACGCCATTGGAACTGCTCTGGCACACCCACGCTTCCCATCAGCATTACTGTGAACTGTAGTTCAGTTTTGCAGGCGCCGCTGTAGTTTCGTTATTGTGTTCGCTCGGCATCTGAAAGACGCTTGGGAAACAAATTCCACAGACAAGAGGAATTACAGTAGGAACTGGAAGCTAGACTATTATGCGATACCGTTTTCACGTAATCGTTTGTAATTAGAATTGAGCCTAAATCACTAATTGAAGTGATTATGCGCATGCAGAATAGAATCGTATACTCAAGGATGTAACTTTGGTAAACAAGCGTCGTAACCCCTAGCGAGAAAGGGATTCTGCGAACTGGCAGCTAACTAGCGATACAGTGATTAGTCTTAGCACCGCCGCTGTGCATCGCTGCTGTTGAAAGGCCGTGAAGATCACCAGTTTCGTTTCAAAAAGTGTACTTTTTACGAGGAGGTTCAGAATTTTAATGCTTCACGAAATAATATTAAAGTCTTTAAATCAAGAACAGTGTGATGGGCGGGAGATGTAGCACGCTTGGGTCGTTCGATTCAGAATCTTTTAGCTGCTTATCTCCCATCACAGCGTAAGGATAAAATGTACAAAGGCGTAATATAACCAGATGTTGTGTGTCCATGGTGCACTGGACCTCTCACTGTGAAGGACGGCGTAGATTAAAGGTGACGTTTGAGGTTGTCATCGCTACTATTAGCCAGGTTTGTGTGATCGAGGCCGCATAATCTGGTACGTGGGTTTCTCAGAAATGTTGATTGCTCTTTACCAAACTACACGTCGTCACATCTCAAAGTAGCATAATCATGTACTGACGGTGTTGTACGAAGGTGCTGAGGAGGATTAAGGCCTGTCTGAGAGAGAGAGAGAGAGAGAGCGAGCGAGAGAGAGAGAGAGGGGGGGGGGAAGTAACAAGAGGCTGGACAGAGGAAGTTGCGGGAGTACAGAGAGGTAGTGGGAGAACGGGATGACGGAGGAAGTGCAGTGTATTGGTTCCTTGCTGTAGAATGTATAAACCAACTCCTAGAACTGGAATTTACAAACTGTATGGTCCTTTTGACTTACCGCATGATAGAGTGGTGTGAATGACCTGCAATTCCCAGATGTGATGACATCTAATGAACTAATTGCTGACAGCTGTTTGAAGTTCTTGTCCCAAGATCGCCGATATTACGCAGCTGATGGTTTAAGTTCGATCTGTCGGTATGTGTATTGTGCATAATTGCACTGTCTTTCAAACTTCGCCTCAGTCAGTCATAGTGCAGGGTTTAAATCCGGCGAACAAACACGCCGCAAAGGGCAACTAATTATTCGTTCTCCAAAATCGTTATGTAAGGCGGCCATTGAATTGTGGCTCTGTGGGCTGGTGCCTCGTTCCGCTCGAGGACGCAATGGGTCCAACCCTCCAGCACTTTGGGATAGTTCTGGAGCTTCAGAGATTGCGTCTGTAGGGTAAGAATCAGCCTTTCGAACTCGGGAGTCCGGGGATCCGACCTGGTAGCGTGCCACCGTCTCTTGTGTACAAATTGTCAATCCTGCGACCTCTCCACCTTCCTTATTCTTGGCTCAAAGGCATGGGGTTCAGAGAGGAATAGAGAGCAACCGTAAATGAATTTACTTCCAATACATACGATATATTACTCAGAAGTTTCACACCGTTATGAATAAGGAGCGATGTTACCAACACCACTTCCCAGTGAGGTTATCAACACTTATCACTTCCCCAGCGAGGTTACCAACACTTATCGCTTCCCCAGCGAGGTTACCAACACTTACCACTTCCCCAGCGAGGTTACCAACGCTTACCACTTCCCCAGCGAGGTTACCAACACCTATCACTTCCCCAGCGAGATTATCAACACTTACGACTTCCCCAGCGAGGTTACCAACTCTTAACACTTCCCAAGTGAGATTACCAACACTTACCACTTCCCTAGTGAGGTTACCAACACTTATTACTTCCTCATCGAGGTTACCAACACTTGCCACTTCCCCAGTTCTTCCTGCATCACTGTTCAGAATCGCCACAGACCTTGGTCAGGTCAGAAACAGACCTTGACACCTTCCACATGTAATTCAGTGATGCGGACTGTCAGAGTCACGCCGGACCTCACGACTCTGACAGCCCGTCAACTCGAGAGTAACAACACCCTTGACAATTGTAATATGCGCAGAACTAACGTCCCTTCTTCCTGAATTCTTTGCCCCTGAAAGGAACATCGGTCGCACTTATGGCGCTCGGTCGCATGACGGCAACTTCTCTAACACTGTGGACTGTAAACTGACCAGTACGTGCTGTTCGGAGTATTTGCATGGTTCATCTGCAGAATAAGTTACCAAAACATCAGACATTAACAGAGACGTACGCTCGCAGCACAGTATGCATCTTGGGTGTTTTGGCACAGTTGTTAGTTTGTGTGGGTTCAAGAGAAAGAATTTTGTGGCTGTGTTTACAAATGGTTTTGACACACCGGTGGCCTCTGATAGGCTAACTGCCATAAACATTTCTTGGAGAAGTTTCTGATCGCGCTCCAGTACCGAATGTTTGCTGTGCAAGGACCCTTAGTGTGCTGTGGTGCTCCTTCATTGACAGGATTCCTGTTGTTCTAAATTTGTTCACCAGCCATATTGTTGATTTCAAAGGAACTGAAACACCGGCAAAATTTCCCCTGAATTTACTAGACTTTTTTCCTTCCTGTGAAGAGGTTTCCTCTGTTTTGCTTATTCGCGAACAAAATACGTAACAATTTAGTCACAATAACCCCCCCCCCCACCCCAGTCATGCACTGTACTTACATTCACCAACCACTTCTTGGATTCTGGGCCCTTGAAGACGGGAGCAATAGGTTGTTCCGAAACGTCGGTAAGGAATTATCACTACTCGCTGCGTAATAGCCCAGAAGAGCGCAGTTCTCATCTGCTTCGCGGTGGAATCCTTAGATCACACACAATTCACGTCTGTTACGCACTGATTGAATGTGCGCTGTGAGGTGATAAGTATAACTACGGATGGCGATAAGTCTGGCAGTCTGTGACTCGTGTTGCGGCCCGATCAGGTTTCCGTGGATCCCCCACCAGGAGGCTGAAGAGTCAAGCATTGTTACTCTTATGAAGTCAAGGAAGATAAGATGGGTGAGACACACAGCACGTGTAGAGAGATAAATAAGTTAAAATAACGGTCTTCCGGGTCCTCAGCGTTACGGAGAAATTGCTGCCTTCGTCGTTCATGGTGCGCGAAATTGATTCAGTTTGATGGTAATGTGACTGACGAATGTATAGGGACGTTCGGATCTCAGGCCAGAATTCTTGCAGCTTCGCTGTAGCCGCTCTCTTGAACACATTTTTCACTCCCGGTAACTTCAGATTTCAACCTCGTACCCCCACGACGGAAGTGACAAGTTCGAAACGTCGGAACAGATGTGACGTCAGAATCTGAAAGCGTCGAAATCATTGCACCTGAATGGTTTGGTAGACCTGTGCGTGAAATGAAACTTTGAACATGGCGGCGCTGTTTTGCCCGAAACATTGGTGCACAGCTGGCAGACTGCTTGTTGTCGTAACCGGTCCTTGAGCACCGTGCTTTGCGATCCCCGACTTTATCCGGGTACCGGCGTCACTGTAGTGATTGGTGACGGGCTGGACGACAGGATGGGTTTCGATCGCCCGCAGTGACGGAGGGTTTTCGCCTTATCATTGCGTCTGGACAGGCTGTGGGCCCCACTGAGCCTTTTGTAGAGTCGCTACCGGTGACGCTATGCGGGGGAGGGGGGGGGGGCGGGCAGGCTGTTAAAGCGGCCGGGTCATGCCCTCTGCAGTCACCTTGGTGTGGTCATAGAAGACATTTTATGCCAGCTCTAGAAGGCCGCGGTTCATAATGGGCTGTAGTTTTGTGCCACGCACCTTTCGGAGTAAAAAAACACAGGATGTCTTAGCCAGTGCGGCACGTTCATGCTAAGAGACTGAGGGTTAATTAGTTTTGTTTCAGTGGGCCGATATCCTATTGTAGCGACTCAGAAGGCTGTCATGTTCACAGCCCACGTTTAAACTGAATGGACACCCGAGTTCGTTGTGCGGGGCCGAGCGTTGTAAGTGATTCCCAGAACTTCAGATACAGTCTCACAGTACATATATTTATTCACCGTTGATTGCTGCGTCATCATTTGAGAGACACTAGTGAAAGCATGTTCAGGGTAGAAAGAAATGCTGATCTCGGCACAGCAGTTTTTCATTTTCCCGATTATACCCTGCATTGACGTCTGATGCTGATTAATGACCACCACAGAACACTAGAAATGCATATGTACTGTGGACAGCCGCGCCAATGACCGTGCCCGTTTGCTGTGGTGTGAACATGTAGTTGGGTTCAACTCATGTTTTGTAGAACCGCTTTGAGAGAAACACTTGATCTGGTCGTCACTTTTATTGACAGTCGTGTGCCGCATATCGAGGTTAGTGGGCTTTAGCTTACTTTAGTTCCTCAGGGAGTGTGAAGTGTAGGGAATCACTGTCTGGGTTTGTTTATCCGCCATGCCTTAAATAAATCGAGAATTAAAATAAAAATGAAAACATTGTAGCGCACCACGTGACTAACCAACGAACTGCATCTTTGGAGCAGAGTGTGTATTGGGAAACCAACTGGTGTTCAGTGGGTCAAGCAGTTCCCCACATTTTACGGAGCCCCAGTATTCATTGCTGTGGTTATGAGGACAGCCACACTGTCGCCGCACGGGCTGCATCTTCCTCGCCACCCACGGCTTGTGAGACAGACTTTGCCTGACTTCATGCCTTAAAATTCCACAGGTGGAAATGTGGGAATTCAGGCGCACGGGGATCTCTGATTTAGGATAGCGGGAGAATCCTGTTGGGGTCCTAACGGGGTTACGTCAGCTGGCGTTAATCTGTGTGGCGAACGTTGCTATAAAGACGCGACACTTAGCAGCACTAACGAATTATTGCATAAATTTATTACATGTTTGTGTACGCACTGGTATATTTATATGCATACGCATAAACCGAGACAGGCTGTGTATGTATAAACGATACATTGAGGCGCGTTCGCGTAACCATTGTTGTCTTGGAAAAGCGATAAATATTATATTTTCTGAGTGTGTGTCTCTAGCCTTAGTTATCCAGCATTTAGAGCGCATGCGCCGTGTATTTTATTGCCATCTGTGACCCGTGTGTTTGTTCCATATTTCTCCACATTATGTCATTAACGGTACCATTATCTGATAAAAGTTATAGAACATAAAATGTTTTTTGATTTTCTGTACAACGTTTGTCTCCAACATTTCATATTGTAAGAAGAATTCAGCGAGATGTCGTAAGCGTACGTTGCTTTTAATTGGCAGTACTCATTCGTATGTTCGGATTTTAATGCAACTTGAATTTTTATGGCAGATTTTCGAAAAATACTGAAGTATCAAAATTCGTGAAAATCCATTCTTTTTGGGTCGATTTGTTTCGTGCGAACGGAACTACAGACAGACATGACGAAGCTAATAGTCGCATTTCGCAATTTTGCGAAGGTGCCTAAAACTCGCGTGGCAGATACAGTCACGTGTCTGTTGCCCACTGTTGGTGACTGACTGACTGCCGTGTGTAATGACCATCCACTGTCGCACAGACTGACCGCCTGCCCTTCGAATTCCTGTTCATTACCGAATGCAAGACCATCTGACCACTCTCCAACCTGATTATTTTTTCGAACCCCGTAATGTCTGCCAAATGCCCAGCACTACTTCAGACTCTGATTATTCAGAGATTGCACTGATTACTCTGCCGTCGTATTACCTATTCCTGCGTCAGAGTGGCACCTCTCACAAACATGCTTCAACTTTTGTGATTGGTCAGTCAGCGAAAAAGGCTCTTCTGTCGTTGGCTGACCATTTCTAAGGGGATATGAACTATATTGGTTAAATTCCAATTAAACTTTCTGTGTGAACACGTAGAAGTTAGATACGGCTTTGGTTTGAAGGGTACATCATAAACATGTCAACGAGAAATTTTGATCCTGAGCAAAACTTCCAAGTGACTTTTTTTTCCCCGCACGATGCCGTTACAGTCACCACTGGAGAGGAACGTGCGTGGGGACATGGCGGCAAAGGTGAGGATCTGTCCTCGCAGCCAGATGAAAGACAGCGCACTGTTTTCTCTTCATGCTGAGGGGTGGACTGACTGGGATTCGAACCCAATCGGTGATGGGCTACAACATGACTCTAGTCTACTTCCTCGTACCTTGTTTCTTTTAGGACACGTTTTGGTATTCATGTTCCACCTGTGCCTGTGGATTGCAAGTTGTCTCTGTGACTGACATATTCGACCAAAATTGCAGGTATTTCTTCGTCTTGCATTTGTGTTACATTGTCGGCCCATCTCATACCGCTTGGTTTTGCACCTGCCTGAGCAACCGCAATGTTGAAATCATAATTGTACCTTCACAACACGCTTCTATCAGTGGAATTATCTTGAGACGCTGGAAGTGGTGTTCTGATGTCGCTGCTTTGTTCGTTCTGTTCGATTGTTTGATGTTGGACTGATAACGGCGGGCAGGTTTCGTAAGTGTGAGAGGAAAGTACTTGTTGAAATAGAGCTGCACTTGTGTTGTTTCGGTGATGAAGTGTGGCGTAAACTGCAGTAAATTGGCAGACATTACCGAAGACAACATCGTTAAGTCCATTCGGACGGTTGCAGTTTCCTAACTTGCTCACCCACTCATAATACTTCCTGCACCTCATGAAGCTACGTCCGAGGTGTCGGGGTGTTGGATACAAACAATCCAAATGTCATTCCAGAGACGATTTTTTTCAAGAAGTGAATGTCGCAGTTTTGCCAATACTACTCCGGCCATCTACTTCAGTCCGGGACCATCCGCAGCAGTATAGAAAAGTTCGTCGCTCCAGCTTCACTCTCCAGTTCGCCAAAATGACGGGTAAAATTAGCAAATGATCGTCGGTTTCAGAACGCAAAAGCTGCGTCTGTTTCGCGGGCAGAGAGGCTGTTTGGTCTGTTCGAAATGAAGGGCGTCTTACATCAGAAGGTGCAAACAGTTCGGGTGAACAGGGAACGGTGACATACGTGGTGGTGATTGCAGAGGGTAGAGCTGTGGGAGACAGGTCGAGGGTAACTGTAGTCAGTCTTTGCAGTGTAGTGCGTCAGAAGTGCGACCAAGTAAGTATAATAAGTGGTGGTTTCGTGTACCTTTTGTGACGAGGCTGGTGCTTCAGGATTTCAGAGTGACGTGCGACTGGCCTGTGTACAGTCTGTAATATTTCTGTTATTTTTATTTACTTCGTCGTTTGATTATTTGTTATCCAAATACATGTATTCAAATTCGACTTTTCAGTTCGTGGTGCCATGTTCATTTTAAGTGCGTTCTGAAAGCGAAGAGCGATTACAAGCCTCTAGCCTCCTCATGTCCTTCTGCCTCCATACAAAATCGCGCCTCCCGTCTGCCGGATTTTCGTGAAATTTCGTATTTGGGATTTGTACCAAAGTTCATCGAGTGTTTAGATTCTCGCCAAAATCGGAGAAAAAGAAAACATTTTGGATGAAGCAATTGGAAGTGCGATTGTTTCGTCTGTTAAGAAGCAAGGACAAGGAGTACGGTTGACTGAAATTTACGAAATAAGTACAAGAAATAAGGCAGGGTGACAGAGGCGGAATAAACAGTTGACGGCCTGAAGGAAAGGAGTTGGAGTGATTACGATTGGACTGAGTATGAAGTATTCACGAGTGATAAGAACACAGGAAGGGCAAGACAATGACAGAGCGGACATACCGGAAGTGTTGTGCCTGGCGTACGTAGACGAAATCGTTCTATTGAAAAATTAGAGTTCATTTAAATTGTTTGAAACGTAAAGTACAAAATTGCACACCCGGCACTGTTTCCAGACCTTACCTTATATGGTATATATTTATATATGTGGGCCCGGTAGCTCGGTCGGTATAGCGACTGACTACGGGCTGGACGGTCCGGGATCGAATCGCGGTGGGGATGAGATTTTCCGCCCGTCCAGACCGGCCCTGGGGCCCCACCCAGCCTCCTGTACAGTGGGTACCGGGTCTTTCCCGGGGGTAAAGTGCGGCCGGTGCGTGCTGCTGACCTCTCACACCCTTCTCGTGGGGCGGTCATTGAAGAGTAGAGCTATACCTCTACCCACCCTCTGGGCCACACCGGGCCTGTAACGGGATCACATTATCTTTTCCTTATATATATATATATACACACACACACACACACACACACACACACACACACACACACACACACACACACACACATACGTACATACATACATATATAAAATAAAATGTGCAATCTACTTGCCATATATTAAAATGATGCAGCGAAGGCGGTTGAGGGACAGATCATATATCACGCATGGAATGGGACAGAAATGCTCAAAAATGACTGCCAGGAAACTCGAACGAATGATCAAGTGGAAGACTTAGGAGTAGATGGCAGGTTAATATTCAAGCTGGTATAAGGAAACAAGATCGGAGTGTGTGGACTGGGTTCATCTGACTTAGGACAGGGACAAATGGTCGGCTGTTAGATGCCCGACGATGGACTTTAGGATTAGATTAGATTATATTTAACACTTAGGTTCGAGCCCTTACGGTCCCGATGCACCTAGGCCTTATAAACGGGCCCTTTGTGCCCCATGATCTGATAACAGCTCAGTGGAACTTTGTTCCTTGCTAACGTTCCAGATGGTCCTTTAATGCCCTCTGGGTCCAAGAAAAGGAACCCAGATATGCATTTTATTTTTCTCTCAAAAGTCCCAGTAAACTAACCCCCTCCAGGTTCCCCAACAGGGCCCCTATGGAGACATATGCCCGTTTACAGGGCCCCTTTTTACATATATCTCAAATTCCTCATAAAATTTCCCTTAAAGAACATTTTTTTTTCATCTCTCAAAGGCTCTAGGAAAGGAGCGTCCCGCCATGTTCCCTAAAAGTGGGGGTTCTATGGAAACAGACGCCCATTTCCAGAGCCTTCGCATATCCTTCGGAGTCCCCAGTAAAGGAGCCCTACCTCCTGGTTCCCCTTATAGAGCTCCTTCGGAGAGAGATACCCGTCTCTAGAGCATTTTCTGCATAACCTTCAGTGTCTCCAATAAAGGAGGCCCCCATCCAGGATCCCCTCATATAGCCCCCATAGGGAGAGATGCTCCGTTTTCAGGAGCCCTCCTTCAACTATCTCTCAGAGTTCCCGGTGAACGGACCCCCCTAATAATTCACCTTCCCCGCAAAGTCCCCGGTAAATGAACCCCCTCCATGTTCCCCAAAAGGGTCCCTATGGAGAGTGATGCTCCATCTCCAGAACCAGTGGTTTATTCATTCATTTATATCCGTCAGAGTCCCCAGTTAAGGAGCCCTTCATCGAAAATGGGGAAACATACAGTCACCGTCCACGGAGCTCCAAGTGGACGGAAGGCCTACATACAGTGGGGTGCGGCCTGGTTCCCCAAGGGGATCGTTTACAACACTGCTGTTACTACCCAGTACCACGCAGCCTTTAGCACGACACCTTCCACTTTGGTTTGGGTAGACCAGAGCCCTGTTAGCCAGCGTGTGTCGTAGTAACCCTCAGCAGGGTAGGCCCTCCACACCTGTAACCGTCTCCCACGTGACCCAGGGTAAAGTAGAGTACGAATCCATGTAACCCTGGGGTACGGACGGGGGGTTGGATTTATGGGAGGCTAGACGTTAGGATGCTGTAACATGTTTCGAATTGCTGACAATCTGAGCATTGGCTTCTGAAGAAGAGTTTTGCTGCACGCAGTTGGTTGCAGCTCCAAATTGTAGTGTAGGCCTACTTTGTAGCACTGATCTCAGCAGAGGGAGCTGTAAGGTTTGTCTGTTTCGGATGAGACCTTAACTGGGATTTATGGGCACAGAACCGCACGAATTGTGATCCGTTAGTGGTAGGTTATCGTTCGGAGGTGACATGAACCGGAGGGCGTGGCAGTTGGTACAAAAGGCGGTACTTCGTGTCCGTACACAGTAAGCGAACGCCCTAAGAAATTATTCCTATTGTCGGCGAGGGTTGGTTTACGACGTATTAACTCTGTCACCCTTCCTCTAGACGAAAGCTACTCTCTTGTGTGTATTTTCAGCTGAGAGGGATATTGGTTTAGGAAAGGGAATGTCTTAATTCTGTCTTTTATCAACTGGGTTCATTTCGTCAGTTTTAGGATCCATTGCGAGGTTTTTGTGCTAAGGATATTAAACCACTGTGTTCTGTAAGAGAAAGCTTATCGGCTGATAGCTGTCAACATTGAAGCTAGGGCATTGTATTATGCCTTTTGTCGTTGGATTGAACTGGCTCAGAGTGGCTTTCAAAGCAGGTTTTGTGATGGCACTGTTAAGTTACTGACCTTCCAGTTCAGTAAGGACCGAGAATTTCATGGTGCGGTGATCGGGTTTTTGCCACTTTGCGGGTGGTCGAAGTGGCTGATGTTGTGGCCCAAAAACACGGGACTACTACAGCAAGCGTCCTTGAGGTCGCATTTTCAAGGGATTTTTCTCACCTGGACACCGACAAAGATAAAAAAATAGTCACCTTATTTTGACATCGCGCCGTTTGCCATGCGGTTAAGCTGGCTCAAAATAGTATCCAGTGATGCATTAATCGTAAGTTCATGAAGAGAACGTAATAGATTTAGAGGTGCTGTGTTGAGGCATTTTAATAAGCTCATTGCTAGACCCTCGGAGTCTGTTATTTGTAACCTGATGAACAGTGCAGCACGTTTCATTTGCAGGCGTCGGTGGGAGAGACGCCGATTTAATTAATTGCATAGTCCTTTGGAACGGGGTGAAATGTAAGCCGATTTGTTTTGCCCTCATGTATTAACAGCCCTGCTCGCTGGACATCCTTATCTCTGTTAGCACTGCGATAGCCGGCTGCCCAGTGACAGTCTTCGCTGCTGGACCGGCGCTGTTGGGGTAATTTGAAAGATTTGGCAGCATCAAACTGCTGTTATTTTACAGGCGGTAACCCCGTATCGCTGAGGCTTCTTTACAAAGTTAAAAAAGTACGTCTTATGTTGAGACCATATCTGTTGGTGACCTAGTTACAGGCACTAGACCCTGCGTCGGATTGACATTAAATCGGCGGAAGAGTTCTGTACAAAAAGTTATCGAGCTGCGAGTTTTGTGAAAATTGAAATACGTCAGTTGGGGCGGTCGGTGAGTTCCCACTGTCATTCCTGCATTTTGTGACCGATTTGAGTGCAATTCGCTGTACGATATGTTACGTCCACGCGACTGCGTTCAGGAATATCGTGTAACCGGGCACACAAGACATACTTCAGTTAGGACGTGCAGGATGTTTTGCCCCCATTTCCACAATTTTCGTCCGATTTGGATAATGTTCGGTACATCAGTACTTAGTGTCCGCACAGCGACACTAAGTAGTGACGAGTGCCATGAAATCGGGGCAATGGAGGTCGCACCTGACTGAGCGGTGTCCGTCCTTTCCACATTTATTGTCCGATTTTTGCGCGTTTCGGTACAAAAGATTTGAACATATTTGTGAGTATCGTGAAAATTGGCAAAGGGAAAGCCGTACTTTTCTTACGGGGACGTAAATTAAAGTACATTTACGCCTGTACCGTCAAACTGTGTGGCATCTGCACAGCAAAGACGCCTTCCTAACGTCTACTTACTGCGTCACAAGGTACATTATTGGCGGTGTTACTAGGTAACGTTCCTTCCTGAAATAAAGAAAAGACAGGTTTTTGATCTGCCTGTGCTCTCTCTGTTTGTCTGGTCTCCCATTTCAGCTTCTGATCCGCACTGAGCCACATGACTGATATTTTCTGGCCCAGTAACAACATTATGCCATTCGCGTGCGACCCTTCGCCGTAAGTTTTAATTCGTTTCAGTCGATATGGCGGATGCGCCAGTGTGCGAGGCGGGAGGACCACTAGCGCCACTTGTTGTTTACGTCTTGAAGTTATCTATCTATATCTATCTATCTATCTATCTATCTATCTATCTATCTATCTATCTATCTATCTATCTATCTATCTATCTATCTATCTATCTATCTATCTATCTA
>Ga0123353_10005073_pt1 | contig 17184 bp, 15 predicted proteins | sample TergutLab28metaG_3_FD_92763 | JGI IMG/M metagenome (GOLD analysis project Ga0123353, IMG submission 92763) | Labiotermes labralis P3 segment gut microbial communities from Petit-Saut dam, French Guiana - Lab288 P3 | ecosystem: Host-associated > Arthropoda: Insects > Digestive system > Gut ...
CGTTCGTAGGAAATACGATATAGTAATCCCCGTTTTTGACAATTAGCCTGAGCTTGACCTGCAAAATTCCCATTGACGCTACCGCCATGATTTCGTCATTCATGCCGCTGTGGTAGTTGATCATATTGATAGTTTCGCCGCCTTCGGACGCGGTAACTTTCATGGTATACGAGCCGGACGCGATTACGTTTCTGACGTATCGCTCATATTGTGTCGTAGCCGGCCGGACAACCTCACCGTTTTCGTACTGATTCAAGTCGATGATGGGCGCTGTGGTCGTTTCGCCGGGCTTTGTCGTCGCCGTGGAACCCGGCGCTGTCGGATTGTTGGGATTCGGGGTGCCGTCAGGATTCGTCCAGCCGCCCGGCGCGGTGGTGCCGGGTACGATGACGGAACCTACGCGGCCGGTCGTCGTTTCTCCCGCCCTTGTCGTCTGCATCGTGACCGCGCCTATTTTGCTCGTCGTGCTCTCAGACGAGTAATAGGGCCGCGACGTCGTCGAGTAGTACGGGTGGGCGTTCACAGGCTGCTCGCTGCCGAGGGATCCGCTTTCGTCCGTCGTCTGGTCATAGGTCGGCCAAAAGAAAGGATCGTCGTTGTTGTTCTCGAGGGAGGAACTCTCCGTCGGGGTTGTTGCGGTATCGCCCTTGTCGTCATCCTTACAGGCGCTTAAAACCGCCGCGAGGGAGAACACCAGCGCGATCACCATCAGTATGGATACGTATTTCTTCATGTGTCATCTATCCTTTCGATTAATTCGCTATTTTACCTATGACAGAAACATATCAATAACATGTCTGCGCGCGGAAAGCTCATCATACGCCACTTCGGTCAGGCCGCTGGGAACCGAAAACGCGCTTTCGGGCGCGCCTGCCGTAAGCGAAACCTGAACCCTGACGACTTTGTCAGTCCCCACATTTTCCTCAATGTACTTCAACGCGCCGTTTTGGAACCACAGGCGCACCACCGAGCCGGAACGCGTATACGTCTCTTTGACATAGCCGTTCTCCTGCACAGGTTCTTCCCTGAGCGCCAGCCCGGAAAGCGCCCCGCTGAAATAGCTGTTGAGCATGGCCGTGCACTCGTTATACTGCACCTGTGTCATTTCAGCGTACTTTCCCAGCAGCTCGGAGATCATGTAATATTTGCCGCCTGCGCTTATGAGCGTCAAATCATAGTTCCCATCGGGAATCTTCACCACGAACGCCGTTCTGCCGTTTGACGCGTACTTCGTGGCCGTGTCATTGTCGTCGTCTGTCAAAACCATGTTGAATGTGTAGCTTCCGCTGCTGAGGCGCGACTTCACGTTTGCGTAGTTGGCGGTTTCAGGCAATGGCGGAACGGTGGTGGAGGTAGTGGTTGTAGAGGTAGAAGCCGTCGTCGAGGATGTAGACGGTTTGGTTGTGCTAGACGTCGGCGCGGTGGACGTGGTAGTCGTGGTCATCGTTGTGGTGGTCGTCGTAGTCGGCTCCTCGGTGACGGTTTCGGTCTCCGTCCAGGGATCCGTCCACGTGAAATCAAATGTAAAATCGTATGTAGACGCCTCCGTGTCGGAGGTCGTCGCGTCAGCCGACTCGCCCTTGCATCCCCCAAGCGCGAACGCGAGGGAGGCAAGAAGCGCCGGGATCAGCAAAAGTGAGATCCATTTTTTCGTATTCATAATTAAACCTCTGTATTACGGCTTTTTAGTTGGAAAAATATCTGAGAGCCCCGAAAGAAGATTTTCTACGTCGACCTTTCTGTAGCCCCACGGAATATCAAAGGCCTTGGAGTCCACTTTAGACGAAATGGAAAGCTCGCTCAATACCGGCTGTTCGTCCATGATAACCTCCAGGAATTCAAGCCCCTTGTCACTGAAATAATAGCTCTCCACGCTGCCGTCTCTCTTGACATAGGTTTCTACGGTATACTCCTTGCGGTCTTTCGTAACGGTTTTGGTCTCAATGAGCTTAACATCGCCGTAAACCTTTGTCAATTCCTGCACGTCCATCGTATCGAGGTTGTTTTGGGCGTATTCCTCAGCCGATACGACGGTGTACTTTCTGAGCATCGGCATCACCATATAGACGACGTCGTCTTTCACGATGATTTTCATGGACATAAGCGACGGCATTTCGACCGGGAGAGAGAGTCCGTCCATGGAAACGTCCATTGACATAGCCGAATTACTGCCCGATTTTGTGAGCGTCGTTTTTACGCCGGAAAGATTCGCGCTCATCGTGAAGTTCTCCGCCTGAATCGGTTCTATGAGGTATCTTTGCAGATATTCGCCTATTTCCGGCTCAAAGTCGTCCTGAGTCGTCGGCTCGTCGGTTCCGCCATGCCATGTGTCTGACCCGCCATTGAAGCCCGCCGTGCTTTCTTCGCCGTCGGGATAATGGCCGTCTTGGATGGCCTGCGTGGTAAGCTTGGGCACCTCATCGTCTTTACCGCCTCTATTGTTGTAGGCGATGAAAGCAAACATCGCTATAAGAATCGCTATAAGAATTAAAGTGATGGTAAGCGCTTTTTTCATTGTTGTGAAAATTCCTTTCCGTTAAATATAGATCTATGTACGTTTCACGATATTCATCATGCTTTGGAACACTTTCGCTATCACGGGCACTACCTGAGGCCCTAAGCTGTTCGTTTCCTCGTAGTGGTTCTTGCCGAAGCGATCTTTCCCGCCGTCGATATACGGCGTGACGGGATGCAGGATAAAGTCATTCGGCGGCACCATGTAGCCAATCTCGTCATTGGCAAGCCCGAACACGAGCAGCCTGTCGTCCCCCGCGATTTCCGACAAGGGCTTCGGGTTGAACTCGGGGCCTTCGCCCGTGGCCGACTCCTCCGCGCTGAGATATCCGCCGTACACAACCTCGGGGAATATCTCGCCGGGAATCAGCAGCATTTGGAGGCCGTCAATGTTGAAGTACGTCATTTCCGTGCGCAGCGCCCAGCCCAAGGGCGCGCCCTCGACGGCGTGCTTTGTCGCGCGCATGATGCCTATTTTGACCGCCGAAAGCATTAGAAGATTCTCCGCCGGTATGTAAAATTTCTGTTTGAGCAGATTCAGAGTCGGGCGCAGCTCACGCTCGTCCTCAATGGACATGGCCGTTTCCGCGATGACCCTTCCGGCGATGAGCGTTGACTGTATCGGATCCGGGTCAAGCTCCTTGAGGCGGATAAGCCCGCCGACCGCGCCCACGAAGTAGATCGTCTCCGCGCCGCACGCCTGCATGATCTCGCGGCGGACATAGCCCGGGAAATCCGCGCTGACAAGCGAGTTGTTTCCCAAAAGCGACTCGGAATGCGAGTCATAGTTGAGCATATAAATCTCGCGCGAGCCGTCCTTGGGCACGAAGCGCAAACGCGTCAGGAACTTCGAAAAGACCTGCGGGTCGCGTGAGTCGCGCTGGATATCGGGCGTTTCCTTGCGCCCGTGGAACAGCGAGCCGTCGCGCCTATCCTCATAAGCCCGGATAACGGCCTGCTTCACGCCCTCGTGCAGTGTTTTCATATAGGCTTCGTCGCGGCCCGTTTTCGGCAGCGGCCCCCAGTAGCCCATGGTGTCAATGCTTGCGTGGTCGTGGGTGCTCATGATGTTGATTGAGCGGCAGCCCGTCTCGGTACGGAAATCGCGCAGCAGGGCCTTGATCGCGCGCACATCGGGACTCAACAAACCGATACAGTCCACCGACACGAACACCACGCCGCCGCGCCCCGAGTTGTCGTCGATCCAGACGGCGGAAGCCATCATCGGATCAAGCATGCCGGTGGCGGGGTTGTAGGCCTTGTAGCCCGCGATGTAATACTTCTTTTTGCGCAGGCTCTGCGGCATGACGTGGGTTTTCGCAAAACCGACCGTAAAGCAGTCGGCCGCCGGTGCGTCGATTTTGTCATAAGTCCCCATCGGGAGCGCCCGTGCCGGATCGTTTTTCAGCTTGCTGGTTCCGCCGGCCCTGTGGCTTGCCGTGAGTAAGTCCGTACCGAAGCTGCCAAGGTACTTTTTTGCCGCTTTTTCAATTTTCCGCGCGGATTCAAGTTTCATAATCATCCATCCCCTACCCAATTTGTATATTTAGTTTATCACAACAAGGCATGAAATATCAAGCGGTTTTTTTGTTAAATTTAGTTAGACAGATTGTGAACGAGCCGCCTCAATCGCCTCTGCCAAATGAATATTCCCCGTATAAAGCGCCTTGCCGAGTATCGCGCCGTACAAGTTCATATCCGCCAGCGCTCGCACGTCCTGAAGCGACGAAACGCCGCCGGACGCGATCACGTCCATCGCGAACCGCGCCGACAACTCCCGATACAGCTCAACATTCGTGCCGCCCAAAACGCCGTCTTTGGAAATATCCGTGCAGATCACCGTTTTTACGCCGATGCGCTCAAGTTGTTCAAAAAAGTAAAAGCATGTAAGCTCTGTAGTTTCTGTCCAGCCCTTTATGGCCACGAGTCCGTCACGGATGTCCACGCCCACCGCGATTTTTTTGCCGTATCCGCGCACCATGTCCGCGAGAAAATCCGGGTCGGTGACCGCCGCCGTGCCTAAAATCACGCGCGCCACGCCCGAATCAATGTACTTTTTCACCGTTTCCGCGCTCCGAATCCCCCCGCCGACCTGCACCGAAAGCCCGCTTTGTTTGGCGAGCAGGCTGACCGTTTCGAGGTTCGGCGTCGTGCCGTATTTCGCGCCCTCCAGATCGACGACGTGCAAGTACCCGGCGCCCTGTGCGCGAAAGCCCTGCGCGACCTCCAAAGGCCGCTCGCTGTAGACGGTCATTTGGCTGTAGTCGCCTTTATACAGGCGCACGGCCTTACCCTCGTAGAGATCAATGGCGGGGAAGATTTTCATAGACAGGCTCCTTTTTTAGTCAATGTATACAATTTATTTTCTCTGTTTTGGTGTAAATCGCTCAGGATGTTTGACATAACTTCTGACTACAGTACCGCAATTCAGGCAAATTTTATGTACGAGAGCATCCCCTCTAAAGCGTCCCGGAGCGGCTACCCAAGCTTCAGGACTCTGATCTGCAATAGCGGTCTTAACTCCTCCGCAAAAGGGACATTTTTCTATTTCAGGATATTCAAACATGATCTTTCAACTCCTTTGCATACTTTAACCTCACCGCGTCTACCATCTACAATCTAGCGTCTAGAATCTAGATTCGCAAAACCCCCGCAAAATATTCAGCCCCACCGTGCCGCTTTTTTCCGGGTGGAACTGCGTGCCGAAAACATTCCCGTTTGCGGCCGCCGCAGTCAGCTCCGCGCCGTACTCCGTTGTCGCGGTAACATAGGGTCCGCAATTTGCCGCATAGTAAGAATGCACGAAATATACATGATGATTTTGTGAGATATATCTAAAAATACTGCTTTTTTCTCTATCTGCCGGGAAGCGCAACGCGTTCCAGCCGATCTGCGGAATCTTGAATCCCTCCGGGATCACGTTTGAAATCGGCACGATATCACCTTTGATAAGGCCCAAGCCGCTGTGTTCGCCGAACTCAAAACTTCTCTCAAACAGCAGCTGCATTCCTAAACAAATACCAAGTATGGGTTTGCCGCCCGCCGCTTCCGACAGCACAATATCGGCCATGCCGCTTTCGCGCAGTTTCCGCGCCGCATCCCCGAACGCGCCGACTCCCGGCAGGATGATTCGGCCGCTGTTTCTGATGACATTCACGTCGTTTGTGACGGCGGCCTCCTCGCCGATAAACGCAAGCGAGCTGCGCAGGGAAAAGAGGTTTCCCACCCCGTAGTCAATAATAGCAATCAATTACAGCACACCTTTCGTTGACGGGATTTGATCTTTCCTGTCCGGCATGATCGTCACCGCTTTTTTCAGCGCGCGGGCAAAGGCCTTGAACGCGGCCTCCGCGACGTGGTGCGAATTCACGCCGCATATCTGCCGAAGATGCAGCGTTACATGGGCGCACCTTGTAAAAGCGGTAAAGAACTCGTTCACAAGCTCTGTGTCAAATTCGCCAATTTTCTCTGATGAAAATTGTAGATTGTTCACAAAAAACGAGCGTCCCGATACGTCTACAGCGCAAAGCACAAGCGCTTCGTCCATCGGCAGAGTCACGTCCGCGTAACGCCGTATGCCCTTCATGTCGCCGACAGCCTCAGCGAACGCTTTCCCGAGGCAGATGCCGACGTCCTCGACGGAGTGGTGATAGTCCACGTCCGTATCGCCGCCGCAGGTCACGTCCAAATCAAAGCCGCCGTGCGCCGCGAAAAGCGTCAGCATGTGGTTGAGGAATCCGCAGCCGGTTTCGATCCCGCTTTTGCCGGAGCCGTCAAGGTCGAGATGGAGCGTGATGTCGGTTTCATTGGTGGTTCGTTTTATGATGCTTTTGCGCATAAATATTTCCTCCATGTTTGGGTGATTTTACCCCTCCGGCGCTTCGCGCCACCTCCCCTTGTAGGGGATGACTGGGGATACACAGTGTAATTGCCAAGGCCTCCCCTGCAAGGGGAGGTGGCGCGAATGCGCCGGAGGGGTTGTAAATTTAAATCAAACCTTTGCCAACGCTTGTTCTATATCCGCCAGAATATCGTCCGCGTGTTCAAGTCCGACAGAAAACCGCACCATCCCGGGATTGATCCCCGCCGCGATAAGCTGTTCGTCGGTCAGCTGCCTGTGAGTCGCGCTCGCCGGGTGCAGGACGCACGTGCGGATGTCCGCGACGTGAACCTCATTCGACGCCAGCTCCAGCGCGTCCATAAACCTGACCGCGCTTTCCCGGCCGCCCTTTACCGTGATCGAAATGACGCCGCTCGCGCCCTTCAAGTATTTTTGAGCCAGCTCATAGTATTTGTTATTTTTGAGTCCTGGATAGTTTACAGATTCAATTTTATCCGATTTTTCAAAATATTCCGCGACCATCAGGGCGTTCCCGCAGTACTGCCGCATCCGCAGCGCGAGCGTCTCAAGCCCCAGGTTCAGCAGGAAAGCCGAATGCGCGGCCGGATACACCCCGAAATCGCGCATCAGCTGCATACGCGCCTTGAGGATGTACGCCAGCTTTCCGTAGGTCTCGGTGTAAATAATGCCGTGATATGACTCGTCCGGTTCTGTGAGTCCCGGAAAGTCGCCGCTCTTCCAGTCGAATTTGCCGCTGTCAACGATGACGCCGCCGACCTGCAAGGCATGTCCGTCCATGTACTTTGACGTGGAGTGGACAATGATGTCCGCGCCGAAGTCAATGGGCCTGCACAGCGCGGGCGTCGCGAAAGTGCTGTCCACGATCAGTGGGACGTTATGCGCGTGGGCGACGCGGGCGAACTTCTCTATGTCCAGCACGGTCAGAGCCGGATTCGCCAAGGTTTCGCCAAATACCGCTTTCGTGTTCGGCTTGAACGCGGCGTGAAGCTCATCCTCGCTGGCGTCATTATCCACAAAGATACACTCAATTCCCAGCTTTTTTAAGGTAAACGCGAACAGATTGATCGTGCCGCCGTATATTTGCGCCGTGCTGATAAAGCTGTCGCCGCAGGAGCAGAGATTCAGAATCGACAGCATGGACGCCGCCTGTCCCGACGAGGTGCACATCGCGGCGATTCCGCCCTCCATCTCGGCGATTTTGGCTTCCACCGCCATGACCGTCGGATTTGCGAAACGCGAATATATAAGGCTCAAAGTCGGATCGTCGAAAACGGCGCCGACAGCCTCGGTCGAATCATAGACGTATGTTGTGCTCTGATATATCGGCACGACGCGCGGATCGCCGTTTTTGGGCGTATAGCCCGCGTGCAGACATTGTGTGTCGATGTGTTTGTTGTTCATAATAGTAATCCATCCTTACTTAAAATAATTGTATTTAATCAGCATAATTATATTTAATCAGCTTCTGCGCTTCGTATATATCTTTTTTGATTCCGGCCGCCGTCATTCCGAAAAGCGCGGCTCCGAACGCGGCTTCCTCGCAGTACGCGGGAACGGCCATGGGCATTCGGAAATGCGCCTCGAACATGCGCCTCAGCGCTTTGTTTTTCCGCAGCCCATTGCCTGAACCCACGATTTTGGTATGCGCGCCGTGCTCGCATGACACATACATCTCCTCAAGCTCCGTCACCATGCCGTCCAAAAATCCGACGATCAGATGACGCGGCGTGAAATTGTCAAGCCCGACGCGGGTAATGCTCCCGCGCGTATTCGGGTCGCTCCGCGTTCCGGCGAACCGCGTTGAAACCGTCAGCGCGCCGTCAAGTCCCATACCGTTTTCGAGGAAGCGGTCCATGGCGGGATAAGCGCTTTTGATTTTCTTGCCCGTGACCAGTTCGGCGGTCTCCCGCATGAAGCTCTCGAGTATGGCGAAAGCGCGTCCGCCGCACAGCGACGATCCCACGCGCAGGTAACTGTCCAAAAAGCACGGGCGGGTTTCCAGGGACACGGGTTCCGCGGTCAACCCGCTGCCGGGAGCATCCGTCAAAAACGATATCTGTCCGCCGGTTCCCAGGTTGACGAGCACACTGTTTTTCATATCGCTGACGGAGCCTAAAAAGCTCGCCTGATTGTCGCCTATCGCCACGGCCACGGGGATTCCTCCCCCATACACGCCGACCGTGTCGAACCCCTTTGTCACTTTCGGGAACAGCGAGATATCCAGCCCGGCCCTTTCAACCGCCGTTTCGTCGAAGCAAAGCCCGCTTATGTCGAACAAGCCAAAGCTCGCCGCGTCCGAAGTGTGCACGAGCGGCGCGGTTTTTTCCGCGAGCCTCATGGACACATAGTCGTGTATCGTGCAGAAGCCGACGGTATTTTCAGGCACCGAACCGTTTCTCTGGTGAACGAAGTACGTCGTGCAGCCGTAGCCCGCCGCCATTTTGTGCCCGGTCAGCTCCGAAAGCTTCTGCGCGTAGGTCATGCCGCCCTCAAACAGCTGATTGCCGCTTTCGTCCTGCCAAGTGTATAGCGGGCTTATCGCGCATCCATTTTTGTCATAATATAGAATTCCGTGCATCTGGCCCGTGACGCCGATACACCTGACCGGCGCAAATTCCTCCGTCAGCTCAGAGACCAAAACGGCGCACTTGTTCAGTATAACCTGCGGGCTTTGTATTTTTTCATACGCGCGGCCGCTTTCGATAAAGGCGTCGTTGTCCAGCGTGACGGATTTAAGCGTATCTCCGCTGCCGCTGTCAATGACTGCGGCGCATATGGTTGTAGTGCCTATATCAAGGCCGATTATGTTCAAGATGCATTCCTCCCTTTATTATTTCAACGCCTTGCGCATAACCACTTTGCCTTTTCGTTTGGCGTGTTTACTGAACCCGCATTTTTCGTACATTGTCAAGTAAATAGATTTCTTGTCCACATAAGCCTCGACGAAGTCAAACCCATCGTCTGCCGCGTCCTGGCAGACGCGCTCCACCAGCCCAGTGGCCACGCCCTTTCTTCGCATCTCCGGTGCGATTAAAAAGCAAAAAATCGATTTAATCTTTATTTCCGCACAAGGTTTCTCTATTGGCCAAAAAGAACGCAAATAATCAATGCCGTGCCGGCAATCCGCGTTGGCGTTGCACCATCCCACGACTTCATCGCCGCAATAGGCAAGATAACCTTGCAGGTAGCCATCCCTGACAAATTGGATGGCTTTCGCCTTTCTTTCCTCCTGCGTAGGGAACCAATGGTCCCCGCCCTCGCCGCTCCAACCGCCGCTGCGCCAGGACACACAATAGCAATGAATTACTCCTTTATGCCCGTGGTATGGCGTTACATCATGAAAGTGCGCATATTCCTCCGCAAGGTCGGGCGTCAATTTGCGAATCTCAATGTTCATTTACTAGCTCCCATCATATTCTCGTCGATTCCAGATCCAGCCGCTTAATAATATCCTGCTGTATCGCCGGTGAAAGGTCAAGGAAATTCACAAACGTACCGTGGATACGCATGATATACACACCGTTCGGCGCGTATTTCTTCGGGTTGTCCAGCACCTTGCGCAGCGTCTCCGGCGTGGTGACGTTGACATACAGATAAAACGGCGCGACCTTGTCGTTTTGCTCGTTAAAGAACAGCGGCGAAATTATGCGCTGGTAAAATTCCTCGCCCTTGCCCTCGTAATCCGCCGCGCGGAAAAACTTCGGGTCAACGCCGAAATGCGACGCGTAACCGCCGCCGAACTTCTCATACGGCAGCTTCATCGCCGACAGGATGCGGAAGCCAAGCCCGTTGCCCGCTTCGCCGTACAGCGGATCGACGCCGTAGTTGATCTGCTCGCGCGCCAGGCGTCCGTCGGGCGTCGCGCCGACCCAGTAGCCGTACAGCAGGTGCGTGGACGGGCTGCTCCAGTCGGGGCGGAAAGGGTTGCCCAGATAGTTTTTCTGTGACGCGACGATGTCCGACACGCGGTTCGCCACGTCCACGGCGATATCGTCAACGCTCTCTATGTTATTGCCGAACTTCGGCGCAGAAAGCAGGAACTCACGCAGTTCCTCATAGCCCTCAAAGTTGCTCCGAAGCGCGTCGAGCAGCGTATCTGCATCCTCGGGACGCTCCTCCACGAGTCGGTCAATGGCGGCGATTGAGTCCGCGACGACGGAAAGCCCGTGAATCAAACAGCCGCTCCCGTTGTACTTCGTCCCTTGCCGGTTCACGTCGCGCGCGTCGATACCGCTTTCCGCGCCGCCCATAAACGCCGACAAAAACGGCACGGGCAGATTCGACAGCGCGGCTGACGCGCCGTTCGCGGCCCCGGCCATCAGCCCGGCGTAGTGTTCAACGTTTTCGTAAAACGCCGCGCGGATGTTTTTGAGCAAAGTCAGCGCGTCCGTTTCCTCGCATGCGGTTCCGATTTTTTTGCCCGTGATCAGCGACGCGCCGCCGTTCAGGGTCAGCTCAAGGACTTTCGGCAGATTGAACCAGCTGTTGGTCGTGTTGGCGTTGTCCTGGCCCATGATAAGCGGCTCCTGACAGCCCGCGACGGCGTAGTTCTCCAAGTCGCAATGCTCGACACCGTTTCGCTTGAGCGCGGCGAACACCGACTCGTCGTTGAACAGTGACGGAGTCAGGCAACCCGGCGTGAACAGGAACCGACCCATCTCTTTGTACAATTCCATTGGCGTATTTTTGTGCAACTTGACGGAAAGTATCGGTTGCGGGAGGTTCATATCGTAATACGCGTCCATAATCGCGTAGGTGGTCAGGTTGGTGAGATCGTCCCCGCCGCTGGATTTGCCGCCTAAAAGGATGTTCTGCGATATCGCCCAGCTGCGGTCGCCGACGTTATAGAACACCAGAAAGTGCCGGAACAGCGCGGCGGCTTCCTCGCGGGAGGCGCCGGACATTTCGCGGTACGGCTCAAAGATACGGTCGGCGTTGCCGACGGAAAACGCGAACGGGTTCGGCGCCTGCTCAAGGCACATGACCTGCCACAAAAGCAGGTACGACTGCACAGCCTCAAAAAGGCTTTCCGCGCCGCTACCCGGAACCTTGCGCAGCGTCGCCTCAAGCAGTTCGAGGTGCTGTTTACGCTCGCCATCGGCTGACTTTTGCTGCTCCGCCGCGATATCGGCATAGCGCCCGGCAAGGGCGATAGCCGACTCCAGCGCGATGATAAGCGACTCAAACGTGACGCGCTTATCAGCGTCAGTCTCCGAAGCCAAACGTGCCCTGACATCCTCAATGATTTTCAGCACACCGTACCGAAGCGCGGGGCGGAAGTCCGGGATCAGATGCCCCGTGACCTGCTCGATGAAAAACGCGACCTCGGAGGTGCAGTCCTCATTTTCCGCGTACACGGCGGACAGCGAGCGGACGTAATCGCCCCCGCGCGTGTATTCGCGCAGGCTGTCTATGCGTTCGCGGGTAAAGTTCTCATCGGGCACAATGTCGTCGAAAACGGCGGTGGGGTCACAGTAGCCCGAAAAGGTTTCCACCTTGAAAGTCGGGTTGATCAGGGCGTATGTGCGGGCGAAAGCGTCGCGCTGCGTGCCCGCGAAAACGGCGTTGCCGCTAATGGACAGTGGCAGCTCCCCGATGATCTTTTTAAGCTCCAGTGCGGCCAGCAGCTCTTTCGGCTGGCCGGCGTTTTCCAATGCGGCTTTCCTCGCGGCCTCACGTGCCAGGAACCAGCCGTCAAGGCGGGTTAACGCGCGTTCCTCGCGGAAAAGTGATTTTGCCATTTCGGTGATTTGTGATGGTGTGTACATATTTTTATTACCTCCTATTTCACGTAAAAACGATATCTGGCACCGCCTCCGGGCAAGCGTTCAAAGACTTTATAATATGCGACTCGCTCGTCGTGATCATAAATAAGCTCCGGCTTCCATTCTGCGGAAACCTCATAGACATATCTCACATCATGCGGCGAAGTTATCACGCCGTCGGACACATCTACCATTTCATAGCCTTCGAGCGCCTCCCAAAAGTCGCCCGTCCATACTCCGCTTATATATTTATCCGGCCAGCGCTTTACTTCGTATGAACTGGGCGGCACGGTAAATTCAAGCTTGACGGAATCGAAGCCCGGCGTCCTCATTATTGTGGTCATGTGCTCGGTGTTAAACAGAGAAACCCAACAGTCGCTTGCTCTCAAGCCCCAGCTGTAGCCGCCGCTTGTCGCCCTGATTCTGTGCTCGCCTGTGCAGGAAGAGTATACCAAATACAGATCAGGAACGTCAATAGCGGGCTTAGGCACGGAGACTATTTCATCAGCAACAGTTGTTGTTTCAACCCGATACGCCTGATCATCCGCCCCCGAACACCCGGCGCAGCCTGCAATAAGCGCAGCGGCCAAAACAGCGCACATAAAACGCATCTTCATTGTTACACGCCCCTCATTCTGCGTTCTATTTTACATAAAAAGCATAGTAAACCTCGCCCTGTTCCCACGCCGCGCTAACCATATAAACATAGCCCTGTGTGTTCCGCGATATGTCTATCGTGCCGTCGGGCGTTTCTATTACTTTAAATTCTTCCTCTATTTTTTTATATGTATCCTCCATATTCAACACCATGCCCAGCTTATCCCAAAAACTGCTGTTCGAAAACTTCTCCTCCAACTCTTTATTCAACTTGTCCGCATTTTCCGGCAAATATTTGTCCGGCACCCGCATCACCTCGTATGATTGCGGCGGCACGGAAAATTCAAGCTTGATCGAGCCGGAAGTATCCTCTATATCTATTTTCGTCATGAACGCGGTATGGAGCATATCAAAATCGAGTTCGTTTTTTGCGCCGCCCCAATCGTATTCCTTGAACAACACTTTTTTCTTATGGGGCATTATGCCGGATTTGTATTTCAGATACAGTTTGGGCGGTTTAACCGGGTTAGTATCCTGCTGTCCGGCGATTTCTCCGGTAAGCCCCGAACCGCTGACCGCGCCGGCTTCACCCGCCTGCTCTTTCTCCCCAATGTACCAAAAACACCCCGCAACAAAAACAATAGCCGCAAAGACGCAAAGAGCCCATTTTATTATTTTCACACTACGTTCTCCTACCTATAATCTCCCCTCTATAATCTACAATCTAGCGTCTACAATCTAGCGTCTAGAATCTAGAGTCTCACATTGATCCCATCCGCCGCAAGCTTCTCCTTCAGTTCCCGAATCTTAACCTCGCCAAAGTGGAAAATCGACGCCGCAAGCCCCGCGTCAACTTTCGGGACAGTGCGGAACAGCTCCGTAAAATGCTCCATATTCCCCGCGCCGCCGGACGCGATGACCGGTACGTCCGCGATTGCGCAGACCGCCTCGAGCATCGGCAGGTCAAAGCCGTTTTTCACGCCGTCCGTGTCAATGCTGTTAACGACCAGCTCGCCCGCGCCCAGCGCGAGCCCGCGCTTTATCCACTCTATCAGGTCCATGCCCGTGTCCTCGCGGCCGCCCTTGGCGAACACGCGGAACTGCCCGTCAACGCGCTTCACGTCCACGGACAGCACGACGCACTGGCTGCCGTATTTTTTCGCGGCCTCCTCTATGACGCCGGGGTCGCGTATCGCGCCGGAGTTGACGCTGACCTTGTCCGCGCCGCATTTCAGCACACGGTCAAAGTCCGCGACGGAGCTTATGCCGCCGCCGACGGTCAGCGGGATGAACACCTCGGCGGCGACCGCTTTCAAAATGTCTGTAAACAGCGCCCGGCCCTCAGCCGACGCCGTGATGTCATAGAACACCATCTCGTCCGCGCCCCTTCCGCTATAGAGCTTCGCAAGCTCCACGGGCGACGACACGTCGTTCAGCCCTAAAAAGTTGACGCCTTTTACCACGCGGCCGTCCTTTACGTCCAGACAGGGGATTATGCGTTTTGTGATCATGATAAGTTCCTCCTAATTAAGTTGATCAGAATATTCATTTTAACAGCCCGAACAGCGTAAACACATACGCCTTGAAGAAATACTGTACCGCCGTCACGATAGAATTAAAACTGAAATCGCTGTCAAAAAGCTTATATCGCAGCTGTGCCGCCTCATCGTTCCCATAGAAGTCATCATAGCAGTAAACGCGGGTCTCGTAGCTCCACAGGTCGCTTTCGTTAAGCGTGATCACGCGGCAGCCCCTGACCTCATCTCCGTAGGAGCCGAAAGTTATGCCCGGCGAATTCACAATGTCAATGCCCTGATACGCCACTTCAAAGGTATTGACGTGGTCATGCCCGAAGAACATCGCTATCACGTCACCCTGGCTCTTTACCGCGCTGAACTGCCCTCCGTTAGTGTTTGACGGGCACGGCATTTCACTCATCACGCCGGCTTTCAGATAGTCCGGATTGATCATGTAATATTGTTCACCGCGCTTGAGAGCGCCCGGCGTACCCTCCGGCACGGTGATAAGCGCGTCATAGATTTCCGGCACGATGATGTGCTGGAACACAAAAGACGGCACGGGCTCGCCGCCGTTTTGCGCTTTCAGCGCGCTGCCGGCGTTTATGTACCAGTCAAGCTGATTCTGACGGATGTAATCGTAGCCTTTGCTGTTGCCGTTTTCATCACGGTCATACATGCCCGAGTCAAACATCCACAGGTTAAAGGCCGGAACCGTTCCGCCGCCCGACGGGAAAATCGGGACGTTGTAGTTGCCGCAGCCGTAAACGTCCTCGCCCTCGTCGAAGCCGATGAAGCACTTGTACGTACCGTAAATCTCAAACTGTTCCTCCCTGGAGATAAGGTTTTCCGCGTCGTGGTTGCCGAACACCACCGCGACAGGCACACCCGCTTTTTCAAATACGGACATATAAAAGTCGATGGCCATTTTCACAAGGATACGGTCGATGAACTTGATCCCCGTGCTGCACGATCCGCCGGAGATGTTGTCGCCGGTCAGGACGATCAGATCAGCGTCGGCGGCCTTGACGGACTCACGTATCAGATCTTTGGTGATCGGCAGACCAAGCGGGCCGTGCTGTATGTCCGAGATTTGCAGGATCGTAAATTTGCCGTCGCCGCTGAATTTGAGCGTTGCTTTGTAGGCAGGCGTGTTTTCATTCAGCGCGGCGAACGCGGCAATCCCGAAAAGCAGGCAAAAAGCCAGCGCAAGGGAAAGAATTCGCGGGAGTTTCTTTTTCATAACCATGAACCACCCTTGTTTAATTTTAATTAAGTTTATTTTATACTTTTATTTACGATATGTCAAGAAGATTACCTGTACGACAACTTTAAGTAATACGCAGTGCAAATTACTTCTCGCGGCGCAAATTATTCAGCAGAATATACCCCAAAAGCACAACCCACAGTGAGATAATGGTCGCGCTGATGGTGGGGTAAGTGTTGGGGATTTCCCAGTAACCCCTTCCAAGGAAAAAATACATCGCGCAATACAGAACTAAAACAAGGGGCGATCCTATCATCGCGAATTTCTGCACGCTCATGTCAAACGGGCGGCCGGTTTTCTTCTTGATAATACTCCTGTAAAAGAATATCCCGAAGAAAATGAAAGCGGGTATGGCCATACAGATAATACCCGTGGTGATAGATGAGGTATGGCCGCCGTCGCGCAGCAGAGCGGCAATGGGCCGGATCATCGAGGCTCCCAAGGCAAAACAGCCGGTCGTAAGCAAATGGTAGCCCCAGTTCAGCCAAGGCTTTTTCTCCAGACTTGGCCAAAAGCCCTCCGTGACGTCCTTGCTTTGGTCGAGCTTTTTATGGTTCATGAACACCAGGTAAGCCGTAACAAACAACCCCAAAACAAAGCCGACGCTGTACTCCGTCACGCCCCAGCCGCCGTTGACCAGCCAAGCGGGGAGCTTCGCGGTGTCGATACCCCGCATGTGGAATCCGCCGGACGTCAGAATGCTGGGGAGGTAGCCAACCCAAAAGGCAAGGCCCGAAAGCGTACTGATGATCAGCATAATGCGGCCGGCGGTTTTGTCTTTCTTATAAAAACGCGCGAACAGCGCCACGCCCAGGGTCGCCGCGGCATAACCGATGGCCTCCGCTGTATTGAAATAGGTTCGCCCGCCCGCATAGGGATACTGCCAGTTGTTCACCAGGTAATACCTGACATAAGTCGCCATCGGACTCATTTCAACCCCGCCCCGGACAAGACCCTCCCGGTAAATCTCCACAACTTGGGGACTGATAAGGCGCATAAGCAGGTGCGAGAAGAAGAATACAAAGGCGTACCTGACCACAAGATAAACAGTAGCCGCAAACATAAAGTCACGTGCGCGGTATTGTTTTTCGCTGAAAAACGCCCCTGTCAGGAAGCTGAAAAAGGTAAACCAGCCAAAGCCCAGACAGAACACGATGAAAATCCCTGAAACGATATTGTAGTCCGCATAGGTAATTTCGCCGTTCGCGCTGGTGTTGATGATCCCCGCGCCCAAGTTCATGACGGCCATCCAGCCCTGAATGGTCAGCGGCATGGAGACCAAAAACAGCGGCAGCACGGTCCAGGTCATCTTTTTACGGTAGCCGAAGAAAGACATCAAAAACAGTCCGTATGCCAGCGACACCGCCAGCATCCCCCAGAAAGAACCGAAACCCCAATCGCCCCGGATGCGCCACATGGCCCCCATGAAGAACGCGCCCATGATTGTGATGAGGATTTTTTGCGGAAGATTATAGCGAAAGCCTGTTGACGTTTCCATATTCAAACCCCTTTCCTGTGCAGCAAGTTCCTTGCCATTATACTAGGGCGTGTTTGAAAAATCCCCGTGTGCGGATTTTTGAGTGATTTTTTCGCCCGCACAAGATAAAATTTTGAAAGAATACTCCCGTATTTTAAGAAATTTTAACGCAGTGCGGCGGAAAA
>Ga0123353_10005074_pt1 | contig 17183 bp, 8 predicted proteins | sample TergutLab28metaG_3_FD_92763 | JGI IMG/M metagenome (GOLD analysis project Ga0123353, IMG submission 92763) | Labiotermes labralis P3 segment gut microbial communities from Petit-Saut dam, French Guiana - Lab288 P3 | ecosystem: Host-associated > Arthropoda: Insects > Digestive system > Gut ...
AATAACAAATTTTATTGATAATTACAATCAGCTCAACATGTTTCGGGCGATAATTTCGCCCATCCTCAGGAGCACTAGACTGTGTTCACAGCTTGTGGTATAATGCACCGGCGATGCTGCAGCATCCTGACTAATTACAAGTCTAAAATGATTGAGGTTGAAAAGTATATTGTTGTTCACGAGGCATAAGGACGGACAGACTGATACTATAAGACGGTCTAGTGTTTTACAAATTTATAAATAAATCCTAGGAGGTGCTAACAACCTCAAGAATCCTCATACCGACAGACAGTTTCTGCTGCAGTGCTGTGTACGTATGGAAGTTAATAATTCCTTCACATGCCTTCACTTGTCGGAAATGCAGACCAGCAAACAGACGCACTGCCACACAAGGCAAGAAAGTGTAACGCAATACAAGGACAAAGGTTCCTTTTCTATTTAATTCTGAAATTTATTTTCGGTTTTGATATAAATCTCCCATATTTGGAGCAAGAATTCTCAAGTATTTTATGAAAATTGTTGGCATGTAACGTTTAGCTATTCGGTTGTAAGTTTATGTGTCGTTTATTTCAGCTGTAGCAAAATGGAAGTCAGTGACATGTGTAACGAATATTTTCACTTTTGAATTATGCAGCAGTAAAACCAGAAATATAACCGGCGACCTACATATTGTTTATGGCAGACACATGCGTTCAAAAGATGGGAGTCTGAATCCAATTTTGTAGGCTTCATGCTACTGTATTTGGAACTTGTCCTGTATTTCGTCAGGGAAAAACTAATTTCCTAAACGGATATACTGGAATTTATATCACTAAGCATTCAAAACAGAATTAATAACTTTGTATATTATGTTTTGAAGCATTCACGGCTACAGAATTCAATGAAATTTACTCGGAGAGACAGCCGCGTCAGGATGTGAAGTTTTTCGACGCTTCGACAACTATTTCCGTCCACATCCTCAGGGTGTACCGGTGGTTTGATAGCACACCACCAAACCACTAACAAACCCTGAGCATTGGGAAGGAAATAGTTGCCGAAACGTCGGAAATCTTCACATCCTGACGCGGGTGTCTGCCCGAGAAAATTTCACTGAACTTTGTGTACTCTTCACGCAGAGGATAATCTATCAAAGAAAATATTTCCTAGCATACAAGTTGAAATATTGTGGGTTTTAAAAGTCGTCGAAAATTAGTATGATATGACTGTGTGGTCACTTCAGAAATGGGTGATGAAGACTGTAAAAAGAATTAACTTTCGTAATAAATTTGGAATTGGGGTTCTGAGTAGAGAAAGGCAAATCTTAAGGATGGAATTAAGATGGGGGAATGGGAGTGGCTGGTTACTCTATTTCATGGCGGACTTCAGTGTTACCGGTTTAGGTTTACGGGGTGTGCAAGAGGAGTCCTACTGTGTATGAAGAAGTGATTTAAAAACGAGGGTTATTTCTTTCCATTATAACGTCTTTAAAATTCGAAGGTTATTTCAGCATGTGCATGCGATTCTGTCGTAAGAACATTAATGATTCAATTTGCACTGTATGACGTGGCGAAATATGAGTCCTTTCTGAAAGCCAAGATAGCTGAGCCTAGGCTACGAGGTGGCCACCCGAAGAATTGTGTATCAAATCTCAGCAGTGGTAAGAGATTTTATGTTTTCCAAGTCGTTCAGACCAGCTGTGGGGCCCACGCAGACTCCTATTCAGTGGACTGATTGTGCGGTTTCCCAAGCTTAAAGCGATGCATGGAGATAAACCTCCATTCCCCATAGCCTTTGTATTGTGAACTGGGAAAATTTTAATTCTGTTTATTGTGCGCTTTTTTGTTGTCAACAGTTTCGTTGCTTCAATCCACAGCGTTGAGCGAATTCTTGGCTGATATTAATCTCTTTATCAGTTTATATTTGACAGACACTCACGTCTTTGTTACAAGAGAAAGCTCAGCTTTCAGCTTTTTACATTTCCTTGTTTCTTAGTTGCTGTATTTACTGCAAGTATTCTGGCTGTATGTACATTTATGTGTAACCCATATAGAATAAAAAAAAAGACTAATGAAGCACGATTCATAATAGAATTCTAGTGCTTATGACAAGATTTCAGTCTAATATAACCAATATATTCAATACTGTCTTTTGGAATTTCCCACTCTTTGTTCTAGTAAAAATGTAGCGAAATTTTGAGGCGCGCGCGCCACACACACACACACACACACACACACAAACGTCTGCGCAGGCCTTCATGTAGTGTGGGAATGCATTAATGGTTGTTAAAATTTGCGTCATCATAGGGAGAGATTTAAACACGCTAATATAATTTGATAAATAGGTGATCATATGTATTGTTGGAAATATCAATTAATGGGTGGATAGATACGTAGATAAGAAGGTAGATTATATATATATATATATATATATATATATATATATATATATGACCTGATGTATGGATACAAGCATAGGTGGAAGGGTAGGTGAAGGCTTCAACAAAATGGAGGATAGTTGTCAGGTAGCCAAATCTCTAATATTTATATTTGTTACATATTTTAGTTAGTGAATGAGTGTCAGGACGGTAGGATGGTTGTAGGAGAGACAGAGATTGAAAAGATTTCCCAACGTGAAAATTTTTGCATATATTTGCACATTAACGTGTTTGTACAGCCCTGCAATAATACAGAGAACGCGAGGAGACGGTAGTTCGAGCCGATGAATCTTTAAAGGCCCTTGGATTGTGAATATTTAATGGGGACTGCAGCTCTAACTGCTACGTTACACACCATGTCGCCGGTCACATGTAATCGTTCCTTTTCTCCGCCAGTACGTGCACAGAAGCAAGTTATTTTTGTGAGTCGCATTATTAACAGTTTAAGACTCAGTGGTTACTATATGTACCACTAGTTTTAGCACTAGACAATTCTCCATTCTGCACACAGCGCGTCGGTCTTTGTTTTTTATGGATATCAGAAAAACAGTGCTTAATTCCCTAAACAACATCAACTTATTACACTTTGTAACCCAGACAGAATGTGTTTACTGCGCGGTACGATCTCTATCTTTGACTGTAAATCAGGTGAACTATTGTCTTTATAGGTTCAAGCAGGGTCAGTAGCAAATACGTTGATGTTCCTCTCACAGTCTAGTTCTTGTTCAAGCCAGAAAATAAAACATACCTCGCACACAGTTTTTGTAAATTATACCAAAATATATTTCAGAAGATACATATTTTTCCCTATTTTAACATAATAATTTTCATCCTCTTTATAGGCGTGTAATATTTATATCATTTTATCTTAGCTGTATATTTTTATATGTGTATAAATTTATATTACGATTTTATTACCTTTTTCACGTTGAAGTTTCAGTATTAATTTTTTTATATGTAGTAAAACGCAAATTCAGTGATGGTATGCCTGTGACCGTGAAGCAGGAAAATTTTGAGTACATAAATACAGACTATATATCAATCTAGTACACTATGATGCTTTATAAGTAAATATTATTACATAGTTAGTACAGGGTGAGTAATCAAAATGTTGAAGATTGATTCAAGGTTATTTTTTTTCCTTTTCTCCCTTATTTCTTCCTTCTTTCACTGTCCTTACGTTTTAACCGTTTTCTTCACATGTTTAAAGGAAATGTGTACAATAAATTGAGTACGGTGCTGTGCTCCATCCTCTAAAACGGCTCGTGATTCACAGTAGTTATCCTAACGCTGTTATATACTGCATATAAAGCCTTATGGAAGTGCTGAAAGCATTGGTTAAAATTTAATCACTTAATCCATGAACTTGTATCAATTGCAGAAATTATTCAGACTCCAGGGTGATTATACTCAGCACAGAATAAACTCACTCGATGGAACACATACCACGACCTAAATTATTTATCGCAGAGTCTTGTTCGTCGTTTCCTGTGTAAATATCATAGCGTAATGTCTTCAGTTTGAAATGAGAAGAAATTCGTGTCGATAGTGTTTGTATCAAATTGTAAGACCTTAAAGCCTTCGGGTTTCTGCGATAAGGGCTGTTTATGTTGTTAGTTGGCTAAACACGTTCCGAGACAGCAGATCGGGCCCATCTCTAAGGGTCAAGCAACCAAGCAGTCCATTCACTTTTCACTGCTTGACCCTTGAAAGAAATGAACAAATAACCATCGGACGGAAAAACGTTATGTAAAATATCAGTGTAGCTACATGTTTAAAACGGGCGGGGTAGCGTAGACAGTATAGCGACTGGCTACGGGCTTGACAGTCCGGGGATCGAATCCCGATGGGGGCGAGATTTTCCGCACCTGTACAGACCGGCCCTGGGGCCCATCCAGCCTCCTGCACAATGGGTACCGGGTCTTTCCCAGGGGTAAAGAGCGGCCGGGGCGTGACGCTGACTCCTCACCCCCTTCTAGTGCCGTGGTCAAGGAAGAGTAGAGCTATACCTCTATTCCCCCTATGGGCCGTACGGCCTGTACAGAGTCTCAGTGCCTGTACAAGGGCACACTTTACTTTTTAACACGTTTAAAACTCTCGAGGTCATCATCAGGCTAGATTTGGGACATTTTAAAAGGAGTGTGGACCTACAAATTGCGTTACTGGAAATCAGATCTCGTTTCTTACGTGGTCGGACGATAAAGTTCGCGAACTCATCGCGGTAAAAGTGTTACATAACTCATTGCTGAATACCAACGTGGTCGCCTTCAAAGTACTCTCATTGGGAAGCTATGCACTGATGCCAGCGCCTAGTCCACCCTTCAAAACAATTTTGGAACTGGTTTTGTGGAATGGCTTTCAGAGCTGCAGTTGTATTATTCCTGATGTCATCACTGTCATCAAAATGTCTTCCTTTCAATATTTCATTTATCTTCGGGAACAGAAAAAAGTCATTGCACTAACATCTATCTGATTTCTTTTCCACTCTTTCCAAGTTTAACAAGAAATTTAATGTTCGTTCGCTGCTCTAACTCAAGTTCCGACATTCTCGCGGCGGCACACCTAAACACACGCAGACAGTGACAGATGCCACTCAGAAAGAGACTGCCATAGATCAACAACAACACAGCTGTGAAACGCTGATTTGCCAAAGTCATCAAACCATACTAAGGTGTTCGTCCAGTGCTTCCACAGCAAGCATACGGTGGCGAGTTCGCGAACTTAATTGTCCGACCACGTGTACAGTGTGTTCACAGTTTTTGGCTTTCTTTTTAATACATTCAAACATTTAATGTAGAAAACAGATAAAAAATGAGTTGTAAAAAGCTGCTAAAATTCAGAGGTGGCAGGTGTGAACGAAGACTATGGAGTAGTCGAGTTGTGCGAGGTCTTATTCTACGGTGTGCCGGGTACCGGGTGGTATTTTCATACGCAGATGGTGCAGCATGGTAAGAAAGATTTTAGGCTACTTGAAAGTCGTGAGTTTTATTCATACCGCAGCTTTAGGCTCGATGCTGGGACTAACAGTCTGTCCTGAAATGTCGGTAACCGACAACCGACATACACCGCGCAATATCCCAGAAGAGCCAAGCCCTCAACTACACCGCAGCACAAGCCTGCGAGTTCTTCCTGCATTGTATTGACTTCACATAAAGCAGCAAAAACTCAAAACCCATACACTGAAGTGACATTAATCAACTAGTAAACCAATTATTATAATTTTAAGGATAGATCCACTTTTGTACCGTCATTTCAGACGACATCGAAATTTAACTGTCTGTAAACAATACTAATAATTATAAAAGAGGTTTATGGATTACTCTTTAAAAGAAATACAGTTCCTCAACCCGTCAACAAATTCCAAGCATTTTTTGTAAACCCGAAGTTTCATTACCGTGCTGACAAGAGCCCTTCATTTTCCATATTCTTGGGAGCGATGAATCCAGTCCCACTCACTCTAGTTCTTCCGATCCTCTTGAATATACTCCTCTCATCTAGGCCTAGATTTTCCAAGTTGTCTCTTCTCCTAATGTCTCTCCAGCAAATCCCTGCATGCACCTCTCCTCTTACCCATACGTGCCACCAGCTGCACTCATCTCTTTCTGCTTGATTTGCTAACGAAAATGACATTTGGGTAGGAGTTCAAATCGAGGATCTCTTTGTTGTACAGTTGCATCCATTCTCCTCTTACACTTCCCTCTCAAATCCTGATATCTTCTTCGTGCTCGAGCTACTTCTGACTATGTTCGTTTCTCATTGCGAGGGACCAGGATTTACACCCATATAAATCTTGTAATTGAAGTGTTCAACAAACAAGTAAATAATTTTTTTGTGATTTTAAGTTTGTGAACTATTTTCATCACACTTTCTGTATACAAAACATGAAGACTGGAGGAGACAAAGATTGAGTTTCACTGCTTGTTAGTTGAGATGTCTGGTGGTCACTTGCTGTGAGGTTGAAACACGAAATATAAGTAATCAGGAATATCATTGCGTCTAAGAAAGTATAATATCACTTACCTTAAAACGTATGGTTGTACATCAACCATTATGTACTTCCAGTTAAGAGAGTGAAATAAAGTTGACTACGACAGACTGGATGTTTTCTCTAGAATGGCGGGTTGTAAAATATAAGTATACAATTAATTTTACTCCAAAAACTTTGTGGACGTCTACATGGAAGCCCCAAAATATGTGAGGATAATATTAAGCTGGTTTGTAGGAACAATGAAGTAAATAAAACTGGCTTGGCGTCGTACCAAATGACGAAATTTGCTATTGGCGTGTGCTAAATTTTTGGGGTTTTTATATTTGTTTATGGCTTGTTTAATGACTCTCTGTCAATTGTATATGTTCTGTGACGTCAAATATATAGGTTATTATAGTTGACAAATCTTAACTAATCTAATACGACCCATAATGACTTATGGGTCAGAAGCTTGGACAACAACCACGGGAAAACTAATGCGCTCGGCATATTTGGAAGGAAGATTGTAAGAAAAATACATGGACAGATAGAAGAAGGAGAACGTTGGAGAATAGGAACTGTAAGATAAACGGAACATTATCAGGGGCAGATATTATGAAACTTAAACAATGCCTCCGATTGAGAAGTTATGATCATTTTTAAAGACTGAAAACTAACGAATGCGAAAACAAATACTGCAGCTACAATGGAAGGAAGAAGGAAAAGGGAAGATCACCTAAACGACGGAGCGAAGAGTTGGATTTAAATACTCGTATTATGCAAATAAAAACAGGCAGAAAGTGATCAAAGACCGTCGGGCACAGAGAAAGATTGTATTGGAGGGCAAAGTCCTTACGGTCAGTAGTGCTTGAGACGACGAAGAAGGAGGAGGAGGAGAAGAAGAAGAAGAAAAAGAAGAAGAAGAAGAAGAAATGTTAAATATTGTGGGGGCAGGCGGTAGGGCCTATTTTAAGGGATTGTCCCAGAACTTGTGTGGAGACCTGAAGAAAAGTGAGGGGAAATGCGGGGGAGGGGCGGTCTCCGGTTTGACAATAGCAACTCACGAATTCGTTGCATATCCAGCTATTGCTATTAGACAAGTTCTCTGTAATGTTTGGTTATTGTAACTCTTTCCGGTTGATTAGACGTAAGAGCACAAAATGAATTGAATAATTTTGTTACGATTCTTCACTAATATCAGGTACAAGCAGTTATTCTCGGCTGCAGTAAATTCAGAATTTTTTTTTTGGGGGGGGGGGATGGCGTAAACCTGTGTTTTGGGGTTTATAAAAATGATCACCTTGCTCTATTTTAATGGCGGTTGATATGAACAATTAAGGTAATTCACTGAGATAAATTTTTTTATTGCTGTAGTGTAAATGCTTTTACAAAATTTCAGATTATAAAAATTACGTGCTCTACACTGTGTAGGAACGGGCACTGAAGTTTTTAAAGGAAATCTCGTGAAAAACAGTCTTTATAAGTGGCATGACTTGTTTTCGGAAAGCATCCTGGACGAAGTGTTTAGTTAAAGAAAAAAAATTACATAGGTGTTTATATGTAGAAATATTGTCCGTTTAAACTGATTGTTAGAACATGGAATAGCCAGGGTTTACTAGCTGTATTAACGGCAAAATATTCATAACCTTAATTTTCTAGGATTTACTGTGTCTTAATGAAAGATGAAAAGATTGAATGAGGAAGCTCTAAGTTATGTTACTACGCTGGTTACAACAGCAACATTATCAAACCATCATCAATCTTACGCTGTAGAAGAATTTGAATTTATGAAACATTAAACCGATAGTGTGTTGTAGAGCGGACAGAGCATCGCGGGGAAGTCTGATGGTAATGATTGATATAAGCTTAACTGAGACGGACATGGTGTTGGCTGCTTTGAATAATTAAAGAAACGAAGAAATAATAGCTAAATTAACACACTTGCCAGTGAGAAGCTTGTTAGAGTCACATAGATGGAATTAGAAGGAAGTCCTTGATATTATCACTTTGCATATCAACTCCACAAAAATTTGTCTACATGGTGTTTTAAAACAGGATTATGCAATTAGAACTAATTGGTTAATAAGGCCTAATAATGGAGAGATTATTAATGTGCTTGAGACAACATGACATACGTCAGTCAAAAGGCTTGTCGCTAGTGAAGTTTATCATTTCAAACATTCACTGGAACAGAACGGCTAGACGGCTGGCAATGGGGGGGGGGGGGTTGGGGTTGGGAGCGTAACTTCTCAATAAAGGCATGGAATTTCTTTCCCTGTCTTCAGCGTAGTAAAACTAAGAAAGGAAAGTTAAATATTCAGTAAATGCCCTGTGATGTTCCATATTTTCTTATAATAAAACCAACGAGATGCACTAATTTCTCAAATTTATTTTGGAATATGACTCTACATGTTTCGGAGAGTATCTCTGTCCATCATCAGGAGTATAGCATTTTAAACTGCCTGCTAGCGGGATCAGGATGTAACTGGCGTTCCATCCTGATCGCGCTAACAAGCAGTCAGCATAACCTGTATGACCTATACTTATTGCTGCGTGTACAGTGCTAGACTCCTAATGATGGACAGGGATACTGTCCGAAACATGTAGATTCATATCCCAAAAAAAGAGAAATCAGTGCTTCTCGTTGGTTTTATTATAAGAATATATCACGATGCACGGTCCTCTGAATATCAAATGTTCCATATTGGAAAAATGAAGGCGGTGCTATAGGGAAGAAAATAGACATTATTGTCGTGAATGGTAGAACAGACGGCAGCCCATAAAAGTCTTAATCGCTCCGACAGTAACACAGAAGAACACTCTTGAATCTCGCACTTCGCTGAAAACCAATCAATAAGGGCCCAGTGAACAAATATGGTTACAGAAATTAGAAGAAAGTGACTAAACTAATCAAGAACTGATTCAGAATGGAAGGATAACTAATATACACAGTGGTGCAAAAGTTAGGTAGCCAGTTAGTAACACGTACATTAATATGCATTATAAATGACATTATCCCTTACTGAATTTACAAAAATTGTACCTGGGGTGGAGGGGAGAGGGGTGAATGCAGTGACAATTAAGACCATCGTTGCACCTAACTCAGACCAACAAATTCTCCCAAACTGCGAGATCTGATTTTCACACAGTCGTGTTAATGAAGCTTCAGGTCTTCTGGAATATTACGTCGTGTCGGACGGTAAAGAGTTACAGACGTTTCACTGCCCTCATCTGTTTGGCCTGATCAATTTTCAACATGGAGGCCCAAGGCTCTTGCGAAATGTCGGACGTATTCACCATCGGACACGGTGTAACGTCCCAGAAGACTCAAGCATTCATATTCTCTTAAAACTTTCACACCTTTGTAAAAAGAGCACCAAGTTGATACATTGCATTAACGTAGAGATTAGAAGCACATTGTTCTTAGAATCTCCTTAGTACCGCACAGGTTAGGATCGTGACTTCACACCCGTACTTCAGTATCCTATAATAATATGAATAAATAATAAGGTAGTGTTTCTTATTCAACGTAACAGACATCAATATAATTGTTAATTTAACTAATTTGTATATTATTTTTAAAATATCTGTTAAATATTAGTTTGTTTGTGATGTTTCGATTATCTTTCAGTTCATACATTTCTTGTCGTACGTTACGTTGCTTGAAAAAGTAAAAATTGTTTTAAGAAATTGTAATTTCACGTGCAATTTGTGCAGTTTAGACGGTATTGTGACGAGGTTACAGGCTGAACGACCAGCGGTTCAATCCCTGACAGAGGTATGAGATTTTCCTCTTCTTCAATGCCTTCAGCGTGGCTCTGGGTCCCAAACAGCCTTCTGTTCTATGGGTATTGGAAGTTCATTCTCAGTAGTTAGGCGGAAGCGTCGTGTGTTCGACCACTTACCTACACCAGAAGCCGAGTTTCAGAACGAATGGAGCTGCAGTTCTGCACCTACACTATGCCCTAGTGGGTTGGAAATGAAAGACTTTACTTTTACAGGTTACTTGTCTTGTTTATTCGTGCAATTTCCTGTCACACTTCAATGAAAGTTATATTCTGAATCACTTTTATATTCGCAGAGAGGTATATGCTGCATCGATTTACGTATGTTAAGAACATTACAACTTTTGATGTGTTTTTACGCGGTGACTTGATCCATATTGCATCGTTCTGTGAACATTACATGCACCCTGAATATCCACTACTTATTAATGCATCGAGGTTTAGGATATCATATATGACACACGCTCTAGGGACATGTCATGATTTGTTTCTTGCTTGTAACTTAATTATGTTTTTAATGTAATGTAAGTCTTTTTTTCCTGTGGCGCTGCGGCCCAACGAAGGCAATGGCCTCCTCATTCTTGAGGTTTATAGATCACACACAGCGACGAATGGCACCCGGTAGGACTCCTCTGGACACGTGATCAGTGCGTCGCAGAGATCTCTACCTGACAACACACAACACTCACAACAGACAGACATCCATGCCCCCGGTGGGATTCGAACCCAGAATCTCAGCAGGCGAGCGGTCGTAGGCCTACGCCTTAGACCGCTCGGCCACTGGGACCGGCGATATAACCTAAGTACCTTAAGAAAGTGTATTTTTCTGTACCAATCCAAGAATAAGTTCCGGTATTAAGGTTTATATGCATATAATATATTTAAATTTTTCACTGAAGACTGAAAACCGAGCAGGATTAGGTGAACGGACATTTAGCGTATAGAAGACAAAGATATTCACAAGGGTTTATTGAAGGACCTGAAATTACAGGTTATTTGGGCTAATTAGTACAGCGCTTAAATGTAGCTTGGAGAAGGGTAAAGAATGTGCGAATCTTCTTAGACCCTTTGGGAGCAAGGTTCTTCGGAAAATATTTGGTCCGGTGCTTGAAAATGGATGTTGGGGGAGGTGCAGAAACTGTGAAATGTGTAAGCTGTATGATTGATAAGATAACGTGAATTTTATTGCGGTTTGTAGACTTAGATGAGCTGGACATGTGATGAGGATGGAAGAAAGTAATCCTGCAAAGAAAGTCCTTGGCACCAAACCAAGAGAAAATGGAGATAGAAGGAGTGGCAGACTGAAGTCAGCGTGATGCGACAAATTAGAGGAAGACGTAGCAAGGGATGGGTGCAGAATTTGGAGAATTAATGCACAGTCAAGTGAGAAGCAGCAGATATTCAATGAGGAAGACAATTCTTACCCAGGGATTTATAGCCAATGGGAGAAGATGAAGAAGACGGTAATCCTAGAAACAGTATAATCAAAACATATTCATATTACTCTTAAGAATCTTCTGAAATACAGCCTCGAGTAGAAGTGAAAGTGAAGGAAAACATTACTTAAATGACATGTTACTTGAGATGAAAAGAAATTTCTCAGTGGAAGCTACTTACCGTCTAAATATTAATTTGCATTGAAAACCGAAGTGGTCAAATGCTTGGTTCTGCCTGATTCTCACGTGACAATAAATATAAACAAATTTTGAAAACATAAAATTGTGTATTTTGATGGATCTAAACGGAATAGTGTTCTGTGTGACGACTTTACCGCCAGGAAATGCTCCTGGCACTCATTTCTGTTATAGGCTGAGTCGACCACAGGGCCATAGTGCGATTGGAAGGATTGCCAATGAAAAATTTCCAATAACACCATGTGGAATCGAACAAGCGACCTTCCGGTTTGTAGCGCAGTACCTTAACCACTGCGCTACCGCGGCTGCCTATAAATTTGACTTTGATATATATTTTACAAATTTTCTCTTAAAAATCCATCCAATTTAAAAGAGAGCTTTAAATGCGTGTACAGAAAATTAGCTAGAAACATTATGCAAGCTGCTGGTAGAGGACCTAGCTCATATTCCTTTGTAACGTTCTGTAATCACAGATCCCACTATGTTGCTCCGTGTACTCGAACCCAAATATATGTTCCACTTAATAAATAAGCAGAATGTTGGTAATGCTTCAAGCATATATACGGTGCATATTTTCTTCCTCTGGCCTTTCGACCCGATTGCCTTTCAAGGCCTTCCCTTAGGAGCTTCACGCTCGCAATTATTGGTCACCCACACTCGGTAGGACTCCTCTGGACAAGTGATCAGCCCAACCTAGAGACCTCTACCTGACAAACCACAACACTCACTAGAGATATAGAGCAATTCCTCCGGTGGGTTCCAACTCCCAATCCCACAAACCCAAAATCCCAGCAATCCATCGCCCGCAGACCCAAGCTTTGACTGCTCGGCCACTGCAATCAGCAACGTGCATTTGCGTTATGAAATTTTAAAATTTTATCGTTTTTGTTTTTATTCTGAAATTTAGTTTCTATCATGTATTTAGCCTAATAAGCCTGTAAGGAAATCTTTACGAAAGACTAACACTCTGACATCATCCCTGTTCTTTTGTTGTTAAAGAAAATTTCGCAGAGTTGTTCTGCCAACTTGTTAATGTATAAATTCATGAAACTGGACTCGTAAAATGTTGTTTGTGAGTCTCAGGCCTGTAGATCGGGCAAGTCGGCGGATATCAGAGGATGGACATAAACGAAGTGATATTCATTAGAGAAAGTGTACAACCTTACCTATAACTGTTGCACTTTTTACAGATTGAAGTGTTTAAGAACAGAATCCTGCCCGAGCACAAAGCAATGTGAGTCTAGGCCCCAAGAATTTAATAAAAACGCTTCAATTATACACGGCTTTCTTGTTTTGTCGGTCCCTCCATTTTCGTAGACTCTTTTTCAGATCCACAAAATACTTGGTCAAGTCTGCTGGCCTAGAGTTAGTCGTTTTCTTCGATGGTGCTCGCACAGGGAAGTGCCCTACTTCACCTATTAAGTAGTTTTGTTTTTAAGAGTTTGTTGTAGAGGCAAGTTATAGACATATAGTCTAATCAGGAATTACCCAGCTCGAATCTCGATCGGCTTACCAGACATTTTGAACGACGTTCTGCGTTCTGTTTGGTTATAACACTTCTAACATTGGCAATTAATATTACAGGAAACTGAAGAACTGAACAACGCCCCCCTCCAAGTCTTTAACTACCTGTAGTCCATGTCCGTCATTTTACTTCATTCTACATTATTTCATCTCTGAAGTTTTAACACTGTGTTAAACGTGTCAGCCAAGCAGCATGTAACACGTTCCGTTTCGTACAGGCCTATGTGTTAGTGGCTTGAAATGTTACAAATTAGCTGCTGAGTAAACAACTTCAATTTGCTTTCCTACACCACTATTTCGAAAACAAAATATTAGTCACAGAAAATACGTAATTGTATTAAGTTTCTCTACAGCAATGCAAGTGTACTAAATGTCTTAGTGTTTTGTGTGGTCCAGCTGTATGTGCATTATATGTTGAGTGTCCTGTGGAAGTTCATATATTTTGAAATGTGGTGGAGTGAATATTGTGTACGTCCAGTATGTGCTTGAGCTTTCACTTTACAATTATGTAACGCTGCCAACTTACTCGTGGATTAAATATGAAATAAAGTGAAACGCCAAATTGAGGCAACTAGGTAATTTTATTCATGTATTCTTAGCTCGACATGTTTCGGGCGCATACACCCATCATCAGGAGCATTAGCTGTTGAGTTGCAGAATATGGTTTTCTTCACCGAGTTTTTGGATGGGTGGTGGTCTTGAGAGCCGCTGACTAGGTCGTGTGTACGGTGCGGATGGTGCCGTGCACACGACCCACGCAGCAACTCTCAAGACCACCACCACCAAAAACTCGGTGCAGAAAACCATATGCTGCAACTCAACATCTAATGCTCCTGATGATGGGTGTATGCGCCCGAAACATGTCGAGCTAAGAATACATGAATAAAATTACCTAGTTGCATCAAGTTGGCATTTCACTTTATTTCATGAGGAAGATGCACAGTCAAACAACCCTCAAGTTACTCGTGGATGTCTAGTGAGATGTGTGGTGTTGTGTGACTATAGATTTGTTGGATATGAGTTTTGTCGCAGAATCGATATGAATTCACATAGCAATACAGAATGTACAGATATGAACACGATATTACTAAGCAGGTGGCTTCTAAATACAACGTACTTTTCCCTATATTTGTATAAAATTGAAAGTATTGTAAATATGCTAATTCATTGTGTGTACTTTATCCTTGGTCGCATGGATTCAAATCAATTTAGTAAACACAACAACAAAATGCGGGTGCAGAGCGGCGATCTTTTTCAGACTTGCTTGTAAAACAAAATGATATCGCATAACCAGAAACAAAGTTCTGTAACACAAGCTGTAGTCAGATAAATGAACAAATAACATATGGAAGACATTTAGAAAACTGGTCGTCTCACCTTTCATTTTACATTTGATACTTGTTCTCGATCACAGGTCACTGTAAATACGACGGCATTCCAGAAAGAGTGTCTCCCATTTTTCATAAACTCTAACTTCAGTTACTGGGAAATCTGCACATACCGCCTGTAAATTATTTACAAAACGCAGATTGATTTTCCACAAATTATTCTTCACTGTCAACACACTTTTTACCACTTGGCATGAAAGGATGTGTGCCGGATGCATCAAACTCTTGGCTGAAGTGTCAGAGGTCTTGACGGACGCTGTATTGCAGCTGGTCTTCGTGCACAAAACGGCGTCGTCGGAGTGCGTGTTTCATGCAGGCAAAAATGAAAGTCGGAAGGTGTTAATTCGGAATTTAGGGGAGATGAAGGAGAACAGTCTACATCATTTTGCAACTGCCTCCCTTTTGCGCAGACTGGTGTGCGGTCTGGCCTTGTCATACAGGAGTAACAGTTGATTCATCGTCCTGTTTGGCCGAACACTTCGAAATTTTTGTTATAATATTTTAATGTCTGCCCATATCGCTCTGAGTTTACTGGACACCTCTCTCGCATCTACCTTTTCTTCGGTCTCCGTCGTCGTTGCCTTGACTTTTCGTCCACTGTGGGCCCTGTCACAAATGTCATTTTCACCGCTCTTTAAGCGATGCATCCAGGGTCTGGCTGCACTAACATCTGTGACATCCTCCCCATACACGCTTCTCAGACCTCTGCGAACCTTTATCGGGCTGTAGCCTTCCGCACTAAGAAATTCAATCACCACTCTGTGCCCAGTACTGACGTCCACAAAACCCGCCCTTTTCCACTGCTGCTGTATTGAACGCATATGAATGACAGGAGCACCGATGGAGCTGAACAGTGTCACTACCCGGTGGGCAAGGCAAGAACCTCCACCAGCGCCACAATTTTTTAAAACTAGGAGGTATTACTTTCCTGCCGGACTTCGATCTCTCCTTTACTAGACTCTATTGCTTGGGTAATGTCCAAAAGATTCTAGTGCCAGAGACCGCTTTTAAATATATTTGTGTTGTGGTGGGAGGCGGGACGGTGGGAAAAGTCCGCAGAATTAGTGAATATAGTTCTGAGATTCCATCAACCAAACCTTACAGAATAATATCTAAAAGGTCAACTAAGAATGTGTTCATTCTATGAAATATTGATCACATTACAATAACTCCAGTACATAAGAAAATTAATTAAACTCAAGATAAGATAAGATAAGATGTTGTATGCGTTATGAATTTTTGGTGACAACTCCTCTGGGAAATTTTCCAATTTGAATAAAGTGTATGAGAAGATAGGATCAGGTTCTTGGCGTAGGGTTCTGGGAAAACGTATTCAGGAATTTGTCCATTTGGGAGGTCTGTACTGGGGACACTGAAAATTCTGGCGGTAGTAATGAGTAGTTACTATTGATACTACCAAAACTTCTAATTTCTAATCTTGTCTGTGAAATTTTATACTTTCTTACGTGTGCCCTCTTCATTTTCCAAAGTTACCTGAAATCACACTCTTCATCTTCCAAGGTCCGATCTTCCATAATGGAATTAATACGTGTCACAATGCTTATCACTTCGTTTTCTGTAGACAATTTATGCTGAAAATTTTGTGGGCTGTTATTAGATTGACTTCTCCTTTTTAAATTGTCGGATATTACATTTTTGCACATTGCAAAGTGTTATCCGTCTCAGGATTCATCAATTTACAACCACGTCATTTTAAATGCTATAGATGAGCCGTAATTATTAACAAGGGCGTTGCAGGAAGAAAAAGTTTATATGTGTTGTATAGTCAAACCTCTCTTAAATGGAACCTGTCTTTAGCACAAATATTTTACATTCCTGCAGAACTAGAGACCCGAGGATCAAAATTTAAAGTACCTCTATCAAAGGAAACCAACCTGCAACGAAAAAAAAATTATCCCTTGCGGCTCCGTTATAGGCAGGTTTCATGGTAATAAGGTTAAAGTAAAGCGAAAATGTTGACATTAATAATAATAATAATAATACATTGTGGAATCAACAAGTACAAACTGACAGAACTATCCCCAACAACAAACCAGACATTATAATCCGTGATAATTAAAAGGGAACCTGTATGCTAATAGACGTTGCAATCTCAGGAGACAGAAATGTGATTGAAAAGGAAGCTGAGAAGATTATAAAATATGAAGAGCTTACACTAGAAATACAACGAACGCATAAGGAATGTAAAAACAGATGTGATACCAGTAACAACAGGGGCGACTGGGACTATTTCAAAGTCGTTTAGAAAATACGTGAGCAACATACCAGGAAAACATGAAGTCAAGAAACTCCAGAAAAGAGCCATATTGGGTATTGCACACATACTTCGGAAAGTACTAATGTAAAAATATAATAGATTCAACACTGAAACTAATGATTTTAGCACCATGAATAGTAAAAGCAGAATAGCTGCAACACTGTATTCCTTAGGAACGTAGTTTTTCTCAGGAT
>Ga0123353_10005075_pt1 | contig 17182 bp, 13 predicted proteins | sample TergutLab28metaG_3_FD_92763 | JGI IMG/M metagenome (GOLD analysis project Ga0123353, IMG submission 92763) | Labiotermes labralis P3 segment gut microbial communities from Petit-Saut dam, French Guiana - Lab288 P3 | ecosystem: Host-associated > Arthropoda: Insects > Digestive system > Gut ...
ATATCAACAAACCATAAATCAATCGTACGGAACACTTAAATTGAACGAGTTAGCTCAAGGAGCATACATATTGAAAGTCTATTTAGATCAGGGAGATGTGGTTACTTGGAGAGTGGTAAAAAACTAAGTTTTATCCTTATTTATTGGAAACTTTATTAATTATATTTCAGGATTTGTAGAGACACGGTAAGCCACGTCCCTTCAAAATAATTATTGTGTAAAATATTATAATTACAATGAAAAACATTAAGAAAACAAAAATAATGCTTGTTGAAGAGAGTAACAATCTTCGTTTGGTTTTAAAAGAATATTTTGAGATGATGCATTACGATGTGCTTGATTTTAATGATGGAGAATCCGCAATAAAAGGTTATAAAAACGGGTGTTGTAATATTTGTTTATTAGACACTGACTTACCAAAAAAGGACGGCTATGTGGTTATTGATGAAATTCGCCACATTACACCTGAGTTGCCTGTGATTTTTATTACGGAAAGAGACAGCAAAGAGGAAAGAATCAAAGGATTTAAAGCCGGATGCGATGATTATGTAACCAAACCTTTTAGTACGGAAGAGCTATTGCTTCGCATGGAAGCAATTTTGAAAAGATGTGGTTGTGAAAAAAAGAGAGAGCTTTTTCCAAAATCTATCATCTTCCATATTGGAAATATGGTTTTTAATTATAGTGAGTTGAAATTAAAAAAAGGAGATCAAGAGAGTATGTTATCTCGAAAAGAAGCAAAATTATTGAAACTATTGTGTGAACATAAAAATAAGCTGGTTCCAAGAGAGATCATTACTAAGGAAATTTGGGGAGATACAAAAGCCGCCGAAGGAAGAAGTTTAGATGTTTTTCTTTCAAAATTGAGAAAACATATAAAATCGGCAGATGAATGTGTGTCCGAAAATAATAATAATGAAGGTGAAAAAAGAAAAAATAGATACAAAGCGTGCTATGAGTCAAAAATAGAGATTGTGAATATACACGGCGCCGGTTATCTGCTAAGAATTAAAGATTAACCTCCTGTTTTTGAGACTGTATGGATTTTTTACTCCTATTTCTTTGTTTCACGATAACTAACTAATGCAGCAACGTTTATTACTACTGCCATTCCAGAAAGCACGCTGATATGCATTTTTATCTCCTCAATTCCACTTCCTTTTAACACAATGAGTTTTATCACATCCATATAGTACGACATGGGATTAAGATAGTTGATATATTTTGCCCATTGCGGCATCCCTTCTATTGGGGTGAATAATCCGCTTAACAAAACAAAAACGATAAACAGAAAGAAAACGATAAACATTGCTTGCAGTTGGTTGGATGAAACACTGGAAATGAAGAATCCCAACCCTAACATGACCAACAAATAGATAGTTGTTATAGAAACAAGTACGGGCAAACTTCCCTGCACCGAGATTCCAAACACTAATTTCATCAGAAAAAGTCCGAACAAAAATTCAGCCATTCCCAGAATCCAAAAGGGGATCATTTTTCCCACTAAAAATTGCCATTTAGGAATTGGGGAGACATTTATTTGCTCAATAGTTCCAATCTCTTTTTCGCGAACGATATTTTATGCGGTTACATAAGCGCCGATTAAGGTAACTAAGATCACTAAAATTCCGGGGACAATAAGGTTTTTGTAGTTCATTTGTTCGTTATACCAATAAATATTTACAGGTATCAATTTTGCAGAGAGATCTCCCTTCGCACTAAACTCTGCTGCTTTATCTTCATAATACTCCCCTAGCACAGTTTGCACGTAGCCGACTCCAATCCCTGCCTTTACACTGTTTATGGCATTGGCAGTAACGGCAATCGTTGTAGGCTCAAAAGTCATAATGTTCTTCTCGAAATGTGGTGGAAATTCTATCAAAATATCAATCTGATCTTTTAACATTAAATCTTCCGCCTCTTTTTTAGTAAACAACAACCCAAAATTTACAAAATAGTTTGAATATTCAAACTTGTGTTGCATCTCATTTGTTATAACTGAGCAGTCGTTATCAATAAATGCAATATTAAGTGTTTTAATTTCGTAGTCGGCTGTAAAAGGAAAAAGCAGAAACTGAACTAATGGGGCCACAATAAGAATTTGCATCAGCAAAGTATTTCTGAATACTTGCAGAAACTCTTTTTTGATGAGAATAAATATTGTACGCATAACTATTAACTCATCCGCTCTACTGCTTCTTTAATTCTGCGGCAGGCTTCTATCAATGCTTTTTCATCAGCGGCGTATGACAATCGGATACAGTTATCATCTCCGAAAGCCACTCCCTGCACTGTAGCCACGTTCGCATCATACAAAAGATACATGCTCATATCAAGCGAACTTTCTATGGCAGTTTTTCCGAAAGTTTTTGCAAACAGAGAATCATGGGGCGCATTTTTACCATACAAAGAAGAGACCACAGGGAAAAAATAGAATGCGCCTTGCGGCAATCTTGTTTCAAATCCATTAATCTCTTTTAGGAGTTTAAACATCAAATCTCTTCTTTGTTCAAAGATATTCCGCATACGAACAATATCGGCATCAATTTCGGGAGAGCTTTCCATTGCTTTCAGGGTAGCACGCTGGGCAATAGAGCAAGTTCCCGATGTAATTTGTCCTTGCAATTTTTGACATGCATCTGCAATCTGTTTTGAGGCTCCGAGGAAACCAATACGCCAGCCGGTCATAGCGAACCCTTTGGCTACACCGTTTATTGTAATTACCTGGTCTTTAATATAATCAAATTGTGCAATGCTTTGGTGTTTGCCTATAAAGTTGATATGTTCATAAATCTCATCTGCCATTACCAATACATGAGGGTTTTCGCGCAGCACTTGGGCAATAGCCTCAAGTTCCTCTTTGGTATAGAGCATCCCCGTTGGATTGGAGGGGCTGCTGAACATGATCAATTTTGTTTTTGGCGTAATTGCATTGCGCAATTGTTGAGGCGTTACTTTAAAATCATCTTCCAATAATGTAGGAATGTAAATGATCTTTGCTTCTGCAAACTTGGCAATCGCTTGATAAGAAACCCAATAGGGCGTAGGGATAATTACTTCTTCATCAGGATTAACGGTCGCCATTACCGTTTGAAAAATTGATTGCTTGGCACCGGTAGATACCACAATTTGATCGGGAGAGTAGAGAAGTCCGTTATCCCTTTCAAACTTCTTACATATTGCTTTACGCAAATCTAAATAGCCCGGCACAGGCGAATAGTGCGAGTAATTTTCATCAATCGCCAACTTTCCAAATGCCTTGATCTCTTCGGGTGTATTAAAGTCGGGCTCTCCAATACTTAAGCTGATAACATCTTTTCCGGCTTCTTTTAGTTCGCGGGCAATGCGTGTCATAGCCAGTGTTTCTGATTCTGCCATAGTGGCAACACGTGTTGAAATATATTCCATATACAGTTATTTTTTTACGGTGGCGAAATTACATAAAATTCGTTCTAAATACAAACAAAACGATCCGACAAAATATTATAATCATATTTATTACAAAAAAATCTATTTTTGCTACCTGATTTTTTGTGACAAATGAAGGAACGATTTTTATTATTTTTTTTCCTGTTTCCTGTATCTATTTTTTCTCAAACTGTTGTAACACTGGAAGAATGTCAGCAATGGGCAACTTGCCAGTCTTCTGCAAATGTACAAAAAGAATTGAACACACAACTGCTTAAAGTAAAGATAAATGATGCCGCTTCACATCTTTTTCCTACTTTGGAGATTAACGGATACCTTAGTTTTCAATCCCACGTGCCACAGTTGCCTTTGGAATTGGGAGTAGATAAACTTTCTAAAGATCACTATGGGGTTTTTTTAGATTTTCAACAGGTACTCTATGCGGGATCTAAACTCTTTAATGCTAGACAGTATGAAAGAATGATGAATAAATCGGAGATTGACAAGTTAGACCTTTCTATTAATACACTCAAAGAAAAGATTATCTCTATATATTTGAATCTGTTAATTTTAGGAAAACAAAACTTGTTGCTTTCAAGTATGGAAAATACAATAGATGAACAATTGGCGCAACTTAGAAAGCTATTGGAAAGCGGTGTAGTATATGGAAATAATGTTGCTCAATTAGAATTGGAAGCGCTTAAAATTGAACAACAAAAAGGAGAACTAATCTCAAATATTGAATCTCTGACTGCTTCTTTATCAATTATTACAGGCAAAGATTTACACGGCGCTACTTTTGTGGTGCCCGAAATTCCTGAAATTGAAAAAAATAGCTTGTCCGCACGATTAGAGTTTTCCATTTTCGATTACAGTAAAAAAGGGTTGGAATATCAACGAAAGTTCCACCTATCAAATAGTTTACCGAGTTTTACCATTTTTGCATCCGGTGGCTATGGAAGACCCTCTTTTAACATTTTTTCTAATAAATTTGAATGGAACTATATCTTTGGACTAAAATTTAATATTCCCGTTATTGCCTGGGCAAAAACAACAGGAGTAGGAAATATTATTAACCTGCAAAAGAAAATATTGGAAAGTCAGGAACGCGACTTTAAAAAGTCGAACCAAATTGCGATTGAAGAGAAATGGAATGAAATTCAAAAAATTGAAAACCTGATTTTATTAGATAAACAGATTACGGAGAAATATAAATCAATTACTGAAACATCGAAAATACAACTACTTAACGGAATGATTACAGCGTATGATTTTATTAAACAACAGAATGATGAATTGCAATCACTTATTAATCAGGAAGTACATCTTATGCAGTTGCTAAAAGCAAAATTTGAATTTTTGGCGTTGAAAGGAGAACTTTAATGAAACGCTTGGTTGTTGTTTTTTGTTTTTCTTTATTTTTTGTAACAACAAATGCACAACAGGTATATCCTAATGTGCAATACAATGAAGAGTTGAAACAGCTTTTCATCTTTGTTGAGCGAAAACCGATGCTAAAAGTCGCTGCTTCATCATTCGCTTTTCACCCTGAATTGATTGTAGCTCAAGAGGCTACGATTGTTCTCTACCTTGATTCGGATTCAATTTACCATCCCTGTGCGGAATTTACCTACAACCCTTTTACTACAGAACTCTGGATATCAAGAACTGTCAATGGGTTGGGTAGAGCCCCTTTTTTTGATTCATATCATAAATTGGAAATAAAATCTGATGCCATTTTTTGGAAAATGAATACAACTGAAATCCAATTCAGACAAAGATTATTTGAAAAATTAATTAAATCAGCATATTTCTTTTCTCAAGACTTTTTCGATCCGGCAGTAATGCGACAAAATAAAGGATATAATGACAAAAATCCGATGCTTCAACTTTGGGAACTCTTTAAAGCACACAGTTTTCAACCCATTCAGTTAGCTCATCTGCTGAATGATTTCAGAAGACCAAAAACCGATGTCATTTCTTTATTAATTGATTATGCAGTGCAAGGGTTTGTTGACTTTGACCCACAACAAGAGATTGTTTCTTATAAAAGTAAATTAGCCCATTTTTTGAACAATGAGTCGAAAAAGCGTGATTATGATAATCTCTTCTGGGAGTCAAAATCACATTTTGCTACTTTAAATATGGATAACTTCGACCTAACTATTTATGATTGCGATTTTTTTGTACTCAGTGATGCTAATATTGTAAATGTTTATCCCGCAAGTGAAAAAGTCACTGTTAAGAAAAATAGAGATCTGTTTTTTTCAGGAAGAGTAATAGGAGGGTTGTTCGATTTTATTGCAATAGGTTGTAGTTTCGATTACGATAAATTTCAGATTTTTATGCCGAGAATTGATTCAATTATCATTTATATGGAAGATAAGACAAAAAAGAAAGATATTTATGGCGATTATTCTTTGATAAAAGTGAAAAATATGATTGAAAATGTTTCTGGAACACTTTTTATTGACGATCCTAAAAATAAAAGTGGAAATAGAGATGTTCCAGATTATCCCATCTTTGAAAGCCGCGAAGGAGGAAAAGTATATTTCGACAGACCTTATATTTTAAATGCTGAATATAAAAGAGATACATTCTATTTTATGATTGATTATTTTGTGATAAAAAATTTAGATAATTTTAATATTGCCGAAACGAAAATTCCGGGCAGGTTGGTTTCGGGTGGCATTTTTCCGGATATTCATGAACCGCTTAAACTCCAACTTGATTATTCTCTTGGCTTTATACATCTTACCGACAGCTTAGGTATTCCAATGTACGGTGGAATAGCGCATTATTATAATGCAATTGATTTGTCGAATTACGGACTGCGTGGTAAAGGGAAAATTAAATATCTGACCTCTACCTTAGAAAGCGACAGTTTAGTCTTTTTCCCTCTATATGTTCGGGGTCAAGTGAATAGTTTCAGTATTAACCCTTTACTATCTAAAATAGAATATCCACCGACCTCTATTAAACATGCCCTGCTTTTTTTTGAACCTTATAATAAGCAGATGTATATTAGTTCTCAAAAAACACCTTTTGCAATTTACAAAGAATGCTCTTTTGAAGGTAAATTAGCATTGTCTCCTGAAAAATTAACAGGAAGTGGAAGGTTAAGTTTTAATAACGCTGAATTAGAATCAAAATTGATCACTTTGAAACATCATGCTGTGGAAGCGCAAGATGCAAGTTTTCGTATCTTGGATAAGAAAAATGAAAACTTACATTGCTTAACTGCTAATCATTATGAGGCTAATGTTAATTTTGAAACACGCAAGGCAGACTTTAAGTCTGAAAACTTTCAAGAAGTTCGTTTTGTAAACAACGGATTTAAAACAGATATTAAGGCATTTTCTTGGAATTCTATTGACAAAAGTGACCTGACTTTCAGATACGATGATCCCTACCGCGGTTCAACCGTGAATAACACGCCTACAAGAGAATTAGTGAAAATGAATAGCAAAGAGAATCAGCTTTCAACAATTGAAAAGGGTAGGAGAGGAACAAGTTTTAATTTACAAGAGTTAGACTTTGATTTTGATAAGTATGAACTTGTTGCGCGAGGCGTGCGCTATATTCCGGTAGGCGATGCTGCCATATTTCCAGAAAATGGCAAAATTGTGATGAGTGAAAAAACTAATTTTCAGCAACTAAAAAATTCAAAAATCTTGGCTTCTCGCGACAATATGTTTCACGAACTCTATAATTGTTCTGTTAAAATTGAAAACGGAGATGATTTCAAAGGGAGCGGATATTATGATTATGTTGATGCAAATGAGGATATGCAAACGCTTCGTTTTGATACGATTTGGTATTTTAAAGCTACCAAGGGAACAGCCTCTGTGAAACATGAAACAGACTTTACGTTAAGTCCTCACTTTAGCTTTAGCGGAGAGGTAGAATTAAATAGCATACATGAGTTTCTTACATTTTCGGGAGCTGTTTCAATGATACATAATTGCGATTCTTACAAACCAAAGCCACTGAGAGTGAACCAACAGATAGATCCTAAAAATATTTTAATCGAGATCAATAATAAATCGCGCGATATGGATAACCGGGTGGCTACTGCTGCGGTGGCTTCTTCAAATGAAACAGGCAGAATTTATACACGCTTTGGTGGAGCAAAAGACCAGATAAACGATTCAGAATATATTACTGCTTCCGGTTTTATTACTTATAATAATAATAAACAGGCTTTTCAAGCAGCCTCTTTAGAAAAACTTAACAACTCTCTGCTTCCCGGAAATATCATCTCACTATACAATAAAGATTGTATCTCTGTGGGGGAAGGCGCAATAGATATAGGCGCTAAGTTAGGACGTGTGAATTTTAATACATTCGGACAGGTAATAAATTATATTCACCTTGATTCTGCCATAATGCGCCTAACCACTTCTATTGATTTCTTTTTCAACGATGAAGCTATGAAAATAATGAATGAATATTTTACAAATGCCAAAGACGTAAAATCTGTACATCCCGATGATGATAAGATTTTTATTCAATCATTAATCAATATATTAGGACAAAAGGAGTATGAGAAATATAGAAAAGAGAGTGCATCGGGTATTCAATTAGACAAGTTGCCGGAAAAATTTGATGTAAAGTTTTTATTTTCGACATTAGATTTTGTGTGGTCTAAAGAGAATGCAGCATTTGAATCCAAAAAAACATTGCCATTGGTTTTTTCTGGCGGTAAAGCCATATATAAAGAGATACCGGGGCGAATCGTAATAGAGAAAAAAGGGTCGAAAAATACATTATACATATATTTTGAGATGAAAAATGATTTTTTCTTCTTTCAATTTGAAAATAATACATTATCTGTTTTTTCTTCAGATGAAAAATTCAATAATGCTATAGATAATACTAAAGCTAAAAACAAAACCTTAACTTCCAAAGATGGGTTATCTTCTTTTACATACAAACTGGGTAATCGTGGGTTGAAAACAAGATTTACGAGAAAATACTATTGACGAATTCCTTCAATTATCCCATAAAAAACAGCGCCAGCAATTACTGAGAATAGCACTCCCCAAATAAACGCCGGAATACCTGTAATTTTCTTCAGCAAAGTAGCATCTCCTGCTTTGTCTTTTTGTTTTATAGATAGATACAACACTATTAATGCAGAAAAGAGTGCATCTACAGCAATAAAAACTGCATATAATAAAGCCACAAATTGAATATATTCTACATTATTTAAATAAATAAGATATCCATTTATGGCGCAAAAAGCAAGTATCCAGATCGTTCCATAAATATTGCGCACCCAAAGTATGAGCATGAATAGAAAAACTATAGAGATACTTATAATAAATCCTTTTTCGTATCCAACTGATAATAAATAAAATATGAAGCAAGAAACAAGTGAAGAGAAAGGATATCCGATAAAAGCAACTAAAAAGCTGCCGAATTTTGTTTTGGTAGATGTTGTTGTAGCACCGGAAGCATCGTTGAAGAGTTCAATTTTCCTAACACTACCTTCTAAAATCAGTGTCATCAAGGCGTGTCCCAATTCATGAATTGCAGTATTAATCAGATTGAACCATTTCCCAATAACGGGAATGCGGGGCAATACTAATGCAAGCCCCGCAAACCAGTAAATTAAGGGAATATTTAAAAAAGTCAATTCTTAATTATTTAAGATTGTGTTTTTTAACAAATTCATCAAGAACCTCTTCTAAGGTAGGTTTTCCAATTTCTTGCAATTCGTAACCTACTTTTACCACAGGTTGTTTCATTTTACAGAAACGGGGAAGGTCAATTGGAGTACCAATAATTACTGCATCGCAAGGGGTGTTGGCAATGGTGTCTTCCAGGTCTTTCATTTGTGCATCTCCGTATCCCATAGCAGGAAGTAAAGTTCCAATTTCGGGATAAGTTACGAAAGTATCTTTTAACGAACCAACAGTATAAGGTCTTGGGTCAACCATGTCTGCAGCGCCGTATTTCATAGCAGCAACCGTACCTGCGCCAATCTTCATTTCACCATGGGTTAGGGTTGGACCATCTTCTACCACCAATACACGTTTTCCTTTGATAAGTTCAGGTTTATCAACCGTTAAGATTGAGGCAGCGTCAATAATTTTAGCTTTCGGGTTAATTTTTGCCAAATTCTGGCGTACTTTGTTAATATTTTCCAAAGAAGCGGAATCTATCTTATTTATTACAATCACATCAGCCATACGTGCAACCACTTCACCCGGATAATAGCTTACTTCTGCACCCGGTCGCAATGGGTCAGCAACGCCAACAAACAAGTCGGGAAGATAGAATGGAAAATCGTTGTTTCCGCCATCCCACAATACGATGTCGCAGCCATCGGGATCTTTTTCAGCTTCGCGAAGAATTGCTTCATAATCAACACCTGCATAAATCACATTTCTTTTTGTAACCACGTGAGGTTCATATTCTTCCATTTCTTCAATAGTGCAATTATGTTTTTTCAGATCTTCAACACAAGCAAAGCGTTGTACTTTTTGTTTATTCAAATCGGGATCGTAAGGCATTGGGTGGCGTACTGCAACCACTTTCAAGCCCATAGTCACTAAATATTCAATTATTTTACGGGAGGTTTGTGATTTTCCGCAGCCGGTACGGGTAGCGCCCACAGCAATAACCGGTTTGGAGGATTTAATCATCGTATCTTTCGGTCCCATTAAAACGAAATTAGCCCCTGCTGCGTTCACAATAGCGCTTACATTCATTACGTAGTTATAGGGTTTGTCGCTGTACGCAAACACGCATTCATCTACATTAAATTTCTTGATTAGTTCCGGAAGTTCAGATTCTTTGTATATTGGAATTCCGTTTGGATACAAATCTATTCCTGCTAATTCTTTCGGATAAGGTCTTCCATCAATTCCGGGGATCTGTTCTGCTGTAAAAGCAACCACATTGTAATTTGGGTTGTGGCGAAAATAGGTGTTAAAATTGTGGAAATCGCGCCCTGCAGCGCCGATAATAATGACATTTTTTTTCATAATGCTTTGATTTTTAAATTTATATAATAATTATTTGTAGATTTTTTGCAAGTGTGCAAATATAGAATTTTTATCGGATGTAAGAAAAAATATAAAACGCTGCTAAATAATATAAAATTCTGTAATATAATACTTGGTAATTCGTTTAATAACAAGAAAAAAACAAATATTTCTATGTTAAATAAAAGTGTTTTAAAATGAGAAAGAAAATAGATATTATTATTAGCATTTTATTATTTTTGTGCATTTTATCATGTAGTTCCAAACATAAAACAGTAATTATCTTGGAATATAATGGTAAATTTCCTGATGAATCTGCACGAAATATTGAGATTACTATGAGCGAAGATGGACAGATTTCGTTTACTTTATATGCTCCTTTGATGAATAAATATTTTGGAGATAATCCATATATTGATTTTCCGGAAGGAATAAAAGTCTCATCTTATACTAATGGAGAAAGACATTCCACACTAACTGCCGATTACGCTATTAGTGAAGAACTTACTCAGAATATGGAAGCCCATAAGAATGTGGTCATTGTTGACTTGAAAAAACAGGAATCTATTCTTACAGAAAAAATTGTTTGGAATCAAAAGAAAAAAAGGATATATTCCGATGTTGAGATCACACGAATTAAAGCAGATGGAACTGTAGATAAAGGAGATGGTTTTGAATCTGATGAAAAGTTTACAAAATATGCAATAAAAAAACCGCGCGGTGAGTTTATTGCAGAAGATTTATAAGATTGAATGGGCTACTTTATTTTTCAGACATGATTATTAATGAACCTATGAGTTCTATACAGCAAAATAACTGTTAAGTTCCTGTAAAGTATCATCGTTAGTTTGCAAGTCTTTGATAATCTTTCCTTTCTCTAACAACACAATTCGGTTACAAACCTCTGTAATATGATTCAAATCGTGGCTCGAAATGAGCAATGTAATATTGTGTTTTTTTTGCAAGTCATTCAAAAAACGTTTCAAACGAATTTGAGTAGAGGGATCAAGCCCTGTAAATGGTTCATCTAATATGAGATAGTTTGGATTTCCAATTAAGGATGCCACAATGCCAATTTTCTTTTTGTTTCCTGTTGAAAAATCGCGAATCAGTTTGTTGGTGCCCAAAACTTCTCCATTAAAAAACTCCTCCATAGAATTTAGAAAAAGGCTTAAATCATCTTTAGAAAGGTTATGCAGTTTTGCTACAAAGTTAAAATATTCATCTGCCGTAAGATAATCAATCAAAAATCCTTCATCTAAAAAAGACCCTACTTTCGATTTCCAGTCATCGTTGCGAACAACGGGTTGGTTGTCTAATAATATTTCACCATAGGAAGATTCTATCAAATCGAGAATAAGCCGGAAGAAAGTAGTTTTTCCTGCGCCGTTATTTCCCACTAAACCAAAACTTTGTCTATCGTTAATGGTAAGAGAAGGAATATTCACTACACATATTCCGTTGTATTCTTTTTGAAGTTGGTTAACAGTAATCATTTTATATTTTTTTTATTTAGTTATTATTCAATTATTCGGCTTGGCGAAACCCTTCGCACAAAATATATTTTCTTTTGTTAAATTGATTTACACACATTGTAATCAATTGTTTCTGAAACAAAAGCCCTAAAACTCCCATTACCGAAAGCGTGAGCAAAGCAATATTTGTAGCAGAAAATATGGCGAATATCCCCACAAACATCATTGGGAAAAACATAATGGGAAGTACCACTAAAAAGTTTTTAAATGAAGTTCCCTGATAGTTTAGAGCAGATTTTATTGATAAATCAATTCGTTTGGTATAATAAGTAGCGAAGAAGGTCAATAAGAGCGTATTAACTCCTGAATTAAACAAAAAAGCAGCTAAATGTACGATAGCAATATTTTTTCCAAAAAAGAAATAGGGTAGGGTTAGTATAAAACACACCAAATTTCCTGCCAGCATAAGATAAAGATTTGCAGTTAAATAACTTCTGATAGAGAAATTTCTTGTCATTAAGCAATCGAAATGCGAGCTGTTCCAGCTAATGATCCATTGTCCAAAAAGAAAAGTAACGGCTCCTGTCATTAACATAGCGCAGAAAAACAACATTCCATAATTATTCGCATAAATATCGTTTGTATAAAAAATAAACCCGTATAATAGAAAAAGGATGCCTACAAATAATAAATTTTTTGTTCGTTTGTGTCGCCAAATTAATTTCAATTCCAAGGCCATAATTTCACCTATAATTCCAAAACGATTTAAAAAAGAAAGATTTGAGCGATTATAATTTTTTTCTGTTTTTATTTTTGGGTCAAAATTTTCAGCATAATAATTATTAGAAAAAAACCAAAGATTTAATAAAAAAGCAACCCCGACTGCACCTATCGATATTATTAATCCGAAATGATTTAAGAGAATAAAATCAAAAACAACGCAAGATAGTTTGTAAAGGGAAAATATTTGATAATGTTCAAAGAGAATTATAATTCCAAAGAAAGCGAAGAGACTTAGAAAACCCCATAGATTAGATCCAAATTTTCGTTTGATAAAAGAGGCCATCAAAGAATTAAAACATACAATTAAGAAAAAGTTCAAAATAAAGCCAAGTGCTGTAATTGCATTATAGTCTGTTGCAACAGAGCGTATTGCGAAAGGGATTATGGTGAAAAAGAGGATATAGTTAATAGGATTCAGAAGCGGCGCAAAGAGCAAGTAATTTGCTATAGTTGTACGTTTTATCGGTAAGATTTGATAGGTTTGAATATTGATGGTAGTTAACTGCTGCATAATGTAGCGTATTGCTAATCCGGCAAAAAGAATGTAGAGTGTTGCTCCATTAAAAATTTGCATCGGCGTTTGATTTGTGGTAGTACCCTCTTTCAGTATTTCGTGTAAAAACAGGCCTAAAGCAAAGAAAATGAGAATAAAATAGAGCGCTGCAATACCAAGTAGGATATTTACGGCTAAATTTTTATAAAACCCCCGAGCGCGAAAAGTTTTTAGCCAATTGTGTTTTAAAAGTGTAAATAGCATCGTTTTATTTTGTGTAAAAGTGTTAAAATCTATATCTTAAAATTTATGATTTGAGGCCGCGAAAGTATTAAAAAATCAATCAAATATCCTTTAAATTCTTTAAAAATTCTCCCACCACAAAAAAACTGCCGCCAATGAAAATGATGTCGTTTTCGTGGGCTGTAGCAATTGCTTGGTTGTAGGCTTTAAGGACGTTAGGGACTTTGAGGACACTAAGGTTTGCCTCAGATAATTTTTGAAACAGTTCTTTCGCGGGCAAGGCACGCTCTATTTGGGCTTGGGTGGCGTAATAGAGGGCATCTTTGGGCAACAATGTAATAATGTTGTCAATATCTTTATCGTTTGCAAAACCGATGATAATATGCAGGTTGTTATGTTGTAACTTCTGCAATTGCATCATAGTGAGTTCAATTGCGGCAGGATTGTGCGCCACATCGCAGATGGTGAGTGGAGATTTACCAACAACCTGCCACCTGCCTAAGAAGCCGGTGTTTTTGTACACATTATTAATAGCATTTTCATATAAACTACCCCGTCCGGCTGCGCCGTCCACCCCTTCAAAATTTGAAGGGGATTTGTCGCCGTCATTTCGAGCGAAGCGAGAAATCTCGTTCTGCTCACTGCAAAGTACTTCTACGCACTTCAAAAATGTCCCAATGTTTTTCCGTTGGTAATCGCCGCCAAACTCTAAATTGCCGCTATATTCTTCGGATAGAAACAGAGGTGCGTTTTTTTTTTTGCCGTTTTTTCAAAGATGGGAAAAGTTTCAGGGTGAAATTCGCCGATAACTATTGGAGTATTCTCTTTAATGATGCCGGCTTTTTCGTAAGCGATTTCGGATAGTGTATTTCCCAGCATCTTAGTGTGTTCCAACGAGATGTTGGTAATTACCGACAGGGTAGGGGAGAGGATGTTGGTGGCATCTAATCTTCCGCCCAAACCGGTTTCAATAATAGCAATATCAACGTTTTCTTCTGCAAAAGTATCTAATGCCAAAATTGTCGTCATTTCGAAAAAAGAGGGTGATATTTTAGCCATTTTTTCCTGATATTTTGCGAAAAATGCGATTACTTTTTCTTCGGAAATATCTTTACCATTTATTTTTATTCTTTCGCGGTAATCTATTAAATGCGGAGAGGTGAACAATCCGGTTTTTAATCCAAGCTCTTGAAAGTAGGAGGCTAACAAGTGCGCTACGGAGCCTTTTCCGTTTGTTCCGGCAATGTGAATAGTTTTGATTTTCTTTTCCGGATGACCTGCCATTTTGGCAAGTTGCTCAATATTTTCCAACCCTTCCTTATATGCCGCACTTCCAATGCGGTGATACATAGGGTAAGATTGGAAAATATGCTCTAAAATTTCAGGATAAGTCATTAATACCCAAAAATATCTTCTAAGGTTAGTTTTTTAACAGGCCCAAATTTTTCTTGCAATTCTTTAAAATTCATATCGCTTTCTTTGGCGGCAATCATATATACCTTTTTTTTGCCTTTCACATATTTATGATTAAATTTAATCACATCGTCTAAGGTGAAAGTCTTGTACGCATCATATAAAACTTTGTTAATGTCGTAGTCAATTCCCATTTTTTGTGCATTACGCCACGCATTGAAAATAGCGGTTTTCTGTGTTCTGTTGGTTTCAATTGCCTGCATGGCACCCTCTTTTGCTAAATTGAATGCAGCATCCGATTGCGGCATTTCGTTAAACAGTTCGTTAAAAGCATCAAAAGCATCTACCACCTTGTCGTTTTGAGTGGCAATAAAAGAGAAGTTGTAGTTGTTTCTATACAGTTCGTTAGCAGACACATAACTTGAACGTGCAGTGTAAGCCAAGCCGCGTTTTTCGCGCATCTCCTGAAATACAATAGCATTCATACTTCCACCAAAATATTGATTGTACATATTTATCTTAGGCAACTCATTCACATCAAATTGCAGCCCATCGGAATAGGTATATAAACGGGCTTGTTTGGCATCGTAATGCACAAATAGCACTTGGTCTTCATCAACAGCCAAGCGTTCAAAAATACAGGCATGTCCGGGTTCGTTGAAATGTTTGGGCATTTTATAATCTTTCAGTAAAATTTTACTGAAATTGTCGGCAGAAATATTTCCGTAGAAATAGATTTCGGGTTTTTCGTTCAACAGGTCTTTTATCAATCCTATCAATTCATTAGGAGAAAGTTGCAGGAGTTGTTCTTCCGAAAGGATCTGTTTTGTTAGCGCAGGACCAAACTCACCGTAGCTGCGTAAAGCATTTTGAACAGCGTTTTGGTTGCTTTTTGCATCTTTTCTTGCTTTTAAAGCATCGGAAATAAGGTTTTTCAACGCTTCTGCGTTGGGTTGCGCATCTTTCATTATAGATAAAGTAAGTTGTAACGCTTTTTCAAAATTATCGCTCAAGCCACTCAATGTAAGGATTGTATGTTCATCGCTACACGATAAATTCATAGTGCAAGCCAACTTGTAAAACTCTTCCATAATTTTTTCTGCACTCATTTTTGAAGTTCCTAAATATTCGATATAGTCGGTGGCAAAAGGCAAACGCAAGTCGTTTAATTCACCAATTTTATATCTAAACTGTAGATTAAAGGTTTCGTTTTCTACGTTTTTAATGTAATAAATATTACACTCCTTGTTGGAGATAATAGTCATATCTTTCTTAAAATCAACAAAAACCGGTACTAAGGGTTCAATTTTGTTCTCTTTAATTTTCTTTATAAAATCCGATTCGGCATCACGGTTAATGTGAATGGGGGTAATGGCGGGTTTGTTCACTTTTGCAACTTCCGCAGGTGTACCTTGTCGCTTATACACAATTACATAGTTGTTGTTAAAATATTTATTGGCGAATTCAACAATATCTTTCTTAGTAATTTTAGAATAATTAGAGATAGATTGCGAGGCAACTTCCCATGGTATATTGTTCCAAAATGCACTCGTAAACATTCTTGCACGGGAAGCGTTGTTTTCCAACTGACGCATTTCCGATAAACGCATATTGTTAATGGCAGCAGTAAGTAAATCTTCGCTGAATTTTCCTTGTTTCAGTAAATCAATCTGATCCAATAACAGATCGCGCACTTCTTCTAAAGTTTGCCCCTCTTTTGGTTTTCCTGATAAATAAAGTGCAGCATTATCACACAACACATATCCACCTGCTCCTGCGCCCATAACGGCTTGTTTCTGATTTAGATTCAAATCAATCAAACCGGATTTTCCATTCGACAACATGCGGGTTAGCATATTTAAAACATAGATTTTAGGGTCATTTGCAGGTAAATCCACCCGAAACGCCATATTTAGAAATTCTGCTTCCAAACCGGTAACCTCTTTTACAACGGGTTGTGTAATTGGAGTTTCTCCTTTGTAATTTAATATCGGCACATCTCCTCTTTTTAGCTTACTGAAATGCTTGCGAATAGTGGCTATGGCATCGTCAAATTCAAAATCGCCCGACATAGAGATTGCCATATTATTAGCCACATAATATTTTCCGTAAAACTCACGGATATTTTTCATGGAAGGGTTTTTTAAATGCTCTGATTCTCCCAGTGTGGTTTGGTTTCCGTATGGATGATTGGGAAAAAGCCCGGCAAGCAGCGCTTCGCTTGCCTTGCGGTTGTCGTTAGTAAGCGACATGTTTTTCTCTTCGTAAACGGTTTCCAATTCAGTGTGAAACAAGCGTAGCACAGGCTGATAGAAGCGGTTTGCCTGAATAATTGCCCAGTTTTCCAACTGATTGGAGGGAATGTTTTCCAT
>Ga0123353_10005076_pt1 | contig 17182 bp, 12 predicted proteins | sample TergutLab28metaG_3_FD_92763 | JGI IMG/M metagenome (GOLD analysis project Ga0123353, IMG submission 92763) | Labiotermes labralis P3 segment gut microbial communities from Petit-Saut dam, French Guiana - Lab288 P3 | ecosystem: Host-associated > Arthropoda: Insects > Digestive system > Gut ...
AATATATATATATATATATATATATATATATATATATATATATATATATATATATGCATGTGTTGGTGTGTAATTAAATAAAAAGTAATCAGTTAGAAGGGATATGAATGAAAGCTGTAGTGGTGCAATATCAAACAGTGTCCGGGTGTTCCCCTCGAGGTAGTGAGGAATTCCACTGCAAGCTTCAATGAAGATGAATTATCGGTGACAGTGGAGGCACTGTATGCTTGTCAGAATCATACAATGCACAAAAGCTTACTGGGTGATTTCAGACTTCCGCCGCAATATACACGAGAACTGCGGTCTTCTGTGATGCTACGCAGCGTACGATGTCAATTCATTGCCGACGTTTCGGGACAACCTCTCCGTCCCATCTTCATGGGACAGGAAATCGTTACCCTTGTAGATGTGACGTATAACTTGTCCCTAGGCGTCGGTAAGGAATTAACAACATAGGCTGCGTAATATCCAAGAAGAGAGCAGATTTCACACAAGTGTAATTCTGTAGGCAACACGTAGAAGTTTTAATGTTAAATCAGGTGGTACACATAGTAACCATTTTGTGTAAAGGGTTAGTGCACATCACTGGGTACAAGCGATTTGCCTCGCATTTTTGTTAGAAATCGTAGGCTGTATTTTTTTAAATAAATGTTAGTCTGCATTTGCTGGACGGATGCAGTTGGAATGTCACAGAGACGATGTTTGCGACGTTCGGTGCTGACTTCCTGACTCATACCCACGTGTCGGGACATGAATAGCCGATTTTGTTCCGTTCGCTCCTCAGATTACGGAAGGTCGTCATTGTATGGTGTCCGCTAAGTTACTGTTGCACGTTCCAACTAATCAAATGTACTTAGCGAGCTTAGTCCAGTTTCCTGATTGCCGTGTGGGCACGTCTGCTTACACCAGCGAGCAAGGAGGGATCCATTTTGTGGAGTTTACCTTCATAATTCCACCGCGCAAAAAACATCGGTCCCTAGGGTGCCGTGTGCAAACCGAAATAATGAACGGATCAAGGAGAGAGGCAGTGGAAGGTCGGAAGTTCAATGCCGCAGGACTAAAATTGTTGTGTGTTTCGTCGTCATATGATTACAAATTAGCGAATATTACTGAATAATTGTATGTGACGGCGTGCGGTTTGGTAGTGAGTTACAAACGTTAAGATGTAACCGAGTGCCTCAATCTAAAGTATGATAAAGTTAAACCCAGTCCGAAAGGACAGAGTAGGATTGAGGGAAAGGGTGGACAGGAGCCGAGACGTCGGAAATTAGCTACCAGACTATACGAACGCACAACTCGGAGTAGAGTAAACTTCATTGTCTTCTTTATTATTTGCATACCGTTATGCTGTACGATGAAGTATTTACTGGAAATAAAGGTTACTTACAGCACAAAAATATTTATTGTGTTACATTATTATACGTATGTAAAAGGTAAAGCAGTCCCGTTACAGGCCCAGAGGGTTCCAGGAAGTTAAGGTTCCCAGATTACATTACAACGGCACAGGATGGTGGTAAGGTTGTCATCCTTAAGCACCGGCCGCCTTTGCCCCAGGAAATGCTCCTGGTACTCATATCTGTTAGAGGCTGAGTCGACCCCAGGGCCATAGTGCGATCGGAGGGATTTTACGTCAATGAAAAATTCCAATGACACCAGCTGGGATCGAACCGGCGACCTTCGGATTTGCAGCACAGCACCTTAACCACTGTGATACCGCGGTCCCTTATTATATGTACGTATATATATAAAGTAATTGTGACTTTAAAATATCACTCATTATTAGTTCTCATAATATGATAATTATAAAAATAAATTATCTCCTATTACTAGGAGATTACTATTATAATTATTATGTTTATATATGATAATATATAAAATATAACATTGTGCAAATAAGTAATAATTACTTCCATTAAATATTTCATTGTCGTAAATGCGAGAAAGTAAAATCTCACTATTTTGCATAGTAGATAACAGATTGAAATCATTAATCTATGTCCTGCAGTAATATTGAAGCTTAATGCTTGGGTAATTTAACAATGCTTTTTCAACTGAATAGATTAAGTAGCGTCCAGCAGTAGGATGATAGTAAATTGTATGTTTTAAGGACCAGGTAAGAAAGCCGTCGTGTCTTAGTGTAATGTAGTACCCCAGCACTTGCGTAGACAAATCGCGAAGCTTCACTACAGCCCTCAGGACAGCTGGCATAAATTGAGCTCGAATATGGGGCTGTCACACTGCAAAGAAACATTGCTAATCCCCAACTGTGGCATTCGTTTCTTGCGATAAACCTTCAGGAATACGTTTAATCCAGCGACATTCGTTAGTAACAAGCCCAGCGTCTCCTGTAAAAGCATACGGACAGCGCTGTGACCAATGCTTATAATTGGCTGCTGTAAAAACGTTAGTCTGCAACGCTGGTGTCTTCGATTTGTTAATAAGCGGTACTCTGTGGACGGGTTTATACTTTGTTAAACAGAGCGATGCAAAATATAATTGGCTATAATAATTCAAAGAGAAAACCTCCAACACCCCCAGTTTGCATAGAGTTTTTCGTTGTTTCTGAACATAGAGTACTCTCCTAAAGCTTACGTAACGTCGGTGGTAGATTATTGAAGTTTGAAATGAAGAACTGGTGGTATGTGGCTGACAGGGGAATGTGAAGTATTCGGAAAGTGTCCCAGTGCAATGTTTCCACATGAACTGGACTGCTCACATAAGGGCGGGAGGAAATAATGATTGACAACATGAGTACTAATGAACTGTATTCTGATTCATCCCCTTGTGCTAAAGCACAATGAACACAAATGAACTATTACAAATACAACACCCTTATTTTATTTTAATATTGTTTATACCTGCATTGTACGAAAATTAATTAGCATAAACAAGGTTACATGCTCAAAATGTGTCGCCAGATGTTAGCAAGTCTCCATCATGTTTCCGCACATCACAGGTGCCGTCATCAGGGAGTCATACATGATGATGTGCCGAAACGTGTTGCAGGCTTGCTAACAACTGGTGAACGTATTTTGTACGTGTAAACTTAGTCATACTACTTCAAGGAGCGTCATCCCCGTTGTGTTTGTTAGAACTTAAGGTAATAATTCTATAAGGATATAGCAGTCATAACACAACTGTATTATCCGGTGTATATAACTTATCAACTAAATGTTTCGGCCAATGCTGCTGTGACCATCATCAGTTTGGATACAATTTACCAGAGAAGCTATATAGATACGATATAACACAGAACAATTATTAGTATTAGTGTAGGTACGGGGACGAGATCTCGTTTACACAAAGTCTTATGAACTCTTATTTTATAACACTCATACGGCACATTTTCTTATATAATTCCCATGAATTATAAATTATGATTTGTATTTTACTGTATTTTGTTGATTGCATTTGTTGGTTAATGTACTGAATACAACACTCTTGTATTTGTCATCCCACGCTACATGTTTCGTTTCAACAAACCATCTTTAGACATTATTTAAAAAATTGTGAATAACATTAGTACACTTACAGATTGCAATATTGGTTAGTGAGAGCTCACAGGTTTATAAATATTTATTCAAATGAACCGCGTGTTTGTAGCATTATATAATCAAGCCTTTGTTTCGTGGGCCACATTGTCATTGTTGTGTTTTGTATTTAGATAGTTATAATAACGCGGGCGAAATCAATATTTTGTATTATCATTAGTTGTTCAGATCCTGCTAACATTTAGCGAAAATAGTTTCATGAAGCAGTGTTCTTCTTAAGCAGCCTGTGTTCACTAAATACGAGCAGAAAATGAACAGCTAACAAAAGTACGGAATATTGATTTCACTGGAGTTATTATAATCACGTCAATTGAAAACACAAAAATTACGATATTTTACACGAAACAAACACTACGCACTGTTTATTTTAATAAGTACTTATAAGCTAGAGATTTCTAACCAAATAATCAACAACGCGTACTGCAAGTGTAATAATGTTTCCTTTAAATTTGTGTCAAGTAACGCCTGAGGACGTTAAGTGGAACCGAATCATGTAGCATTGGATGAAAAACGTAGAAGTGTTGTGTTTGAATGTCCTACTTCATTCGTATTCATTATAATCATGAATTGGCCAAAACAGATCAAATTTCATTGCGTCGTACTTTATGACGGAACCAAATTTCGTAGGTAAGCATGGAATTCAGCTATTTTGTACCAGTTTCATATCATAAAAAAATTTGCATTAAACCTTTAACTCCGTTTTCAAAATCAATTGCTCCAACGAACTCCTGTCTTATTGAGGGACATTGCGGGTTGATGTCTTAAAATACATCACAACAGCTACATGCACCATCTGTACCTTTTCTTCATTCGTGTTTTCCTCAGGATGCATTACGTTAGTTACAAGCATTTAAGACGTTAAACAATACAAACAAGCATATTTGGGGTAAAGGTAAAGGTAATGCAATCCCATTACATGCCTGCACAGGCCCTGAGTGTTCCAGGAGGCTGAGGCCCCCAGATTTCCAGACAATCGTCGCATGAAGGTGGAACGGTTGTCAGCCCCACGCACCGGCCGCCTTTACTCCCCAGCAAATATTCTTCGTACTCATTTCTCTTAGAGGCTGATTCGACCTCAGGGCCTTAGCGCGACCGGAAGGATTATGTTAATAAAAATTTCCAATGACACCATCGGGAATCGAACACGCGACCTTGAGGGTTGTAGCGCAGTGCCTCGTCCAACTGCGCCACCGCGTGCCCCAATATATTTGGGGGTCTAGACGTAATTGTGTGACATGTTTAAACAATCGCGTGCTTCAGGGCGAACGTGGTCCGAAGGAATTATGAATGGAAGTAACTGAAAACGTGACTGTGAGGGGTAAAAAGATATTTTGTCTTATAAGGCTGTCTACGGATAACTTAGAAAACTGAGTATGGAATCCATGCCCCGTAACGTGGCATGTTTACTGTCTTGCCATAGATGTAATTAGGTCACCAACTGGAGAAAGTTTACATAGATAATAGTAAATGCATTTCTGTGTTCAGTGTTTAGAACCGATGAAAATTCTTCGGAATTTGGCAGCATAGTGTCCTTCCTGCCATGATTGTTTTGAACAAGTTTTTTTGTATGAGTTCATAACTAGCTGATTAAACCCGTGTCGCACACAGTTCCCAAAAGTTGTTGGTTTATTTGCTGACAGAGGCATCAGTTTTACTCCTATTCTGTTATTTGCTGAGATATCTCGTATAAAAACAACCGTTGTAGATAACATAACATTATTAAATGTGTTTCCGTGGCATGTCTCATAAATTAAGCCTCTTGTCTGTCTTTTAGGAGGCACGGGTTCATTCCCAGGTCAATCCGCATAGGATTAATCGTGAAAAAAGTTGTCATTCTGACAGATTTGACATTCAGAGGACAGTGCATCGTGATATATTCTTATAATGAAAGCCAACGAGATGCACTATTTCTCAAATTTATTTTACAAAGTACTCTACATGTTTCGGAAAGGTCCACTGTCCATAATCAGGAGTATCTCAGAACTTTGTACACGCAATAGGTATTTGTCATGCTAGTTCTGATTATGGACAGTGGGCCTTTCCGAAACATGTAGAGTACTTTGTAAAATAAATTTGAGAAACAGTGTATCTCGTTGGCTTTCATTATAAGAATTCTGGCAAATATTTTCTCCGAGTACTTCACTTTCCGCTTGTCAGTATCATTCTTACCAATTCTTCATGCCCCCTCGTTCATCAGTCACCGACGAAAGATAATTTTATCAGTTGAAGGAGACTCTAAGTGAAACACGCCAACAAATCAGAACGTATGCAAGCCTTTTGTCGCCTCTTTAACAAATTAGGCTACATATTTAATTCGCCTGCAGAACCTGATGGCCGCGCGATCTAAAGTGTGGGTCTGAACACCCTCGATTGCTGGGATCGCGGTTACGAATCCCGCTGAGGGCATGGATCTTCGTCTCTTGTGTTTGTTTTGTGTTGTGTAGGTAGCAGCCTTTGCGACGGGCTGATCACCGTTCAGAGGAGTCCTACCAGGTATGTGTGTTTGTGTGTGTGTGTGTGTGTGTGTGTGTGTGTGCGTGTGTGTTTGTCTGCCTGTCTGTCTGTCTCTCTGTGTGTTATTTAGAAATTTCAACAATGGAGTGACCTAGGCCTGATTTAGTCTGTTACGCCACTGAAAAGTAAATGAAGTCGCCTAGAATTACTGGGTTTCTGGTTTGCCCTATTCTGAAGAGATCGCAAGTTATCGGAAAACGAACATATTTCCATCCTCAGATGAAACTGTAGGAAGGTGTTTCCCAAATCTGAAGCGTGAAGACGGAAAAGTTTCCCTTTTTCCAAACGTAAAGAAAACTAGTCGAAGCAGAAAATCCAGAACCCAAGGTACAGCATGTGTAGTAGGCGTATTATTGTGAGAAATCTTTAAAGCTTAGTCCGAGTCGATTATTCCTTAAGAAAAATACCGAAATTTACACAACCTATGAATAAAAGTAAGGAAATACACTTGACGGTTTGGAATGAACCTCGACTTTGACAGTGTTTTGCTCTAAAAACGACAAACCTCTCAGTACCTTCTTTTTTAAAATCTGTAATTTCGACTATTATATCCATTTAAGAGAATTATATGTATTTTCGTATTTCTGGATATTGCCCAATGCAAGAGACTGAATTAGTGATTGTACAATTAAGGCGTTTTTTAAAAGAATTTTCGTCATCATTAATATGCGTTGGATTTCACGGGAGGCCATATTCTTCAGAAAGGAATGACGCTTTTGAACAGACTCTAACGGATATTATTGACCTGCTTTAGAAAGAGAAGTTTGAAGACAATTCGGAAAGGTATTATAACAAAACCGGACGTGCTTTCGGTCTGCTTGTATGGTTTTACCATAACAATTATATTCGGGTTATTAGAATACTTGAAAGAGAGCTTGAGTTGGTTAAGATATTTCAGACTTAATTACTTACTTTATAATTTAACATATCTTCAAAAGCTGAAGAGTTGTTCCTATACTTAACTAAGCACAAAGACTTAGGAAGGAGAAAATACAGAGCTCCATTCATTTAATCTCAGTGCTAGGTGGATGTGCGACGTATTTTAAATGTCCCTTCCTCATTACATCCGGGGAAAGAGCTGTTGCTACCATTCGTTGATACTGGGTGGAAACCAGAGGTGGTGGATGCTCTGTTTAAGATTTAAAAAATCTGCTGTTCGAACCCCGATTCCCCGATCCTCCATCCAGAAGAACTTTTTCCTTGCCCCAGTCTTAAGAGTTATAATTTCAGTAAAACAATAATATTTACTCTGCGCCTAACACATGTTGCTACCCTCAGATCCCACCCTTACCCTTTAGTATCTACTGCATCATTATTATTATTATCATCAACTTCATCACCACCATCACCATCACGTAGTTTTTCCTACGACAGGTGCATGACCTCTTCCAAAGCGAGCTTTCAGAGACTACGATCTAATGCTTTCTCTTGGAACTTCAGTATCTTCCCGATTTCTTAAAGACGTCCAGTAGCTGCTTACGTCTTCTTATTCGTCTTCCTGTCCCTTCTGTGTTTCCTTCAGGCGCGTGTTTTAGAAGGCAGTTCCGACACAGCAATATTTGTAACTCATGAAGACCCTACGATAGCCTCATTTAATATTCAATAGCACTTACACATCAACGAAAAATGGCTAAAGAAATGGGAAATTAAGGCTAAAGAATCCAAGTCATCGTACATAACGTTTGCCCAAGGCCACTGCCCTGCAATCAACATCAACCAAACTATCATACCTCAAACAGAAGTAGTAAAATAGCTAGGACTACACTTCGGTTGCAGAGTAAAATTGGAAAGAACACGTCGTCAGAAAAGGAAACAAATCGACTTAAAAACAAAAGAGGTCAACTGGTTGATAGGAAAAAATCCCATCTATTTGTAGAAAACAAATTACTCATCTACGAAGCGGTAATCAACCCGATATGGAGCTAAGGAATAGAATTGTGGGGTTGAGCCAGTAAGTCCAACAAAGTCATCATGCTGAGATCCCAATCCAAAATTCTCAGAGCCATAGCAAATGCTCCCTGGTAAGTAACAAATCATACTCTACATACAGACTTCAACATCCCTTACGCAAGCGACGTCATCCATTAAATAATCGATACACATCACAAGAAACTGGAATCCCATCCAAATCCACTATTAGAGCCACTACTACAACCTGTAAACACTAGGAGACTAAACACGTTGCTGGCCTTTAGGCTTACAAGACACCTGAGGTGGCATCGTTGGATGAATACCGTACCGCGTCACTGAAATACATGGTATCGTAGCGTACTTTGTATGATCATCACATTAACTTATAGATTGTATTCTTTCTGATTGCTAATAAATAAATAAAGGAAGGAAGGCAGTTCCTACGCAACATATGACCAGTCCGTTTCGCTTTCCTTCGATTTGTTATATGTGGGATATTCCTGTCCTCCTGACTATATACATAATGCTGTTATCCACCTATTGTGCAAAATTAAATAATCGTTCTCTTCTCGTCGCCTGGTATAAAGTCTGTTTTACTCGTAAATGTTTAATGTTATATTTAAGGGCGTGTTCTCAGTTACTTCACCTATTTACGTCAGTCTTTCAGTTTCTCTAATGTTACATAATATATGACAGAAGTGTTTGGAACGAAATGGGCGTGGTCTTCTTAAGACAACTTTCGTTGTAATGCTGTCACAAAGAGCAGACAGATTCAATCATATGTTTCAGTTCAGATTCAAACACGTAAGTCACAAATTCAAGACACCTGCGTTACCCCCGAGGTAACTCGCTAGGTGTTTCTTTCATTAATGTAATTATCGCTCCATATCTCATCTTTGTTCATTTAACTGTGTCTGCCACAAAGACAAGGGGCGACTTGAGACTACTGCTCAAGGTGACTGCTTCCAGATGTCTGAAGTAGCAGCCAGTGTAGCTCAATGAATAAGCACTTCCGTTCAGCTGGCAAATGATGCACTCTATCTTGTGGATTGGGCGTTGGGGCAATTCATTTTTAATATCTAGCAATACTCAAGTGTCATAAAGGACTTAGAACTTGGAAAGATAATATTGAAAGGACATAATTATTGGAAAAGGGGTAATAAGTAGTGTTACAAGAGTAGTGTTTCAGGGAAATGAAAATTAATGTAACCCGTGGGCTAGAAAGGTCCTGTGGAACGGAACATGTGGTGAACGTACTAGCAGATGTAAGGGTATGATGAAGAAATAAGCTGTACTGTAGATGATCGTTATAGGATCCAATCAGGAGCCGAGATGGCGTAGTCAGTATAGTAACTGGGTTACATGCTGGATGATCCGGGCCCGAATCCGGTAGGGACAAGAGAATTTTCTGTTCCCTGATACGACCACACAGGTTTTGGGGCCCACCCAACCTACTTTTTAATTAATACTGGGGATCTCTCATTGATGATAAAGCGGCTGGCGCGTTCCAAAGTTGATGAGTGGATATATCCCTCCATTCCCCTCTAAGCGTTCAGAGGGAAACTTTTTCAAATGATGCAATGGCGCACTTCTATGAATACGGTAATTCGTCTTCGGTTTTAGACAATTTCTTGACCAGTTTAGTAACTAAGAACTTTCAAAGACGTACCACGTAACATTGTGTTAGTTATTGGTTGCTTTGTATGTTTCAGGCGCCTTCGCTTACTTGCGAAAAACGCCTATTACCTGTGTCATATATGTCCGTCCTTCTGCTTCTTGGTATGTCTCTCCGAAAAGATCATTTCGGCTCCTGCTGGATATATTTTAAAGAAATTTGAGATTGGAGACTTTCATTAAAATTTATCGTGAAACTCGACATTTGGCTACAATCGTACAAAAATATTGCGCACTGTAGGTGAAGACCAAGTAGATTTTATTGTTGCCGGCGATAAAAAGTCGCCATAAAAGTATTGTCTTGGATTGAAATGATTTCAGGCCGTTATGATAGAAAAAGAGGCATAAATATTATACGAACGCGCTACGACATAACATATATACTTTATCTTTTTATATACGGTCTATCTAAGTATTAAAATTCGTATTTAATCCTGTAATTTAATTTTTGGTAACTACCTACGCCGCATGGAGGTCGATATTTGGGGAGAACGCATTATAGTAGCCTTTAAATCTAGCCCCACAAACCCTTCCCTCACCGACAGTACCCTAAATATACCAGATGGACAAGTTAGCTTAGTGTCTTTCTAACCAGAGTGTTGGCCTGAACAGGATTAGTTTATAATACCTTGCTAGAATTTTGCAACAATAGAGTACTGGATCGGACAGCTGGCAACAGAACCGCACCCTACGAGTGTCAAACAACTCGAGTTATGAAGCTGTGATTTTAATCCTTTCAAGCACAGTGGCTGCTACAAAACACCTGCTTTAACAGCAGAACGTTCTGCATTTTTCCCACAGAATGTATTTAATGTGTTCTCAGAAAAACGGAGACTGTTTGCCTTATACCGAATTAACGGATTTTGTAATCGAATATCTTATTGTTCGCTACAAGATAGAAACTCATTTTTCTGTACATTTATTACATGAAATTTCTTGCATCAGATTATCAAACGTTTTCTACAATTAACCCTTACTTATTTGTGTTTAATAAATCCGCTTCAATCACAATCGATATTGACAGCACCCCCATGTAATATATGGCATTCTTTTTTTTATAAGGCTCCAGTTTTCTTGGCATTCGACACTGGATGGAGGTAAGACTTTAGCGTCATATTTCGGCCACATTTGCCTAAAGGGGAAAAATCTTGTATTCTCCGTTGTCTAGGATAATCAGTGGGTTTCACAGCGATCAAGAAGTGGTAGTGGCGAAATGAAGACCCCCTGACCCTTACCCAAATCTTAACTCCGATTCTAAAGTCACAGAGTCTGTTGCTCAGTAACTGTGTTACCTGAGCTATCTGGCTGTGTAATACCAGGATATTGAAGTGACATAAAATATAAAATGTTGTATCGCATTTCAGAGTTCGTTTCAGGCTCGTTAGCATCGCGCGGAATGTCCATTTAAAGCCGCCCTACCCATCCTACCTTGTGTACGCATAGAGCAACGCCGGGGAACAAATGTTTGTGAATTTTGTGATTGTGTTATTTAACAGTGCTGTGAATAGCCGGCATTACACAACATATGTGATAGATGAATGAGCAAGGAACATTGGTGGAATGACTTTGACTGGGCGAAACACAGCACTCGGACAAACCCTTGTCGCAGTGCCACTTTTTCCACCTCAAATTCAACATGGACTGGTCTGGAATTGAACTCTGGCCTCCGCGGTAACAGGTCAGCCTCTGACAACATTATCATGACATGGCTTACTTTAATTTCATGATTAGCTCTTTGGCCACTTCATTTTTTGAGGCTCTGTTTAACCACTTAATTGTTACGAGGAACTGTTCAGCCACTTCGGTTCTGGGGGATCTTCAGGCACTTAAAATTTAAGACGAACTGTGCAGCCATTTTAGTCCTATGAGGGCTTTTCAGCCCCTGTATTTTTATTAATAACTGTTAAGTCATGTCATTTTATTAGTAACAGTTCAGCTAAATTAGTTTTATGAGGATCTGTTCAGCCACTTCAAATTTATGAGGAAATGTTCAGCCACTGCAGCTTTATGAGGAACTCTTCAGCCACTTCAGCTTTATGAGGAACTGTTCAGCCACTTCAGCTTTATGAGGAACTGTTCAGTCACTTCAGCTTTATGAGGAACTCTTCAGCCACTTCAGCTTTATGAGGAACTGTTCAGCCACTTCAGCTTTATGAGGAACCGTTCAGCCACTTCAGCTTTATGAGGAACTGATCGGCCACATCAGCGTTATGAGGATCTGTTGAGCCACTTCAGTTTTCTCTAGTACTATCCGACGAGATATTCAAAGGAGAGCTTACATAAGCCCAATGATTATCCTACACGAAAATTAAATGAAAATGTAACGTGTTATTTAGGTTGCCGTGGAAAGGAATTTTTTATTCCTTGAATGTATCCTTCTATTATATTGAGACTTTCAACCTTCTGTTTAACGTGGTAACCCGAATATCTTTTTTTAAAAAGTTCATTGCAGAGAAAGTATGTATAACATGTTCAAGGTCAAGTTACAAAATTGTTCCCTTTACCATTTTTAATAAATATTTACACAATGACATAAGTGAAACAGAAGTGAATATAAATATAAGCGTAAATAAGAACAGTGAAAAATTCTTAAAAAAAACATTGCGACTTCCGAATATCTGCAGACGTCGAAAAGTCACCTGAAACTTCGACTACATAGCATAATCGGTTTTTCAGTCAAGTGCAAACCTATAAAATTTTCAAAATCGGTACTAGTGTTAGTCACTTACAGTCTAGCGTGTGGTGTGTTTCCTTCGAAGAGACGTCAATTTCAAAACATGGTTCGTCATTCTTCACCATAATCATTATGTATGCTGGAAGTCTGACGTATGAAGCCGTCAAGATGATCACCTTAGCTGCTAAACAAATTAGTACATTGTGTTTAAGATATTCTTTAGTGAAGGGAGTTAAATATTTACATCGTCCGCTCCTATTTTCAATAAGTTCTTAACTTTCGTGCCTTTGTATTTCGTGCTGAAACTTTTATATAATTGGAATTCGTGCAGTAATGGTAACGGTCGGTCAGAAAGTAACTTGAAGCAGAAGAACGCAGCACGATACGTACATTTGGAAGGAAACACAAGAAATTTAGACTTACTGAAACTGCATCTCTAGCGTTTCCAGAACAACCACTGTACATAAAATGAATTAAATCTTTCACGGATTTCATCTTCAATATGATCAAACTGCAGTATTCGCACTATTATGATTTAATGCTTGCAGGAGTGACAGTATCTACATTTGTCTATGTAGAAGGAATGAGTGGAGAGGTTTGGTAAGGAAATGCAGAACTTCCTTTAAATATATACTGTAATGTTAAACAATGTTTGCAAAAAAAATAAAATGATCTAAATCATTGTTATATATATATGATAATTTTAAATTTCGGTGTCGGTTTAAAGTCCTCGTTCGAAATTATCTCAGTTGTGAAAGTGTCACAGAATGCATTCAAATATTGCAGTTACTGTGAATTCTGAACTGAAATATTGTGAATAATTTCAATGTGCATGGATATGAGTTCTCATATAGAAAACTTCAATCTCAGATCCCAATTTACTTATTAATTCTAATGTTAAAATTGTATGTACATATGTGAGAAGGCATATGTGTATTTATGAATGAATGAATGAATAAATAAATGAACAAAATGTTTTGGCAATAGTGTGTAACACAGCTGTAGTGAATAACAAGCAGTTTTATGTAATAGCCGATAGGGCAGGTGTAATGCGGCAATGAACGTTCGGATTCCATGCAATGCGGGGAATTTCTTGACTAGCTGAAGAACTCATAGCTGTCAAGAAGGACTATGCTGACAGGAGTTAGTTAGTTAGTTGGTTTAGTCAGTTAGTTAGTTGGTTGGTTGGCTAGTTGGCTAGTTGGTTGTTTAGTTGTTTCATTGGTTGGTTAGTTAGTTATTCGGTCGGTCGGTCAGTTTGTTGGTTGGTCGGTTGGTTGGTGAGTTGGTTGGTTGGTTAGTGAGTTGGTTGGTAGTGAGTTGGTTGGTTGGTTAGTTGGTTGGTTCGTTCGTTCGTGAGTTGGTTGGTTGGTTAGTTGGTTGGTTGGTTCGTTCGTGAGTTGGTTGGTTGGTTGGTTATTTGGTTGGTTGGTTATTTGGTTGGTTAGTGAGCTGATTGTTTGGTTAGTTGGTTGGTTAGTTAGTCAGCGAGTCAGTCACTTCTACCGTGACACATTACATAACAGGTGATGTTTGATATCCTTTCGTTATAGAGGTCTATGTTAGGTACATTACAATGGCAGGTGGTGGTACGTCAGAATAAAAGAAGCGACGGTAGAATTTACTCTAGACAGGCCATTAAGCGGAGTGGGGGGTATAAGTCAACTCTTGCCTTCACCTCAGCGCTAGATGGGAAGGGTGGACTGCGCCATGTCCCGGCCACTTTACCCCGGAGAAAGAGGCCCGGTACCGATTTACGGGAGTGTGGGTGGGCCACAGGACAGGCACAGATAGGTGAGGAAAATCTCGCCTCCATTTGATCCCCGGATCGTCCAGACATAGCCAGTAGCTATACCAAATACGCCATCCGGTATTTACATGATATGGTATATTTGTCAACTGCAGTTCGGTTGACACCCGGTGGCAGTAGTACAGTACACATATATACACAAGCAATGCATAGAATAAAACAAATAACAACATAAAAACACAAATAACAACAGAACAACACAAATAACAACTAACTGGGAGGAATGCAGGCCGTGCCCCGTCTTTGCGAGTTTTACCCTGGCATTTGCCTTACAACTGAGGAGAAAGCACGGAAAAATCTTGGTCAGGGTAGCTGAAGAGTGCTAGTATACATATTACCAAAGCACACACATTACAAAAACCACACACATGCACATACCCACACATACACACACAGACAACCACACATTACAAAACAATTTAAAACAAGAGTACAAGTTAAAACAAACACAGTACAAGACATACTCAAATGAAATAGTCACAATATAATCAAGTACCCTCAGTATAAGGTCAGCGTAATATACATGGCACTTTTATCCACAAGAACTTCACCGTAGGTCAATTCACTTCACTTCAATATAAAATCACTTCACATAAATCATGTCAGTTCACTCCACTTCACTTCACTTCACTTCACATCACTTCACTTATTTGCACTCAGTCCCCACTTGGATTCCCTTGCTTGTAACTAATTCTTAACGGTCTTTCTAAATGTGTTTAGTTTACAGGGGAAAGACGCCAGAAAGCTTGCAGATAATTGGTTCCAAATTTTAGTAATATTTTTAATTTAAATTAACCACTGTGCTACCGCCGTAGTTCATACTGTTACACCTTCAAATGTAGTCGGTAATGAACTTTCGTGTTACCCAAGTTGCGGGGAATTTCTTGAGTATCAGCGAAACTGTTACAAATATCTACCCAAATAAGCACTCTGCCACGAGAAGTTCGTCTTTAGTTATTTGTTTGGTTGGTCGGTCAGTCAGTCAGTCAAACTTACCACAAACATAGCTCGTGTTTAAAAAATTCGCATGTTCATGCTTTGCACACGTGGTTAAGTCGCCGTCTCGCATGCGATGCGATACGAAAAAGCGACTCGAAGGAAACTATTAGTACGGTGTAACTAATCATGACGTAGATGAATGCAACAATTTCCCTTTAAGATGTTTAATGTTTCTGCGTGGCAGTGTATTATCTAGTGCCTCTGTTGATAGGTCAAGGACAATCTCTTAACCCCATTCCCAAGTTTCACTTAACGTGTGGGGGGGGGGTCCCGATTTAAGAAACAGCCCATACGGTCTGTATTTGTTTCCCATACCTCGATAGTCTACAAACATATGTTGATTAGTGGAAACCTGTCGGGGCCTGGAGGGGGAGACAGCAAATGACCTTGACAGGACATGTGAGTTGCTGCGAATGGCCTTGACAGGACAATTTTATTGTTATGAATGACCTTGACAGGACAGGTGAGTTGTTACGAATGGCCTTGACAGGACAATTTTATTGTTATGAATGGCCTTGATAGGACAAGTAATTTCCTGTTATATTCTCAGCTACGCCACACTCCGATGATGGAACCGCCTGGATTTTGTGGGTGAAAATGAAAGCTGGTTAGCAATCGTGTTATGACTCAGAGCAGATTCGCAAGGCTGGATAACATTTTATTCCGGTCTTTCATCTTTTTGTTCATGATTTAATTGGACACATATTCCGAATTTCAGTCCATCAAGTAACATTTCCGTTTGGAATCAATAATTTCACAGAGATTACACCTACGGCTGAACGGAGAAACAAAAAGCGGCTTTAAAGCTATCGTTTGAAAGGTTTTATATCCCCTCCACTGGGTACCTACACTCCGTGCCTCATTACCTTCACTAGCAGTAAGTGTTTCAAAACGCGTGGATGTAGAAACGGTAGAATAATTGGAATACACGTAAGGTTCAAGTCAAATGTAAGGTAAGAGCAAGCAGCAGACACGCTATGTATAGTCGGAAGAAACACTGCTGGAGAGAAGTGCACAGTTTCCAACAGCCTTCCCTGTGCCCTACTCATAGTCTTTCTCAGTCCATTCTGCTACACATTGGAATAGCAACTTGATTAGGCTAAGATCGGCTCCTTTCATATTATTTTCATCTCGCTATTTACCATGTCATCTTAATATCGTCTAATTATCAGCAGAGAAGAGGCACAAACCGTCGGCCACAACGTAATTTTTTTCAGTTTTTATTATTCGCTGCATGTTTCGGCTTATGGGGGAACCACCATATGGAATTAAAGCCGTACATTGTTTAAGTACAAGAGTATTATTTTCATGGGTTTCGTATGAATTGTCTTTCTCCATGTTTATTTTAAATTTCCTTTGAGAGCTTTTACAAAATTGGAAACATATTTCTCGCAATAACAAGACAGGTAATGTACGTATAACGTAATATTGAGGCGCGTTCGTGCAACCAATTTTGCAGTGGAAAGCAATAGGTATTACTTATTCTGAGTGTGTATTTTTAGCCTTAGTTTTACAGGATAAAATGCTCATGCGCCGTATTATATTGTCATCTGTGGCCTGTCCGGTTCTACAATATTTTTTCACATTATCTCATAAACGCCACGATTTTCGAAAAAGAAAAAAAAAGTTATTCAATATAAAATGTATGTTTTGATTTTCTGTACAACTTTCATCTGAAACATTTTCCATTCTGAGAAGTACTGCGCGAGATATGATAAAAAAAATGTGTATCGGTATTCATGTGGATTGCCTGTTATTCTTGTCAGATTTTCATCATGGAACTTAAATTTTCTCGAAAAATTTTCGAAAAATACTTAAATATCAAATTTCATGAAAATCCATCCAGTGGGAGCCGAGTTGTTCCATACGGACAGACAGACAGACATGACGAATCTATAATAATATAAACAACCAAGTAGATGCAACAATAATAATTTTATTAACAATTTCAAGCATCTCAACATGTTTCAGGCGATAATTTCGCCCATCCTCAGGAGCACTAGACTGTGTTTACAGATTGTGGTATAATGCACCGACGATGCTGCCTGC
>Ga0123353_10005078_pt1 | contig 17177 bp, 18 predicted proteins | sample TergutLab28metaG_3_FD_92763 | JGI IMG/M metagenome (GOLD analysis project Ga0123353, IMG submission 92763) | Labiotermes labralis P3 segment gut microbial communities from Petit-Saut dam, French Guiana - Lab288 P3 | ecosystem: Host-associated > Arthropoda: Insects > Digestive system > Gut ...
CTGGATTGTTTCGTCGCTTTGATCCTCGCAATGACTGAGCAGGAAAGTCAATGGATTCAACCAATACCGTCATTGCAAGCGAAGCGAAGCAATCCAGTGTTGGGGTTATGCAGGGGTTCCTTATGTTACTGGGCAAAACTTTGTGGTTGACGGTGGATTCATTATGCGATGACCACCTGGAACAACAGGCTCAGATCACGATTAAGCCTTCCGATTAAGTCGGGCAGAATGGGTAGAGCGGCTGCAAAACTCATTATTTGATATATATCAAGATTACAATAGGTTTCGCAAGCTCACTCAACCTTGTTTGCTTAGCCAACGGCCATGTGAAAATTTCAACCTGTGACATTATCACTACCCGTTTTTGTGCTATACTGATCAGATACGATTCTGGGTCAGGCGGGTTTTATCAACTTTGATTGAATAACCAGGTTTCGCCGGATTATTCCAGCACTTTTTCTTTGAGGTGAAATCATGGGCAATCGCTTCGCAAAACAACAAGCACTATTCTTCGCCGCTGCATTCCTTTGCTGCGCTTCCGCTCAGGCCGCCAATGCCGATGTTGCTGATGCGTTGATAAGGCGCAACAATTGCAGCAAATGTCATGATATTGAAAAAAAAGATAAAGACGGTCCTTCTTATAAAGAGATCGCAAAAAAATACCGTGATGATGCACAGGCGGAAAGCAAACTCGTTGAGCACCTCACTACCGGCCCAATGGTGAAACTCCCAGACGGATCAAAAGATGAGCACAGAATAGTCAGAACCACTCCGGCTGACGATATGGAACAGATAAAAAATCTGATACAGTGGATACTTTCTCATTGACGCAATGCTCGAAGACTTCATCTCTGAGGTAAAGGTAATGAGATACCCTCATCCCTCGTAAGTCGAGGTGAGTAGTTTTGGTTTAGTCTTCAACATATTAGGGAAACGCTGATTTATTCCATCCGGGCAGCACAGGTGCGGGTTTCAAACACGTCCATGTCTGTTCGTCGGCTTGCAGGCCATGTATCAGGCTATGTTTTGGACGGGTTTGAAACCCGTACCTGTGATGCCAGAACGCTCAGGAATTGTTCAGCGTGCCCCTAGGGAACCCCTGCATAACCCCAACACTGGATTGCTCCGCTTCGCTTGCAATGACGGTATTGGTTGAATCCATTGACCTTCCTGCTCAGTCATTGCGAGCGAAGCGAAGCAATCTCGTGCCGGGGCAATGCAGGGGTTCCCCAGACTTGCTTTTCCGTTGGGAAACTATAATAATGTTGGGATTCGCAAGCCTATAGCCTATATGCACTGGAGAGAATTATGCCAATGTTTCTTATTATAATTATCTCTGGCTACATACTTATTAATTCCTATTTATTTGTTCGCGGATGGCAAATTCTTCCTTCCGAGACGAGCTTTCGTCTGGTTTACGCCATTTTGTTTTGGCCGGTCGTGTTATCTTATTTGGGCAGCCGCGTGTTCGAAAACATTCTGCCTTTTTCGCTCGCGGATGTTATGACGTGGATCGGGTCATTCTGGATAGCTGCGTTTATTTATCTATTCCTTGCCGTGCTCGTTCTGGATGCGCTTCGCGCCGTAAATCATTTTCTGCCGTTTTTCCCCAGTTTTGTTACGGAAAATTACGCACGGGCGAAATACGTAACGGCAGGCGTTGTTCTTGGTGCGGTTGCGTTAACGTTGATAGTCGGGTTTATCAATGCCCGCACTCCGCGCGTCACTGAATTGGAGATACCCATCAACAAACAGGCCGGAGAACTGAAAAGCCTGAACATCGTCATGGCTGCCGATATTCACGCAGGAACGATTGTCGGGCATTCCTGGCTCAAACAGATCGTTGACAAAATTAACGCGCAATCTCCCGATATCGTCCTGCTGCCGGGAGATATCATCGACAATAATATAGCGTTGCTCGTCCAAAAAAATACAGGCGAAGAGCTGAGGCGCATTCAGGCGCGCTACGGCGTTTTTGCCGCACTGGGAAACCATGAGTACATCTGCTGCGGTAGCGAAGCCGCAGTCCGTTACCTGACTGAACACAGCATCACCGTGCTGCGCGACCAAAGCATCAAAATCGATGATTCCTTTTTCCTTGTCGGTAGAGACGACTACGCGATGAGCCGCTGGACCGGAGAGAAGCGCAAAACCCTGGAAGCTCTGATGGACGGGATTGACAGACGGTTTCCGATTATCCTGATGGATCATCAGCCTTATAACCTGCACGAGGCAGCAGAAAACAGGGTGGATCTGCAGTTGTCGGGACACACCCATCATGGGCAGTTATGGCCTGTCAATTACATCACCAAGGCCATGTACGAACTCGCGTGGGGATATAAGCGCATCGGGGATACACATTATTACGTAACAAACGGCGCGGCCGTATGGGCTCCGTCCGTACGGATAGGAAACCGCCCTGAAATCGTTTTTATCCGCCTGAATTTTCAATAAATTTTTTATGCTTTTAGCATTCATCGTAAAACTGATTTCGCTTTGCTCGCCCCAACCTGCACACGCCTATTGGGTGTAATATGCATCATTTGGACAAACAAAGCATCGTTTGAGATTGTAGAATACTGGGGTGAAGCGGCGGTGACTTTTAAAACACTGACAACGCTTCGCTTGCTTAGAAGTTGTACTTGCTCCGCCATTACTCAAGGCACAATACCACGATAGGAACTTGTATGCAGCCCAAGACCATCACTGAACAGCTTTTCTTCACCACGGTGCAAATTGATACCATTACAATAAATAATGAAAATTGCACTGGCACTGGGTTCATCTTCAGCTACACGCTCAACGAAAACAAACAGGCTCTGTTCATTGTCGCGAACAAACATGTCGTGATGAACATGAGCGAAGGTCATTTTTCGTTTCTGAAACAGAAGGACGGACTACCCACACTAGGCGACAAACTGGTTCTGTCCATTGGACAGCAGGATTGGGCTGCCATGTGGTTCGGGCACCCGGACGCAGGCGTTGACATCGCTATCTGCCCTCTGATGCCACTCATCGATTCAGTGAAAAAGCAGCGCAACATTGATTTGTTCTTTCGTGCTGTGGGGATGAGCATGATTCCCACGCCTCAGCAGGAAATGGAATTGGACGCCACGGAAATCGTAACATTCATTGGATACCCAACCGGAATATGGGATAAGAAAAACTTCCTGCCCGTTGCCCGTCGTGGGGCTACCTCCAGTCCCATCCAAGTGGACTTCAATGGTTCGCCATGCTTTCTCATTGATACATCAATGTTTGTCGGCGCTACTGGTAGCCCGGTTTTCATCCTGGATCACGGCCCCAGGATAACTAAGGATGGCGAATTCGAAAGCGATTCCCGGTTCTACTTTGTCGGTGTCATTGCCAGGGTATTTTGCCGCACGTACTCGAACCAGATAGTCTCTGTGCCGATTCCCACGCAATCCCAACCGATAACGGAACAGCATAAAATGATTGACCTCGGTGTCGCATTCAAGGCGCGCTCAGTGGTCGAAACAATCGAAGCGTTCTTTAAATTGAAATCTCACCACATGGACACGCCGGCGCCAGCATCCTTACACGCTCCTGCCGCAAAAGATATGGAAACCCAAGAAGCACTGGATAATCCACAATTACCTACAGACGCTGGCGACGCGTAATCAACCCGGCCTCCTCAGTAGTCAGGCCTGCCACCCGGGTCGGCGCAACCAGTTGCAGTACACGCGGAACACGCCCCAAATTCCAATTATCGCGCGCCCACGCCCATACTTCCTTAACGGAAGCACCGCTTAACCCCTCAGGCGGATTCTGCCCAAGAAAACCTAACCCCGCCGCCAACATGCTTGGTGGCGGGCCTTCGTCTACCGCCCGTGCCAGTGTCTGCTTGGAGAGTTTTTCTCCAGCGGCGCTTAACGCCACCGGCAAATGCGCGTAAGCCGGGACGGGCAGGCCGAGCAATGTTTGAAGATGAATCTGGCGTGCGGTTGATCCGAAAAGGTCAGCCCCGCGCACTACGTGGGTCACCCCCTGTTCGGCATCGTCGACGACCACGGCAAGTTGGTAAGCGAATATCCCGTCGGCGCGAAACACCACGTAATCGCCCACATCGCGCGCAAGTTCTTCTTCCTGCCAGCCCTGGACGGCATCCGCGAACCGGACAACCCCCCCTGCCCTGACCCGCCACGCCCGTGGCCCTGCGCCCGGTGGCAGGCCGTTCCGGCAAGTGCCTGGATAACGCCTGGAACCGTCGCGGACAAGCGTGGAATCCGGCACTTCGGCCAACTCGCGCCGGGAGCAGGCACAGGGAAAAACATGCCCACCCGCCTTGAGCCGTTCCAGCGCACCCGCGTAAACCTCGGCGCGGCGGCTCTGCCATAAGACTTCGCCGTCCCACTCAAAGCCGAAACGTTGAAGTGTAGCAAGCATCGCCTCAGCCACACCGGGCGCGGCGCGCGGGGTATCAACATCCTCGATACGCACGAGCCAGCGCCCCCCATGGCAACGAGCTTCGAGCGCGCTACCCAGCGCGGCAATAAGCGAGCCGAAATGCAACGGGCCGCTCGGCGTCGGGGCAAAGCGGCCCACGTAAAGGGGATGAATGGAATCTGCCGGAGCCGGGCGCTCTCTCAACGCGCCGGGGCCAGCAGCACACGCATTTTCTGCATGGCGCGCGCTTCGATCTGGCGGATGCGCTCGGCGGAAACGCCGTATTCGGAAGCAAGTTCGTGCAGGGTGGTGGCATCGCCCTCGGTAAGCCAGCGCCGTTCCACGATGTCGCGGCTACGCGCGTCGAGGCTGCCAAGCGCCTGCCGTAAACCTTCGTCCTGAAGGCGGGCATACTGCGTTTCTTCGATCACGGTGGAAGGTTCGGCATGCGGGTCGGGCAGATAGGCAATGGGCGCGAAATGTCCGTCCTCGTCGTCATTGCTGCCCTCCAGCGAAACCTCGCGTCCACAGAGCCGGGTTTCCATTTCGGCCACCTCTTCGGGTTTAACGCCCAGACGGGTGGCAATTGAATGCACTTCCTCGCGGTTCAAGGTGGAACTGTCCTGCTTCATGCTGCGCAGGTTGAAAAACAGCTTGCGTTGCGCCTTGGTGGTGGCGATTTTCACCAGCCGCCAGTTGCGCACGATAAATTCATGGATTTCGGCCTTGATCCAGTGAATGGCAAACGACACCAACCGCACGCCGCGCGTGGGGTCGAACCGCTTGACCGCTTTCATCAGGCCGATGTTGCCTTCCTGGATCAGGTCGGCGTGCGGCAACCCGTAACCGAGATAACCGCGCGCAATGGATACCACCAGCCGCAGGTGCGACATAATCAATTGCCGCGCCGCGTCGAGGTCGCCATGTTCCTTGAGCTGCGTGGACAGGTTCATTTCTTCCTGATCGGTGAGCATGGGCAGGCGATTGACCGAGCCAATGTACTGGTCAATGCTGCCAACGGCGCACGGGACGGGAAACGACAGAGCTTGATCCATGGGTGTAAAACCTCCTCAGCGCGGCATATTAGCACTCTATGTCGTAGAGTGCTAACGACATTATTCACGGGTTGCACATCCGCTACAGATAGCCTTCTCCCGCATCATTATGGAAACGCTGAATAATTCCTGAGCGTTCTGGCAGCGCAAGTGCGGGTTTCAAACCCGCCCAAAACACAGCCTGACACATGGTCTGCAAGCCGACGAACGGACATGGACGTGTTTGAAACCCGCACCTGCGCTGCCCGGACGGAATAAATCAGCGTTTCCTTATATGCACTGAAATGCTCGTAGCGCCAAAAAATCTCATGGACTCCATTGACAGAGAAAAAACACGAGAGTAGAAAGCAACAACTCAAGGAATTCCGAATCCCGTTATGTCTATCGTTTCTTCTTTCCCGGTCAGCAGCGTCAGTGTCGTCGTACGACGACGCAGGTTCCTCGCGCCGTGATTGGGAAATAACAGGCATAGCAAAGCCACTAACCCCCGCCAGGCGCAAGCCGGCGGGGGTTTTACTTTTCCCGACAGGAAACCCGCGCCGAACGCCACCCATGTAAAGGAGATTGATGTATGGAACGCATGACCGGAGCCGAATTGACCATTCGGCTATTGGAGAGACAAGGCATCACCTGTATTGCCGGTATCCCGGGTGGCGCTAACCTGCCCTTGTACGATGCCCTTTCCCACAGCCTCCGTATCCAACATGTCCTTGCCAGACACGAACAGGGGGCGGGGTTCATCGCGCAGGGCATCGCCCGCTCCAGTGGCCGCCCCGCCGTCTTTTTCGCCACTTCCGGGCCAGGGGCCACCAATACGCTGACGGCTCTGGCGGACGCCAAAATGGATTCCATCCCCATTATCTGCATCACCGGCCAAGTATCCCGCCCCATGATCGGGACGGACGCGTTTCAGGAAGTGGACATCTACGGTATGTCCGTGCCCGTGACCAAGCACAACTACCTTGCGCGCACGGCGGAGGAACTGCTCCACATCATTCCGGAGGCTTTTTCCATTGCCTCCAGCGGCCGCCCCGGCCCGGTGCTCATCGACATTCCCAAGGATGTGCAGACAGCAAAGCTGGAAATTGCGGAACTTCCGCCTCCGGGCATGCCCAAAGCCCCAATCGCGCCTGATCCCGCTCTGATCCGGCAAGCGGCAGAGCTTATCAATGCGGCTGAACGCCCCTTGCTGCTGCTGGGCGGCGGTACGAACCATCCTGATACGGCGGCCCTTGCCCTCACCCTGATGGAAAAGTGCGGCATTCCCGCCACCATGTCCCTGCATGGGCTCGGCGTAGTCCCCTTGGAGCATCCCCTCTCCCTCGGCATGCTGGGTATGCACGGCGCCCGTTACACCAATATGCTCCTGGAAGAATGCGATCTGCTTATCGTGGTGGGCGCACGATTTGGCGATCGGAGCACTGGCCGTATGGATCGTTTTTGTCTCAATGCCAAGGTTATCCATGTGGATACGGACGCCGGGGAAGTGGGCAAACTTCGTGAGGTGGAAGCAGGCATCATCGCAGATGCCTGCCTGACCCTTCAGTCCCTCTTGCCCTTCCTCAGCATGCGGCGCCGCGAACCCTGGCTCGACCGCGTGGCTTGCCTGAAGGCGACTCACGGAATGGCCGTAAAAGACACGGGCAACCCTTGCTCGCCTTATGGAATTATCCGTTGCGCCGCCTCATTGACGGATAGTCCGGTCATCATTACCACAGACGTGGGGCAGCATCAGATGCGCGTGGCCCAGGTCTTTCCTTTTACCCGCACACGTCAATGGTTGACCTCGGGCGGGCTTGGAACCATGGGGTTCGGCCTTCCCGCCGCCATCGGCGCTGCTTTGCAGCATCCCGAAGCCACCGTGCTCTGTTTCTCCGGAGACGGAAGCTTGCTTATGAACATTCAGGAACTGGCCACCGCAGCCGAGCAACAGGCCAACGTGAAGGTTATCCTGTGCAACAACAATGGACTCGGCCTTGTGCAGCAGCAACAGGAACTGTTCTTTGGAGGAAGGATTTTTGCCTCGGAATACACACATGCAGTGGATTTCCTCAGCATTGCCAAGGGTTTTGGCATACCGGCCTTGAACTTGAACCTCAGTGGGAATCCTGAGAAAGATCTGGAAAACGCTCTGCGCCGCAAGGGGCCTTGTCTCGTGGAAGTGGGTATCCACGCCGAAGACAAAGTGTTTCCAATGGTGCCTCCGGGCGCAGCCAACATCGAGATGATAGGGGGAGAGCATCATGCCTGACGCCACCACTGCTATTGAAACCCTCGTAACATTACGCCTCACCGTAAACAACCACCCCGGCGTCATGTCTCATATATGCGGACTATTTGCACGGCGCGCCTACAACCTGGAAGGGATTCTGGTCACCCCGATCAACGGTGGCTCCACCTGTAGCGTGTGGCTGATGGTCAATGAAGACAGCCGCATGGATCAGGTGATCCAGCAGGTTCGCAAACTGCATGATGTCCTGGACGTACGCGTGGAAGAAACGGGCAAAAACGTCTTTGAGCGGTTGAACGCGTGCCTGGAGCCCTCCTTTGCCACGCCCAGATGACGTCCCTTCACTTGGTTGCGTACGGTTTTTGCCGTATCTGCTGCCCCAATTTGCGCCTTTCCGCCGTCAATCTGGCATTCTTATAGTTTTACCTGAAAATTTCCCTCTATCCAGCCACCTTTAGCGAGTCTCCCATGTCCGCTGCCACTGCATCACCCACGCTGAAAGCCGAAATCCTTGCCGAAGCCCTGCCCTACATCCGCCGCTTTTCCGACAAGACCATCGTCGTCAAGTACGGCGGCAACGCGATGACCGACCCGCATCTCAAGGAATGCTTTGCCAGAGATGTCGTCCTTCTCAAACTCGTTGGCCTCAATCCGGTGGTCGTGCACGGCGGCGGGCCGCAGATCGAGAGCCTGCTCACGCGGATCGGCAAAAAAGGCGAATTCGTGCAGGGCATGCGCGTGACCGACGCCGAGACCATGGATGTTGTCGAAATGGTGCTCGGCGGCCTGGTCAACAAGGAAATCGTCAATCTCATCAACCAGAACGGCGGCAAGGCTATCGGCCTTACCGGCAAGGACGCGAATTTCATCCGCGCCCGGAGGCTGCTGATCCAGAAGAAGGATGCGCCCCTGGGCGATGTGGTCGACATCGGCCAGGTCGGCGAAATTTCCCATATCGACCCCAGCCCGATTGCGCTGCTCGATAAGGGCGATTTCATCCCAGTCATCGCGCCCATCGGGGTCGGCGAAGCGGGCGAGACGTACAACATCAACGCCGACGTCGTGGCGGGCAAGCTGGCCGAAGTGCTCAAAGCCGAAAAGCTGGTGCTCCTCACCAACACCCCCGGCGTTCTCGACAAGTCAGGCCAACTTCTCACGGGCATCACGCCGGCTCAGATCGACGAAATGGTAGCCGACGGCACACTTTCCGGCGGCATGTTGCCCAAGATCGGCTCCGCACTCGATGCCGCACGCAGCGGCGTAAAGTCGGTGCACATCATCGACGGGCGGGTGGAGCACTGCCTGTTGCTGGAAATCCTCACCGACCATGGTGTCGGGACGATGATCAAGGGCAGTTGAACTCAGGCCAGCTTGCTTTCTACGAACGCCACTAATGTCTCAACGGTAGCAAAGGTTGAACCGTCGATTTCGTCGTCACCGATGATGAAACCGAAATACTCTTCGAGCAGGTTCAGCACACCCACCACTGCCATCGAGTCCAGTTCGGGCAGCACGCCCAGCAGCGGCGTGTCAGACTGAAATGTCAGCGCACGCCCTTTAAGACCCAAGGTTTCATCAATGATTGCCAGCACTTTTCGTCCGGTATCCACCAATTTGAAGTCCCTCAATTCTCGACTCAGGTTCTCTTCGCCTATAAAGGATGCCCATTCGTCAGGGCGCCGTTATTATAGGCAGTCTTTTTCCGGGTTCAACCTTATACCCTAATGCAAAACGGCAGCCAGGATATCAAATTGTCAGAATAATGTAGCGCCTTCTTTATGCCCGCAACGCTTCTTCATCACCTGATTCGCTCTTGCGCCACGTGTACGCCCGAGTCCATCGCCCTGCGCGCCGGGGATCTTTCCCTTGATTATCAAGAGCTTGAAAGCGCCGTCAATGCTTTCGCGGGCGGACTCGTCCGTCTGGGCCTTACCCGGGGCGAACGGGTTGCGGTCTGGCTCGATAAGCGGTTTGAAACCGTCATTGCCTGCTTCGGCACTGCGGCAGCAGGCGGCGCATTCGTACCGGTCAATCCGGTGCTCAAGCCCGCGCAGGTCGGCCACATCCTACGCGACAGCGGCGCATGCGTCATCGTCACCAGTCGCGAACGTTTTGCCGGGCTTGCGGATACGCTCGCCACTTGTCCCAACCTGCGCCATCTGGTGCTGACCGGTATGCCGGATGTCATCCCAACCGCCCATGCGTTTGCCAGGCATGAATGGGACGAAATGCTGGCATTGGCTCCGCAAACGCGCGGCCACCGCGTCATCGACGCCGACATGACCGCAATTCTCTATACATCAGGCAGCACGGGGCTTCCCAAAGGCGTGGCGCTGTCTCATCGCAACATGGTTGCCGGGGCGCGAAGCGTTGCCCTTTACCTCGAAAACCGCACAGACGATGTATTGCTCGCAGCGCTGCCGCTATCGTTCGACGCCGGTTTCTCTCAACTGACCACGGCCTTTGCCGTAGGCGCGCGGGTGGTGCTGCTCAATTACCTGCTGCCGCGCGACGTGTTGAAAGCGATGGAAAGCGAGCGCGTAACCGGCCTGACTGCCGTGCCGCCGCTCTGGATACAACTCGCGCAACTCACGTGGCCTGCAAAAATCGATGAACATCTGCGTTACTTCGCCAATACCGGTGGGCGCATGCCGCGCGCCACGCTGGAGCGTCTACGCGCCCTGCTGCCCTCGGCCCGACCCTACCTGATGTACGGCCTCACCGAAGCCTTCCGCGCCACTTACCTGCCGCCTGAAGAAATCGACCGCCGTCCCGATTCCATCGGCAAAGCGATCCCCGATGCCGAAGTTCTCGTATTGCGCAAGGATGGCAGCGAATGCGCGCCCGATGAACCGGGCGAACTGGTGCAACGCGGCTCGCTGGTCGGCCTCGGGTATTGGAACGACCCCGATAAAACCGCCGAACATTTCAAACCCCTGCCTCCGCTGGCCGACGCCCGCGCCTCAGCGCTGATGACGCCGGAAATCGCAGTTTTTTCCGGCGATACCGTACGACGCGACCAGGACGGCTTCCTATATTTCATTGGCCGCCGCGACGGTATGATCAAAACGTCGGGATATCGGGTCAGCCCTACCGAAATAGAAGAAATTCTTCACGAAACGGGGCTGGTTGGGGAATGCGCCGCTTTTGGCCTGCCTCACGACACGCTGGGACAAAGCATCGCCGTAATCGTCACTTTTGCCACCGGCTGCATGATTGAGCCGGAAGTACTCGCGGCACAGCTTATGGATAAATGCCGTAGCCATATGCCTTCTTACATGGTTCCATCCAGAATCGAGGTTCGCCATGGAATATTGCCGCGCAATCCCAACGGCAAAATCGACCGCGCCATATTATTCCGTGAGTTGTGCAAAATGGACGGCCAGGCTTTGGGAGTTCGCGTAGAGTGAGCGAAAATTAAATCAGGGCAGTTCGAAGCCGGCGGGATGCCATCCCGGTTTCCAGACCTGCAAAATAGAACCCATGACAGGACTCGTCCGGGACTATGAACTCGATCGCTCCCTTGCATGCCCCAATGAAGCTGTTCCCCGTCAATAATGGCGAACTGATTGTCGGCGGGATACCCCTGAAACAGTTGGTCGCACGTGTCGGACGCACGCCGTTTTATGTGTATGACCGCAGCCTGCTGACACGCCGCGTCGAAGAACTGCGCGACGCGCTGCCCACCCGGCTGAAACTGCATTACGCCATCAAGGCCAACCCGATGCCCGCCGTGGTCGCACACATGGCGGCGCTGGTCGATGGTTGCGACGTGGCATCCGCCGGGGAACTGAAAGCCGCACTCGACTCCGGCATTGCGCCATCCAATATCAGCTTTGCCGGACCCGGCAAAAGCGAAACCGAACTCCAGCAGGCCGTCGCCGCCGGGGCACTGATCAACGTTGAATCTTTCCGCGAAATCCCGCTCCTGGCGGCTGCATCGGAGGCATTGGGATTGCCCGCGCGAGTAGCGGTGCGCATCAACCCGGATTTCGAACTCAAATCCGCAGGCATGAAGATGGGAGGCGGCCCGAAACCCTTTGGCATCGATGTCGCCAGGACGCCCGAATTGCTGAAAACCATCGGGGAAGCCGGACTCGCATTCGAGGGCTTCCATCTCTTCGTCGGTTCGCAGAACCTCCGGGCCGGAGCTATTTCCGAGGCATTGCGCAAGAGTTATAGCCTCGTCACGGAACTGGCCGCCGATGCCCCCGCGCCGATCAAGGTCATCAACCTTGGGGGCGGCTTCGGTATCCCGTATTTCCCGGGTGAGCAAAGCCTTGACCTGACCCCAATTGGAACCACGCTCACCGGCATTGTCGAAGAAGCCGCGAAAACGTTCCCGCAGGCCGAGACCGTCATCGAACTTGGCCGTTACCTGGTCGGCGAGGCCGGCCTGTACGTAAGCCGCATTATCGACCGCAAAGTCTCGAACGGCGAACTCTTCCTGGTCATCGACGGCGGCATGCACCACCACCTTGCGGCTTCCGGCAATTTCGGCCAGGTGCTACGCAAGAACTACCCGGTTGCCGTTGGCAGCCGTATGCACGCGATCAAAGCCGAATCCGTCACCATCGTCGGCCCGCTCTGTACGCCGCTCGACATCCTGGCTGAGCACATCGTTCTGCCGCGGGCCGAACCGGGCGACCTGATCGTAATTTTCCAGTCTGGCGCTTATGGCGCAAGCGCAAGCCCGCAAGGATTCCTGGGGCATCCGCCACCGCTGGAAGTGCTCGTGTAGGGGTGTTGCGCGCAACGCCCCTACGGCACAAACCAGCAGCGCATGTTCATGACAGCGCGGAGAAAAACCTGCAAAATCGGGACTTTCAGAACACTTCACCCCGAATGTAGGGTATTTGCCGCATGAATCTCCGCATATTCGCTCTCCTGGGCATCGCAGCCTTCATCGTCGCAGGCGTTTTCATCTACTTCGAAAAGCCCCTTGCCCCCGAAGTAAGCTTCACAACGTTGCAAAACGAGCGGCTCACCACAACGGCGCTACACGGCAAGGTGGTGCTGGTCAATTTCTGGGCCACGACCTGCTCGACCTGTATCGAGGAAATGCCGGATCTGATCAAGACTTACAATAAATTCGCCACGCACGGGCTGGAAATCATCGCTGTGGCAATGGATTATGACCCAGAGGCGCAGGTACGCGCTTATACCGCCAAAGCCGCGCTACCGTTCAAGGTGGCACTGGATGCCGATGGTGAGACAGCGCTCGGTTTCAAGGGTATACGCATGACACCGACTACTTTCCTTATCGACCGCCAGGGCCGCATCGTGCATACCTATCTGGGCATACCCGACTTCGGCGCACTGCATGCGTTGCTCGAAAAACTGCTGGCTATGCCTACTTGACGCAAACCGGTTCAAATGTTGCGTCTCATCCGTTTTGGTTGTCCGTTTGGATTTCGTGGCCAGCAACCTCCCTCAGGAGGGAGGCTTTGTCAGCAGTCTGTCCCGCCGAAGGCGGGTGCGGAGACGGGGCTTGTCGCGCACCAGGGCGATTACGTCTGTTTGTCATATATCATATAGGTGGGCACCTCGAAAAACATCGGGTTTGGATAAAAGAGCAAAAATTTTTCCAATGAAATCAAAGGGAAATTTTTCTGACTCCATGAAACAAGGGAGTTTTTCGAGGTGCCCAGGTTGTGGTGAGCGAAGCGAACCACCCCACTTTGCTGTACGCTGGGGTTCGTTCTGCTCACCCCATCCTATGATTTACTGGATAACAGCAATTGTGTTATTTTTGCTGACAAAACGCACCTATCAGGTTATAATATTAAGAAAATTGCACCCGGAAAAATAGGAGGTTTTGTTTATGGCTCAAACAACATTTAGTGTTCGGATGGATTCCGAAATAAAAAAACAGTTTGATGATTTCTGCGCAAAAGTCGGCATGAACACAACCGTTGCTTTTAATATGTTTGCGCGCGCCGTCCTACGCGAAAAGCGTCTACCTTTCGATGTCACAACAGAACCCGATCCGTTTTACAGCGAAAGCAACCTTTCTCATCTTCGTCGCGGCGTTGCCGCCCTCAACAGCGGAAGAGGGGTTGAACACGACCTCATTGAGGTATCCGAGTGAAAATATCCTGGTTTGATGAGGCTTGGGAAGATTATGTCTATTGGCAGACACAGGATAAAAAGACCATTAAACGGATCAATGAACTTATAAAAGACATCAAGCGAAACGGTTATATCGGCACCGGAAAACCGGAACCCTTGAAGGGTGAATTCAGTGGGTTTTGGAGCAGGCGAATTGATGAAGTCAACCGTTTTGTGTACCGGATAAAAAAACGGCATCCTTGAAATTTTGTCCTGTAAAGGACATTATGACGATTAGCACTCCCCAAGGATTTCGTACCATCCTACGCGGGCAATCCAGGGCGTTTCATGCGATGTAAACGCTCCTGGATTGCCACGTCGCTTCGCTCCTCGCAATGACGCAGCTGAAGAGCCAATAGTTTCAACCGATGCCGTCATTACGAGCGAAGCAATCCAGTGTTTTAAGTTTTGCAGGGTTTCTTTTTACGTTGATGATATGTCAACCCTCATCCTCAAAATTGCGATGGGTTTCGCTACGCTCTACCCATCCTACACGGCTTCATCAATGCCTTGGGGAAAACCTGTACCCATATCGGCCGTCATCCTGGCGCCTGCTCACCCCAACCTATATGGTATATGGCGAACAGGCGCAATCGCCCTATGTTGCGCACCGGGTCAATTGCCCACCGTCAATTCTTCTCTGCTGGGAATCTGTTCCAGGATGGTCGGCTGAATGATGCTGCGCAAGCGTTCCTTATCTACAAAAATCTCCGGCGTTCCCAAAGGACGCGGACCGACTTCATAAGCGCCGAAACGGAATATCAGGCCGCCTTCCGCGATGCGCCAATTCCTGTTCAAACGAAAAGTATACAAGGGATTGGTAAAATGCGCTTTGATGGCTTCATTCGGCAATTTCCGCTCCTTTACCAACCAGACGCGGAAAGTTGCCCGCTGAATGTCTTCAAGGGTCTTTTCCTGGCCGGGCAGGATGAGATCGTCGAATGTCAGAATCCTGCGCGTGCGGGTATCGACCACGATGAAACCACCCGATGGGCCTGGCGGATGGGCATCGTACTGCCGGGTCAATTCATGCTCAAACGAAAATTGCAGATATGGGCCATAAAGCTCCGGCCGGGGCAATCCTGACGGGGAAATGGAACTCTCCCCGTAGCCTGCCAGCTTCGCGGTAAATTCGACTATGGGGGGTTTTTCCGCGCTGCCATATTCGCCTCCCTTTTTCACCAGACGCTCCAGCTTGCTTTTATAAAGAGTATCCCTGCCTTCACGGATCGGTTTTTCATTCAACCGTTCGGCAAACATCGGCAGGATGATGTATTGGGCAATCAACTGATTCATCCAGGGTGTTTTTTTATAGTACGGATACATCAGCCGCGCGCGGGAACATCTGCTGGCATCCGACTCCATCCCCTCTTTTCCGGTGTAACCACCGGGACAGAAACCGACTGTCAGGGTTTTAAAGGTCGGATGTGTCAAGTCTTCCTCAATAAAGACTCTTTTCATCACATTAGCGTTAGCCTTTTCTTTTCCTGCCGCACGAACCGTTCCAGAAAAAAGTGTCAGGCAGGCCAACGCCATGATCACGGCCAAACCCGGGTAGAGGCTGAAAAAAGAGAACCGTTTCATACTCATGTGTCCAGCTTGAGGGGCGACGATGATCGCCGAACCAAGGTTTCCAGCGTAGCGCGTAAGGGTGCATCCGGTGGCAAGGTGGCGGCAAAAGCCCCGATCTGCGCGCGTGCGGCATCTGAAACGACCCTTGCCGGAGGCGGGCGCCGCGTGGCGGAAGGTTCTGGCAACCTTACCTTGACCTGGATGTGCCGCAACGGATAACCGGCGCGCGCAAAATGATCAAGCAGAGAGGGAATCATCTGTTTGAGCCGCACCGCAACGGCGCTGCCGCAAGCACTGACCGTCAGTATATCTTCCTTCAGATTGGCAACGTGACAAGCATTACCGCATTGTGCCGAAAGAGCAGCCACGAGCACATGTTGCAGACGCCCAAGACGGGCAGCATGATCCTGAAGGCGGGCAAGTGGCGTATCACCTTCAGCGTAGCGATGCAACAATGATGTACTCATTAATCCGGGTACTCCAGGCGTGCGGGCGTTGACATGATAGACTATTTGTTTTCCCTGCATTTAATTCCATTCCATGATCACTGGCCTACTCAAAAAAGTATTTGGTTCACGCAACGATCGCCTGATCCGTCAGTACTCCCGTACCGTTGCACGCATCAACGAACTCGAACCTTCGCTCTCGGCGCTTCCCGACGAAGCCCTTGCTGCCAAAACCGTTGAATTCCGCCAACGGCTCGCCCAGGGCGAAGAACTCAACGCCCTGCTGCCAGAGGCATTCGCCGTGGTACGGGAAGCAGGTAAGCGGACACTCGGCCAGCGCCATTACGATGTTCAGTTGATAGGCGGTATGGTACTTCACGCAGGCAAAATATCCGAGATGCGCACTGGCGAAGGCAAGACATTGGTCGCCACGCTGGCGGCCTATCTCAACGCCCTATCTGGCAAAGGCGTGCATATCGTCACCGTCAACGACTACCTCGCCAGCCGCGACGCGGAATGGATGGGGCAAATCTACAGCTTCCTCGGCCTCACAACGGGCTGCAATCTGGCGCGCATGAGCCACGACGAGAAGCAAATAGCCTACGCGGCAGACATCACCTACGGAACCAATAACGAATTCGGTTTCGACTATCTGCGCGACAACATGGTTTATTCGGCAACTGACCGGGTACAGCGCGGGCAACACTACGGTATCGTCGATGAAGTGGATTCCATCCTCATCGACGAAGCGCGTACGCCGCTCATCATCTCCGGCCAGGCCGAGGATCACACTGAACTGTACGTGAAGATGAATGAAATCGCCCCGCTCCTGAAACGCCAGGAAGGCGAAGGGGACAACGTGACCGTGCCCGGCGATTTCACCGTCGATCTCAAGGCTCACCAGGTGCTGCTTACCGAACAGGGGCACGAATCCACCGAAGGTCTGCTGGTCAGGATGGGGCTGCTGCCCGAAGGGGCGGGACTTTATGACCCGGCCAACATCCTGCTCGTGCACCACCTGTATGCGGCCTTGCGCGCCCATGTGCTGTTCCACAAAAATCAGCACTACGTGGTGCAGAACGACGAAATCGTCATCGTCGACGAATTCACGGGCCGCCTGATGACGGGGCGGCGCTGGTCGGAGGGGCTGCATCAGGCGGTCGAAGCCAAGGAAGGCGTCCGGGTGCAGTCCGAGAACCAGACGCTCGCCTCCATCACTTTCCAGAACTACTTCCGCATGTATGGGAAACTCGCGGGCATGACCGGCACTGCCGATACCGAAGCCTACGAATTCCATTCGATCTACGGGCTGGAAACGGTCGTGGTTCCCACCAACCGCCCCTCGAAACGCACGGA
>Ga0123353_10005079_pt1 | contig 17177 bp, 24 predicted proteins | sample TergutLab28metaG_3_FD_92763 | JGI IMG/M metagenome (GOLD analysis project Ga0123353, IMG submission 92763) | Labiotermes labralis P3 segment gut microbial communities from Petit-Saut dam, French Guiana - Lab288 P3 | ecosystem: Host-associated > Arthropoda: Insects > Digestive system > Gut ...
GCTACGCGTTTCCAACCGCCCGCCCACAGGTCGGTGGCTGCCCACAAGCTCCACAGCGTATCAACAACATTATTTATTTCCATGATTCAAGATACAAGAGGGCTGCGCGAGGGGGGAGGGGAGCGTCGAGCTTTTGCGGCAGCCTCCCTGCGGCGAAAGGGAGGGAGAAAACCGGCGCGCGCTGCAAGCTTGGCCCCCTCCCTTGCGGGCGCAGCCCGGAGGGTGTCGGGGAGGGGTTGCCGTTCATGGCGGCGGCATTCATGCGATTGCCCTGTGAAATGCCATGATCCGGCGAAGGTATTATCATTCATGAGCTGTGCCCGGAACTCGCACGCCGATTGCTGGTGGCACAAGGTCTGAAAAGAGGCTGAACCCATGCCGAGTCTGTCCATTTTCTTTTCCCGCTGGCGCATCCTGACGCTACTCCTCCTTGCCGGCTGCGCCGGTTATGGCGGACACGGCCTGCAACCCGGCGTGGCGACCGTCGAAGAAGTCGTCGACGTCATGGGCGAGCCGGCGCTGCATTGGCAGGATGCCGACGGTAGCCGGCAACTGGCTTATCCTCGTGGCCCATCAGGGCCGCACACCTACATGGCCTGGTTAGGCCCGGACGGACGCCTGATCCGCATCGAAAACGTGTTGCAAATGCGCTATTTCGCCCGCATCACGCCGGGGCAGGATGACCAGCAGGCCATCCTGCGTCTGCTGGGGCCGCCCAATCCGGCGTGGACGATGTATTTCGCGGCGCGCGACGAACTGGCCTGGGAATGGCGATTCTGCGACGACTGGAGCCGGCTGGCGCGCTTCGACGTGCTTTTCGACGCTACCTCCGGGCGTGTGCGCAGCACCATGCAGCGCCCGGAACCCTCCGGAGGCCGGGGCGGGCCGCCCTGGTGCGGGCGTTGAGCGTTTCCCGTTACAGCGTTGCCCAGCGCGCGAACTGCGTGCCAAAAAAAGCTGTCAACACCAGCGCCAGCGGCGCATAGGCGATGAAGGCGCGTAGCACGTTGCGGATGAAGGGCGTTGCCACTTCCTCCTCGATGAAGTGGCGGGCGACCACAGTACCCTTGATCCAGACGATGACGGCGACCAGAACTTGCAGCCAGGCGGCGCCGTGGAAGTGCGCGCCGAGTTCGATGCTGAGTATGGTCAGCGCGACGAGAATCAGCCAGGCGATGAAAAGCGGGCGGATGGCGGTATTGAGGTGAGTGCCTGTCGGAGCCATGATTTTTACGCCAGGACGTAGAAGAAGGGAAAAATCGCCAGCCAGATGATGTCGGTGGCGTGCCAGTAGCAGCCCAGCGCCTCCAGACCGCTGTATTCCTCGGCGCTGTAGGCGCCGACCAGATGGCGGCCGAGTACCCAGAGAATGCCGATAATGCCCCACATCGCATGCACCAGATGGTTGAAGGTCAGGTAGTAATAGGTGGTGAAGAAAATGCCCGAACTGCCGTTGATGCCGTGCGACAGGTTCCAGCGGATTTCCAGAACCTTGACGATGGGGTAGCCGAGCGCCACTACCAGCCCGGCCGCCAGCCACAGCAGCGATTGCCGGCGGCGGCCGGCGCGTATGGCGGTCACCGAACTGGCGATGAAAAAACTGCTGGTCAGCATCAGGAGCGTGATCACCGTGCCAGCGGTGCGCGACAGGCGCTCGCTGCCCTGCTCGAAGGCTTCGGGAAAGTGGGAGCGAGCGACGAAATAGACGGTGAATAACACCATGAATTCGACAAATTCGCAGGTGATTCCGACCCAGATGCCCTTGTTGCCGGGAACGCGCCCGGCTGGCGAAACGGCGGGGGTTTCGGGAGCGGGAACGGAGATGGCCGTCATGGCGAAAATCTCGTGATGAATTGTCGAATTGTTGCAGGGGGCGACAAAAAAAATAGAGACAAATATCAAATTATCGGCCCGCCGCGCGTGTCAATTCCGTACAAGCCGGCAGGCTTTCCCGGCGCTACGCTGCCGGCATCCGATCCGCATTTCGCGGGCGGTTGGCACAGGAGAAAAGCGATGCAAACCCTACAGGAAGCCGGAAAGATTCTGTTTGCAGCCTTCGAGCAGGGCGAGCTGGCCTTGCCGGGCAAGCGGGTGATGTTCGCTGAACAGGATTGGCAGCCGCATTCCCAATTTACCGGCGTTGCCTTAAAGCATTTGCTGACGGTCGCCGATACGGATGGGGCGTTCAGCTATCACCTCGTCCGCATCGAGCCAGGATGCGCGATTGGCGAGCACATGCACGCAACGCAGTTGGAAACACATGAAGTCATCGCCGGAACAGGCGTTTGCCGAAGCCGGAATGAAGACATCGCCTACCGCATCGGGGTGATTGCGCTCATCGAAGCCGGCGCGCGGCATGCGGTGGCGGCGGGCGGGGAAGGGCTTTTGTTGTTCGCCAAATTCATTCCGCCGCTGTTGTGATTCCGTTCCCATCTCAACCGATTACTTTGTCGGCTTCGCTTGCCGTACTACAAGTACTGTCTACGCTTTGCCTTCGCGTACTCGATTGATCTGGAAACGGAATGGACGGCAGGATGTGTCCGGCGCGGCGGTACTGGCTGGGCGTTACGCCCGTGGCCTTGCGGAATTCCCGGATGAAGTGGCTCTGGTCGTAAAAACCGGCGGTGAGCGCCAGATCGGTGAGGGATGTAGCGGCAAGGCAGGCGCGGCGGGCGCGACGAAGGCGGTTCTGCATCTGGAAACGGTGCGGCGTCAAACCATAACGGGCGCGGAACTGGCGGATCAGTTGAAATTTGTCGAGCCGCGCCCACTTGGCTAAATCGTTCAGGGAAATGCTTTCTTCCGGGCATGTTTCGAGAAAGGCCCGCAGTTCATCAAGGGCATTGTTTCCGGCTGGCGCTATCGCGCCGATTCTCGCCACGCACCCAAGCGCCGCTGTCAGCGCCGCGCATTCCGAAACATGCAGCCATCCCTCGCGGCATAGCGCCGACAGGCGCGCCGCAATGATTTGCGTGGCGCCGGGAGTGGCGAGTATTTGCGCATCGACGCACAGATTGAGCAGGGCGTAAGGCCGGGCAGCGGACAGGCGATGCGCTTCATGCGGCCCCAGAATGAAGACTTCGCCCGCGCGCAGGATCTGCCTGGTTTCCCGTGTCTTGCAGCGTCTGGACAATGCCATCGCGCCCCGGCGCACCAAACCCAGGACGCAGGAGGATACATGGCTGTGCCACGGATAATCCGCAGCGTCCCCGGCGCTCGCCAACAATTCGACACCCAGCTCAGGGTCGAGGGCAAAACGGAAATCGGTGTGTCGCATCGTGTTTTCCGGCACGGGGATTTGCGGGTGATTGTAGGCTGAATAAGGCCGAAGGCCGCTGTCCGGCGGTCGTAAGCCTCTGGCGTGCGGCAAGGGCGGGTTTCAAACCCGCCCATTGGGTGCTACCGTACGCTTATGAGCCATTCCCACCGACCCCGCCGGCCATTGCCGGCCAATCCGCTCGATGCCCGGCTGCCGGTTTGGCGCGATGGGCAGGGCGAGCCGCTGTCCTGCACCGAGAAGATCAAAGTGATGAACGACAATTTCGTCGAGTTGCGCCAGACGCTGATCGACGCGCTTGAAGACGGCATTTTGATGGGCGCCGACGAGGCCAGCCTGCGCGCCTGTTTTGCGGCGCTAGCGGCCGAGGCGCCGATAAGCGTAACGGCGGCGCCCCCGTCCACCGCCGCGCCGGGGCCGGATCAGCGGTAAACCAGGACCGGCACCTTGGAGTGCGTCAGAACCTTGTTGGTCTCGCTGCCGAGGAGGAAGCCGCTGATGCCGCGGCGACCGTGCGAGGCCATGAAAATGAGGTCGCACTCGGATTTCTGGGCGGCTTCGATGATCGCCTCGTAAGGCACGTCGCTGGTGCTGGTGAGGATGTCGCAGGCGACGCCGGCTTCGGCGCAGCTCGCCTGGATCGCGCCGAGGTATTCATTGGCTTGCTGGTCGGCCATCTCGGCGAATTTTTCCGGCGTTGTCGGGTCGATCAGCGCGCCTTCGCCAAAATAGGCGATGGGGTATTCCGGCTTGGCGAAGAAGGCCGTGATGCGGGCGCCGCTTTCCTGGGCGAAGAGGATGGCCCGACGGGCGGTTGCTTGCGACAATTCCGAGCCGTCGGTTGGAACGAGGATGTGTTTGAACATGGGGTCTCCTGGGATGTTCTGCTGGCGTGGCTTTCTGTCCGGGGCCATGCTAAAACCAAGTCGCGCGGATTGCAAACGTCAGGTCTCCGCTTCGCGGCCGCTGTCGAGCGCGCCACAGGGCTTACCGGGCGGCTTCGTCAAGCGGTAAGATAATGGCGTAAGAATGATGGCATTACGCCAGAAAGGGAGAAAACAAATGTCCGCGACTACATCGATCAAGGATCACGGCCTCGACATGCGGCAGAAGACGCCGCTGGAGGCCGTCGGTAATGCCGTGATCAAGGAACTCGACCCGTATGGCGTGACCACCTCGCTGCTCCATGCCCAGATTTCCTGGATGCTGCACCCGCAGGAATTTTTGCGCGCCCTGAACGCGCTTTCCTCGGACACCCTGGCGCTCGGAATGCATGTGATGAAACGGGCGATAGGCATTCAATCGGCTGACATCATCGCGCCCAATCCCGATGACAAACGTTTCGCCGACCCGATTTGGACTGAGTCGGCAAGCTGGGACATCATCAAGGCGTGCTACCTGACCTTCAACCACCATTTCAAAAACATGCTGCTCGAAACGCCGGGCCTGTCGGACCGGGAGCGTCGGCGCGCGGCCTTCTGGTTGCGTAACTGGACGAATATGCTGGCGCCGCCCAACTTCTTCTGGCTCAACCCGGCGGCCATGCGCCGCTGCGTCGAGACCAAGGGCGAGAGCCTGGAACAGGGCTGGCGGAATTTCCAGCGCGATGTCGAGGCGAAAAACATCCTCATGGTCGAGCCGGATGCTTTTACAGTCGGCAAGGATCTGGCGACGACGGCAGGCAAGGTGGTTTTCCGCAACCACCTTTTCGAACTGATCCACTACGCGCCGACCACCGAGCAGGTGCGGGCGATGCCCATCGTCATCATCACGCCGTGGATCAACAAGTTCTACGTCCTCGACCTGACCGCCCGCAAGAGCATGGTCAAGTACCTGACCGACCAGGGTTTTTCGGTGTTCATCACCAGTTGGAAAAACCCGGACGAGACAATGGCCGACGTCAACTTCGACAACTATCTACTCGACGGCGTTGCCGAGGCGGTGCGCGTTGCCCGCGAATTCTGCAATGTGCCGCAGGTGCATCTGGTCGGCTACTGTATTGGTGGCACCCTGGTGAGCGTTTACATGGCCTGGGCCAACAAGCGTTTCGCCCCGGACAAGATACCGGTCGCCCACTGGACGTTGTTTACTACGCTGACGGACTTCGCCCATCCCGGTGATATCGACGTCTTTATCGATGGCGCCAGCGTTGCCGCGCTGGAAGAATCCATGGCCCAGAAGGGCTATCTCGACGGTAGCGAGATGGCGGCTTCTTTCCGCATGCTGCGCTCGACCAGCCTGATCTGGAACTATTGGGTCAGCAGCTATCTGCTCGGCGAACCCCTGCCGGCCTTCGACGTGCTGTTCTGGAACATGGATTCGACGCGCATGCCGCGGGCCATGCACTCCTACTACCTGCGCGAGATGTATCTGCGCAATAACCTGATCAAACGCAACAAATTGAGCATCGGCGGCGAGAGCATCGACCTCGACGCCATCGTCCAGCCGCTTTACGCGGTGAGCGCCGAGGACGACCACATTGCGCCGTGGAAACAGTGCTACCGCATCCGCAAGCAGATCAACGTCACGGCGCCGGTGCGCTTCGTGCTATCCACCTCGGGCCACATCCTCGGCATCGTCAATCCGCCGTCCAAGCCACCCAAGCGCGCCTACTGGATCGCCGAGCCGGGGCGCAACGAGCACTGGGAGCACTGGTTCGAGCGTGCCGAGAAGAAGGATGGCACCTGGTGGGAGGACTGGAGCCGCTGGCTGGGCGAGCGCAGTGGCCCGCTGGTCGCCGCCTATCCGGTCAGCAACCGCAAATTCCCGGCCCTGGGCGACGCCCCCGGCAGCTATGTGCTGGAAAAGTAAAGCTGACAGGGCGGGGCAGGGCGCTGGTCGCGGCGGAAACACGTTGGTGTTTTAACAGTGATCAAGGTGTGCTGCGGGGGATCGCATGACAATGCGCCGACTCCCAGCGCAACGAGCAAAAAATGACCCCCATCCGCAGCTTCATGACCGCCGATCATCGTCATTGCGACAATCTGTTCGCCGCGGCCGAAGAGGCCATGGCGAAAGGCGACCTCGGGGCCGGCAAGATTGCCTTCGAGCAGTTTCGCGAGGCGCTGCAAAACCATTTCAGCGCCGAGGAAAAGACGCTGTTTCCTTCTTTCGAAGTCAAGACCGGCATGACCATGGGGCCGACCCGGGTCATGCGCATGGAACACGAGCAGATGCGGATACTGCTCGATGAGGCGGCCAAGGCGCTCGAACGGGGCGACGGCGACGACTACCTCGGCCAGGCCGAAACCCTGCTCATCATGATGCAGCAGCACAACCTGAAGGAAGAGAACATGCTCTACCCGATGTGCGATGAACATCTGGCGGCCGAGGCGTCGGCGGTGCTGGCTCATCTCGAAACAGATTTGTCGTCGGCAACGTGACTCATCCCAAGACGCCGCATGTCGTCGATGCTCGCTACATGGCGCCGCCGGAGCCTTTCGTGCGCACCATGGAAATGCTCGACACCTTGCAGCCCGGCGAGAAAATGCTGCTGTTGCTATTCCGCGAGCCGCATCCGCTGTACCGGGTTCTGCGCCAGAACGGGCACGCTTTTGAGAGCGAACTCTTGCCCGATGGAACCTTTGAAATCCTGATCTCGCGCTGAACCTGGAAGCGGCCATTAAGTGCCTCCTCGTGTTTACCAGCTCGCATGAACGCAAGCGTTTATTTCCAGCTTGAACGGCGGCGATGCAAGCGCTGATTTCCCTCGATAACGCACCGCCGCTGGCGGCGCCCTTGCGCTTCTTCCTCAGCGCGCCGCTGTTCCTGATGCTGGCCGGCCTGCTGCTGGCTGTCGCTGGCCCCGAAGTATTCGCCTCGCGCTGGTTGCCGGCGACGCTGGCGCTGGTGCATCTGGTCACCATCGGCTTCATGCTGCAAGTGATGATCGGGGCGATGATCCAGGTGTTGCCGGTGGTTGCCGGCGCCAGTCTGCCCCGGCCGCTGGCGCTGGCCCGCTTCGTCCATGCCGCGCTGAGCGTTGGCGCGCTGTTGCTGGCCGCCGGTTTTCTCAGCGGCGGGGCGGCGCTGTTGCGGTTGGCCGCCCTGCTGCTGGCGCTTGGCGTCGGCGCTTTCCTGCTGGCGGCGATGCCGGTCGTTCTGCCGCAAGTCTCGACCAGCCCGACCATCCGCGGTCTCAAACTGTCGCTGTTCGGCCTGGCTGGCGTCGCTGGCCTTGGCGTGGCGCTGGCTCTCGGTCTGGCCCACGGCTGGCGCCTGCCTTATCCGGAACTGGCCGACCTGCACGCCGGCTGGGGGCTGGCCGCCTGGGCCGGCGTGCTGCTGGCGGCGATGGCTTACGTGATGATGCCGATGTTCCAGTTGACGCCCGGCTATCCGGCCCGGCCAAGCTGGTGGTATCCGCCCCTGCTGCTCGGCCTGGTGCTGCTGTGGAGTCTGGCCGTGGCGCTCGGCTGGCCGCTGCTGACGCGCCTGACCCAGGGGATGCTGGCTGTCGTCGGCCTGGCCTTCACCGGCTTGACGCTACGTCTGCAACGGCAACGTCGGCGGGCGCGCGCCGACGCCACCAGCCGCTACTGGCTGGCCGGTCTCTGCGCCGCTCTGGGCGCCCTGGCGATGCTGGCGGCGGCGACGCTGTGGCCGGCCGTTACCGTCTGGCCGGCTTGGACGCCGCTGTTCGCCATCCTGCTGCTGGCCGGCGCCTTCGTTTCCTTTATTGCCGGCATGCTTTACAAGATCGTTCCCTTCCTGACCTGGATGCACCTGCAACTGAAAATGCAGCCCGGTCTGCCGGCGCCGAACATGAACCGGCTATTGCCCGATCCGGCGATGCGGCGGCAGGCGCTGAGCTATCTCATGGCATTGGCGCTGCTGCTCGGCGCCGCCGTGGCGCCATCGTGGCTGGCGCGGCCGGCGGGAATCCTGCTGGCGCTGGCCGGCGGCTGGCTGTGGTGGAATCTGCTCGGCACGGCTTGGCGTTATCGTTTGCAGGCGATAGCGTTAGCGGGCGCCAGTGATGAGCGCGCACAAAGGGCGGGCGGATGAGTTATCTGGCCGTCAAGCACCTGCATGTCACGTGTGTCGTGCTCAGCGGTCTTGGTTTCTGTTTGCGCGGCTGGTGGATGGCCAGCGGCTCGCCGCGCCTGCGGGCGCGGCTGACCCGGGTACTGCCGCATGGCGTCGATACGGTGCTGCTCGGCAGCGCCTTGATGCTGGCCTGGACGAGCAGCCAGTATCCCTTCGTCGAGAACTGGCTGACGGCCAAGCTATTCGGCCTCCTGGCCTACATCGGCTGCGGCGCCATGGCGCTGAAGCGGGCGGCGCACCGCGCCGCCCGCCTGCGCTATCTGTTCATGGCGCTCTGCGCCTACGCCTACATTGTCGGCGTGGCGCTGAGCCGCAGCCCCTTCCTGCTTTAGATGATGCCCTGAGCCTGCATGGCCTCGGCAACCTTGACGAAGCCGGCGATGTTGGCGCCGTCCACGTAGTTGACCTTGCCGTCGGGGCCGCGGCCGTAACGCAGGCAAGCTTCGTGGATGTTGCGCATGATGTCGTGCAGACGGTTGTCGACTTCCTCGCGCGACCAGGACAGGCGCATCGCGTTCTGGCTCATTTCCAGGCCCGAGGTGGCGACGCCGCCGGCATTGCTGGCCTTGCCCGGGGCGTAAAGCACGCCGTTGGCGATAAAGGTCTTCATCGCCTCGATCGTGGACGGCATGTTGGCGCCTTCGGCGACGCAGATGACGCCGTTCTTGACCAGGGTCTTGGCGTCCTCGCCGTCGAGTTCGTTCTGCGTGGCGCAGGGCAGGGCGATGTCCACCGGCACGTTCCACGGCGTGGCGCCGGGCAGGAACTTGGCGCCGACGCGCGCGGCATAATCGCTGGCGCGGCCGTACTGGTTGTTCTTGATATCCATCAGGATTTCCAGCTTTTCCGGCGTGAAGCCGGCATCGTCGACCACGGTGCCGCCGGAATCGGAGACGGTAACGACGCGGGCGCCGAGGGCCATGGCCTTCTCGACGGCGTACTGGGCGACGTTGCCGGAGCCGGAGACGCTGACCCGCTTGCCTTCAAAGCCCTGGCCGGACTGCTTGAGCATCTCGTCGGCGAAATAGACGGTGCCGTAGCCGGTCGCTTCCGGGCGGATCAGCGAGCCGCCGTAGCTCAGGCCCTTGCCGGTGAATACGCAGTCGACGCGGTTGGAGAGCTTTTTCATCATGCCGGCCATGAAGCCGACCTCGCGGCCACCAACGCCGATGTCGCCAGCCGGCACATCGGTATCGCTGCCGATGTGACGGAACAGTTCGCTGACGAAAGCCTGGCAGAAGCGCATCACTTCACCCGTGCTGCGGCCCTTCGGATCGAAGTCGGAACCGCCCTTGCCGCCGCCCATCGGCAGCGTCGTCAGGGCGTTCTTGAAGGTCTGCTCGAAGGCCAGGAATTTCAGGATCGACAGATTGACCGAGGGATGGAAACGCAGGCCGCCCTTGTAGGGGCCGATGGCCGAGGAGTGCTGAATGCGGTAGCCGCGATTGATCTGTACCTCGCCGTTGTCGTCGACCCACGAGACGCGGAACATGATGATCCGCTCCGGTTCGACCAAGCGGTCGAGCAGGCCGTGTTCGGCATATTTCGGGTTGGCTTTGATGAACGGCCAGAGGCTTTCGACGACTTCGGTGACCGCTTGGAGAAACTCAGGCTGCTGCGAATTGCGCGTGGCAACCTGGTTGATGAATTCTTCGAAAGACTTGTAGCGCAAGGTTATAGCTCCCTAATTATGACGGTTGGAAAATTTGTGACGAATAAACGGAACAGCAAGCAGTGTTTCGGGACGCTGGGCGCTGCTTCAGGCGGTTGGCTGGATGACTTCGACGACAGTCAGGCGGCGGCTGTTGCCGCCGGGGAAATCCCAGTCGATTTCCTGGCCGATGGTCAGGCCAATCAAGGCGGCGCCGACCGGCGCGAAAACTGAAACCTTGCCCTGTGACGGATCGGCTTCGTCCGGATAGACGATCTGCACCTCGCGGCTGTTGCCGGATTCAACCTCGGCGTAGCGAACGCGCGAACCCATGGTCACAACACCCTTCTGCATCGTGGCGCTGGGAACAATGATGGCGCGCTCGAGTTCGGCGCGCAATTCAGGTGGTGGCTGGATCGCCATCAGCCGGATGAAATCCGCATCGCTGATGATGAGGTTGGTCTGTTTCGAGCTGGTCGGTTGCATTGAAATGGGTCGTGGGTTGGCTTCTCAACGGATAGGCAAACATCTTTTAATTCTATTCCACGCCATGTTTCTTTGCAAGGTAATCGCAAAAGATGCTCGGCGAGCGGCTTGTCGGCAACGGCGCTATCCCCGTCAATACGGGCGGCCAGGAAGGGCGCGGCCGCGGTTCAGGCAGGAATGTCGGGAACCAGCATCTGTTCGAGCGCCAGGATGCGATCCTTCAACAGTAATTTGCGCTTTTTCAGGCGGCGCAGCAGCAACTCATCCGGCGGCGGATTGTCGGCCAGATGGGTGATGACCAGGTCGAGATCGTGGTGCTCCGCACGCAGTTCGTGGAGTTGGCTGCGGATGTCGCTGATAGTGGTATCGCTCAACGAATGCATGGTCATGTTCGACTCCTGACAGGATCTTCCATTTTGCTAGAATAACCTGAACACCCGACGGGAGGAGAAAGAAATGCAGCAACATGTCATTGTGTCCTTCGGCAAGGATGGCGAATACGATTTCAAGGCCACTGGCGGCGGCGCGGCCGATGAGGCGCGCCAGTGGTTCGAGCGTGAGTTCGAGGCGCTCAAATGCGATGTGACTTCGCCGACCGGCAAGATTCTTGCCGTCGACCGCATCCTCAGTGTCGCCAAATATGCCGGCGTCGAACGCTTCCGCGGTAAGTCCACCTGGGCCAGGCAGTTCGCCAAGCACACCGCGGCCGTGCTCGGGCGCGAACTGATTCGCGTCGACGTCGAGCACTACAGCATCGGCTATTGATGAACAAGGCCTTCGTCCGGGAGCGGGACGACGACGAGGAAGAACTGGAAGCAGCGCCCGCTCTTCCCGCCGGTACGCGAAATTACATCACGCCGGCTGGCCATGCCCGCCTGCGCGACGAACTCGAAGAGTTGGTCAGGCGCGAGCGCCCGCGCATTGTCGAAATCGTCGCCTGGGCCGCTTCCAATGGCGACCGTTCGGAAAACGGCGATTACATCTATGGCAAGCGCCGGCTGCGCGAAATCGACCGGCGCATCCGCTTTCTCACCAAGCGCCTGGAGCAGGCCGAAGTGGTCGACCCGCTGCGCCAGGGCGACAACGACCGGATTTTCTTCGGCGCCCGCGTCACCGTCGCCGACGCCGACGGCAATGAAAACACCTATACCATCGTCGGCATCGACGAAGCCGACCCCGCCGCCGGGCGCATCAGTTGGATCTCGCCTCTGGCGCGGGCGCTGATCAAGGCCCGCGAGGGCGACGCGATCCGCTTCCAGAGTCCGCTCGGCCCGCGCGATCTGGACATCGTCGAGGTTCGTTACGAAGCCATCGACTGACCGGCGGAGCAGGCATCTGTCCGGTTTGAGCATTCGCCGCTTTTTCGGCTATCATCAACATTTCCCGCAGCCTGTCTTTACATGACCAAATTTGTTTTCGTTACGGGCGGTGTCGTGTCCTCGCTGGGCAAAGGCATCGCCGCCGCGTCGCTGGGGGCCATACTGGAATCCCGCGGCATTCGGGTTACCCACCTCAAGCTCGATCCCTACATCAATGTCGATCCCGGCACGATGAGTCCCTTCCAGCATGGGGAGGTCTTCGTCACCGAGGATGGCGCCGAGACTGACCTCGATCTCGGGCATTACGAGCGCTTTACCAGCGCCCGCATGAGCAAGCGCAACAATTTCACCACCGGCCAGGTCTATGACGCGGTGCTGAAAAAAGAACGGCGCGGCGAATATCTCGGCAAGACGGTGCAGGTCATTCCGCACATCACCGACGAGATCAAGGGCAAGATCAAGGCCGGGGCCGCGGGCGCCGACGTGGCCATCGTTGAAGTGGGCGGCACGGTCGGCGACATCGAGTCGCTGCCTTTCCTTGAGGCGATCCGCCAGATGGGCATCGAAGAAGGCCGCAACAACGTCTGCTACATGCACCTGACGCTGCTGCCCTATATTCCGACCGCCGGCGAGTTGAAGACCAAGCCGACCCAGCATTCGGTCAAGGAATTGCGCGAGATCGGCATCCAGCCGGATATCCTGCTCTGCCGCGCCGACCGCTCGATTCCGGTCGAGGAGCGGCGCAAGATCGCGCTCTTCTGCAATGTCATGCCGGAAGCCGTGATCGAGTGCCTGGACGCCGATTCCATCTACAAAATTCCCGGCCGGCTGCACGATCAGATGCTCGACGAGATCGTCTGCCACAAGCTGAACATCCTCGCCCGGGCCGCCGATCTGTCGGTCTGGGAAAAACTGATCGAGGCCATGGAGCATCCGCAGAATACGGTGCGCATCGCCTTTGTCGGCAAATATGTCGATCTCACCGAGTCCTACAAGTCGCTGATCGAGGCGGTCAAACATGCCGGCATCCATACGCGCTGCCAGGTCGTCATCGAGTACATTGATTCCGAGAATATCGAAAAGGACGGCACCGGCGTGCTCGAACGCATGGATGCCGTCCTCGTCCCTGGCGGTTTCGGCAAGCGCGGCACCGAGGGCAAGATCGCGGCCATCCGCTATGCCCGCGAGCAGGGCGTGCCTTATCTCGGCATCTGCCTCGGCATGCAGATGGCCGTTGTCGAATTCGCCCGCCATGTCGCCGGTTTGACGAACGCGCATTCGACCGAGTTTGCCGCCGACACGCCTTATCCGGTGGTCGGCCTGATTACCGAATGGCTGGATGCTTCCGGCAAGGTCGAGAAGCGCGGCGAGGATTCCGATCTCGGCGGCACCATGCGTCTCGGCGCCCAGGTCTGCCGTCTGGCCGAAGGCTCGCTGGCTCGCGCCATTTATGGCGCCGCTGAAATCACCGAGCGCCACCGCCACCGTTACGAAGTCAACAACACCCTGCTGGCCCGCCTCGAAGAAAAGGGCCTGGTCGTTTCCGGCCGCGCGCCGGGCACCGATTTGTGCGAAATGGTCGAATTGCCCGCCGAGGTTCATCCCTGGTTCGTCGCCTGTCAATTCCATCCCGAATTCACCTCCAATCCGCGCCACGGCCATCCGCTATTCACCTCCTATGTGCAGGCGGCCCTGGCCCATCAGCAGAAAGCGGGACAGGCGTGAAACTGTGTGATTTCGAGGTTGGTCTCGACCGGCCCCTGTTCCTCATCGCCGGGCCGTGCACGGCGGAATCCGAACAACTGTGCCTGGATGTCGCCGGCCACATGAAAGAGGTCTGCGCCCGGCTTGGCATGCCCTACATTTTCAAAGCCTCCTACGACAAGGCCAACCGCAGTTCCGGCGCGTCGGTGCGCGGTCTGGGCATCGACGCCGGCCTGCGCATTTTGTCCGAGGTGCGGCGGCAGATTGGCGTGCCGGTGCTGACCGATGTGCATGAAATCGACCAGGTCGCCCAGGTGGCGTCTGCCGTCGACGTGCTGCAAACGCCAGCCTTCCTCTGCCGCCAGACCGATTTCATCCACGCCGTCGCCGCTTGCGGCAAGCCGGTGAATATCAAGAAAGGCCAGTTCCTGGCGCCGGGCGACATGAAACACGTCATCGCCAAGGCGCGTGAAGTCAATGGCGGCGCCGACAATCTGCTGGTCTGCGAGCGCGGCGCTTCCTTCGGCTACAACAATCTGGTTTCCGACATGCGCTCACTGGCCATCATGCGCGAAACGGGCTGTCCGGTGGTTTTCGACGCCACCCATTCGGTGCAGTTGCCGGGCGGGCAGGGGACGACCTCCGGCGGTCAGCGCGAATTCGTCCCGGTGCTGGCGCGGGCGGCGGTGGCGGTGGGTATTTCCGGCCTGTTCATGGAAACCCATCCGTGTCCGGAAAAGGCTTGGTCGGACGGCCCCAACAGTTGGCCGCTGGCGGGCATGGAACGCCTGCTGACGACGCTGACGGCGCTGGACAAGGCCAGCAAGGCGGCCGGCTTCGAGGAATTGCAGTGATTGCCCGAAGCCGTCCATTCCATATGATAATGTTGTTTTCCAACCCTTTCGTTCATAAGGAACCATCATGAGTTCAATCGTTGATGTCGTTGCCCGCGAAATCCTGGATTCCCGCGGCAATCCCACGGTCGAGGCCGATGTACTGCTCGAATCCGGCGTCATGGGGCGCGCCGCCGTACCGTCCGGCGCTTCAACCGGCTCGCGCGAGGCGATCGAACTGCGCGACGGCGACAAGGGCCGCTATCTCGGCAAGGGCGTGATGCAGGCCGTCGAGAATATCAATACCGAGATTTCCGAGGCCATCATCGGCCTCGATGCCCAGGAACAGGCTTTCATCGACCAAACGATGATCGAGCTGGATGGCACCGAGAACAAGTCGCGCCTTGGCGCCAATGCCATCCTCGCCGTGTCGATGGCCGTCGCCAAGGCCGCCGCCGAGGAATCCGGCCTGCCGCTGTACCGCTACTTTGGCGGCATGAGCCCGATGCAGATGCCGGTGCCGATGATGAACATCATCAATGGCGGCGAGCATGCCAACAACAACCTGGACATCCAGGAATTCATGATCATGCCGGTCGGCGCCAACACCTTCCGCGAAGCCCTGCGCTGCGGCGCCGAGATTTTTCATGCGCTGAAAAAGCTGCTGGACAAGGGCGGTCACTCCACCGCCGTTGGCGACGAAGGCGGTTTCGCGCCCAATCTCGGTAGCCATGCCGAGGCGCTGGGCATCATCATGCAGGCGATCGAGGCCGCCGGTTATGTGCCCGGCCAGGATGTGCTGCTGGCGCTCGACTGCGCCGCCTCCGAGTTCTACAAGGACGGCAAGTACCATCTTTCCGGCGAGGGTCTGCAACTGACCGCGGCGCAATTCACCGATTATCTGGCCAATCTGGCCGACCAGTTCCCCATCGTCTCGATCGAGGACGGCATGGCCGAAGGCGACTGGGACGGCTGGAAGCAACTGACCGATCGCCTCGGCGGCAGGGTGCAGATCGTCGGCGACGACCTTTTCGTCACCAATACCCGCATCCTCAAGGAAGGCATCCAGAAGGGCATCGCCAACTCCATCCTGATCAAGATCAACCAGATCGGCACCCTGTCGGAAACCTTCGCCGCCATCGAGATGGCCAAGCGCGCCGGCTACACGGCGGTGATTTCGCACCGTTCGGGAGAAACCGAGGACAGCACCATCGCCGACATCGCCGTCGGTCTCAATGCCGGCCAGATCAAGACCGGCTCGCTGTCGCGCTCGGATCGCATCGCCAAGTACAACCAGTTGCTGCGCATCGAGGAGGATCTCGGCGATACCGCCTCCTACCCCGGGCGCGAGACCTTCTATAACCTGCGCTGAACGCGCTCATGCGCTGGCTGACGGGCGGCCTGGTCGCCCTCATCCTCCTCCTGCAATACCCGCTCTGGCTGGGCAAGGGAGGATGGTTGCGCGTCTGGGAGAACGACCGTCAGCTACAAGCGCAGAAGGAAGTCACAAAGAAGCTGGAAATCCGCAATGCCGGCCTCGATGCCGAAGTCCGCGACCTCAAGCAGGGCTACGACGCCATCGAGGAACGGGCGCGCTTCGAACTGGGGATGATCCGCCAGGACGAGAATTTCGTGCAAATTCCCGAGGGAACGTCCGACAAATAAAACCGTCGACCCCGCCGGGCGGCTCCGCTAGAATCGGCCATAGCAGTCCATCGACGACCGCGCACCGGGAGAACACATGCAGCTCAACGCAGGCGAAACCGCCCCGTCATTTGCCTTGCCGGACGCCGACATGGAAACCGTCGATCTGGCGGCGCACCTAGGCAAGAAGTGCATCGTGCTGTTCTTTTACCCCAAGGACGGAACACCCTGTTGCACCCGGGAAGCCACCGATTTTTCCGATCATGAAGAAGATTTCGCCGAGCAGGACTGCCTGGTGTTCGGCATCAGCCGTAACGATTGCCTGGAACACGCGGAATTCCGCGACCGGGAAGGCATCGGGCTGACCCTGCTGTCGGATGCCGACGGCGCGGTATGCAAGCGTTACGGCGTCTGGCAGGCCAAGGAGGTGGGCGGCCAGAAGAAGTTCGGCATCGCCCGTTCCACCTTCATCATCGACCGCGCCGGCAGCATTCGCCACGCGCTCTACAACGTCAATTACAAAGGCCACGCGCTCGATGTGCTGCGCCTCGTCAAGGAAATGAATTCATGAACATGCAGGTATCCAGGAACACCGTCATCACCCTCGATTACCACGTCACCGATCCCGATGGCGAGGTCGTGGACGAAGGGCGCGAACCCATCGTGTACCTGCACGGCGGCTACGACGACATCTTCCCCAAGATCGAAGAGGCGCTGCAAGGCAAGCAGGTTGGCGAGTCGATCCAGGTCAAGCTGCAACCGGACGAAGCCTTCGGCGACTACGACGCCGACATGGTGCAGATCGAGCCGCGCGCGGATTTCCCCAAGGAACTCGAAGTCGGCATGCAGTTCGAGGGCGGCCCGGAAGACGGCGACGACGACGATTTCGTCATCTATCGCGTTACCGACATCGCCGACGGCAAGGTGGTGCTCGACGGCAACCATCCCCTGGCCGGCATGGCGCTGCTCTTCACCTGCACCGTCCGCGCCATCCGCCCGGCCAGCGCCGAGGAAGTCGAGCACGGCCATGTGCATCAGCCGGATGACGACGAAGAAAGCTGTCACTGAGTTCCATCATCCCCTCCCCCCTCGGAGGCTGTCGCAAAAGGCTCAATCCGCGCTCTTGAAGCCCCTCCCCCCTCGCGGGGGAGGGGTTGGGGAGAGGGGGAGGTGCAGATGGAAGCGAGTGGCGGGTTTGGCAAGGCCCGTAAACC
>Ga0123353_10005081_pt1 | contig 17177 bp, 14 predicted proteins | sample TergutLab28metaG_3_FD_92763 | JGI IMG/M metagenome (GOLD analysis project Ga0123353, IMG submission 92763) | Labiotermes labralis P3 segment gut microbial communities from Petit-Saut dam, French Guiana - Lab288 P3 | ecosystem: Host-associated > Arthropoda: Insects > Digestive system > Gut ...
AAAAACAAAAATTATTGGAATTATAAATAGAGGAATATCCGGAACAATAGCGCCTGTTTCTGCCTGAATCAATCCTGTATTCGATAGCATAAGACCGGTGATTCCTTTACCTCTATTAATGGCTATATTATCGTTTAACCAGATGTCTGTAAACTGGTTAACCCTTATTTTTTCTAACTTGTAGTTATTTTTTTCCAGATAATAATTAGAAATGGTTATCTCTTCATTATTAAAAGGGATCGAATAATCTATCTTATAAGGAAGCCTGATCTGATATGCTAAATGTTTGATATATTCGCAATAATCAGGCAAATAATTATTATCTGCATTATCCGAAGAGATTTTTTCAAGGATTTCCAGAGTCATCTCTCCTGATTGCGGATATTTATGCATTGCCACAGGAAGCGGATATTTCAGGTTTTTATTTCCTGTATAAACAAAATAAAAAGGCAAAGTGGCTATAGATAATAAATATATCAAAACATAAGATTTGATGCTTAAAGACAAAATTATGTTTTTTTCTTTTTTTATTTGGGTAGCATAGAATACCTTGTGGGAATAACCTGTAACTTTATTATATGTAAAAGTAAATTGCGAAATAATAAAGAAAAGTTCAAACAACAACATAGATATTGGAGTAATAAAAGAATCAGATCCTTTTCCGGAAACAAATATAGGTATAAAAAAAGAAAACATAGCGATAAGAGTTATTAAAACAGCTTTTTTATTAAGATAATTTTTTAAAGAAATAGCGCCACTATTGATATATTCCTTTGCAGCTTCTTTTTCAATCAATAAAAGGATCATCAAGATAAAAACCATGACCAGAGCTGTAAAAAAATAAGGTTTACCATTTAGATAAATCAGAAAAGCCCATGGAGTTGCATGAAGCAAATATATAATCCATGATTTTTTATTGTTATATATAAATACAATCAGAATCAAAATATATAATAATAGCAGTATATTATTTACTTGATAGTTTTCATATTTTGGGATTATCCAGTTATAATTGTCTCCTAAAACAGAATTAATAACATTGGATATCTGGCGATAACCAGCCTCTGTTTTAAGGTAATAAACAGAATATGGGATATCATCTGAATAAGCTTTAAAGTATCCTGATATTTTTCCAATAAAACTATCAAAACGGGGATCCTGATGCTTAAAACGTTTTTCAATTCTATCAACTGTTATATAGGATAAAGAGTTATAATTACTGAATTCGATTTCTGTATTATATTCTGAAATAACTTCATCAAAAAAATTACTTTCCTGAAGCTTTAAATAGATTAAATTATCATTATCCATATTCTTTTCCACAAGGAGAATATGGTAGCCCTTCCACCCTTTTATATTAATATTTTTTACATTTGAAAGCGCAAAATATGAAAATAAAATTGCTAAAAAAAGAGAAAAATATAAAATTATTTTTTTAGACCTGAGTCCGAATTTTTCCATAATTCCTAAAGAACACTAAAAGCGACAGCTATAAAAAAACCAATAACAATACCAATCAAAACCTCAGAAACTGAATGGCCGCTTATTTCCTTTACAGATTTATAATCTAAATCTAATTTCTCATGAAGATCTGCGCCAAGTTTATTCAGGGTTCTTGCCTGAATACCTGCAGAGCGTCTTACACCTACAGCATCTCTTATTACAAGAAGGCTATAACCGCATGAAACTATGAACAGGGATGAATCAAACCCTTCTTTAAATCCTATGGAAGTTGCAAGCGCTGTAACAAGAGCAGCATGGCTTGAGGGCATTCCCCCTGTTTTCCATAAAAGTATGCCTATATAATATCTTATAGGCATTTGCCCTGGTTTTAATATAATAATTATTACAGTTTTTACAAATTGGGTAAAAAACCAGCTAAAAACTGCAGATAAAAAAATAGGATTAATAAAAATATTGTTGGAATGTATATATTCCTGCATAATACATAGATACTCAATAGGAAACAGATGAATGTCAAGTAGTAATGGATTAAGTGGTTTCATAAAAATAGGAACTGCTGGTAATGATGATAATAATAAAAGAATAGATAGAATAATCAGAACGATTATTCCATCACTTTCCCTTGGGTCTATTTATAAAGAAATACGGCAGGGAAGGATCAGGATAAATGGCGAAAAAACAGCTTCAGGAAACCGTATCAATACAGGAGACTCGATCGATATACATAAATCACTTGCGGAAATTGTAAAAAAAGATGTTGAAGCAATTATTTCGAAAAAAAAGGACCCAAAAATTAGCCCTGATTTTAAGGAGCTAAAAATCGAAATTTTGTTTGAAAATAGTTTTTTTATTGTAATCAATAAACCTTCAGGAATATTGACCCATACAGGAGCAAAAACCAGTAAAAACAATTTTACTCTGGATGATGTAATAAAAAAAATGTTTATTAAAAAATCACAGGAGTCGCTTGCATTTTCGCCTGCTCCGCTTCACAGGCTGGACAAGGAAACTTCAGGAGTTCTCTTTTTTAGCAAATCAATAGAAGGGGCAAGAATATTTACCAGTTTTTTAAGAAAAAAAATGTTTACCAAAAAGTATATTGCACTTCTCGATGGCCATTTATCAAAAAATTGCACATGGAAAGATCTTTTAACACGTGAAGAAAAAGAAAATAAAAATCCATCAGAAAATAAAGAAGCAGTGACACATATCAAACCTTTGCTATATTCATCAGGGCATACTCTTGCTTTAGTTGAAATTGAAACAGGCAGATTCCGCCAAATAAGAAAACAGTGCGCCATGCATGGATTTCCCCTTTCTGGTGACAAGTACTCAACTCCTTCCATGAAAAAGAGGATCTTTGATTCTGCAAAAAATGATTTTTTGCTTCACTGCTGGAAAATAGAACTAAAAGATAAAAAAGATATGGAAAACACAGAAAAACCGGGATTTGACTGTATAACAGCTCCCCTGCCCAAATTGTTTATAAAAAAAATAAACGCCCTGTTTGGAGAAGATAATATCAGGAAATTATTTATTGATAATTGATCTCTAGCCCCTGTTATATTTTTAAACTGTTTAATTTTTTTTCATATTATGTTATATATATCATAATATGAATTTCATGCATTATATCGGATGGTTTTTTTTAGGAGTAAAGGTTTTTGCCCTTGTAGGAAGGAGCGGAACTGGAAAAAGTTTCCGGGCTAAACTTATTGCTGAAAAATATGATATTGATCTTATTGTGGATGATGGTCTTCTTATAAAAGAAGATAACATTGTTGCAGGTAAATCAGCAAAAAAAGAAGAAGCTTTTCTGACCGCAGTAAAAACCGCAATGTTTGATGATCCTATCCATAGAAACGAAGTACAAAAAGCTTTAAAAAAGACAAGATTCAGACGCATACTCCTGATAGGGACATCAGATAAAATGGTGAGCAAAATCGCAAAAAAATTAAAACTGCCCCAGCCTTCAAAAATAATCAGAATTGAAGATGTAGCAACAAAAGAAGAAATAAGCAAAGCAATACATTCCAGAAATACCGAAGGAAAACACATAATTCCTGTCCCTTCTGTTGTGATCCAGAGAGACTATTCAAGTATTTTTTCCAATTCAATAAAAGTTTTTATGAAAAAAAATTTTTTTAGCCCCAAACCCAAAGGATTTGAAAAAACAGTTGTTCAGCCAAATTATTCTGAAAAAAAAGGTATTGTTACAATGTCGGAAACAGCGCTTTCCCAGATGTTAAGCCATTGCGCAGATGAGTATGATTCTTCAATTAAAATAAATAAAGTAAAAGTAAAATATGATGGAGGTTATATAATAAAATTATATTTGAAACTTCCTTATATGATGCAGATATCCGGCAAAGCGCATGGGTTTCAGCAATATCTTGTAAGCAGTCTGGAAAGACACGCAGGTATAATTGTTAAAGAAATAAATCTTAAAATTGAAAATTTTGTAAGAACATAAGAAGGGCTTGCTGTTGGCTTGTCAATTTTGCAACATCTTAAATAAGTTGTTTTCTTGGGCGTCTTTGCCTGACAGCTTTGAATCTTACACTATACATATTTCTTAATTTTATATTATTTTTCTTAAATATATTTTTTACAGCTTCGGCAATATCATTATTTGGAGGAGTAAGAGGTCTTAGAAAAGATTTTACATCTTCCATTACTTCTTTCATTGTTCTTATAGAATTATCTTCCAGATTAAAAATAGTCAGTATAAAATTTTCAATCAAGGGACGCAGAAGCGCAGATATATCTCCCCTGGATAATGTGCCGTTTTTTATTTCATTATCAAAGCTATTAAGTTTTTCATAAAAACTGTTATCTTTTTGGCTGTTGTAAATATTCGGAAGGATCAATTTTAGAATTCCCAAAGAAGAGAGTTTTTTTAAAATACTGGAAGCGCATCCTGTTTTCATTATCTTGATAACTTCTTCGGTAAGCCTTGACGGCGAACAGCAGATCAATTCTTTTGCATGTTTTTTTATTCTTAATTTTAAGACAAAAGGGAGATCTCCATTGATTATTACAGAATATTTTATTGCCCGTATGATCCTTACAGGGTCTTCAAGAAAAATCGTTTGAAGCGGGATAATAGGTTTTACAACTCTTTTCTTTAGGTCTTTAAACCCACCAGTAAAATCTATTATCTGTTCTTCTTTTGGGCAGTAGTAAAGAGCATTTATTGTAAAATCCCTTCTCCACGCATCTTCTGCCATTGTTCCATAATTATTGTTATCGCGGTCGATTTTGCTTGCAGACCTGAATGTGGAAACTTCGTAGATATTTTCACTAAAACAAACATGAACAAGTTTAAACCGCTTGCCTATTATCCTTGAGTGCCTGAATATTTTCCTGATACCTGCTGGATGTGCATCAGTAACAATATCAAAATCTTTTGGTTGTTTTTTTAAAAGCAGATCGCGCACAGCTCCGCCGATTATATAAGCTTTATAACCTGCGCGTCTTAGTTTATCGCAAATAAAAAGAGCCTGCGAATCTATATCATGCCGTTCGATTTTATGCTCATCTTTTGTATAGATTTCAGCTATTTTTTCTGTTTTGCCTTTGTCGTTGGTTGCGTATCGGACAAACAATTGATTCCTGCCATCTCCAATAATATTTTAATTATATCATATTATACATTTTTTACTTCTGTGAACATTACTATTTTAAGTTTCTATAATTAAAGACATAAGTTAAAAAACAAGGTATAATAGACTATTATGGACAAAATAATTGAACCAAAAATATTAAAAGGATTCAGAGATTCTCTTCCTGAACAGGAAATAAGAAAAAAGAAAATGTTTAAAGACCTTGAAGAGACATTTTCTTCTTTTGGATTTGTTCCTATCGATACCCCTGCCCTTGAATATACAGATGTTCTTCTTGGAAAAGGGGGCGGCGAAACCGATAAACAGGTTTACAGTTTTAAAGATAATGGCGAAAGAGATGTCTCGATGAGATTTGACCTTACTGTCCCTCTTGCAAGATTTATTACAGCAAATAAAAGCAATATACTTTTCCCTTTTAAAAGATACCATATTTCAAAAGTGTGGAGAGGAGAAAATACCCAGCGCGGAAGGTATAGGGAATTTCACCAGTGCGATTTTGATATAGTAGGTTCTGATTCCCCATCTGCGGACATTGAAATATTGATCATGATGAAAACCTCTCTTGAAAAACTTGGCATTACTGATTTTAAAATTTATCTTTCAAATAGAGGTATTTTAAATAAATTTCTTGAAATAAATGAGATAAGAGATAAATCTGCGGAGATTCTACGCATAATCGATAAGATTTCCAAAATCGGAAAAGATAAAGTAAAAGAGCTTCTTAAAGAATTGATTGGAGAAAGCAAGTGCATTAAAATTCTTGATTTTATCAATCCCGAAAATGGCTTTGAGAAAACCCTTGATAAACTCATAACTCTTTGCAATGGAGATAACATTGAAACAGACAGGCTTAAAGTAATTTATAAAGCTCTTAAAGAAAATGAAATCGAAAAATATTATGTGCTTGATCCTACTATCACAAGGGGCCTTGATTATTACACAGGGCTGGTGTTTGAGACTTTTCTCGAAGGAAACAGGGATTTAGGTTCTGTGCTTTCAGGAGGAAGATATAATAATCTCGCTTCTCTTTATACAAATGAACAGATTCCGGGAATTGGGGCATCAATAGGGATCGACAGGCTTATCGCAGCTTTAGAGAAAGATGATAACAAAAAGCCACAATCGTTATGCGATTGTATTGTATTTAATATCGATGATGATCTTATCGGACTGCTTTATAAAATAGCAGGCGAAATAAGGAAAAAAGGGATCTCCTGTGAAGTTTTTCCGGAAAATAAAAAACTTAACAAACAGTTTGCTTATGCAGAGAAGAAAAACATACCTGCAGGCGTAATAATAGGAAAAGATGAAAAAGAGTCTGGTACAATAACTGTTAAAGATCTGATTGCAAGAAAAAATTATGAGAAAATAAAAATTCAGGACGGAATAGATAAAATAGTATCAATTGTCAGGGAAGTGATAAATTAATGGAGCCTTATAAATTACCGGTATATCAACAAAAAGAAAAAATACTGGAAGTATTAAAGAATAATCAGGTAATAGTTGTAGAAAGCCCTACAGGGTCCGGGAAAACAACCCAACTGCCTCTTATACTTCATGAAGCAGGATATTCCAGAGCAGGAATAATTGGGGTAACGCAGCCAAGAAGAATTGCGGCAATATCTGTATGCGATTATATAGCAAAACAGCTTGGCACAAATGTGCCTGGACTTGTTGGTTACAAAATGCGTTTCCATGATATGACATCAAGCGAAACTATTGTAAAAATCATGACAGACGGAATACTACTGCAGGAAATCAAAACAGATATTATGCTCTCAAAATACAGCTGCATTATCGTAGATGAAGCTCATGAAAGAAGTCTTAATATTGATTTTATAATGGGACTCCTGAAAAAGGTACTTGATGCAAGACCTGATTTTAAAATTATAATTTCATCTGCAACAATCAATACTTCTGTTTTCTCCGAATATTTTGGAGAATGCCCTGTAGTTCATATTGATTCTGTAATTTATCCAATTGGAATTATTTATGATCCTGTAATAAATAAAAATGATGATGAAGCAATTATTTTAAAAATTAAAAATATTATTGAAAGGATAATTTCCGAAAAACGGGAAGGAGATATTCTGGTTTTTCTTTCAGGAGAAAAACAAATAAAAGATTGTATAACTCTTCTTAATAACTCCGTATATAGAAAAAAAATGGTAATACTCCCTTTGTATGGAAGGTTGTCAAAAGAGGAGCAGGAAAGAGTTTTTATTGAAACTCCATCCGGTAAAGTAAAAATTGTTATTTCAACAAACATTGCTGAAACAAGTGTTACAATAGATAAAATCACTTCTGTTATAGACTCAGGTCTTGCAAAAATAAATTTTTATAACCCAATAACATATACATCTTCTCTTCTTGAATCCACTATTTCAAAAGCATCATGTAATCAACGAAAAGGGAGAGCAGGAAGAACAATGCCCGGAGTATGCTACAGGCTCTATACAAAAAATGATTATGAAACCAGACCTCTTTTCACAAAAGAAGAAATATACAGGACAGATCTATCCGAAGTTGTATTGCGAATGGCAGAAATAGGGATAAGTGATTTTGCTTCTTTTGATTTTATATCTTCTCCAGGTAAACAAGGAATAGAGGGCGCTGTTGAAACACTAAAAATGCTTAGCGCGATAAACAATGATAATTCCCTTACAAAGATCGGAAGTATGATGGTTAATTTTCCTCTCCTTCCCCGTCTTTCCAGAATTATTGTGGAAGCAATACTCAATTCCCCATCTGTTCTTGAAGAGACGATCCTTGCAACAACATTTCTATCAACTAATTCTCCATTCATAATGCCTCAGGGAGAAGAGTTTGAAGCAAGAAAAGCACATCATAATTTTAGTAATGTTGATGGAGACTTTGTTTCTTATTTAAAAGTTTTTAAAGCATTTGTTGAAGCTCAGGATAAAATCAAATTTTGTTCAAAAAACTATCTTGATATAATTATTATGTCAGAACTTGAGAATATAAAAATGCAGCTTGAGGATATAGTGGGAGATATGGGAATACCCATAACATCCGGAGGAAGTATCAAGGATTATTTGATTGCTGTCTCAAAAGGACTTATTCAATTTGTTTGCATAAAATCAAAAAGAGGTATTTACAGAAGTCTTACTGCAGAAAAAATACAGATACATCCTGGTTCTGTGATGTTTAGAGAAGATCCTGGTTTTATTGTTGCAGGGGAAATAGTAAGAACAAGCAAAATGTTCGCGCATTCTGTATCTCCGCTAAAAAAAGAGTGGTTAAGAGAAATATCTCCTGACCTTTTTGAAAGATTTATGTCAATTTCCAAAAATGATTTGCCGGGTAAAAAAAGCAGAGATACAACAAATTTTGTTAAAATTGGAAATGAATCTTTCAAACTTGAAAATTTGAAAGGCAAGAAAAAGAAAAATGCGATCATAGAATATAATAAGGCAATGGAGATCATAACGAAAAATGATCATGATAAACTCTATATCCCAAATGAAGTTACCGGAACTTTGATATATAACAGTTTGAAAATATTCCAGGGTGAAAAATTATCAACTATATTTAAGGTTTTAAAGTTTATTGATGCAAGAAATATAAAAAATGAGAAAGATTTTCCCAGAGGAAATATTAATATAAAAACAGGTTCCAATAAAATCATAAAAGATATTGATTGCATACTTTCATTGGCATCTATTAAAAACAGACCCGGATATTTAGGATTTATTTCCCTTAATACAGACGCAAGAGGCAATTACTGGTTTAAAGTTGTTAAAAATTTTGATTTTGCGTTAACTACAAGTTTATCTAGTTTTGAAAACTTTATGGATGAATTATCAGACCATGATAATGAAAAAATAGAAAAAATAAATAGAATCTACCGCAAGTTAACAGCTATTTTTGAAGAAATAGATAATATTACATAAAATCAGCATCTTTATTTTTTGTTATTCAAAGATGCTTTTATTAGCGAAATTACTTCATATATAAAAGAATCTGAAATAGCATATATTCTTTTATTACCGTTTACTTCTGAACTTACAATGCCGCTCTCTTTTAAAACAGCAAGATGCTGTGATATTACAGGCTGTGGCTGCTCAATGGATTTCCACAACTCCTTTACACATACAGTTCCTTCTTTAATAACAGAAAGTATTTTTAGCCTTACAGGATGTCCGCACACTTTAAGTTTCTTGGCGCAAAGTTCTAACATTTTTTCATTGTTCATTTCAACGTTTTTCATATATTCCGGAATAATATATATAATAATTATATTAATCAATATTTTTTGTAACGTTGATCAATGGTTCTCGATTATTTTTTCTGATATGAAATTGCAAAGAACTTCATTAAAGTATGCTAATAGATTTAATCAAATATTTCTTATATAATGATCCAGTAATGAAAAACATTTATCTTGATTGGGCTGCGACAGCTATACCTGATCAAAAAATATTGAATAAAATATATGAAACTTCTATAGAAACATTTGCAAATGCCTCTTCTGTGCATAGTCCTGGTATTAAAGCAAAAAAACTTCTTGAAAATTCACGTGAGCTATGTGCAAATGCGCTGAAAGTAGATAAGAAGAATATTTTTTTTACTTCAGGCGGCACTGAATCAAATAATATATCTATTTTTTCGATTATCAGGAAAAAGATAAAAGGGCGCGTTATATCAACTAACATTGAACATTCTTCTGTGCTTAATCCAATAGGACAACTTGAATATTTAGGTTTTGATATTGTCAGAATAGATCCTGATAAAAATGGGATCATAAATCCGGATAAAATCGAAGAAAGTCTTACAGAGAATACAACTTTAGTCTTAATAATTCATGTAAATAACGAAACAGGGGCAATACAACCTATTACGAAAATTGCTGAAATAGTTGGTGGATATTCAAATAAAATTGGCAAAAGAATTCTTTTTCACTGTGATGGGGTTCAGGGTGCCGGGAAAATTCCTGTTGATCTTGCAAACAGCGATATTGATTTTTATACAATAAGTTCGCACAAAATATCCGGACCAAAAGGGGTCGGACTTCTGTATTGCAAAGATAATATAGAGCCATTATACAGAGGCGGAGGTCAGGAAAACGGAATAAGGCCAGGCACAGAAAATGTAGCTGGTATATATGGTTTCTCTCTTGCATTGCAGCAGGCAGTTGATAATATTAATCAAAATCTGGAATCTGCTAAAATAAAATGTTCTCTTCTTACAGAGACTCTTGCAAAAATTAAAGAATGCAGGATCATACCTGAACAAAGAGTTTCTGATGGAACAGAAACATCAGATTTTTTTTCTCCATATATCTTAAATTTCTATATAAAAAATATTCCTGCAGAAGTTCTTGTCAGAGTTATGAGCGAAAAAGGATTTTTTATTTCTGCCGGAGCTGCTTGTTTATCCAATAAAAAACATGAGTCTCAAACATTAAAATCAATGAGAATTGATAAAAACGGAATGTCATCATCAGTACGAATATCAATTGGACCTCAAACCAGAGAAGAAGATCTTATTGATTTTTGCAATGTACTTGAAGAAGAATCAAAAAAGCTTTTAAATATTTATAAATAGATAATAAAAAATCCCGGAGAAATACTTTGAATATAATTTATCTTCTTAAGACATGCGAAATAAATCTTAAAGGAGAAAATAAATCAATTTTCGAGAAGCAACTTTTTGCAAACATCAGAAAACAGCTTAATGGCATAAAAGTCAAAATATCAGGCAGAAAAGGGAGATTTTTTCTTGCGCCTGTTGATAATGTTGATGAAGAAACAAGAAGTAAAATAGAAAAAACACTCTCATCTGTTTTTGGTTTAACAGGATATTCAGTTGCCAGAATAGTTGAAAAAAATATGGAAGAGATAGGGAAAACAGTTCTTGAAGTTGTTTCCAGGCAGTTTGTAGATAGCGAAGCACCCCAGGGCAGCGCAATATCTGTACCGCAAACTTTCAAAATCAGTTCAAGAAGGTCAGATAAAAGTTTTAAGCACAGGTCTTATGAAATTTCATGCATATTGGGAAAGCTGGTTATAGATAATTTCAAAACACTTAAAGTTAATTTAAAAAATCCTGATTTAAAAATAAATGTTGAGATAAGAGACAAAGCAGTAATATATTCACAGGTCTACAAATCACCAGGAGGACTCCCTTCTGGAATTTCAGGAAAATCGATTTTACTTTTATCCGGCGGAATAGATTCCCCTGTTGCTGGTTATATGATGGCAAAGCGCGGGTGCGCTATCGATGCTCTCCATTTTGAAACTTATCCATATACATCTGAGCAATCAAAAGAAAAAGTTATTGAAATTGCAAAAAAAATCAAAACTTATCTTCCTAAAATGAAACTATATATCATCCCTTTTACAGAAATCCAGATTTATATAAAACAAAACTGCAAGCAGGAAGAGATAACTCTTTTTTCCCGCGCAGCCATGATGAGGATCGCCCATCTTCTTGCGGAAAAAATAAAGGCAAACTCGATAATCACAGGTGAATCTTTAAACCAGGTAGCAAGCCAAACAGCAGAGAATATCAGGTTTACAGGATCGCATACAACATATCCCTTATTCAGGCCTCTTATTGGCATGGATAAGCAGGAGATAATTACAAAAGCAAAAGAGATAGGTACTTTTGAAATTTCGATTCTTCCATATCCAGATTGCTGTTCTGTTTTTGCACCTCTTCACCCTATTTTAAAACCTGTATTTGACAAAATCAGTACTTCATTTAGAGATATTGATTTGGACACTTTTATAGAGAACGCGTTTGAAAAAATTGAGGTTTTAAAAATTTAGCTGATCATTTTTTTTCTGATGATGAACACGCAGGAACTGAACACTTGCTGCATGATTCAGATGCAGGGCTTTTAACTTCAGGTTTGGATCCTGATGCTGGAGAAGTTTCAGATGCTGGTTTTGTTCCTGACTTTGCCGGAGATTTGCTATCTTTCCTGCTGTCTGTTACATAAAAACCATTGCCTTTAAATATAACTCCAAGACCACCGCCAACAAGGCGTTTTATTTTTTCCCCGCACTCAGGGCATTTTTGAAGCGGCTCTTCGGACATTTGCTGGAATATTTCCATAACTTTATTACATGAAGTACATTCATAATCATAAGTGGGCATTTTTTTAACTCCGGATATACTATAATAAACAGAAATTATTTTTTCAAGCAGGTTCAATATAACAATATTTTATATTACCTTATATCAGAAAGTCCATTATTCCGGCAGATGTTTTTTCCGCAGCTCGACCTTGTTGATTTTACCGACACCTGTCTTATCCAGAACATCGACAATTTTGATTTTCATCAGGACAGCTTCACGGGCAAGCAGACCAAGATCGATATATTTCTTTACATGTGTAACAATATCTTTTTCCTTGATCGTTTCATTGGCTTTCAGCACAACTAGAGCAAAGGGGATCTCGCCCCAGCTTACATGCGGATGCCCGATTATTGCAGCTTCTGCTATTGCCGGGTGGAGGCACAGTATGTCCTCAATTTCCAGTGAGGATATCCATTCTCCGCCTATTTTAATAACATCTTTCATTCTATCAGTTATTCGAATTGATCCTGATAAATCCATAGAAGCTACATCCTGAGTGTGCATCCACCCGCCTTCCCACAACTTCTCAGAATTCGAAGTATCTTTCAGATACCCATGGGTAAACCATGGAGCGCGTACTACAACTTCTCCTGTTGTTTTATCATCCATGGGGACCTCTCCATGCGGGCTCAATACTTTAAGATCAACAAGGCCTATGGGCCGTCCTGTACGGGTAAGAAGCGCTGCTCTTGTTTCCGGTGGAAGAGCATGTTCCTCCTGACTCAAATGCTGAATCGTAATAACAGGGCAGGTTTCAGACATACCATAGCCGCAGTAAATATCTATTCCTCTTTTTAGGGCTGCAATGACAATTGCACGAGGCAGCGCAGCTCCTCCGATAATGACTTTCCAATTGGAAAGGTCATAGTTTTTCGATGAAGGATCTGTAAGAAGCATATTGACGATCGTTGGAACACAATGTGAGTAAGTTACTTTTTCTGTGGCAATGAGCTTAAGAAGCACATCAGGAAGATACTTTCCTGGAAAAACCTGCTTGATCCCAAGCATAGTTGCAATAAACGGAATACCCCAGGCATGAACATGATACATTGGTGTTATGGGCATATAAACATCCTCCATATGGAGGCGGCTCTTCTGTGCAGGGATGGTTAAAGCAGCCATCATTCCCAAAGTGTGAAGAACAATCTGCCGATGGCTAAAATAAACACCTTTTGGCAGACCAGTAGTGCCGGTAGAAAAAAATGTTGTTGCCCGCGTGTTCTCATCAAAATCAGGAAATTCCTCAAGCGGCTGTGCCTGCTTAAGCATATCTTCATAGATACCTGAAAATTCAAAACTTGTTTTTTGTATTTCATTGGGATTAGAAAGAAGAATATAATTCTTGACAGTATTAATGCGCCCTTTTATCTGTTCAAGAATAGGAAGGAAATCAGAATTGATCATGATAACTTTATCTTCTGCCTGCGCTATTGTGTAAATCATTTGCTCTGCAGAGAGACGGATATTAACCATGTGTATGACTGCTCCAATCATAGGTATGGCAAAGTAGCATTCAAGATAGCGATGCGAGTCCCAGTCCATAACAGCCACAGTATCTCCGGGTTTTACGCCCATTTCAATTAAGGCTGATGCAAGTCTTGCGACTCTATCTCTTAATTGGCGATAGTTGATGCGCACAATATCTTTGTAAACTATTTCCTGGTCCGGGTTATAGGCATATGGACTGAAAAGAATATTTTTAATAAGAAGAGGATAACTGTATGCTGAAGGTGTTTTATAAATTAGGTTTTCCATGATTTCTCCTGAATATCGACAAATTGAATATCAACAAATCCGCTTCTGCTGTGAGAAGCAAACATAATTATGACATAAATAGCTCTTTTAATAAAGGTCAGGAATGATGTATCAAACTAATAATCAAAATATTTATTTCTGAATGCAGATATTACATGATATAATTTGAATTGGAGGAATCTTATGGCTAAATACATATTGGCGCTGGATCAGGGAACAACAAGTTCAAGAGCAATTCTTTTTGATTGGGAACAAAATATAGCCGGGATAGAACAGAAAGAATTTTTGCAGATATATCCACATGAAGGCTGGGTTGAGCACGACCCAATGGAAATATATTCTTCCCAATATGCTGTAATGACAGAGCTTCTTGCCAGAAAAGATATTTCCCCCAATGACATCGCAGCCATAGGCATTACAAACCAGCGGGAAACCACAGTGGTTTGGGACAAAAATACAGGCAGGCCTGTGTATAACGCAATTGTGTGGCAATGCCGCAGAACTTCTGATATTGTGGATGATCTTGTAAAAAAACATAACCTTGGAGATTATATAAGAAAGAATACAGGACTTGTGCCTGATGCTTATTTTTCCGGAACAAAAATAAAATGGATCCTGGATCATATCGAAGGAGCGCGTGAGCAAGCACAGAAGGGAGAACTGCTTTTTGGAACTGTGGATACATGGCTTATGTGGAAACTTTCAGGCGGCGCTATCCACGCAACTGATTATACAAACGCAAGCCGCACCATGATTTTTAATATTCATAAACTTGATTGGGATGAGAAACTTCTTGCAGCTATGGACATTCCACGCGAGATGCTTCCCTCTGTCCATCCTTCGGGCTGGGTTTACGGCGCTGCCAACATCCTTGGGAAAGAGATACCCATAGCTGGCGTAGCAGGGGATCAGCAGGCTGCACTTTTTGGTCAGTGCTGCTTTAACAAGGGTGAGGCGAAGAATACTTATGGAACAGGATGCTTCCTGTTAATGAATACAGGAAATGAACCATGCGAAAGTAAAAATGGCCTTTTGACAACCATTGCCGCAGGTCTTGGAAATAAAGTTCAATATGCTCTTGAAGGAAGCGTATTTGTGGGCGGCGCTGTAATACAGTGGCTAAGGGATGAGATGCGGTTGCTTACTGAAAGCGCTGACTCTGAATACTATGCATCCAAAGTGAGCGATACTGGCGGAGTTTATCTTGTTCCCGCATTTACAGGACTGGGCGCACCGTACTGGGATATGTACGCCAGAGGCTGCATCATAGGCATAACGCGTGGTACCAAAAGCAAGCATATAATCAGGGCTGCGCAGGAATCCATTGCTTACCAGAGCATGGATCTTGTAAGGGCAATGGAAAAAGATACAGGTACGACTCTTAAGGAATTAAAAGTTGACGGAGGCGCAAGCAATAATAAATTTATAATGCAATTTCAGGCTGATGTAATAAATGGGATCATACACTGCCCTGTGATTCGTGAAACCACTGCTTTGGGAGCAGCATACCTAGCTGGTATTGCAATTGGTTTCTGGCAGAGCCTTGACGAAGTCCGAACCAAATGGCAATGCGATATGACCTTCACTCCTGCTATGGACAATACGCGCAGAACAGAACTTATTGCAGGCTGGCACAAGGCTGTAGGCAGGAGCAAAGATTGGGCGCCCAGATAATCGTGGTGATTACCAGTCAAGCCTTACAGGGATTCCGCATTTTTTTAGATATTCTTTAATTTCTTTAATGGAATAATATCCGTAATGAACCATTGAAGCTACAAGAGCTGCATCTGCTTTTCCTTTTGTAAATACCTCGCTAAGGTGTTCTGGTTTTCCGCCGCCGCCGGATGCAACAACAGGTATGCCAACATTTGAAGAAATCAGGTTTGTTAGATTCACTTCATAGCCCTGCTTTACTCCATCTGTATCTATTGAGTTAAGAACAATTTCACCTGCTCCCAATTTTTCAGCTTGTTTTGCCCACTCCAGAGCATCGAGTTCTGTTGGAGTTCTTCCGCCATTTATAACAACACGATATCCTGACGGCATTCCTGGGTCTGCAAGAGCATCCATTCCAAGAACAATACATTGCCTGCCAAAGAGAGATGCCCCTTCTTCGATTATCGAAGGATTTTTAACTGCCTGGCTGTTAATACTTACTTTATCAGCCCCTACAAGGAGAACTCTTCTTATATCATCTGTAGTTGCTATTCCGCCGCCTACTGTAAAAGGAAGCGATATTTTTTCCGCAACTTTTTCCACAACATCAATCATTACTCCCCTGTTTTCAGCAGAAGCAGTAATATCGTAAAAAACAAGTTCATCTGCCCCTTCTTTATAATATTTTTCAGCCATTTCAACGGGGTCGCCAATATCTACGTTACCTTTAAATTTTATCCCTTTTGTTGTTTTTCCATCTCTTACATCAAGGCATACAACTATTCTTTTAAATAACATATCTATTCTCCTTTAAGAAAATTATTTAATAATTTAAGACCATGTCTTCCCGATTTTTCGGGATGGAATTGGAGCGCGCATACATTATCACGCGATATGGCGCAGGAAAATTTAATTCCATAATCACACTCCCCTATTGTAAATTCTTTTTTAACATTGGGATAGTAGGAGTGTACAAAATAAAAAGATGAGTTATTTGGAATATCCTTAAAAAGATAATGGGATTTTGCATAATGAACTGCATTCCACCCTATCTGCGGTATTTTAAGCCCCATATTTTTATCAAACAGTTGTACTTTTCCCTCTATAATATTTAAACATTCTATATTCCCTTCTTCTGACCATGAGAGTATGATCTGTGTGCCAAGACATATGCCGAGCAACGGATTACCTTTCTTTGCGTATTCTCTTAAAAATTGGTCAAGACCATATTTTGAAAGATTTCGCATTGCAGAACTTGCTTCTCCAACACCCGGGAATATCAGCTTATCGCAATTTTTTAATTTTTCCGGATCATCAGATATTATAAAATCTGCATTTAAATTTTTAAGCGCATTTTCAATGCTTTTCAGATTTCCTGCTTTATAATCAACTACACCTGTAACCAATTTGCTTCCCCTATAAAATCAGCAATAAATATATTTAGCTTTTCAAGCGGAATATCAGGAATATTGACATGAACATAAATTCCATCCTGATAAATACTGTTATTCTCTCTTAATGTTTTTACATCTGTTATTTTTTTCTTTACAACATAATCAGATATAAAAA
>Ga0123353_10005083_pt1 | contig 17173 bp, 16 predicted proteins | sample TergutLab28metaG_3_FD_92763 | JGI IMG/M metagenome (GOLD analysis project Ga0123353, IMG submission 92763) | Labiotermes labralis P3 segment gut microbial communities from Petit-Saut dam, French Guiana - Lab288 P3 | ecosystem: Host-associated > Arthropoda: Insects > Digestive system > Gut ...
ACTCGAAGTTCAGTGGAGGAGACGTAAGACTGTTCATATTATCGGAATCGAGCAGCTACAGACCGGTCCGGACCCGTTCCGTCACGTCAAACATTCTCGCTTGGCAACGGCGACGGAACGGAACTGAGACGTGACGGAGACGTTCCTGTTAATGTGAACATATCCGTTTAACTACACATGAGAAAATTTTCCTGAACGGTGACGTTCCGCGTCGGAACGGAAACATAACGTATAGTGTGAATCGGCTGTTGGACGACGAGTAGCTTCCCTTGTGGCCTGAAGACGTGTTCCAGTAGTGTGGGTGCACCCCGAGTAACTTACTCAGTTCGACAGTCGTTCCGCGACTTTTATTTGCGTGCTGTGTTTTGGTTCCTGTGGGCGCGTCTTTGTGCGAGATCGATGTGTTTTGTGAGACTGTTATGTTGCTGTTTTAATTCCCCACTGAATTCTTCTCTCATTTTTACAGGTCGTAGCACCAGAAAATTTTTCCGAGGACAGCGGGGAAGACTCCTGCCAGACGATATACGGTAAGTTTGCCCATTGACGGGGGACGTCAAGATCTGCGTGCGCCGTATCTGAGCTCCATTTGTAGCTGTGTGACATGGAATGAGCAGCTTTGTTGGTAGTGTGCTATTTAGGTGGCATAGATTTTGTGTTGTAGACCGTAATGTAAGATGGCGTTCAGCGTTCTTGCGAGATTTATTGATTGTAAATTTGGTAGCGATTTCTTTTCAGTAGATTAATCGATAACATATCGCGCAACATTTGATATCGAAATGCATTTGGCTGTTTTATATATATATACATATATATATATATATTTTCCTATGGTGCTGCGGGCCTTGGCCGCTTTCTTGAAGTTTCTAGATCGCACAAAACGACGCACGACAGTCGGTTGGACTACTGTGGACGAGCGATCAGCTGGCCGCAGAGACGTCACCCCCCCCCCTCCCTCCCACAATAACACCTAGTCAAGAGACTAACAAGTTATTTTATTCTGTCCTAAGTTGCTAAGTTGATTTGATGCAGGCGTCACCTAGCGGTTCAGCCTGTCCTGTTGGTATGCTTACGCTTCATCGGGCCAGTGTTGACGGTAATAACTGCACTAACAACTTGGGTTAGTTTACCAGGCACTATTGGTAGTAGTGTGTGTGTGTATGCAACTATCTCATGTTCGGAGTTTTTTGGTCATGATACCAACTCAAATGGGTTTGTTCTCTTAAGCCTGCGTTGTAACTCACTGTGTCGAGCAGCTGGATCGCTTCGACATTGTCGTGATGCAGTAGCCTCTCCTCATGCTTCCTAGCACACCGTCTGATTTCTGCCGTAACCATTTCCATTTTGAGGTGTCTATGGAGGCCAGCGTTCCGGACGTACCAAGGTGAGACGTCTGTCTGACAACACACAACACTCACAGCAAACATCCATGCCCTCAACGGAATTCGAGCCCACAATTCCAGCAGGCGAGCGGCCGCAGATCTACGTCATAGACCGCGCGGTCACTGGTTACCGGCTGGCTTGTGGGCATGTCGTATTTTATGTGTCATGTAAACGTTGTTGCCATTTGAATAATATCAGCAACAGTCAGTGGGCTTTTCAGTTGTCACCACTCTTCAAAAACAGGCACTACGTTTCGGCAGCTACATTCTTCAGGTGGTTTCTCCAGAAGACGGAAGCAGGTAGCTTCTGAAACGTCGTGTTTTTTTAATATTGGATGATAGTGGGAAACGTCTTAATGGATATTTTTTATTTTACACGTGTAAAACCCTTGTCAAAAAATGTATACAATACAGTGGTTTTTATTTATTCGAAAGCAATGGGAAAAACCGAATAGTCCAGCAGGCCGCCAGGAAGAAAAAAATTAGGTCCGTGAATAGCCGTGTGCATTGTATGTCAGTAATAGAGTCTTAATACAACATTTAGGATCTCTTGTTTTCAAATACTTCCAGGTTTATGGTTGAAAGTGCAACGTTGCATTGCAGTTTATGTTTAAGTTCGAGCATCCGAATCCAAACAAAGGAGATATATAGCTTTTAAGACTATTTAATTAGACATTTGAGCAATAGAAAGAACTCCTAAACGGTTCGCCATGGATATAGGAACATGTGCGGTGGTGTCCTCCTCCTTGTCGCATGACGTAACATACAATTTGATAAGTGAATCACGATGGATCGACTGTGGAATATGACTGTGTGGGCGCGCCGTTGAAACAGCCGGCCAAGAACACAGTGGGTATGACATGTACGTTTTTCGCATCTGGCGTAAAACATTTTCATTCTGTTCTTGCCAGACGTCTACACAGAACTTCCATTATTCGACGTGTACAAGTAGTTTCCCAGCTGATTCCTACTGTGCGGATAAGCAGAGACGAGACCTGAAGAATCTTTGTCTGGCTGACTAACGGTGGATCAACAGCGCGAGTACCAAGGTCCGTCGGACACGATCTTGAGCCAGTTCTCTCCGCTTACGTTGTTACTTGTAGGGGAAATGTGTGTGCCTGGGACGTGTTACTAACATCAACTTTTTGTCTGCGTCGAAGACTATTTCAAGGAGATGCCACCTCTGGCATGTCTGCGACGTTTACGGGCAGTAAATACCGAGAACAGTTTGGGAGTGTTTCTGAGAAGTGTGAGTCGTCGTAGAGCGATTCGAAGTTTATCGTACTGTTAATTATTCTCGGGCGTAATTACGCTTGTGAATGATACGCACTCAAGTATAGGTAAAGATATATTTAAACAGTCTGCTGCTGCTACTACTACTACTACTACTACTACTACTACTACTACTACTACTACTACTACTACCACCACCACCACCACCACCACCACCACCACCACCACCACCACCACAAACAACAACAACGTATTACTAATACGGCCCCTTGGGCTGTTTTTTTGGTGCCATGGCCTCCCCGATATCCTTCCTCCAACCTACCCTTTCTTGCTGCCACCATCCAGTTCCATATCTGTAGCAAATTACCGTTTCCTTTCAAGCAGCACACTGCCATCTACCTCTGAGCTTTCACACCCGGGCCTTTTTCCTCTGAAGCATTATGTCATTACTTTTTTTTTTTGGGATACGAGAATCACCCATTCTTACTGCGTTGCCGGTCCACTGTTGTAGTCTCTTCAGGGGTACAAAATGGTGAAGTAATTCTCAACATCCCGTGGCCTTTTGTGGCATACAGAAAGAATTGTTTCAGTAGTTGCTACGGACCGCTGATCGTACTTAGGATTTTAAATGGTCCGTAAGTGAGAAATTTAGCAGTCTGTTGAGTTACTTAAGAGGTTAATGTAGGTTTATTCTTCCATATTATCCCCGAACAAAAATATGTATACTGGGATGTAGAACATGTGGAGAGGGCTCCGCATGCATTTGTAAATGGTGACGTGGGCCGAATCACAGCAGCACGGATATACGGTGTCGTGAAGGCGTTGCCTGTCATTGTGATTGAAGGGGGCAAACATGCAGCTGTGTACACAACGTTTTGGGTGACGTGACCTTCGTAATGAGATGGAAAATGAGCCAGAGCTAATTATTTTGTCTCCAGAAGAGTCACTGTGCAGGTTTATTAAAAATGATCTACAGTGTCTAGCGTATCAACTTTGCAAAAACAAAACAGTACCTCAGTACTTGGAGAAGGAAGCTTCCATAGCTAGGAATAAGTGGTATTATCTTAGTGAACTGGCATCTGGGTTTTCATTGTGGCAGCTGGGTGGCTACATTAATTGCCAGGGCATGAGGATTGCGATTTGGTTCAAGATCGGCGTGATGCAGCTGCAGCAGTTCTGGACCCAGCCCATCCAACTGTCGTTACAGAGACAGATTGTAGAGCTAATCCAAGAGTTGAAATTGAAATCTCTCAGGTATATCTTAGGCCAGAGGGATCAGTGTTCGCAGATATGTGACAGCTGTTGATGCTACCTGTCTAAACGATCCTGTGATAATATCAAAGCAGTCTGCATATAGATTGGTTGCGTTTATGGCTGGTTGTCCATACAGACAACAACTGGAAATGAAGCAGAACAAATAATTGTAACCGAAAATTAAAGATGTGACGTAAGATAAAGCCGAAGAGAAATAGCTACAGACTAGTTGTGACTGCCATTGTCACAGCTAGTCTGGCATTTTATATGTCAGAGTTCCTAAAATTGCGCAGATTGTTAATAAGTTTTTTGATATCGTGAATGGTCAGGTAGGGAAATAATTGATTGTTCAGTGCGATATGCACTGCTACTGGCTTATCTGTGTTGTTAATTTGTGTTTGCTATAAATTATTATAAAGATATATGAGCAAACGATGTATTAGAAAAGTCAGCACTGTCTGGAAGCTTACCTCTGCGCTTTTTTTTTTGTTAATTAACTGCATTTACGTGCTATACTGTGTGGTCTTATACTCGTATTGAATAACCCTTTTGAAGACTAAAATTAACCTTCCTTGCGTGTAAGACGTCAGTGCCTGCCTCACATAGAACACTGTGCTTCTGTCAGCAAGCTGTGTAGGGATATAGTAATGTCTGTTGTGGTAGTCAGAGGTATCACATAAACACCCTGAACTATGTAGACGAAGTACAGAGTATGTTTCCTTAAACCCAGCGGTGCATATAGTAAACACCGTGTTTTAAAAAGCTAAACGTGGGTGTTTATTGGTGTTAAGGAATTTAGTGATACGTCAGACGGTTTTCACGCACGGTTCTGGCATCATCAGTGTCGTAACTAGATTAATCGTTTTACTGAGTTTCTGCAAGTTTCTCATCCGGTGAAGCCTTTTTCTCGGACGGGTGTTATTTGTGAATACGTTTGGTACTTCTGCATGTGTTTGCTGAAGAGCGAATGCTGTTTTTTTTTTGGCAACTTTTCCATAAAATCGTCACAGAAGTGACGATTGTAATGCTGTTAAGAGGAGCCAGTTGTCACATCAGCCATAGCAGCAGCATGATAATGACACTTCGTTAACGTAGTTTGACTATTCTTATTCATCTCAAACCAAATTCAGTGGAAAGCAGTGCAAGAACAATAAGAATTCGCGAACATATGACATATTGAGAACTGTCATGGATTTTTAGGTGCGTTAGCAAGATTACGAAAAACGTCTTATGAGCTTCGTCATGTCTGTCTGTCCGTCGGCATGGAACAACTCTGCTCGCGCTGGGCGGATTTTCGTGACATTGAACTACGGAGTATTTTACGAAAATCTGTCGAGAAAATTCAAGTTTCATTAAAAATCTGAAAAGAATAACTGTTGCTTTACATGACGACCAGTGTACATTTTTTTTATAACACCTCGCTCATTTCTTCTTAGAATGGAAAATGTTCCAGACGAAAGTTGTGGAGAAAACCGAAACACGCTTATTGTGTTCAGTTAGTTTTTCGAAAATGCGCCGTTATTGTGATAATGTGGAAAAATATCGTAGAGCCGGGCAGGCCACAGATGACAATAGGGCGCATGCGCATGGCATGTTGTATACTTAAAGGCTAGACACACACACACACACACAACACACACACACACCACACACTCACACGCGCGCACACACACACACACGCACACACACACACACACACAGGCACACGTACCACACACGCACACACACACACACACACACACACACACACACAATACACACTCAGAATATGTAGTACTTGTAACTTTTCTACTGCAACAGTGATTACACGAACGCGCCTTAATGTTGTGTTATACCGTCATTGCGTGTCTTGTTATGCATGAAATAGGCGATGCTGAGATTTGTATTACAGATACACGCAGTCCATTTATCATGACCTTCTAGCGAACTGAAGTGTTTATGACACTGATAACACCATTTATCAGTACAGTGACGGACTTATCAGACTCTGGTTTCTATTTAACAAACACCTATTGCTTTTAGCAATCAGTCCACAGTTTCTCGACGCTGAAAAGTATTTTTTTTAATGTTTTGCTGGCCGTGCATCGCAGTATAATTTTAGTAATTAACCAACTTAATGCACAAATTATTGTTTCATAATAAGTTTATTATATGCCTCTATATGTTTCGAGCACTATGTGCTCATCATCAGGAGGTCAAAATTGTAATATGCAGTGTCTGGTATCATGGCACCTGTATGTGGACGTCCCGTGCACAGGTTGAGAGAGGAGAGTCCTCTCTCAACCTGTGCACCGGACGGCCACCTACAGAGTGTGACGATACCAGATGCTGTATATTACAATTTTGACCTCCTGATGATGAGCACATAGTGCTTGAAACATGTAGAGGCATATAATTAACTTATTATAAAACAATAATTTGTGCATTAAGTTGGTTAATTACTGAGCTGAAAAGTGAGTTCCTTTCTTCAGTGAGTTATATACCGACCACTACAAGCAGTTGTGCCGTAACCATCGTGATGTGACAGTGTGGTGGATTGCCTCTTTCGCAGCAACCGGTGTAGCTCATTATTTGGGCTGCTTGTCGGAGAGACTCCAAACCGGCTCCGGGGCCCACCAAGCCTCCTATTCAATGCGTACTTCCCCGAGGGGTAAATCGACCGGGGCGTGAAGCCGACCACCCACCTCCATCCAGTGCCGGGGTTAAAAGTAAGACTGGCCATCCACTCCCCCGTATGACTTCATGGCATGCACAGGGACAGTTTTATCTTTATGTGAATTAGAATGTATTGACAAATATGTATATCGTAATATAATATGGATTAGCCTACATTTTTCCATGCGTAGTATAAAGTTGTGTGTCAAATACGCATAATTCGCATAGTTCGCAACAGCGTAGTAGCTGTACATAATCCCTATGAGGAACGACGTGCAGGTGTGTCATTGGTGTGTTGTTGTAGTCACACCAAACAGTTCGCAGTTTTACCGAGTGGTTAGAATTTCGTCAGCAGCGGTGGTTATATTCGCAGCCGAATTTTACTGACTAGTGACGTTACATTTTGTACGTGTTCAGTTTTGCGTATTTGGAGTGTGTCTGACCAGGTTGTAGGACTTGGCTGGCTTAGTGTTTTATCAGCTACAGCAAATTTCTTGTGCTGCCAGTTACGGAAGATGGTCAATGAACGAGGGAAAGAGGAAGTTGTTTCTTCATATCCGTTCCATGCGTCCGCATTAACGTCTTGTAACTGTTTGCAGAACAAGTTCCTTTACGTTTTCACAAGAGTAGCTGTGTGTTACCGTCGTGAGATAGCGCTGTTGAAAACTGGCAGGGAGATCCATGGAAAGTGCGCATTTAGTGTTCAGAAAAACTGCTCTGTTAATTGAGTACTTTCAGCAGAGATAATTATGAACAAATCACTTTATGCAGATCTGTTGTACAGTGGGTTTGAAATTGGTAAGCGAACCCTCGCTACACATCTGGACCACATTTCTTCCCTCCACTCCTCCCCAACATTTTATTAACTTGTTTATTTCACCACATGTGTTTATTTTCCATTTTTGTGTATTTTATTTCTGTTCCTGTTCATTCCCTCTCACCCATCCCCCCTCCCCCCAACATTCCCTTATTCTCCCTAGCCCCTGTATTCGCGCTCTTTATAGCCGTCACTTGGCGCCACCACCCTGGTCTGCACCCCACAGCAGCCCCCGATTCTGGTGTTCCTTTCTCTGTATAAGAACCAAATTTATCACGCTGTGCTTACTCTTCTGCCTTGAAGATGGAGGCAGCACATACTTTGAAGCTCTACCAACTCTGAAACAGCACGGTGTCCTATCCCACAAGACAGCGATCTTTAGTCAAGACTGTGAAAACCTAAATCTCATCATAGCTTCATTGCAGAACAAAACCCATTGAAAGCTAGTTTTAATATTGACTGACCCGCCTAAGTTCGATAATAGCATTTTCTCAAGCTATACTGATATCGCCATGACTTAGTCGCAAGATTTGCATTTGTAACGGGGCGACAACTAAGTACTTTTTAAGTGCTGAGTAGAAAGAGAGAACTTGCTTTACTTTCTAAGGGTATGCAGGATCATGTGTGTTGTCTCAGTATGTGGTGTGTATGTCTTTTATTGGATTCTTGTATTTGTACGTGTATATCTCTTACGTTTGTGTTTATATAGTGCTAGTTCAGAATGTTATGTTTGTATCCCAGGAGTGTGTTCTGTGTTCAGACAAAGGGAAATTGAAAGAAGGCCCTTGAGAACACAGCGACATTTCGGTTACGCGGACGTCATGAAATTACACAAGCAACTGGTTTTGAAGTGCACCTGTTTACACACGTTCTTATTTGCACTTAAGTTTGATCTGCGCGTGTCGGATATCAAAGTGCTATGGAGGTTACTAAGACCTAAGAAGAGGAAGAAATGGAGGGGTGGTTAAAAATAAAATCGAATGGTGGGAATCGTAGTTGGAATATCGAAGGGGAAGATGTTAGTTGGGAGGCGCAGTCGTAGATTGGAAGATACACTCTGATGTTACAATATTAAAAAAGAGAAATAGTATTAAGGAGTGGTTGATTCGGGATAGCGTAGTCGGTGTAGTGACTAGGCTACTGGCTGGACTCCCCTCCTATTCAGTTGGGTACCCGGTTTCTTTTCAAGGGGTTAAAGCGGCCCGGGACATGAAGTTGACCACTCACCTCAGTGCAGCGCCGAGGTTGGAGGAATATATGGCATAAGCAGACAAAACTTTACCCTCTTGACTGGAATGTGGGGAGGGCTTATTTGCTTCGGATGGGTTCCATTGACGGTTTGTTGTGAACACTGTCAGTTTTTGAATAAGGACTGCTCCATGGAGTTGGTGTACGTTTATTTAGTCATGTAACACACCGATATTCAGCAAGGGGTAGCTGTAATCGTATGACCTGGAAATGAAAGTCTGTGTTTTGTGTATACAGTATTAAGCACGACAGTTGTATTCGTCGATATTTTTTGGAAGTGTCGTGTTTGTAGTTGTTTTTTTTGCAGATTGGGGATGGAAGGTTTGGCGGAAGATGGCCATATCGGATAGATATTCGAATTAAGTGGCACAGAAGAGGCCGAGGGCGAAATTTATCGCATAATTTATATTATGTGTATGGTCTGTGACAATTTCTTACTGGCAGCTCAGACCAGTGTTACACAGATATCCAGCTGAAAATTCTATCTCGCGTCATGTTTTAACCCATTAAACGCCGAGGTAAATCCTATCTGCCATCTGCTGGCATTATGAGGAGCTCACCATGTTTTCCACGTTAGCGGGTTAAGGGTTAAATTTCGCAGAGCGAAGGTGACCGCAGCAGTTTTTCACTTGTCGAAGATCTGTTTCGCAAATCCACCACTGACACATGTATCGATGCAGGTATGCCGTGAAAATTAGTCAGTGGCCTCGGAAACTGGAATATTGTTCGGCCTTTACTTAATGTAGAGATCGGCGAGGTACTTCCCATTACCAGCCGAGTGCAAATAAGTGCTAATAATTTTTTATGTCATAGATAAACTGCTACGCGACACTTGCTACTTATACTTAACGCTTATCAGCGACTCATGTGATATTTATCGGCATGAAAGTGTTCTGTTAGAATCAATGAATGCAGGTTGAATATATCATGTACCTCATTCGCATCCATCACTATTGTTTCTCATGTTACTGCGAAGTGCTATTAGCCATAGACACGAATAGTCGTCTATTTTTTCGCACCACCGATAAGCGGAGGAAGGCCGTTTTCTGTCGTCATCGGCCCCGCTGACACGTGTCATATATTATTTGGCCGTGTGTTATATTTTTATGCATTATCGTCTGGTACTATTGTTTTTGAGACACTTGAACTGTGTAGAATGTTGGCTTTTGTCGCTGCGTAGTCTGTTAGCGGTTAATACCAACGTTTGCTGCCTACTGTATGTACAGTAGTTTTCTATCTAGAAGCTGGAGGCAGCAGGTTGGTATATTTCTTCACACCGCACTGCGTCGCATTCAGAAAAACTGTTCTTCATAGTCACTCATGTGAGGGAAACTCCGATTTCATGCACTGGAACTGTATGTGTTTTAAAAATATGTATTTGCTTTCACTGATATAATGATTTTGTCGCTTATCTCTTCTGTTATTTCTAGACCGACTTCTTAGGTTGGGTTGCTGGAAATAGGTGTCGTATGTTCTTCACCGTTTGATGTATAGACAGTAATTTTATCACGAAAATGTAACTGTAGTGTTTGTCTCTGTGGCTTACGAAATGCGTAATTGACACAGGGAATGAAAACTTATCGACATGTTGAGTTGCTTATGATAAAAGTTCTGTATAGGGAGTCCAGTTTCGTTGTGATCTTTGTTTTCACGGTAACTTACGAAGTCGATAAAGTTTGTCGCCGATACACCGATACGTTCGGCACGTGTTTTTACCCCGTTGCAGCTGCAGGAGACTAACCACTTCACACAATTAGTAATTTGTATTGAATTTTTTTTGTTTGTTTGCGTAACCTGCCTATAAATGCAATCCTGCTGTTGGCAGTTGGACCTAAGAAGAAAGGAATTGGCTGTAGAATAGAAAACATTTTGTTATGAGCTTCGTAATTTGTACTCTTCACCTACCAGTGTTAGGTAAATCTGATTGTGATGAAAGGTTGTTGGTACTTAACTCATACGTGTAATTACTTAAACGTCACCGCATGCAAAACGAAGTCTTGGAGCTTGAGTTTCGCGACACGGCGTGGCCTATGGGCTCCCCGCCTATCAGGCGTGCAGCATTTATGCCTCTTCACAAACATCTGCACTGCTGCGGAGTGTATTTATATCTTCAGTTAAGGGTGGATGTTTTTGAAACGGATATAAAACGGTGGTGCAAGCCCAGTACTTACCGTCGTACCTGCCTCTCTCCGTAACTGCGCACGAACAAGCAAGGAATCTGGTCCTCATAATCCAATGATGTGGTCTGAAAACCTTAAGGAAATAGACCACTTACAAAACCCAGGCGCAGATGGGAGGATAATGTGGAACTGATTCTTAAGAATCAAGTTATTATGCGATATGCATCTTTGTTACTGGGTGGTTGGTGTCCGACGTTTCGGCACGGCTACGCTGTCTCGAAACGTCGGGCAGTGACATGGCGCCGTAGCCCCGATGAAGGAAGAATTTAACTTCACCGCTGCAAAAGCGTAAAATGTCACACGAAATACTTGTTAAGACCTTGTAAGGGATACTTGCGTTTTTTGTTCTTTGCTGTTCAGAAGTGGACGCGGCGTTGGGCACCTGCGTCTTTCTGTTGACATTTGTGTTGTTCCCACTTCGCAGATTGACACAGGCGTGATATGTTTCTTATTGCTGACGGTTTACATTTGCCATTATTGGGATTCGTCAGCTGGCACAAGGTTTCATGACAATAGGCCTGCTGTTTTCTGTAGCACAGAAGAATTGGTGTCTTTACCACGCATTTATGATTGTAGGAAGTTAACAAGACAGACACTGTGCGTTAACGTAACAGTGAGGTGCGGTTGTGCAAGCATCGTTGCAGTGGAAAAACTGTAAGTATTAGGTATTGTGAGTGTACGTCTATAGCCTTAGGTATCCAGCGTGCAGTGCGCATGCGCTGTACTATATTAAGATCTGTGTCCTGGCGGGCCCTGTAGTGTTTTTCCACATCCCATAAACGGTACATTTTCGAAAAAAAAATTGCTGACATAAAATGTGTTTTTTATTTTCTCGACAACTTTTTTTGTGAAGTATTTCTCATTCTAAGAAGAGATGAGCCAGATATGATTTAAAAAATCATATATTGGTGTGTATGCGAAGTGCCGGTTAATGTCAGATTTTAGTGAAATTTGAATTTTCTCGACGTTTTCAAAAAAAATAAATATCAGATTTCATGAAAATTCGTCCAGTGGGAGTCGAGTTCCATGCGGACGGACGAACGAACCTACAGACATGAAGAAGTTCATAGTCGCTTTTTCGCAATTTTGCGAGTGCGCCTAAGAATACTGTCTACAGACCGGGAGATGATCCCTGTTAGGAATGCGATAGATGCGCATGCGTAATTTCATGGCAAATGACGATTTGCTACCTCACATGCTGAAGGGAGTCGGGCACACACTCGTTCACTAGAAATGCATGTCTTCAGTCTGCGTGTAATAGTAAAACAGGCTGTCGCTTCCAATAGCAGTCCAGTAGTCCCCACGTATAGAGCCATCACCCCCCAGCACTGCGCCAGAAGCGTCCAGCGCTCCTTGGTGATCATCTCGTGGTCTGTGGCCCGTACAAAGAGAGAGCGCGGTAATTCCACGAGCCCACATTTTTTAGAGGAAAGTGTAGTGTGAAGGACACGTACATTCAGCTATTTATTTTATTCGGCTTTTTTCAGACGATGTAGCAACTTGTGAGGATATTTAACACTGTTTTTTCATCATGTAACCGTGCGCGCGTGATGGATCGTGTGGTATTACGTAAGGCACATCGTTGGGGCACCGCCCAACATGATGAAAGTTTACTTTTAATTTATGCCTGAACAACTGTCTTTGCACACGCCATGAGGGCAAACAGGGGGATTGCAGCACTAGATGGAGGTGACTGGTCAACCTCGCACCGCTCTGCCTCCGGGTGTCTCGTCAATGTAAGGCCGGGTGGACTGGACGTTTTGGAGAAACTCATAACCTTGCCGGCTATCGAACCCCGGAGTATTCACCCTGTAGTCTAGGCGCTGTACTAGTTCGACTGATTTGGGTTTTGTTATAACACCAAATCCGACGCCATTGCGATGTTAGGCATCAGATTATTAAAATACATGTGAAACAGTATTTGGTTTGTACGGTAAAGCAGTCCCGTTACAGGCCTGGAGTGGTCCAGAGGGTTCCAGGAAGTTAAGGTTCCCAGATTTCATGACAACGGCACAGGATGGTGGTAAGGTTGTCAGCATTACGCGCCGGCCGCCTTTACCCCCAGGAAATGCTCCTGGTACTCGTTTCTGTTAGAGGCTGAGTCGACCCTAGGGCCATAGCGCGACCGGAAGGATTTTATGTCAATGAAAAATACCAATGACGCCAGCTGGGATCGAACCAGCGACCTTCCGATTTGTAGCACAGCACCTTAACCACTGTGCTACCGCGGTCCCCATTTGGTTTGTAAGGCTTGGAAGGACGTGTCTAATGTTGGTAATTAGGGGTCGTAGGATGTGTAAAATATTGTTTTTAGAATGACACAGAAAGTCTGCGAGCTGCTGAAGTCCCGTTTTAGCTGGCGCAGCGTTCTGTACTGTTTGACCCAACTCATAAATATTTTGTATTAGATTTGGTAATCGCCGGCGGTTAATCAAATGGCATTTTTGTGAGAAGTGCAGGCCTGTATAATTTGTGTTTGCCGCTTGTCTTCCAACAAATATCTCAACACCAGTTCCAGTGTAACGACTCTACGTACTGTATAATTCAAGGTCGGGATGTAAGGCCACAATCTATTATGTGTGTTAAATGTGTCACGTCATTATTGGCGGACCAGTAGGCAACAAGTATATCTGTGATGTCATATTGGCGATATGCGAGTACAGACCGTCGACAAATGTTGTAGCTGAAAAGAGGCGTGTCCATCATTTAAAACTGAGCAAGTTGGTTCAGACCGTAACGCTTCCGACGTGTACTTGGGAGGTGCGCGGTTCGAATCTCGGCTGGAACAACTGTCTTGAGTGACAAGGTTTCTTGGTTTTTCTCAGTACCTCTATCCATTGCCTGTATGGTACCTCACATAGGCTGAGACCATGTCTTTCCACATTCATTGTTCTTCAGTATTCAGTAATCATGCGGTGTAGTTTGAACTTGGCATCGTGAAGTAGACTATAAATGGCAAATCCTTGATTGGAATGCTTGATGGCTGATTCACTGGTGACACTTTCAATGCACATCGTCATTGCACCCATGACACCATGCTTAAAGTCAAGGTGGTGGTGGTGGTGGTGGTATTATTATTATTAGTAGTACTACTAGTAGTAGTAATAGTATGAGGATAGGCCTCAGTGTGTTCCAGACGGATCCGGATGAGTAGCTGTGCAACCTCATGAATCAGAGTCCTGCTTAAGCAGCTAGCAATATTTTTTTAATAGAGGACAGACACCCCGTTGTGTTTAAGTATAATATTAAAATGAAATAAAATACGCACTTTGTCAAACACAACTATCTTATATATAAGATTGCTGTGTTTGACGAAGTACATATTTTATTTCATTTTAATAGCAATAAGTTATTTGTCAGCCAGTCGGACATTTATATTAATCTTGAGCCATGTAAACCCATTCCTCGCGCTCCGACCCTGTACCTTTCAGATCAGTTCTCGTATTCTCCCATTTAAGCCTAGGTTTTCCAAGTGGTCTCTTTCATTCAGGCTTCCCCACCGAAACCTTGTGTTTATATGCTCCCCCATGTGTGGCACTTGCTGCGCCTATCTATTCCTCGTTTAATCGATTTGGTGAGAACAAAAGATGCTGATCGTTATGTATTTTTTCCCCTATCATCCTGTTACATCCTGCCTTTTAGGCCTAGATATCTTCGTCAGCTTGCGTTGTCTCGAACATCTTGAGCGTATTATCTGCCCTTAACGTGATAGGCATGTTTTACAGATTGTATGGCAGTAGACTTAGCGCCATTTCACTGTACTGCTTGTAATGACCACGGCTTGGTTTGCGAAAGGGATAGTCTTTGTACATTCTGGCCAGATATTTTAACTACTTAAAAGTTGATACGATGTCGATTCATTAAGTTTAGCGGTGTTATGTTATAAGGGGATGAGACGTGTTTTGTTTGATGATGATTTTTGCTGAGATTATATAGCGTCATGAACTGTGTGTTGCTGACCGTGAAGTTACAGGGTGGTTCATGTAAAGGTGTATCCACAGTGCTCGTGCTCCGACTTACGTGGCTGTGTAAATGTGGACGGTTTCACGAGCTCCAGGCCAACCGACGCGGTCCACTGGAGCCCGAGGCCCGAGTGGATGTGCAAAAGAAGTGTATGTGTACGTCAAGGGCAAGTTGTTTAAGGCGCATTGCAGTGAGGGAGGTTAATGCCACCGAACGATCAGTCCGAACCCAACTAGTAACAGTACGTGTCCTACGAGCGGTATCTTTACTTGACGTGAGAACTGTTTGCGATCATCGGCCTTTTGTAAAATTCTTCAACACATTTCCGGATTTTCGTGGGGAAAATGTCCTTTGTTCCCCACATTAATAACAATGACATGACCTCACTTCCTGTAGGAAGTGCAGACAGTTTGACTTCTGCACCGATCCGTGCCTTCTTCGTCAGCTGCTTCTTTCTGCGTGTAATTGTGTGTAATTTCTTGAACGGACAAAGTCGTAACTACCGTCGTGTTACGGCTCTGGGTCTTGTTTGACGAGGCTTTAACAGGTCTCCTTTGTATTTTAACCCGGATTTAACAGGAATGCTGATGATTTGACACAAAGAACGAAGGGCCTTGCCTGTTGGCAGTGACTATTGCGGAAGCAGAATAACATTTCCAGAACCCTGCATTTAATTAACATTGCGGTCTTCGTTGTATGACCCCATGTAAACTGCTGTGTGCTTAAAACGTTTTGGAGGATTATACATCAGTTTTCAAGTTAGCTTTTCCTGCATTTAACCCCTCTCTAGGAGGTGAAGGCACTCTTATTCTGGAACGATGGTGCCCGAATATCAGACTGCCATGTCATAACCCGCGGTCTTCACTGCTGTGGAGACGTAAAATCTTATATAAAACTTTTTAAAGTCTTCCCGTGTTTTATGAGAAGCTAATGGTCTTTCTGCTGGTACAAACATTGTCTGTCTTGGTGGAATTCGACGATCCGTTACCGCGTCTGTCATTGGACGCTCCTGAGCCGTATACGCCGGTTGACCAAGATATAGTTTAATAACATTTTCCTATCTCGCCCCTTCACCTTCACTGGCGTTAAGCGACTAGAAATGAGTGCTGAGTCGCCTGTCATTAGTCGGTGTTGTAGCGGAAGAGAGGTGTACTGCGACGGGTGACGCTTTTATATTACTCGGCCTTATGCTCGTGGTACTACGGAGTAAGTGGGTGAATCTAGATGGACGAGAATAATCGTGTTCCAGAACTGTCCTATGCAGCAACCTACCCTGGCGTAATTTTGGACAGACTTATTAACGTCAAGGTCACCTGTCTCCAAATTAGCTTATTTCCTGCAAGTTATAAGACACACCCTTTTGCTGGGACGGTATCTATGCCGATTTAATAGCCTACACCACCTGTTCTTGACGCATGGAATTGTTTGGGCTATTCTTCAGGAAAAAAGCGTCTTATAAGGCGAGAAATACGGTATTTAATGCCCGTTTTTTCTTTGATAAAATGTGTACATTTTTGTGGCCGAATTCAAGAGGCAGGGAAAAAATTGGTAATGAGCAGCTTCGTCATTTTTTCTATTCACCAGGTGTTATTAAGTTTATTAAATTTAGGAGTATGAAATTTTCAGGCATAAAATACGCACAGGGGAGGTGAAAATGCATACATAATTTTAGCTGGTAAACCTGAAGGGAAGATAGCCATTTTGACTACATAGACACAAGTGGGAGGATCGTATTAAAATATATCGACAGAGCTCATAAGGACAGGGTGTGTGTGGTTCATGAATGGCGCCGGTGGTGGGATATTATGAACACGGTAATGAATCATCGGGTGCCATAAACGGCAATGAATTTAATGGGGAATATTTTGTTTCTCAAAAGCTGTGCTTCATGAAGTTAATTGTTCAGTGTATTGTAGTACTGACTAGCCCCCCTGTGCCGACCGAAGGTCGAGAGACTTTGTTTGCATCTGTTTGGCGTGGTTCGGTATCCCTCGTCTCGTCCATTGTGTGTCGTGTGCGTGTCTTGCCCTCATACCTCGTGTAACTGGCCCCTATTTCTGCACCCTCCTTCCGGAGACCTGTCATTTTATGTTCTCCCACGGAAGGGCGTAGTCTCCTCAGCTGGTGTCAGTGCATTGTCGTTTTCTCTTTTCAGCAAGTATCTTTTAGGGTACAGTCACCTGCTTCAGCGATAGTCGGTCTCGTGATCCGAGATTAACGCAAGGTGACCGCGGTAGCACGGTGGTTAAGGTGCTGTGCTACAAATCGGAAGGTCGCTGGTTCGATCCCAGCTGGTGTCATTGGGATTTTTCATTGACATGAAATTCTTCCGATCGCACTATGGCCCTGGGGTCGACTCAGCCTCTAACAGAAATGAGTACCAGGAGTATTTCCTGGGGGTAAAGGCGGCCGGTGCGTAAGGCTGACAACCTACCACCATCCTG
>Ga0123353_10005084_pt1 | contig 17172 bp, 15 predicted proteins | sample TergutLab28metaG_3_FD_92763 | JGI IMG/M metagenome (GOLD analysis project Ga0123353, IMG submission 92763) | Labiotermes labralis P3 segment gut microbial communities from Petit-Saut dam, French Guiana - Lab288 P3 | ecosystem: Host-associated > Arthropoda: Insects > Digestive system > Gut ...
AAGCTTGTCGAGGCGGCGATGGAAAACATTTCGATACCGATTGCATTACACCTTGACCACGGCAGCACTTTCGAGGCTTGCAAAGACGCAATTGACGGGGGTTTCAGTTCGGTTATGATAGACGGAAGTCACCTACTCTTTGAAGAGAATGTTATCTTGACAAAAAGAGTCGTTGATTACGCACACAAACGCGGAGTTTCCGTCGAGGGCGAGTTAGGAATGATTGCCGGTATCGAAGACGATGTGCAAAGCGAACATTCGCACTACACCGACCCGGTGCAAGCCCGTGAATTCGCCCGCCGAACGGGTGTAGACGCATTGGCGGTGTCTATCGGCACAGCGCACGGGGCGTTCAAGTATAAATCAGAGCCCAATTTGCGGTTCGACATCTTGGAAAAAATCCATAAGGAAATCCCCAATGTGCCGCTTGTATTACACGGGGCGAGTTCGGTAACGCCCGAAGACGTTGCAACAATAAATAAATACGGCGGCAAAATCGAAAACGCGCTTGGGGTGTTGGAGGAATACCTTGCACGTGCGATTCCGCTTGGGGTGCGCAAGATAAATATTGACAGCGATTTGCGGTTGGCTTTCACAGCCGCTTTACGCGAATACTTTGCAAAAAATCCGTCGCATTTCGACCCAAGGCAATATCTTGCGCCCGCACGCGCGCATGTTAAGGAAGTTGTGAAAAGAAAGTTGAAGGCGTTTTCGGTCTAAGCTTCCGATTCTTCCCAAGGTAATTCGTCAAGTTCTTTTCCAAGTTCCTTGACGGCTTTGTCGCGTTCACCGGGGTCGTTGATTTGCGTCACAAGGGAAAGCTTCTTTTCAAATTGTTCAAGCTCGTGTATCCGTGCGGCGTTGGCTGCGTTGTTTTGCATGCTGAAATACAAAAGTGACCCCGTGACCACGAGGGCAAGCATCATTGCGCTTGTTACTACCCCGATGAATCGCGGGCTGATTTTTTTTATCTTTTTTTGTTTTGGCGGCACGATTACACGGCCGCGGCTGTCGCGTTTGTGGGGTTGGGTTCGGCGTTCGGTCATGGTTTAGTTTGTACCAATTTCAATTATCTATCCATTTCCGGAGTTTGGGCGGTGGCGGCGCCTTTTTCTACTAATTCTTTCATTGCCCTTTCTATGTGGTAATCCTGTACCTCCGGCGGAACACCGTGTCCCGCTTTTGCAAAATGCGCATGCAAGTCTTTTAAACTCATGCCGCTAAGTGGCACATCCTCACCCTTTATACCTACGGTATAATTTGCCCTGAAGCCGTCTGTCATGTTTGAAGCTACCCTTTCGGTCGCGGACGGTATGCCGGCTGTTGCTTTCGCTGCTTTCATTTCCTGTGCTTGTTTATAAAACAATTCTTCCCTTTCCCTCATAAAAGCCTCGTGTTGTTCTTCGTTCAAAGGACCCATATATTTCCCGTTTAATTCACGAACAGCATCTTTGTGTTGGCTTTCCAAGATTAGCACTTTATCTTCGGCAGTAATGACGGGGTCAGTTGGTATACCGCTGGGTTGAAAATTCGGCGTCGCGGCCTGATCCATTAATTCTTCCCGCGCTTTGGTCACCACTTCAGCGGGTATTGAACCCCCCGCACCTGCGGGCACGGACGCGGGTATTCCCGTGCCCGCGGTTTTGCCTGTCAGCCACTTAACCGTTCCCGCATCCATTCGCCCTTTTTGTGCGTGCTTGAGCAAGTCTTCCTGTGTACTTCCGTTAATATCAACAAGTTTTCCGCCACGGGTTCCCCACTCGTTGCTGTAAAATCTTCCGTCTTTTTCATAAACCTTGACCTCGCTTACATTGCCATTTTCATCTACAATATTTGTGGCCTTAAAAAACTTCGCACCCTCGGGAATTTTGCTGACAACATCTGCCGCTTTGTCGGCAATCTCCTGCACCGCTTCACCTTTCAACATAGCAAGTGCTTCTTTTGGGTCAATTCCTCTTTTTTCTGCAACCAATTTAAGTAAGTCCGGGTTATCCTTTAAACTTTCTAAATCCTTTATTATATCTTCCTTAGACATTCCCGGGAATTTGTCCATTATTGCCCTGACGCTTGCCGCTTTTGCATCCGCAGCCGCTGCTGCTGCTTGTTCTGAAGTCATTCTGGCACCTGCTTCGACCGCTTCTGTGGCTTCCTTCGTGGCCAAATCGTCCGGCAGTCGAGCTGCTCTTTCTTGAAGGCGGAATTCTTCATGCTCTCCGAAAAGAGATTTTTTCACATTTTCAACTGATTCCGACCCTGCTTCTGTGCCCAAATAATGGCTTATGCCTGCGGAGACAAGTAATGTCAAGCTCATTGCTCCAGCCCGTACAAGCTTTGGATAAATGCTTTTCTTTTTTTCTTCTGTCGTCAGGCTTTCGTCAAAAGCGGTATGAATAGTGCCAAGCGCTTCAAGTCCAGTCATAGCTATTTTAGCGGTTCTTATTGCCGAAAGTCCCTTACCAATTAAACCGGGTAATGCCATCCCGCCCACAGACGCACCAATTGACAAGATTGTCGCTGCTTTATATCCGCCTTTTGCAACTTCCCATAATAAATCTGTGTCAGTTATTATTTCTAAAGCACTTTTACCCTCCGCCAGTTTACCCACTTTAGTCCAATTATCCATACCAATGGTACGACCAAGAAGATTCTCCCCATCCCAGGTCTTTTCCAAAAAACTTTTTTCTTTTTTTCTTGGGTCTGCCAGGCTTGCATAGACACCGTTTTCATTGAAATTAGGGGGTATATAATTACCGGCACCATCTTTTTCGAGCTTGAATTTAAAACCATTAATTTCATGTTCTCCCTCTCTTCCCAGTTTCATGAATTCATTAACTTCGGACATGATTTTCTTGGCGTTTTTTTCGTTTTCGGCTTGCTTATCCGGAGTAGTTTTTTCAAGCCCCTTAAACACAGCCATTGGGCCATCTGCTTCAATTTTATTGTTAAGTGCGTCAACAACAAGGTCTTTACTAGCTGAACTCTCAATCCGTATATATGCCACTTCAGCAAGTCTTTTTTTCAACTCGGGGTTCATATCTTCTTGACCTGCGGGAAACTTGATTTCCTTTGCAACCTCTTCTTTTTCTTTTTCCATCTCGGCAATTCTTTCTTTAATTTCATCATAGAGTGAAAAAACATTACGTCCTTTAAGATCCTCGTTAATTGTGCCGATAACGTCTTCAATCGGAATACCACTGATTATGCTATACATAGACAACAGCTCAGCGAACTCTTGCCTGTATTTCTCGTCCCTAGAATGCGGATCATCTGCCCGCATTGCTATCTTGTTACCAATCTCTTCTACTGTCATCTGACTTTCTCCTTTCGTGATTATCCCCTGTTTATATAATCCTCATAAGTCGTCATTTTGTCAACAGATTTTTGCTCGTTTACCTCAAGAACGCGATTCGCCACCGTGCTTAAAATATGCTCGTCGTGAGTCCCGAACATCATGACGCCTTTGTACCGTTTCATGCCTTCGTTCAAGGCAGTGATGGATTCCAAATCCAAGTGATTGGTGGGTTCGTCAAGGATGAGAAAGTTGCCGCGGTTAAGCATCGTTTTTGCAAGCATACACCGCACCTTTTCGCCTCCCGAAAGGACATGGGCGTGTTTTAAGGCTTCTTCCCCGCCGAACAACATCCGCCCAAGCCAAGACCGGATAAATGTTTCGTTGGTATCGGTGGAAAATTGCTTTAACCAATCGACAAGGTTCAATTTCACCCCCTCAAAATATTTGCGGTAATCCGATGGCAGGTACGACGGGGTAATGGTTTTACCAAACGTGACTGTGCCGCCATCGGGTTTGATTTCGCCCGTAAGGCAATCAAACAATTTGCTTATGATAAGACTTTTGTCGCTAAGCACCGCCACTCGGTCGCCCTTGTTCAACCGGAAAGACACATTTTTGAAATACCCATTCAGAGTCAAGTTTTCAACGGCGAGGATTTCGTTGCCGACTTCGCGTTCGATGTCAAAGTTGATATACGGATATTTGCGGCTTGAAGGTTTAATGTCTTCTATCCGCAGTTTTTCAAGTTCCTTTTTGCGGCTGGTTGCTTGTTTGCTTTTCGATGCGTTTGCCGAGAACCGCATGATGAATTGCTTTAATTCTTCGGCGCGGTCGGAGGCTTTTTTGTTGGCTTCCTTTTGTTGGCGCAAAATAAGCTGGCTTGTTTCGTACCAAAAATCGTAATTACCAACAAACATATTGATTGCGGAAAAGTCCACGTCACAAATGTGAGTGCAAACCTTGTTCAAAAAGTGGCGGTTGTGCGACACGATGATGACGGTGTTTTTGAAATCAAGCAAAAAGTCTTCAAGCCAATGAACGCTTTTCAAGTCCAAATTGTTGGTGGGTTCGTCCATTATAAGGATGTCGGGATTGCCGAACAAGGCGCGCGCAAGCAAAACTTTGACTTTGATTTTCGCATCAAGGTCACGCATGAGTGTATGCAGGAACTTTTCGTCTACCCCCATACCCGCAAGCATCGCAGAAGCATTGGATTCCGCCTCCCATCCGTCAAGTTCCGCGAATTCGTTCATAATGTCGGCAAGACGTATGCCTTGCGCGTCGGTTAACGCCTCACCAAGGGCATACAGTTTTTCTTGTTCTTTCATAAGGGCATATAATTTCTCATGCCCTCCAAGGACACATTCAACGGCGGTTACGTTGTCAAATTCGCCTTGGTTTTGTGACAGCACCGACAACCGCTTGCGCCGTTCAATTACGATTTCGCCTTTGTTGGGCGTGATTTCGCCGCTTAGGATTTTTAAAAAGGTGGACTTGCCGCTGCCATTCGCGCCGATGATTCCGTAACATTCGCCTGCCACGAATTTCAAATTGACATCTTTGAAAAGCACGCGCTTGCCGAATTGCAAAGATACATTGACTGCTGATATCATAAGGGCAGTTTAGCATACTTAACAAAAAATGTCACACCTTTGTTCAGAGTTATAAGCAAGCAAAGAATGGCTATCTAAAAATATCGGAAACCTTTTTTATCCAGGCATCCAGTTTCAAATCTCCGATTAGTTTATCAAGTTCTTTACGTTTTTTAGCCGGCATAGTACCACGCGCATCCGAGAGAGCCTCAATCAACGCCTTATTAGCCTCATCGTCCAAATTTCTTGCCGCTTGCTCACTGGCCCTTGCTTCGTGATGAATAGACCTTATTATTTCTTTTGTATTTGAGTTTAATCCCTTAAAAAATTGGACAAATGGCGTTTCTTGCCTATTTTCTTTCTCGTCATCCAGCTTCTTGGGATCTTCTCCAAAAACCTTTGGTGCTTCAACAAAACCCGCTTTCTCAAGTTCTTCCTTGGTAGATGGCAATAAACCGGGTTTCCACATATTTTGCAGCCACCATTCATCAATCAACTTATCGTTTAATGATATATCTCTTATTACACTTCCATCAGGCATAATAAGCATCGCATCTCGATACCACACCGGTATTGGCCATTCATTTTTGTCTACCAAAAGCGTATCCGCAATATCCGGAAGATACTTTTTAATAATTCTATCATATTCACGCTCAACTTCATTCATTTCCTGTTTACGTTTTTCGCGAATTTTTATATCACTCGTACGAGTCTCCAACAACTCCTTCCATCTTGCAGTCAATCCATTAAGATGCCCGATAACTCCTTCACGGGTTTTCGCCCATTCCGGCTCGGGTTCTTTTTCTTTGCCTTTTGACTCTTGCCAAATTAGTTTAGACTCCTTGACCTTTTCTTGCGTTTTTTCCATTTCGTGCTTCTTTTTTTCAAGGCTGATATACTGTTTCTTTATTTTTCCCATTTCGTTTTGCAGCATCACGGCTTGAACCATACCCGGATTTTGGCCCTTTTGCTCAAGTTGCTTCATATCGATGCATTTATTGAAAAACGGCACAAAGCCGGATTGTTCCATGATTTCGATGTCTATTGGATGTTTATTTTCGCCATCCAAAAACTCTTCCAACATTTCGCTATAGAGTTTTGCCGCAGCAAAACCAAAAATTTCTTTTGTTGCCTTTTTTTCCTGCGGTGTTTTTGCAGAGAGATATTCTTTCGCCAGTCTAATAAGCTCCCTGTCAGACGCATCAGCATTTATGTCTGTAATCGTCGAAAACTTTTCTGCAATGATACTTAGCGAGACATCACTTAAGGCTTTTTGCGTGTCCACAATTTCCTCCTTATCCACAAAGTTTTATATAAGTGAAGTATACGTCGTCGTCGTCGTCTATGTCAAGCATTTTTTGCAAATTTTCGAGGTTTTTATTGGTTTTTTGGTTGGTTTATCCACATTGAATTGAGTACTTCGCCATGTCCACCCTCTCCCCGACAAAAGTCACGCCATCGGATTCCAAAAGTTCGCGCTGGCGGTTGATACCTCCGAACGCAAAAGCAGGGCTTAAACTTCCGTCTTTGAACACAACACGGTGGCACGGGATATCTTGGTGAGATGGGTTTTGGTGTAACGCATGCCCCACGCGGCGTGACGCACGCGGATAACCCGCAAGCGCGGCGACGGTGCCGTAATTCATGACGCGCCCGGGCGGGATTTGTTTGACGATGTCGTAAAATTGTTGGAACAAAGTGTTTTGAGTATACCACAACAAATGATATAGTCAAATGTGGATATTCCATATGAAACGATGCCATATACCGCTGAAGCAATAAGAATGATGCGTGAAGTTAGTCGAATACGCCACTCGGGTAAGGTTGCATGCGATGCTTGCAAGAGGGGTAAATGCGTGTTTCCGCAATGCTCGCGGAATAAAGAGCTTAATACCGAAGATATAACCAAAAATGCAACCGGAATAAAACGCCGGGAACTTGTAGAGGCCTAATCTTTCACAAATTCCAAAACATATGCCTCGATGGTTTCGCGGTCAGTTTTGACGTGGTCGGAAATTTCGATGCCTGCAATTGCGTAGATTTCGCTGCCAAACGCAAGCACAGGCAATTTATCGCGCAAACGCGCAGGGACTTTCTTGTCGATTAAATATGCATTCAAAGCCTTGGTGCCTCCTCCAAACTTAGTGAAATTGTCGCCGTCTTTGCGAGTGCGCCATTTGCTTGCGCGAGGAAGTTTGTCAACATCAATTACCATCAAGCCGCGGGAAAGTGCATCTTTGTGCGAAATGGTCTTGGTGACGATAATGGTGCCATATTCAAAGAAATTGGTGCGCCCGACTTTGAAGGAATATTTTTTGCTTATCGCGGGCGTGCTTTTGCGCACGATAGATAAGTATTCGTATTCTTTGACGGCGAACAAGTTGTTGGGCAGGTCCGCGCGGCTTCCGTTTTCGCCGGTTAAACCTAAAGATATAATCATGTCGATGTGTTTCTTTTCTATGTTTTCGCGGACAAAGATTTTGTCAAAACCCGCCAAAACTATACGCGAAATCACGGGATACGGATATGCAAAAAAATTCAGCGGAATCCGAACATGGTTTTCGTCGCCAAGCAAACTTGACAAATTCACAATGCCGTTCAGGTATGCATCATCGCTTTCGCAGTTTTTACCAAAGTCCACGATGTTTTTTTCCACGTTGCGCCATTCGGTCTTTATAATCGGAATGACTTGGTTGCGGATAAAGTTGCGCGCGAATTGGTTGTCGGTATTGCTTTCGTCTTCAACATGCGGAACTTGGTTTCGATAGTTATAGGCAACAATATCGGACTTAGTTGTTTCAAGGAACGGTCGCACAATCATCGCATCTCCTAAATTTCGAGTCATTCCCATGCCGCGCGCACCGGCGATGCCCGACCCGCGGAAAATATGCAAAAGGATTGTCTCAGCTTGATCGCCTTGATGATGAGCGAGGGCGATTTTGTTTAACTTGAATCGTTTGACCGCGGCTTCGTAACATTCAAAACGCTTGATGCGGGCGGCGGCTTCGATTCCGATTTTTTGCTGCTTTGCAAAGGTCGGGACATCGACGCTGTAACCCGCGAACTTTATATCGTTTTCGCGGCAGTATTTGGATACGAATTGGCTGTCTTTACGGCTGCCTGGCCGAATATTGTGATTCAAATTCACCGCGACGATTTCGATACCGATTTCTTCCGCTGCGGAATTAAGGAAATGCAAAAGCGCCATGCTGTCCACGCCGCCGCTTACGCCCACGCCGACACGGTCACCGCTTTCGATAAGTTTTGTTTCGGTAATAAAATCGACTACGCTATCTAAATTTTCAAGATTCATAATGAAACATTATATCACAGGGTTTTGAGTTTTGCAAGAGGGAAGTTGACGACTTGTGATACTACTCTACTACTTCAATTGTGCCGTCGGTGAAATTCATTTTTACTTTATCGCCCGTCTTCAGAATGGACGTTGCATTGTTTGTACCAATGATACATGGCTTTTTAATTTCTCTTGAAATTATTGCTGCGTGATGTGTAAGACCGCCGTAATCCGTTATTATCGCGGAACTTTTGTGCATCGCAGTCAAAAAGTCGGGTGTGGTTAAGGTTGCGACAAGAATCTCGCCATCATTGATTTGCATATTGTTCGAGTTTCTTATCACGCGAACAATACCGATAAGTTCATCTTTATCGCTGTATGTTACCATTCCTTGCAAAGTGTTGTTTTGGCTGCCGCTTGAGTCAAATATGTTCAGTATTTGATTTATATTTTCAAGTGTTTTTGTGGCTTGTTCGCCTTCTGCGATATATGGTTCGCTCATAAACGGAATCTTTCCCATTGGTTCAATTAACTTGTCAAGAATAGGAAATTCATGTTGATGAACTATGAACAGTTTTTTGCGGTCTTCAATTCTTTGTCTGTATGCTTTTGGGTTTTGAGTAAAGTGTCTTATTTCTTGCGGCAGTAACAAATGTATATCACCAAGCGGTGTGTTTGTTTCCTTTGCGATAACGCCAAACAATTTATCCATTGACGATTGGCAAATCATAATAACACGTTTTCGATCGTCAAAAAGTTTTGTCGCATAAATATTGGTAATTTCGACAAGTTTTTGATAATAAGCCGGTAAGGCAGGTAAAATTTCTGCCTTTCGTTTCAGTAAGTTTGCCCGTGATTTATCGCTTGCCTTAATCAAATTGTCGTAATATTCGTGTGAGTGTTCGCTTATTTCTTTAGCGACATCTTGCGGGCTGAAAAACCTTGTTTCAAAATAGTTGTTTTTGCACCAGTGATATTTTTTTGAATGTTGTTCGGGTGTAACCTTGTCTGCGCGGCAATCCCGCAAACTTTTCAAAATATCATGTTCAAAAGAAGGTTCGTCAGTAGTCAACAGCGCATTTAAATCGGATTTATCTTTTATGTAATTTAATAAAAGGGTTTCTGTGCGAAACGGCATAACTGCATAAAACCAAGCGTGTTTGAAATAATCGCCAAAGACTTTTTGAAACTGGTCAAAACAATCAAGGGTTTGTTCCAAAGTATATGTGCCGTAAAAGACTTTCTCGGTGTAATCCAGCAATGCTTTTTCGCTTGCGGCTATTTCATTGTCGAATTCTGTCCGGTATTTCGAACACATCAAAATATCAATCTTTTTTTGTCCGATTGCTTGAACATCACAGCGACGGACAAACATTTTTCCGATATAGTCACCGGAATCGTTTGGTTCGTAAATAACAAGAGGTGCAGGTACAAAAGTAAATCCCAAATAATCACGCGTATTTGTAAACGCAACATTATGGCCAATCCGATTCCACATTGGTTTTGAAATTTGTTCCCACAAAAGCCAATCTTTACTGTTAATCTTTTTATTCATTGCCTTTATTCTATTACCATCACTTCGATTGTGCCGTCAACAAAATTCATGCGGATTTTTTGTCCGTTTTCCAGTACATGCGAGGCGATGCCGGTGTTAATAATGCAGGGCTTGCGCAGTTCGCGCGATACGATGGCGGCGTGTGAAGTTTGGCCGCCGAAGTCGGTGATTATCGCAAGGCATTTTCCCATTGATTCAAGATAATTCGGCGTTGTTGTCGGCGCGACCAAGATTTCGCCGTCTTTAACGGTTTCTTTTGTGGGGTTTAGGATTATTCTTACCGTTCCCGTGATTTCGTCTTTGTCTTTGTATGCGACGGTGCCTTTCAGGGTTTTGGTTTGTAAATTGTTATCATTTTCATCGACGAAAAAGTTTAATCGTTCGTTAAGCTTTTTCAATGCCTTGACCGCATTTTCGCCTTCCGCGATGAATGGCTCGTTCATCGGCATTATTTTGTCCGTTGTTTCAATTATTTCGTCTATCATCGGAAAATCCGTTTGAACAAGGACAAAAAGTTTTTTTCGTTTTACGAACCGCTGTTTGTAACCGGTTGGATTGGCAATAAAGTGCCGGAGTTCCTGTGGCACCAAGTATCGCAAATCTTCAATAGGATAAGGCATGGACTGCGCGACAACGTGCAACAACTTGTCAAATGCGGCACAGGCAAGCGTGGTAAGTCTTTTCCGGGCGTCCGTGAATATCGGGCCGTATACGTCGGTGATATCGACAACGTTTCGGTAAAAAGCCGGCAACTTGGATATAACTTCGGATTTTTGTTGTAACAGCGCCAGTTTTGATTTGTCCGCGGATTCAATTAAGTTGTTGTAGTGTTTTGAACCGTGTTCTTTGACTTCTTTCAAAACATCTTCAGCAGTTATCCGGGTGGTATTAAATGCGCTATTCCTTTTCCAGTGGAACTTGTCGCTGTGTTCTTGTAATAAACTATTTAACTTACCGGACTTTGTTTCATAGGCAATCGCACAATCATACAAATGCCGGAGTATCTCCATACTGAACGTGTCTTCCGCGGGTGTCATTAGTGCTATTACGGTGCTTGGGTCCGAGAGGTGGTTTGACAACAAATGGTCGCAATACGATTGCAAAGGGTCGTGAATCAAAGCGTAGCCCAAATAGGTGTCCATGGCGTCGACCAAACTATCAAGTTCGTCCGCGACTTGGTTCATCTTAACTTTTTTGTTAAGTATTGTGTTTATTCTTTGCTCAAGTTTGTTATGACTTGCTTTGCATAGCCTGTCAAATTCGACCCTGTATTGCGGACACAAAAACATGTCCAGCATCTTTTGCCCAATCGCGATTGCTTCGCTTGGCCGCCAAAGTTGATACAGCTGCAGACTTCCCTGTTTGTTGGTTTTGAAAACCAACACCGAGTTCATCCAAGTCATACCAGAATATTCACGCATTTTTTTATAAGCGCTTATCCATAATGACGCGATGAACGGACCTTGGTTGGCTTCGTACTGTGTCCATAGTTTTCGGTTTACACTCCAGTCTAACACTGACTACAGTATAATACTATTAGCGACCTAAGTCAAGGTCGGGATTATTTACAAACCAATTAAGCAGGTTTGCGTTTTTTGCTTGTTTTGGCGACATCTCCTCGCCTCTCCAATCTACGAAGGTTTCTCGCTTTTTATTATCGGTTGTGCTAAGAAGCATTTTCATTTCTCTTTGCTCAGTCGGTAATCCTAAATCAACACCAACCATTTCTGTCGTTTCGACAAGTCCAAATTGTTTCCTAAACTTTTCTTTATCGTATGTTTCGTTAAGTGCCGCATATGCAAGGTATTGCACTATCCCGCCGTGCGCAACCACAAGAATCCTTTTGCTGTTATTCTTGTTTTGCTTAAGCATGTCCACAAAAGATTTTACGCGCGCGAAAACCTCTTCGTTAGTTTCATCGCCCTCTTTTGGTTCTACGTCAATAATTCCTTTTTCCCATTGCTGCAACGGTGGAAGAGACGAGTCGGGACTCCACGGCTGCTTGGGTATTACAAGGCGATCGTCAAGCTTCGGGGTTATGCCAAATTGCGCACTCTGCCTTTGTGCTGTTTCTTCGGCACGCTTCATAGTCGAGGAATAAACCTCGTCCGGTTGGAATCTGTTAATCAGGTCTGCCACATTGTCGGCCTCTTTTTGTCCTTCTTCGGCCAAAAACGGGTCACGTCCTTGGTCTTTCCTTTGCTTGGCATGGCGCATGAAAATGACTTGCAATCCACCGACATTGATTTCCACAGGTTCATTTTGCTTCATATTATTTTCTCCTTTAATTTTTGACTCTTCGTCTATATTGATTAAACCACAATTTTTTTTTTCTGCAACTATTTTTTTCACGTTGTCCACAAACTCTTGACTTTTTGCGGTGCATATGATATATTATTGGAATGAATAAAGTTATTACAGTCATTCTTGCCGTTGGGGTTGCCGTCATGGTGGTTGTCGCCATCGTTTTGTAATTAAAAGCCTTGACAAAGTCCCGCATTGATGTTATTATTGCTGCACATTGAAAAACACTTTTGGAGGGTGTTTTTTTTGAGGAAGGGAGATAATCAAGTATGGCAAAGAAATCAAAAGGCGCGCGAGTTAATTTCGGGATAGCCTGCACCGAGTGCAAGCAAGTTACCTATTCAAGCGAAAAAAACAAAAAGAACGACCCGGAAAGATTGGAAATGGAAAAGTATTGCCGTTTTTGCAAAAAGCACACCAAGCACAAAGAAACAAAGTGAGGATTAAGTATGGCAAATAACAAAAAACACAAAGCTCAAACCGGCGGATTGCAAGAAAAAAAAGTCAAAATTGCCCCGACCAAAGAAGAAATCAAACAGGAACAAAAAGCCGAAAAAGTTAAGCGCAAAGAAAAGAAAAAAGACCGCGTCGGTATCATCAAACGGTTACGCGATATGTTCGGAGAATTGCGAAAAGTCCGATGGCCGACCTTTGGGGAAACGGTAAAACAAACCGGTGTCGTTTTGGGAGTCGTGTTGGTGTTTGCCATAGTGGTGTTTGGAATTGACCAAGGGCTTGCGCAGTTGTTTAAACTGTTAACAAAAGGTTTGTAAGGAGAAATATATATGGAAGAAGTGAAAGAAAACGAAACAAAAACTCATTTGGATAAGGACGCGAAATGGTACGTTTTGCATACCTTTTCAAACTATGAAGTCGTCGCCAAGGATAACTTGGAAAAGGTCATAAAAAAAGAAGGGCTCGAGGACCGCATTTTCGAAATCTTTATCCCGACGGAAGATACCGTCGTCGAAAAGCGCGACAAAAAGGTTTTGGTGCCTACAAAAACGATGCCAAGCTACCTTTTCGTCAAAATGATTTACGGCGACGATATTTGGCATACCATCACACGGACCCTTGGCATCACGGGCTTTGTTGGCCCCAAGGGACGGCCGCTTCCGTTGACCGCGAAAGAAGTCCAAGATATGAAACTTGAACGAAAAATGCACGCCATAAGCACCAAATTGGAACCCGGAGATATGGTACACGTAATTGACGGGCAGCTTGCCGGGCAAACAGCTACTGTTACCGCCGTAGACACAACTACAGGCAAGTGTACTTTGACAGTGACAATGTTCGGCAGACCTACAACGGTTGACAATATTGAATTGTTTAAAGTCAAGAAGATTTAATTTTCGACATAATAATCCACAGCGAACCCACAAGTTATCCACATAGTTATCCACAGATTGGGGATATCTATGTAGGTATTCACATCGGCTGAGCAACCAGCAGATAACTAACATATGCGGCATATGACGCGAGAAGAACTATTCCCTGCCATCTGTTGGCACGGCCGTTGACAAGAAGCGGTAATACCGCAATCAGCGTCAATATCAATAGCACCGGGATAGCAATAAAAACCGTCTCGCGCGATACAGATAATTGATCACCCTTGATGTCACCGATTATACCGCATATGCCAAGCAGCAATGTACACCCTATTACGTTTGCGCCGATGATGCTGCCTACCGCAAGACCGCCGCTTTTGCGACGGATGCTTGTAATTGCGGTGGTAATTTCAGGCAGGCTTGTTCCAAGTGCGATTAAGGTAAATCCGACAACGGTTTCACTTATGCCAAAAAGATGAGCCATCTTTTCGCCGTTTTGTACAAGCGCAAACACGCCGGTCATTAGCATAAGTTGACCCAAGACAAAGCCCGCGATAATTTTGGGCCAGCCCCATTTAACATACCCCGTCACGCCTAACGGCGCGCCACCTCTTTCATTGAAAGGGGAATTATTCGGTTCGGCTTTTTGCGTTCCACGCGCTGCAAATACAAGAAATACTGCAAAAGCAATAAGCAGTATTAGACCTTCATACCATGAAAGCTTCAAGTTCAACGCGAACAGGAACACTAGCGCCGTTATGAGAAGCAAAAAGATCGTCTTGCCGAATACCTCCCTGCGTTTGACTCCTTGCGGCATAAACGTAATTGAAATCGCCAACACTAATGCCACATTGGCAATCATCGCCCCGATTGCGTTTCCCACCGCTATACCGTGGTTACCGGCGGCAACGGCGAATATGGAAACGAAAACCTCGGGCAGTGTCGTTGCCACCGATACAAAGGTCGCACCGATAATTACATGATTAATACCGGTGACTTTGCCAAGTGACAATGCAGCACGAACTAAAACATCTCCGCCTTTGATTATGAAGAAAAGCCCAAGCGCAAAAAGCAGGATAACAAGGAAAACCGTCATTACCTACGTTATTCGTTATTAGTTATTAGTTATTCGTTAATTACTTGTTCTCTTGTCTCATTTTTTCAAGGTTTGCTCTGTCCGATTCGGTGCGTTTTTCTTGCTTTTGTTTTTGTTTTGCCACATGCCTAACCTGTGAATTCCTTATAACCCAATTACACCCGTACCACCCCGCGCCAAGCACGGCCAAAATTCCCCCCATCAACAAGACTATCCATATAGGAGAAATGCTGTCGTCCTTTGCGTTTTCAAACTTGATAGTTGTCACAACATCATAATAAGAAGTGCTGGGAGTACCGATTGTACCTTCCTTTTCCATGTCCGGATAACTGTTATCGAAAACAACGCGGAATGTTATTTTGTATTCACCGTTGATAATCTTTGCGCCGTCTTTGCGCTTGATAACAAAACGGTCATATTCGTAACCGGTTTGCGGATTAAAAGGGCGTTCGTGCGTGTATTCCAAAAAGGAGGGAAAAGCAGCGGTGTCACCATTTACACCAATGCCCTTGATACCATCCGATACCTTGATACGTGCATCTTCAGCAACAAACCCCCATGCGTGTCTGAATTCTAGGTGTATTTCGGTGTCTTTTTTCCATCTGTTTGAACGGGCGGTGAGAACTTTTTTATCACCAGCGGGACTGTTTGCAAAATGCGCACTGTATCCGGGCGGACGATGCTTAACGACAAAATCAAATTGTGCAATTTGTGCGGGAAACTCCGTGTTTATCCATATTCGGTACACGCCCATTTGGCTGTACGTGACACTAAAACTCCTTTTTTCTCCGGAATTCTGCCCAACCGAAACACCTACATCGGTCACATCTTCGCCGGCCACCATTTTCGTCAAGCTTTCGGCATATGTTACTTTGTACCAACTTTCACCTCCGACAACAGGCATGAATGTCCGCCCGTTAACTTCGGCAACAAATGTTCCCTGTACGCCGACATAAGAACCACAGTGTTCGTACTCGGGAAAAGTTACGACATAAGGTATAGGACCGTATGGAATTGTTTTAAGATCTTTGGTTGTGCCGTCTCCGAAAAAACCGTTATCTGTATAACTTACCGCAAGCCCGTTCGGAATACTTGTATTTGCATTAACTCTTAAGACCTTTAGCGCAGGAACTGCAAAAAAGACACCAAGTCCGCATGCGCTTGCTATTATTCCGCAAAGAAACACTCCCCAAAGCTTTTTCATGCTTTTAATTCTATTATTTCGGATATGGCTTCGTCAACTGTTTTTACGCGGATTATCTTTGCACCGTGGTGTACAGCGGGGTTGACGTCGCGCTTTCCGAAAAAGTCATAAGTATTCTCAAACGCCTTGACCGCGCCTTCAAATTCGCCCACCAAGATTATCGTTCTTTTGTACATAAAGGAAAACAGCAGCTCCAAATACGTCCCCCAACTTCCGCCCAAGGCAACCACAACATCGCTGAACGGCACCATATCAATGGAGCGTTTCAAAAAATTCTCGGAAAAGGTTGGTTTTGGCTTTCGGTTATAAATAAGGTCCGTTACACCGTCGGTTGGGAATTTGTAATTCTCGACATGGTCTTTAAGGTTGCACGCGGGGCTATAGCCGTAAACCTGTGCCCCGCCGGCAATCGCCGCTTTACCCACAAAGTACGGATAGCCTCCGCACGCACCCGTCAAAATCTCCGCACCTATGGATGCAAGGAATTTCCCGAGTTTTTCGCATTCCGCACGTTGGTGGTCGGTGTAAATCTTGTTATTGGTGCTGCCGTAAACGGTGATTTTCATGACTTTATTATATGAAGCATTTTTTGTTTTAGCAAATCAATTGTACACATTTAATAAAGTTTTCAAGGGCGTCAAGGCTTGCATTTAATTCGCGGTTATACTCGGGTTCACTAAGTTTGTTATTAAGTTCAAGTTGCAGCGCGAGCAAGCTAGGGTCGCGCCCAAAAGTATTTGCAATAGTGCGGGGATTAGCACAAAACGGATAATCAACAGACACCTTAAGACCGCTTTCCCAAAAGAATCTTAACAGTGTATTAAAGTAAGCCTTTTTTTCTTCGGTCTGCAAAAGTTCACCACGCGCCGTCCCAATGTTGACTAGTTCCGTACGTTCATATGCCATCGAATGAAAGTCAAGCAAGACCTTGATGTTACCTTTTGATATGGTACGCCGCAATTTGTCTTTATAGACGCTTTTTACATCGTAGTTTGCATCGTTTGTTTCGTTGTTCACTTTATAAATACTGTTAGCACCCGTCAATGCAGCCAAAGTCGCGACATAACTTATTGATACCGGTTCCTCGCCTTTTAATTCTCCTTCGCGGGTTTGGTTTATTGCATGAGGTGCACTTAGTATGACATTGGATTTTGGATTCAAAAAACAAGCGGCTTCTGTTCGCGATTTTTTCCTTATATCGCTAAAGAAATCTCTGTTCTTTCTAAAATCGTCTGATGTCATTCTCAAGTATTACCAGCATTTTTTGTTTTAGCAAATCAATTCCGGTGTTTTTCTCGGCAGAAATCACAATACCTTCTTGCGTAAACTTAGGCAGGCTTTTTTGCGATAAGAATTTATCTGCTTTGTTATAAATCAAAAGCACGGGAACTTTATCTGCGCCGATTTTTTTCAAAACATCGTTCACAACTTCGATTTGCTGCTGCCAATTTCCGTTTGATATATCTACCACATGCAGCAACAGATCGGCATAGCGCGCCTCGTCAA
>Ga0123353_10005085_pt1 | contig 17169 bp, 20 predicted proteins | sample TergutLab28metaG_3_FD_92763 | JGI IMG/M metagenome (GOLD analysis project Ga0123353, IMG submission 92763) | Labiotermes labralis P3 segment gut microbial communities from Petit-Saut dam, French Guiana - Lab288 P3 | ecosystem: Host-associated > Arthropoda: Insects > Digestive system > Gut ...
CTCCAGGTCGCTTCCTCAAGATACCATGAAATATTCTGCCTGCGTTCTTCATCCCATTCCTCGTCCTGAAGAAGATTGTGCAGTCTTCCCATACTCCCGTGAGCCAGACGAAGCAGAACCTGGCTTTTATCAGCCGACAGGTCCTGTGGAATCTGTGTTGAAAGATCCAATAAGGAAAGTGAGGTAAAACGAATATTCTGGCATCGTGAGCGGATGGTCGGCAGTAATCTGAGAGGATTGTCACTGATTAGAATTAACAAACTGTCTGCAGGGGGTTGTTCCAGAAGTCTCAGCATGGCGTTCGCTGCCGGATCGTTCATTTTATCTGCCGGGTCTAAAACTGCGATGCGTCTTCTCCCCTGATGGGGACGACGAGATATGGTGCTATGCAATTCTCGGATCTGATCTATACGGATGTTATTGCCGTCAGGTTCCAGCAGATGCCAATCGGGATGTGTCCCTCGCAGAAGCTTCTGACAGGAAGGGCAGATCCCACAGCCAATACCGAGACCCTCGTCACATTGAACAGCCATAGCCAGCCTTAAGGCGGTAAACCGTCTTCCTACCCCATCGGGACCAGAGAAAATATAACTCTGAGATAACATATCCTTTTTCAGAGCAGACTGAAGCAGCTGTATGGCCAGGTTCTGACCATGAATCGCATCACTCCACAACTGCTTCACCTCTCGGATAATCATATAAAACGCCGCCATTCGCCTCAGTGATCATTAGCCAGAGGGGCGAAGGGCGGCAAACTCCACACCTAAACTATAAGCATAAAAGTTACAAACGAAGATCCAGCACTAACCCGCGAATGGTATCCACCATCGCCACGATTGCCAGATGGTCGCTCTCCTCGGCCATTATTAAGTCCCGTAAATCAGCCAGGTTTTTATCAATTTCTCTGACTATTGTGAACTGACGTTGTTGACCCATAAAACCCCAGGAGAGGGAACTGGATACCTGAGTACAGCTTTGATTTACCAAGCGGATGAAATCTCCAATCAACGCTTTGTATGCTACTAAATCATCCAGACTCATTGTTGCTGCCAGCTTCTCTCCGAGCTCTTCGATACGATCGACGAGATCTTCAAGATCCTGATTTAATTTTTCCCTTTGCACTCGCTGGACTTCCTGTAAGAAGGTGTCTGAGCTCCCGGGCTTTACTTCCTGTAATCCTCGAGGAGCACGGGATGGAGAGGCTTCCAGGGACCTTACTCTCATGCTCTTTCGTAACGTTCGATATTGACAACAAAAAGGTTCACACCACCGACGACGACTTCCACAGGAAAGGGAATAAAGCTGTCAACTGAACCAGCCATAGGAGTCATCGGCGTAACCATTTTTGTCCTGGCTTGGCAGACACTTTTGAGTATATCGCAGGCTGTGGTGACCTGATCATCTTCCACGCCTACCAGCATAGTGGTGCTCCCTGAACGCAAGAAACCCCCTGAACTGGCAAAACGCGTAGTACGAAAACCTGCCGAAATCAGTGCTCCATTGGCTTTTTGTACATCCTGGTCCTGAACGACCGCAATAATAAGTTTCATGATGAACCTCCTACTAGTAAAGGAAAGAAAACCGAAGTGAAACAAGAATCATTTCAACTGCCATGAGTTCCTGACATCCATAATATACCCTACATTGCCCTGTACGTCAAGAGTACTGGATCATACCTCCACAGAGAAAGCCGGAGACAACATCAAAATAAACCTGCGCTGAGAGGTACCTGAAACCATGTTAACATCGATTTGTGACTCTCAGAGTATATACTAAACCTAACCAGCGTACCACAGTTTGATTGAAGGTCAGTCAACTGTAGCTACTACGGAAGGAGAAATGGACAATGGGATATCTGATTATACTTCTGGGTTTGGTAATATCGGCCTGGATTATTCATTACAGCTACAATGCTACCGAAGAACAGATATGGCGATCGTTTCATGGCGTAGAAGAGCAAAGTAATTACATAGTATAAAAATCCTGTGTTCCCAGTGACTAGAACTGCGAACACAGGACTATATTTGTTACAACTGGAGCCAGAGATGGGATTCGAACCCGCGACCTGCTGATTACGAATCAGCTGCTCTACCACTGAGCTACTCTGGCGTGAGATATGATTTGGTACGAAAGCTCTCTTGAGAAGCTTTCGCAGTATAACATGATAACCCTGCTTTGACAAGGGGCCTGGTTACCCTCACCAAAAGCAGGTTCTTCGTTACCTGCACAAATGCCTCCTCACCTGAACTGTCCGGATAGCCGGAACATATTTCGAGGCATTCCGTAAGACAACTTTCTGGCCCAGTCACTGGCGAGATGTCTCAGCTGAATATTGTTCAGGCTTTCGATCTGTGTAATACTGATCCCCTGTGCTGCATACTCTGGTAAAAGTTGCCGAAAGTGATCCTCTGAAAGAAGCGGTAGGCTTCTTCTTTCTATTTCTCCGGCTTCTCTCTCATTATCATATCCTAAAATCGCCTCAAATGAGCAACCACACCCTCCACTCAGACGAAGGCACTGAAGGATCTTTCCATCTGCTCTCACCAAGCCATCACGCAGAGAACCCCAGGGCAGAATCACACTGACTGAATGAGCCACCTCAATCAGCTCTGCAGGAAAGGTTTCTAAAGAAGCTATGACGAAAAGAGTGTTGTAAAGATCCTCACGTTTACTTCGTTTCGCAGCCTTATACGAGTTCTCCGCCATGACTTCCGCGACCGGATCCAGTCCAATATAGAACACACTCCGATTTTGAAAAGCATGATGAAGAATGTAGCGCCCGCTGCCTGTGCCAATATCCAGATGAATCCTGGCAAAGGCAGAGATCAGGCTGGAAAACGAGTCTTCATCAAGTTCACAGGGTCGTTTCCCTTTGAGTACAAGCATCATCGCACCCCGTTTCGTCCATCGAACTAACACTTTGAGAAAAGGAGAGATTACCGTGTCTTCATCAACCTCAATCGCTTCAGTAATCGACCATACTCTACTTAAGCCGGAAGCCACCACCGATGCTGTTCGCCAGATTTGCGCAGAAGCTCTGGAGTTCAATTTTGCATCTGTGTGTGTTAATTCATGTCATGCTACATTGGTTTCAGACCTGCTTAGAGGCAGCGAAGTTAAAACCTGTTGTGTCATAGGCTTTCCCTTGGGCGCTGCTTCGACCCTCAGTAAAGTATTCGAAGCTGTTACCGCTATTGCCAATGGAGCCAATGAACTGGATATGGTAATAAACATTGGTGCAGTAAAAGAGGGTGACTGGAGAACCGTTGAAGATGATATCACCGCAGTCGCTAATGTCGCAAAGGGTAAAGCACAGCTAAAAGTAATTCTGGAGACCTGCCTACTCGACGACCAGGAGAAGGAGCTTGCCTGCCTCGTAGCTCGTAAAGCAGGAGCAGATTATGTTAAAACCTCTACAGGTTTTTCCAGTGGTGGGGCTACTGTCGCTGATGTCAGGCTGATGAAACGAACGGTGCCTCAGATGAAAATAAAAGCATCAGGAGGAATTCGGGATCTGCATACTGCACGTGCCATGTTGGAAGCAGGAGCAGATCGTCTCGGTTGTAGCGCAGGTGTAGCGATCGTTAAGGAAGAGCAGCAGTAACTCGGCCAGCTCTCAGAACCTTTCAGCAATCAATTACCTTCCCTGCTCTCAGCGCATTGCCAACTGGCTTTCACTTCGTGTGCCATTTTATACCATCACCGCAGCAAATACAATATGAGCTATAAATTGCGGGTAGATGGGTTATAAATCTTCACATAAGCATGTGTTCAATACCCCTTGACGCGTTTCACAGACGGTTCAAAAAGACGTAAACAAGATAAAAAAAGTATTTGACACCTTGCTGCCTCGTTGCTATAATGCGTTGGCAGGTTTGCGCCTTCTATGCGCAACCGCCCGTTGATGGGTTTTAAACTCTCCGGTATAAATGGGGAGTACCTTTCGCGGCGAGTCATCATGCATTTGAGGAGGTGTAGTGCACAATGGATTACGTTATAATCGAAACCGGAGGTAAGCAATTTCGTGTTAGTGAGGGTGCCATCATCCTGGTAGAGAAACTCAACGCCGAAGTCGGGGATTCCGTGGTTTTTGAGCGGGTTCTGCTGGCTAGTAAGCAGGGTGTTCTCCAGGTGGGCAATCCTTATTTACAGGGCATCACTGTAACCGGTAAGGTCCAAGAACAAGGGAAGCATAAGAAGCTATATGTTTTTAAGTACAAAGCTAAGTCTAACTATCGCCGCCGCACCGGCCATCGCCAGCCATTTACCAAAGTGAGTATTGCAATTTCCGGACTATAAAACCAAAGACATGACAGAAATATTCTTTATCAGGGATACTGCAGGAAGAATCACTTCTTTTTCAGCTAAAGGCCACAGTGGCTTCGCTCCCAAAGGAGACGACATCGTCTGTGCTGCAGTTAGTGCTCTGTTACAAGCGGCTGTGTTCTCACTGTCAATCATTTGTGTTCCCGCACCTCAGTATTCAATCTCATCCGCCAATCTTAGCTGCTGCCTGCCGACCGATCCTCAGTTTTATTCAGAGGAGACAGAGCAGGAGATACAAACAATCCTGAAACACACTTTGATTGCTTTGATGAATATAACTCTCAGCCATCCTTCCAATCTTACTCTGCATCTTAACGATCCGCTTCACTGGCAGGAGTTGTTAACTGCAGAAAACTCAGATCAGGTGTTAAGAACATTTATGCACGCATCCGTAAACCAGTGATCTTTAGTGGAGGTATAGGCCATGTTATTCTTCGATCTTCAGCTTTTTGCACATAAAAAGGGTGTAGGGAGTTCCCGGAATGGACGTGACAGTGCCGCTCAACGCTTGGGTGTCAAGCGTTTCGGTGGTCAACTGGTCCGTGCAGGAAACATCCTTGTACGCCAACGCGGAACCAAGTTTCATCCCGGGGTTAATGTAGGAAGAGGAAATGATGATACTCTTTTCGCATTAACTGACGGACATGTGGAGTTCGTAACCCGTATGGGTGGCAGGAAGTTCATCAACATAATCCCGGTTGCCAGCAACAGCTCCAATTCGTAACTTGATTGTCGCTAATACAGGCTGCAACTATTGGTTGCAGTCTTTCGTATATCACAGATAAGGAGTCACAATGTTTGTTGATCAAGCTCTGATCTCTGTCCGATCTGGTAATGGTGGAGATGGACGCGTTGCATTTCGTCGTGAAAAGTATGTTCCCAAAGGAGGACCTTCTGGAGGCGATGGAGGCAGAGGAGCTCATGTTATAGCACAGGTCGACCCGAACATGAACACTCTTCTCGATTTTCGTTACCGTCATTCCTTTATCGCAGATGCAGGTGGTCAGGGCGGCATAAAAAATATGCATGGAGCAAACGCTACTGATCTTATTTTTCGTGTTCCTGCCGGTACCACCTTTATCGATGCTGACAGTGGAGAGAATGTTGCGGACCTTACTGAGGCCGGACAACAGGCAATTTTGGCCCGCGGAGGTCGCGGTGGCAGGGGTAATGCACATTATGCCACTCCGGCGAATCGGGTACCAGAATATGCCGAAAAAGGAGAACCAGGGTTAGCGAGAAGATTGCGCCTTGAGCTTAGACTCCTGGCTGACGTAGGTCTTGTTGGCTATCCTAACGCTGGCAAGTCGACCTTACTCGCAGCTTTGAGTGCTGCACGTCCCAAGATCGCTGACTACCCTTTCACGACCCTGGAGCCCTATCTGGGTATTGTCAAAGTGGACGACGAGACCAGCTTTGTCATGGCTGATATACCTGGCCTGATTGAGGGAGCTGCTCAGGGAGTGGGTCTCGGTCATGATTTTCTGCGTCATATAGCCAGAACCAGGCTCTTACTGCATATCATCGATCTGGCTGCCATTGATGGCCGAAATCCTCAAGCTGATTATCTTGCCATTAACCGTGAGTTAGCGTTATACAGTTCAGACCTCAGCCAGAGACCTCAAATTGTCGCTTTGAATAAAGTCGACTTACCTCAAGCCGATGAGTTCAGGGAAGATATGCTACGCTGGTTAACCGATAGCGGGATTCCTTATATAACAATCTCTGCTCTGACCCATGAGGGACTCCAGCCACTTATCTGGCAGATAGCTTCCGAACTGCAGCGTCTTCCGAAGTCCCTTCCTCTGGAGTTCACTCCTCAACCTGAAGATACTCTTACCAGTGAAGATGAACTGCAGATCTCTCGCGAAGATGATGCAGCCTGGCGAGTCAGCTCAGCAAGGCTCCATCGTCTGGTTGCTATGACTGACTTCAACAACACCGCTGCTATTAAACGTTTTCAAAGAATTATGCGACGAACCGGTGTTGATGATGCCCTGCGTGAGGCGGGTGCTCAGCCAGGTGATACTGTTCGCATCGCTGATATGGAGTTTGATTTCGCTGACCACGATGAACCGGAGGACTAACGATTACGAGGTAGATTATCTTGGACATTACATTATTATCTCCTCTCGTACGGGCTGGCTTAACACCGGGGAGATGGTTGCACACCCTGAGCTGCATGGAGTATGCAGTCAGCCTGGCTCAGGTGTATGGCACAGATGTATCTTCCGTGCGAATCGCGGCTCTCCTTCATGATGCCTGTAGGGATCTGAGTATGGCTGAAATGTTGGATCGAACTGCTAAGTCAGAGTATCGGATCTCCGAGTTTGAATATGTAAATCCTGTTTTGCTTCATGGTCCTCTGGCAGCCGAATGGGCGGAGAAAGATTTAGGCATTGCAGATGAGAGCATCCTTGAAGCCATAAGATTTCACACTACTGGTGCACCAGGGATGGGAAAAACTGCGATGGTCCTCTTTCTTGCCGATGCTCTGGAACCTCTGCGCAGCTTTCCGGAAGCACCATGTTTGCGAAAAAGGATTATGAAACTCACTCTGAAGGCCGCCGTAGCTTTGACTTTGCGGTATAACTTACATTATCTTATCGACGCAGGAAAACCCATTTCTCCCCACAGCGTTGCTTTGCATAATCAGCTCCTGAAAAACTCCGGAGATACGACGCTATGATAATACACTCATCAAATGGTAGCGAAGAGTTTACCAGCAGGTCTGAAAGGCACCAGAAGAATCTGCTTCTCAGGCTGGGGCGTCCCGGGAACTTGCTTCGTCTGCTGCTGTTGATGATGATCTTGGTCCTGGCAGGGTCATTCACCATCACCCTGATCTATCTTAACAGCCTTGATAGTGAAGGTATTTCAGCCATCCTTCCTGCAGAAGACGAACGCCTCAATATCCTGTTCATGGGTATAGATGGTGGCATTCTCGCAAATGGTGCTCGTATGACAGGACGCAGTGATGTCCTGATACTTCTTTCGATCGACAGAGTCTCTCGTGATGCAATGCTGCTATCCATACCTAGGGATACCAGAGTCATCCTGGCGGGTCATGGTGAAGCCAAGATCAATGCCGCCCATGTCTATGGTGGTATTCCTCTGACGATCACAACGGTCACAGAACTGTTGGAGCAACCGATACATTACTATGTCAAACTTGACCTGCAGGCTTTCCAAAACCTGGTTGATGCAGCTGGCGGGGTTACCATTGATATCCACCAAACGATGCAGTACGAGGATCCATACGATGTCCCACCTCTGGTAATCGACCTGCAGGAAGGTCAGCAGCATCTGGATGGGGCCAGAGCCATGCAGTTTGTCCGCTTTCGCGATCAGCTGGGAGATATCGGACGTCTGGGACGTCAGAAGGAGTTTGTCCTGGCTCTAATGGACCAGGTCCTCAGTTTTACCGGAATCTGGCGTTTGCCTGCCATCGCCAGGCAGGCTAAGACTAGTCTATCTTCTAACCTCTCAGCAGGATCTTTGCTTTCTCTCGGGTATCAGCTGCTTACGCTGACTTCCGCACCAGTACAGGAAACTCTTCCTGGACAGGGTATTAATGGTGGAGCCTTCTGGTTACCTGATACTGAGGCCATAGGCAGCTTGTTTCCTCCCGTAGGAGATCATGCGTCATTGTGGTTTTCCTGGTTCACCATAACAGAGCACTGGCATGATTTTTGGGCAGATAACCCTCTGCTTCTGATTCTGAAGAGAGATCAGGCTCCACGCAAAGAAGAAATCACTATAACCGTCCTCAACGGTAATGGCGGACAGGGTTCTGCTACCCGGGCAGCAGAGAATCTGACCAAAGAAGGGTATCATGTCATCAGTATAGGAGACGCTGATCATTATGGGTATGCAAAATGTCTTATCATCTATAATGCGGCTGCTGAAGGGAAGGCAAGAGTGGCTGCCAGCTCCATTCCTGGTGCACTTTTACAAGCAGCCACTGCCGATGATCCCGAGAGCGATCTGGTAATAATCATCGGGGTGGACTACTTACGATAAAAACAACAGACTGATTAAGGAGGAAAACAATGTATTCCAGTAAGGAACTGGCTTTAGCGATTGCCAGTTGGGGTGAGGAAAGAAAAGCCAGCGAAGTGCTCATACTGGAGATTGGCCAGATAAGCATTATCGCTGACTATTTCGTGATTATGCACGCCAGCAACCGTACCCTGACAATGGCTCTGACCGATCAGATCAGCGATGAGGTGGAGAAAAAATTCCAGCTGCATCTCCCTCATGTTGAGGGACGCCAGGAGGGCGATTGGTTACTCCTCGACTATGGAAGTGTTGTTGTACACATTTTTCTGGAAGGGACTCGTCGTTTTTACGACTTGGAGAGGCTCTGGATTGACGCACCGGTTCTGCACCGCACCAAAGCTCCGAATTAAGGTACCAGATGTACTTGCATGCTATCCGGGTTCCAGGTTAGTTCATCGAAAAGAGAAGCAAATGCACGCAGGGGCACGAGGGTATAGCCGGCAACAATAGTAGGGGCCTGCCCAAAGTCGATCACCAGATTATCGACTTTAATCTCGGTCTGGTCCACGATCATATAAAACTGATGGCCAGAGACATTTGCTGTAATTTGGCGTGTCTCTGCTTCATAAAAGACTTCGCCGTTCAATACAACTTCCACCAGATAACGGAAAGGTAGCATGGTACGACCGTTGATGATCTGGGGCGGAACTGGTGGCTCCTCTAGAATCAGGTCGTCCTTGGTGACCAGTTTACTATCAATCGTCAGACAGATAACATTCTCTCTCGTTGCAGATGGTAGGGCTTCCTCTGGCGCCAGGACCTGGAACACGTTGGCAGTCTGCAGAGTTACCTCTCCGGGTATAGCGAATGTGTTGCTGTAGACTTCGATCGTGTTCGCTCCATCGCTGACGACCAGTAGAAAGAAACCGTTTCCGGACGCGTCAAAACCCATTTCAGCGAAGTCTATCTCGTAGAAGTTATCAGTCAGATCAAAGTCTATTATTTCGCTGTAGTAATCAGAGATATAATAGAGTTCTGCATAGAGTTGCAACCCTTCTGGACTCTGCCAATTCCAGATGAGAGTGAATGGATCGCTGGTGTTAAAGGTCAGTTCAGCGAACTCTGCCTGGGGCATGCTTCTGGAGATCGGTAGTTCAGCCAGATGCACGCCATGCTCATCATATAGGTTGAAGTGATCTGTACCCGCGGGAAAGAGAGCAGCAAAGTCGAAATAACGTACGACTTCCTCAGCATATTCTGTAACCCTGACAGGCTGAAAGTTGGTCTCCGCCAGGACTTCTCCCATCCTCCCTATAGCCTGAAAGCTGTACTCTCCGGCTTCTGGTTCCCATGCATCACTGGGGATGATGATCGCATAAGCAGGATCGAAGACCACTTCATTTCCACCAGTGAGAAATCCGAATACCTCGAGAACGCGAAGGGTGTCCGCTTCTGAGGCTATGACTCCACCAGAAATTATTATGACAGCAACAAACACCAGGACTAATAATCGTTTCACCATTTTTCCACTCTCTCCTGATTAGTCTATGAAGACCATCGCTGGTACAGTAAAAGCCCTTAGCAATATAAGAGCCTCCGTAGTCTCGATCATCTGATCACTACGGGGTCTTTTCATGTTTTGGTGCGCGTGAGAGGAATCGAACCTCCGCACCCAGGTCCGGAGCCTGGTGCTCTATCCACTGAGCTACACGCGCATCGCTGACAGAGTATAACACATCTCCCAAAGCGAAGCAACCGAAGGCTCGTTGGTGAAGACGATGAGAATCGGTTTGCACGTTACAATATCTGGTGAATTAAGGTCGGACAATACGGAATAACCCTCTGAAAAAGTCGACAATCCTCTGCCCCATCATTTTAAAAAAGCCTGCTTCTCCGCTATCTTCTGCTGTTAACAGATCTACTACAGATATTTCCTGATCATCATAGCTGACGGTGAGAGTACCTACCTTCGTCCCCTTATCAATAGGAGCCACTGCTTGCTTAGGCAGATCGGAATGCCAGATCAGCTCTTCTGCAGTACCTGTTCGAATGACCACATTAACATCGCTTGCGACAGCTACCCCTACCTGATCCAATGCTCCTCTGCTAATCTGTAACTTGCTGTCGACTATATCCCCGGAGTGCAGGATGGTCAAACGCTGAAAATCATCCCCAAATCCATAATCGAGTAAGGACTTTATCTCACTATAACGTAAACCATCGCTGTCGGCATCGAGTATCACAGCGATCAGACGCACGTCTTCCCTCAGAGCACTGCCAAGTAGACAGTACCCTGCATCATCAGTGGTACCAGTTTTAATTCCATCAGCACCTTCGTAGCTAAGCAAAAGTTGGTTGGTGTTGTACATCGGGGATGGAAAACTGAAATAACTCATCTCCGGTAAAGTCAGATAATAGATTGCTTCTGGATGATCGCGTAATAATGCAGCCCCTAAAATTGCTGTATCTCTGGCGGTCGAATAATGACCATCTTCATCTAATCCATGGACATTGCGATACTGAGTACCAGACATTCCCAACTGAACAGCTTTAGCATTCATGCGTATAACAAACTCTTCCTCACTGTCACAGATTTCCTCGGCTGCGACAACGGAAGCGTCGTTACCAGATACGACGGCTATGCCTTTCAGAATTTCTTCGAAGACGACCATATCACCATGATAAAGCCACATTCGAGAAGTACCCAAGCTGATATCATAAGCTTTGCGACTCACATGACAAATATGTTCCAGACTAATCTCCCCGGCTTTTAAAGCGTCAAAAATGATATACATCGTCATCACTTTGGTCAGGCTAGCCATTGCGCAAGGATCATCCGCTGCCTTACTCAGGAGAACCTGCCCGGTATTGTAATCCAGGAGAAAGGCCGCCGATGCAGTCAGACGGGGTTCCGCAGCCATAAGAGGGTACGTGAGGATACTGCTGATTGTCAATACCAACAGCAGCAATATAATCTCAAGCTTCCCCTTCATCACATTCTCCTTCTTACGGTTACCCTGATCAGCAGACCGATCCTAGCCACCTAACCAGGCTGCTGCTGCTTCGTGTTCTTCGTATGTATGGCTGAAGATGTGGGTTCCATCTTCGCCAACCACAAAGAAAAGATAATCGGTCTCTGCCGGGTAGAGTACTGCCTGCAGGGCCAGCTCCCCCGGGCAGGATATGGGGCCAATCGGCAAGCCATCGTAGACATATGTATTATATGGGGAATCAATGGCAATATCTTCATAGGTCAGGATCTCTTTGAACTCAGGCAGTACATAGTTTACTGTAGCACAGGATTGCAAAGGCATGCCGATGGCCAGCCTGTTAAGAAAGACTCCGGCGACGATCTCCCGTTCATTGTCATACTGACTCTCTTTTTCCAATATAGAGGCCAGGACGATAATCTCGGCAAAACTCAAGGGATGATCGACAGGAATATCCAGGTCGCCAAAACGGTCCAATGCCTCCTGATAAAAAGCCTGTAGCAACTCTTCGGGTGAAAGGATGTAACTCCAGGTGTAAGTCGCCGGGAACAGGTAGCCCTCCAAAGCAAAGATAACTCCGGGATCGGTATGCCTGAGGTTGGAGTGTTCCACTGCAGCCAGAAACTCCTCCTCGCTGCAAAAACCTTGTCGTTCTGCCGCTCTGGCAATCTGCCTGATGTTGCTGCCTTCAGGTATAGAAAAGACAAAAGAAGGAATATATATATCACCAGCGGCCATTTTTTCAGTTACCTCAGCGATGCTCATGCCTATGTTAAAGCGATACAGCCCGGCCTGCAGAGATGAACCCAGACCACTTTTGGAATTATAATAACGAAAAAGATCGGCATCGAGTATGACGCCTTCAGAAACCAAGAGAGCTCCGATCTGATTAACGCTCATACCTGGTTCGATCTGAACTTCGACGATATCATCGCTTAATCGCGAGTCATCGTAGATGGCCTGCTCTCTCTGACTACCGGAAATATCGCATCCGGTCAGTATAAATACAACCAGCATCAACAGGAGAGAGAACTTTTTGAGAGAAAAGATCATGGAATGCACCTCAACATCTCTTACGACCTGAAAGAGGCTGCCTCAACGAAATTGAGACAGCCCCTGAACTCGGCTTGCCAGCAGGCTTACAGATGAAGCTGATCTAACTTTCCTCTTCTTCATCTTCGGAGATTATCTCTTCCCAGGCAGCGACAACCGTATTCCATTCATCCTCATCTTCGATATCTACCAGAGTCTCTTCGCCATCTTCATCGGTTTCGATGCGTAAGATGATAGCTTCCGCCTCTTCATCATCCTCTTCCTCTTCAAGAGGATAGAGCACTGCATACTCTTTACCCCCCACCTCAAGTACGGTGAAGAGTTCAAACTCATGCTCTCGACCCTCATCATCGACGACTGTTACCACATCGATTTCTTCTTCTTCGTCTTCCTTATCGCGAAGCAGGTCTCTGTCATCATTCATATAAAACACTCCTTTCAGACACTTTCCTGGAGACATCTCAAGTGTATCACACATCGGACTACCTGTCTACAATAAAATACGCTCCTCTGGTGTACAAACGACTTCCAGGTTACTGAGCAGGCGCACTGTTACCCTTCCTGCGACCTGCTCTCTGAAGATAAGGTCTGACTGTCAAGATATCCTTGCAGGATCAATGTAGCCGCCACCATGTCGATGACCTGGCGTCGTTTTCCTCTCCTCATTCCATTCCCAATCAGGATTGCTTCTGCAGCCTTGGTTGTCAGACGTTCATCCCATAAGACGACCTTACAAGACGTACTCTCCTGCAAAGATCCAGCGAAAAGCAGGGTATCCCTTGCCTGAGGTCCCAGGCTATTGTTCATGTTCTTGGGATAACCCAATACTACAGTTTCGATAGCGTGATTGGTTATGATTTCACCAAGCGCGCTGAGATCACCCTCCGTATTTGTTCGTTTAAGAACCGTGTATCCCTGTGCAGTGAAGCCTAAAGGATCAGAGATAGCCACACCTATGGTCCTGCTACCCAGATCCAGTCCCATAGCACGTTGAATAACTCCACCTCCTAGAAAACTTTTATAGCTAAATGGGGACACACTCCCCCGCAATATCCACAAGTAAAGCAAAGCTCCTGCTGATAAATCAACCCTGCTTCCGAAAAGCTGAGAGCTCCCGTTGGACAACGTGCTGCACATAATCCACAACGCTGACAGTAGTCGGCAATATGCAGCTCTCTTCTCTTTTGTGATACCAGTTGTATATCTTCTTTAGAAACCTCCTCATTCATCAGCAGCGCTAGATTAATCCGTAACTCAGCACTGTTTTGCATGCCGATAATCAGAGAGTGGAAAGATTTCTGCCGAGTGGCCCAGCTGATACTCTCCCTACACTGTGGTATCAAATGACCTCCACCCAGAATTTTAATTGCACAGATTCCTTTTCCCATCAAGCGATTCTCTTCCAAGGCGATAAGCATCTCAGCCATGGTCCCATCCTGAATGCCAAAACCAGTCGAGTTACAGATCGCCTCGATGACTTCGATTTCGGGCCGCATGATCGCACTCCTCACCGCAGCTATATGGTGCGTCGATAGTCCGACACTGCGGATCAGCCCCTGCTTCTTGGCCTTCAGATAATACTCCAGCGCCTGGTTATGGCCCTCCAGAGTAGCCGCAGACAGTTGTTCGTGAAGCATGAAGATATCGATATATGGAGTCGCCATCTCGTTTAAAGCCTGATGCAAAGCTTGCTCTGCTTCAGTAGCTGTTACAGCGTAACTCTTGGAGGTGATGATCAGGGATTCACGCCCAACAGCGGCAATTAATGCACGCAGATACGAGTATGTGTTATAGCTAGCAGCGGAATCATAAAAATTAACACCCCGATCATAGGCTTCACATAACAGCTTGATTCCCTGATCAAGGGATAATCCTGCTTGCAAAGCACCAATAGTCAGGGTGCCAAAACAGAGCCTGGATACCGAAAGACCGGTATCACCCAGGAGAATATGATCGCAACTACTAGCTTCCTCGAGCATGGCTATCGAGATAGAAGCGTACGAGTTCCTCCAGGACTTCATCTCGTGCGACTTTGCGGATGCGATTGCGAGCCATGCGATGGCTTGTAATATATGCAGGATCTCCCGAAAGCAGATATCCTACAATCTGATTGATCGGATCGTAGTTCTTTTCACGTAAAGCCAGATCTACTTCCAGCATAATATTATGGATACTCTCCTGCTCCTTGTCCGGATTCTCAAAAACCCTGGTCTTACTCAGATCGCTCAAAACAAACACCTCCCCGAATATCGACCTGTATTATCTTCGCTGTCACTCCCGGCTTTTCCTGGAGATAAGATGACAAACTGATTACAATCCCAGATACTGCAAGACCTCAGCGAGAACCAGCTTCCCATGCTCATAAGAGAGGCCTCCCTGAAGGAAAACTATATATGGCTCGCGTAGAGGAGCATCCAGACTCAGCTCGATTGAGCTACCCTGGATGAAACTGCCACTGGCCATGACTACCGGGTCCTGATAACCAGGCATGATCCATGGTTCAGGATGCAGATGAGCATCGACAGGAGAAGCACCCTGGAAAGCAATCGCAAACTTTAATAATTTTTCGGTATCACCCACAACAATAGCCTGAACTATGTCGCTCCTCTCCTCCAGAGGATCCGGTAAAACCTGATACCCTGCATCTTGCATGACAGAGGCAAAAAGACAGGCGACCTTTAATGCCTGAGAAACCACATGCGGTGCCATAAAAAAGCCTTGCAGGGTTAAACGTAAAAACTCACCTGAAACAGCGCCCATCTTCCCACCCAGGCCTGGCATGGTCAGTCGGTATGCACCCTGTTCCACCAGATCACGACGTCCTGCCAGATAGCCCCCCCCGCTGGCCAACCCCCCGCCGGGGTTTTTTATCAGAGATCCTGCTATAAGGTCGGCTCCTACTTGTGTGGGTTCCAGCTCTTCAACGAACTCACCGTAACAGTTATCCACAAAGATGATTATCTCCGGGTATTTCTCCCTGATCCCCTGACAGAAATTTGCCAGCTTAGCCATGCTTAGTGCTGGACGCAGACTATAGCCACGGGAACGCTGCACCAGAAGCATCTTCGTGGCCCTGGTTATCCCACTGAGAATCGAAGGCAAGTCAGGATTACCATCCTCAGTTAATGCATACTCCCGGTATGTGATGCCAAGATCAACTAGCGAACCCGTAGTGGGATGGATATTACCAGCACCGATAAGTCCTCTGAGAGTATCATATGGAGTTCCCGTTATGCTAATCAACTCATCACCAGCACGCAGATTGCCCAGGAGAGCTGCCCCAATGGCATGAGTCCCCGAGACAAACTGCTGCCTCACCAACGCTGCATCGGCAGCAAACACTCTGGCATAAACAGCATCCAACGCTTCTCGCCCAGCGTCGTCATATCCATAGCCGGTGGATCCCTTGAAATGGTATTCTCTGATACCAGAATCCTTAAAGGCTTGCAGAACTTTAGCTTGATTAGCCAGAGCTACTTCCTCCAGTGCGGAGAAACGCTCCCTCAGACGGTTTTCGGCTAGATCGATCAGAGTTCTGTATCTGTGTTCCATTACTTTTCCTCATCTTCGTACAGAAAACGCTGCAGCATTCCCGCCAGACGCAAGTCAGTTTCCAACTCCAGAATAGCTCCGGTCTCTCCATCTACGCGTTTCAGGATCCTGGCACCAGCATATATCGGCTGTAATACCGCGCTCTCACTAAAGGGTATGAAGACTGTAAACCGTCTCTGCTCGGGATAGAGGAGCTCCTGCATGCGGCTCAAAAGGATGTCGATACCCTGACCCTCGATACTCGAAATAGCTACACTGCCCTGATATTCGTTGAGTAAGCTGTCAATGGACACAGCATGAGGCAGATCTCGTTTATTAAAGACCATCAACAAAGGACGATCGTTATTCAGATCGGTTAGAACAGTTTGCACTGCCGCCATCTGCTGCGTATATTCTTCATGAGAAATATCCACGACATGGAGCAAGAGATCCGCCTCCTGCAGTTCTTCCAAAGTTGCTCTGAACGCAGCTACAAGGTGGGTAGGAAGATTACGAATAAAACCGACAGTGTCCGCTAAAAGTGCGTAGCGCCCGTCAGGTAACTCCAAGCGACGAGTAGTTGTGTCCAAGGTAGCGAAAAGTTTATCCTCGGCTGGTAGATCGCTTCCTGTCAGGCGATTCATTAGGGTGGACTTCCCTGCATTAGTATAGCCTATCAGCGCCGCCTGGGGCAGAGCATCTCTCTTGCGTCCCTGTCGCTGCACCTTTCTCTGTTTACGGAGTTCATCTATCTCTTCGTGTAACCCGGCGATCCGCCTGCGGAGGATACGGCGGTCGGTTTCCAGTTTGGTCTCTCCCGGACCACGGGTGCCTATGCCACCTCCCAGGCGGGAGAGTTGTCGCGTCGAACCAGCAAGCCGTGGAAGCAGATAAGTAAGCTGAGCCAGTTCCACCTGGAGGCGTCCCTCTCTGGAGAAGGCTCGTTGCGCGAAGATGTCCAGAATCAGCTGGGTACGATCGAGAACCCGACATGGTAGAATCTTAGTAAGGTTATTAAGTTGTGTAGGGGAAAGACTCTCACTGATGATCAGCAGGTCTGCAGCCAACTCATCTACAAGCGATACCAGTTCCTGAGCTTTTCCACTACCGACGTATGTACCCCTGTCCGGCCGGGGAAGATGCTGAACGACACGCCCCACGACTTCTGCACCCGCAGTTTCAGCCAGAGAGGCAAGTTCATCAAGGTCAGCCGTATTATTGGATGATTTGGCTGTTACTGTCACCAGAACAGCTTTCTCCCTGTATA
>Ga0123353_10005086_pt1 | contig 17168 bp, 19 predicted proteins | sample TergutLab28metaG_3_FD_92763 | JGI IMG/M metagenome (GOLD analysis project Ga0123353, IMG submission 92763) | Labiotermes labralis P3 segment gut microbial communities from Petit-Saut dam, French Guiana - Lab288 P3 | ecosystem: Host-associated > Arthropoda: Insects > Digestive system > Gut ...
CGGAAGCCGATCCCACAGAGCCAAAGGACGAGGCCGCCGCCGAACCTGAAAGCCGCACCTACCAAGCCGAACTCAGCGACCCCGGCTGCCCCGACCGCATGGAGGTTTTCGGCGCGGAGGACGATGCCGACGCCCTGCGGCAGGCCTACGAATACTGCGAGGGCGAGGTTCTCTTGCTGGAACTTTTCGAGTTGGATGACGATTACAACATCATCCGCCCGGTGGAGATTGCGCCGCGAACCGGCCGACTGACCATTGAGATGCCGCTCGGCAATTTCACGCCGGAGAAGCTCGACAACCTCGCAAATATGGTTGCGGCGAGGGAGTTCTTGCTTCGGAAAGCTTTGGGCACGGACGACCTCGCCATACGCGTTACGGACGACACCATCAAGTTCCCCTGGTTCCGCAGCCTTGAGCCGGAGGCGGTCAACGCCTACTCGGTTTTCATCGAGCGGCTGTGCAAAACGGCGCTGGAGAAAAAACGCGTCACCGCCAAAGAACGGCCTGTGGAGAATATGAAATTTTCCATGCGGGTCTGGCTTATCGGGCTCGGCATGGTGGGGCCGGAGTTCAAGAGCGTCCGCCGTGTTCTTCTAAAAAATCTGCCCGGCAACTCGGCGTTCAAAAACGGCGCGCCGCCGAAAGCAAATGAAAACGAAGCAACGAGCGACGAATAGCAATTACGCCGTCAAAAATATTCGGTTTGTTCCTCCGCCGCCCGAATAAAATCTATATCCAAAGCGCTGCTTCGGCGGCGCTTTTTCATTTGAAAGGAAGTCTGCAATGAATACAGTAAAACCCAAATTACACGTGGTTTCCCTCTCTGGCGGGAAAGACTCAACGGCCATGCTTTTGATGATGGCCGAGCGGAAAATGCCCATCGACATCATCCTTTTTTGCGACACGACGGTCGAATTCCCGGCTATGCACGACCACCTCGACAAGCTCGAAAAGCACGTCGGAATCCCCATCACACGGATAAAAGCTGACAAATCCTTCGCGTATTACCTGCTCGAACATAAAGTGGCCGTCCGCAACGGCAACCCGGGCCGCGCCGGTTATGGTTGGGCGGGGCCGCGGATGCGCTGGTGCACCTCGAGACTGAAAACGGACGTCATAAACGCTTATCTGAGGCCGCTCAAAAAGGAATACGACATCGTTCAGTATGTCGGCATCGCCGCCGACGAGCTGGGGCGGGTCAAGGACAAAAATTACCCGCTGGTGGATTGGGGCGTGACAGAGAAACAGGCGTTGGAGTATTGCTACGTGCGGGGCTTCGACTTCGGCGGGCTGTACGAGTTGTTTGACCGGGTCTCGTGTTGGTGTTGCCCCCTGCAGGGACTCGCCGAGCTTCGGGCGTTGCGGACGAATTTCCCCGAGCTTTGGGTGCAGCTTTTGGAGTGGGATCGGCGTTCATGGCGCAAGTTCCGCGCGGATTATTCCGTTGAAGAATTGGAGCGGCGGTTTGCTTTTGAGGAGGAGCGGGGCGCGGCGGGGCTGTCCATCAGCAACCGGGATTTTTTCAGGGAACTCAAGGCGATGCTGGGAAAATAGCCGCTGATTTTTTTGAACGTGAGCCGCTGAAATTTGCACAATGCAGCGGCTCATGTGTTTATCATGTTTGTTGAAATTATTCTTAAAAAGAAGTTGATATAATTCGAATTCAGAGTTATACTGTGCGTACACCAACAGGAACACAACAATTTTTCGGGAGGAAACGAACATGAACGACAAACAATGGAAGCAGATTCAGGAGCAGCTGCCGCAGGGCGCGAAAATCCTCCGCTCCTACCGCGCCTTCGAGGGCGACGTCCGGGTGATCGCCCGGCTGCCCGGCGAGGACTTCGAAACCCGATACAGTATCAAATGGGATCATGAAAACGACTGCCCGCGCATCGAATTGATGCCGTGATATTCCACAGTTCGGTGTTCATCGGCGGCAAGGCTCCGGCAGCGGGGTCTTGCCGTTTTTATAAAATGTACAAATATAATGCTAAATTCACACAAAACATTGTTCTAATTATGATTAAAAAGAAGTTGCTATTATTCTGATTTAGAGTTATACTGTGTGTAGCGAAGGACACACGAAACAAAAAATAACCAAAAAACGGAGGAAAAAACAATGTGGTCAACCGGAACGATTTGGATGAACGAAGGAAAGACGGGCTACGATTACCAGGTCAAGCATTACGAGGAACCGAGCGAGGAGTTCGGTTTGGATGGGGGAAAAATTAGTAAGATGCACATCAAAAAGCACGGCGACCATTGGGGAAACGCCCTTGTTTCCTACGAACGCAGCTGGGACAGGCATTGCCCGAACGAGTACGAAATCAAAGCGGTTTACGCCATTTTGATTGAGAAATACAACTGAGGAGGAAGACGAAATGGATTTGATCATGAAAGCCCTGCGGCTCCACACCCTGCGCGGCGACATCCAGCAGCTTGGCATGGAAACCGGCTACAACAAACGCGGCATCCGGGGCATCCTTTTTGAGCGGTACGTATGCGGCATGGAAACCCCAATCACCAAGGACGAATTCGACAGCGTTTTAACCGAGGAGTACGCCAAGGTCAAGGCCTGGCGGGCAAAAAGGCAAGGCAACTGACGTCGCGAACAACAGAGGATCGCCCTTCGGGGCTGTTCCTCGTAACATATTTTTTCAAGGCTTCTTCGGAGGTCTTTTTTCTTTTGCCCATTTTTGTGAAAGGATGAGCTTCATGTCAGACTTCAACTACACCCCGACAAAATTGATGCTCCCGACCTCGCGCTACGACCGGCTCCGGGCCGACTTCGCCGTCAGCTTCATCCAAATGCTCAGGCACACCACGGGCGAGTGGCATGGCAAACCCTTCCATCTCATGCCGTGGCAGGAGCAGATCATCCGCGACCTGTTCGGCGTCGTGAACGCTGACGGCTATCGCCAGTTCCGCACGGCCTACGTGGAGATCGGCAAGAAAAACGGCAAGTCCGAGCTGGCCGCGGCCATCGCGCTGTATCTCCTGTTCGCGGACGGCGAGGCGGGAGCCGAGGTTTACAGCTGCGCCGCCGACATCAATCAGGCGTCAATCGTGTTCAACACGGCCAAGGCGATGGTCGAGCAATGCGGCGGGCTGTCGCGGATTTCCAAGCTCGTGCCGTCCACCAAGCGCATCATTTTTCCGCACACGAACAGCTTCTACCGGGTGCTGTCGAGCGAGACGAAATCCAAGCAGGGCTTCAATGTGAGCGGCCTGATCTTCGACGAGCTTTTCGCCCAGCAGACCCGCGACCTCTTCGACACCATGACCAAGTACACCGGCGACGCCCGCCGGCAGCCGCTGTATTTTTTGATCACAACCGCCGGCCGCGACAAGACTTCGATCTGCTACGAGATACACTGCAAGGCTCTCGCGGTGCTGGACGGCTCAAAAATCGACCCGACTTTTTACCCCGCAGTGTTCGGCATCGGGGACGGCGACGACTGGAACGACGAGGCCGTCTGGCGGCGCGTGAATCCGTCGATTGGCGTGACGATTCCTTACGAAACGGTCAAGGCCGCCTACGAACAGGCGCGGCAGAATCCCGCCGAGGAGATGCATTTCCGGCAGTTCCGGCTCAACGAGTGGTGCAACGCCGACGTGCGCTGGATGCCGATGGACCGCTGGGAGGCCTGCGGCAGTGAACAGCGAACAACGAACAGTGAACAGTGGGTTGAATTTGAAAAATCAATGGAAGGGCGGGAGTGTTATTGTGGTTTGGATTTGTCGTCTACCACGGATTTGACCTCGCTGGTGCTGGTGTTTCCGCCGACCGGCGATGATGAAAAATATACGGTTCTGCCGTTTTTCTGGCTGCCGGAGGACGTGATCGACCTGCGCGCCCGGCGCGACCACGTGCCCTACGCCGTCTGGAGAAAGCGGCGGCTGTTCAACACCACCGAGGGCAACGTCGTGGACTACGATCACATCGTCGCCTTTATTGCCAAGCTGTCGGAGCGTTTCCGCATCCGCGAGATCGCCTATGACCGCTACGGCGCGGAGAAAATCCGCCGCGATTTGGAAGAGCTTGGGGCTGAAAACGGCTTCACGGTGTTCCCCTTCGGGCAGGGTTTTGTGAGCATGTCGCCGCCGTCAAAGGACTTTTATCAGTTCGTGATGGAGGGAAAAATTCGCCACGGAAATCATCCCGTGCTCGACTGGAACATCGGCAACGTGATTGTCGACGAGGACCCGGCGGGCAACATCAAACCCAACAAGCGCAAGTCCACGGAGAAGATCGACGGGGCTGTGGCGCTGATCATGGGGTTGGCGCGGGCGACGCTGCAGGCCGCCGTTCCCGCCGAAAGCGTATATGACCGGGAGGATCGGGGGTTGCTTATTTTGTGAACCGCATCACGGTTCGCCGCGGCGATGAATATGCCGGTACTCGTTCAGCTTCATACGGTCTTTGATCTCAAGGCCGCGCTCCCCGGACAGGGACTCCAGATGGTGTGTAAATTCATGCAACAGCGTCTCCTGCAGTTTTTCGCGCAGGACGTCCTCCGGCGCGCCGCCATGCACCCGCATGAAAGAGCCGTAATAGATGCAGATGTGCCGCCCCATCTCACGGCTGTTATGGTACTGCCCCATGATGTACAGGTCGCCCAAGCCCTGGGGATGCGGCTTGCATTCCTCGAGCAGGATCACGCCGCCGTTCAGGTATTTGAAAAATTCGTCGGGGATTTCGTCGGCGATATCATTCAGCATCTGCTCGACGTCGTCAATTGTGTACATGCGGCGTCACCTCCCGCATCTATCGTATCACATTTCAGGGAATATATCAAATAAAATTCGAGGAGGTTAGTAATGGGCATCATCAAATCCATGTTCCGCTCCCGCGACAAACCCAAGAACCAGCTGGGCGGCGCACAGTTTTTATTCGGCGGCACGGCATCAGGCAAGGCCGTCAACGAGCGCACGGCCATGACGGTGACTGCCGTCTATGCGTGTGTTCGCATTCTGGCCGAGGCCATCGCCGGGCTGCCGCTGCACGTCTACAAATACAAGCCCGGCGGCGGCAAAGAACGAGTTCCCGATCACACGCTGTTTCGGTTGCTCCACGACGCGCCCAATCAGGAAATGACTTCGTTTGTGTGGCGCGAAACGCTCATGAGCCATCTTTTGCTATGGGGCAACGCCTACGCCCAGATCATCCGCGACGGGCGCGGCCGCGTGTTGGCGCTCTACCCGCTGCTGCCAAACAAAATGTCCGTTGACCGCGACAAGAACACAGGCCGCATTTTCTATGCTTACAAAAAGGACGCGGGCGAACCGGCCATGCTGTTTAAGGAAGACGTGCTGCACATTCCCGGCCTCGGGTTCGATGGGCTGGTCGGCTATTCGCCAATCGCGATGGCAAAAAACGCCGTTGGACTTGCGCTCGCGACCGAGGAGTACGGGGCGGCATTCTTTCAGAACGGCGCGAACCCCGGCGGCGTACTCGAAACGCCCGGCGTGATCAAAGACCCCAAGCGCCTGCGCGACAGCTGGAACGCGGGACACCAGGGCAGCGGCAACGCCCACCGCATAGCCGTTTTGGAGGACGGCGTCAAGTTTCACGCAATCGGAATACCGCCAAATGAAGCCCAGTTTTTGGAAACACGCAAGTTTCAGATCAACGAGATTGCCCGCATCTTCCGCGTCCCGCCGCATATGCTGGCCGACCTTGAACGCGCGACCTTCTCGAACATCGAGCATATGTCGCTGGAATTCGTGAAGTTCACACTCGACCCATGGGTAGTCCGCTGGGAGCAGTCCCTGCAGCAATCGCTTCTGCTTCCGTCTGAAAAGGCGGATTTTTTTATACGGTTCAACGTGGACGGTTTGCTGCGGGGCGATTACCAGTCGCGGATGCAGGGGTACGCCACCGGGCGGCAGAACGGCTGGCTGTCGGCCAACGACATACGGGCACTTGAATCCATGAACCGTATTCCCGAGGACGAGGGCGGCGACGCCTATCTTGTGAACGGGAATATGATTTCGATTGTTTCCGCTATGTCCGCCGGCGCAAACAAATCAAAGGAGGAATCCGCCAATGCGCAAGAATAACCATTTCTATAACTTCGCCCGCGATTCGGACGGCGGGCGCGAGCTTTACATCGACGGCGACATCGCCGATCATCTGTGGTTTGGCGACGAATGCACGCCGGGGCAATTCCGCAAGGAGCTGTTTTCAGGCGACGGCGCTATAACCCTGTGGATCAACTCGGGCGGCGGCGACTGCATTGCCGCGTCTCAGATTTACACGATGCTGATGGACTACAAAGGCGACGTGACCGTGAAAATTTATGGGATGTGCGCCAGCGCCGCCAGCGTGATAGCGATGGCCGGGACGAAGGTTCTCATGTCACCCACCGCGCTGATGCTCATCCACAACCCTTGGACGATCGCGGTCGGCGACAAGGCCGAGATGCAAAAGGCCGGCGCGCTTTTAGATGAGGTCAAGGAGTCCATCATAAATTCGTATGAGATCAAGACCGGGTTGTCCCGCGCCAAGCTCAGTCATCTTATGGACGACGAAACACCGATGAATGTCAACAAGGCGATCGCGCTCGGCTTTGCGGACGGGATAATTGTTGACGAAAAAAAGCAGTTCCAAGAGTCCGAATCCGCGCCGCTGCCCGGCAATTCCGTTGACAGCCTTATGTCGAGATTGCGGCTTATACCACGCTAATTTTACGCTGATATTTAAATTTGTAGGAGGAAATTTTCTGATGAGCAACATTTTAGAACTGCGCGAAAAACGCGCCAAAGCATGGGACGCGGCCAAAGCGTTCCTTGATTCCAAGCGCGGCGGCAGCGGGCTTCTGTCCGCCGAGGACGCCGCGGCATACGACCGCATGGAGGCCGACGTCGTCGCTTTAGGCAAGGAGATCGAACGGCTTGAGCGTCAGGCCGCGATGGACGCGGAGCTGGCAAAGGCGACGAGCAGCCCCATCACCAACACGCCCGCTGGCGCGCCCGCCGAGGAAAAAACGGGACGCGCTTCAGCCGGATACACAAAGGCGTTTTGGAACGCCATGCGCGGCAGGGTTTCGCCCGAAATTCAAAACGCCCTTCAGACCGGCGTGGACACTCAGGGCGGGTTTCTTGTGCCGGAAGAGTTCGAAGCCCGCTTGATTGAGACGGCCGCCGAGCGCAATATCATGCGCGCGCTCGGCACGGTCATCACCACCGGCGGCGACCGCAAGCTCCCCGTGGCTTCCGGCAAGGGAACCTCGTCTTGGATTGAGGAGGAGGGAGAAATTCCCGAAAGCGACAATAGCTTCGGTCAGGTCACCTTAAGCGCGTACAAGCTGGCGACTGCCATCAAGGTATCGGACGAGCTGCTCAACGACAGCGTCTTCGACCTCGAAAGCTACATCGCCAAATCCCTAGGCGAGCGCATCGCCGAAAAGGAGGACGAGGCGTTCATCATCGGCAACGGCACTGGCAAGCCCACGGGGATTTTCAACGCCACCGGCGGCGGGCAGGTCGGCGTGACCACGGCGAGCGCGACGGCCATCACTTTGGACGAAATTTTGGACTTGTTCTACAGCCTCAAGTCCGCCTACCGCCCAAACTCCGCGTTCCTCATGAACGAGGCGACGGTTAAGGCGCTACGCAAGCTCAAGGACGGCAACCAGCAATACCTGTGGCAGCCGTCCGTGAAAGAGGGCGAGCCCGACAAAATCTTAGGCCGCCCGATCCACACGTCCTTCTTCGCGCCCGTTGCTGCGGCCGGGAACAAAACCATCGCTTTCGGGGACTTCAGTTTTTACTGGATCGCTGACCGCGAGGGGCGCAGCTTCAAGCGGCTGGACGAGCTGTACGCCCGAAACGGGCAGGTTGGCTTCATGGCGTATCAGCGCGTGGACGGCAAGCTCATCCTCCCGGAGGCCGTGAAAATTCTCCAGCAGAAAAGCAGTTAGCGGTTAGGAGCTTTGAATGGACAGTCTGTTATTCGACGTGAAAGCGAATTTAATCCTTGAACACGACCAGGATGATCCGCTTTTGCAAAATTACATCGCCGCCGCGCTGTCGTATGCCGAAAGCTATCAGCACCGCGACGAGGGATTCTACTCCGCGCTGCCGATCCCGGCGACGACGCGTCAGGCGGTGATCATGCTTGCTTCGCATTTTTATGAGTCGCGGGACGGTAGCACGGCGGGGTTCTTCGGCGACAATGTTCAGGCCGGGCGGCAGGTGTGGGATACCGTGAATATGCTGCTCCGGCTGGACCGGGATTGGGGGCGGGCGGTTTGAGCTTCGGCAGGATGAACACCTCTGTTCAGATCTTTCGCCCCGTCCACACAAAAGACACAGACGGTTTCGCAACGACTGACGAAACCGTCCTCGCTTGCGTCCGCGCATACTTCGAGCAGCGGCACGGCAATGTCAGATGGGCGAACCGCGCGGCGTTCAGTGAGGCCACCGCCCTGTTCCGCTTTCGGGTGATCCCCGGCGTCGCCGTGCAGCCCCTATACGTATTAGTATGCGCGGCGGGGCGGTTCGAGGTGTTAAGCGTTGAGGTGATTCGTGACAGATATGTCGAACTTTTGGCAAAGGAGGTTGAACCGGTTGGCAACCATGAAGACCGTTTTCCCTGACGATTTGGTCAGCAAGCTTTCGCAGCTCGGCGACAAAACCGACGCCATCTGCGAAAAAGTTTTGCAGGCCGGAGCGGAGGTCGTGGAGGCTCGCGTCGCGTCCAATTTGCGGGATTCCGTCGGCAAGGTGAACGACCCGGCCAAATGCCCGTCCCGTTCCACCGGCGAGCTGGCCGACGCGTTGGGCGTGTCGCCTGTCAAAATCGACAGGCAGGGCAATTCAAACATCAAAATCGGGTTCAGGGAGCCTCGGCGCGACGGCGGCAGCAATGCCAAAATCGCAAATATATTGGAGTACGGCAAGCATGGTCAGCCGCCGCGCCCCTTCCTCAAGTCGGCGAAAACCGCCAGTCGTAAACCGGCGACGGAGGCAATGGTCGCCAAGTTCGAGGAGGAGATCGGAAATTTATGAGCATCTTGGCCGAGCTTGACACCCTCGTCACGGGGCTGGGTTTGCCGGTTGAAACCGGCGTTTTCAGCGGCTCCGCGCCTGCGGAATACGTGGTCGTCACACCGCTTTCGGATGCCTTCGCGCTGCACTGCGACAACCGCCCGGAATTTGATGTGCAGGAGGCGCGGCTGTCACTCTACAGCAAAGGAAATTATTTAGCGGCCAAGGGTTGGCTCGTGAAAGCCTTGATACAGGCCGGTTTCACCATCACCGACCGCCGTTACATTGGCCGCGAGGACGATACCGGATACTTTCATTATTCCGTAGACGCACAAAAATCGTACAGATGGGAGTGATATATTTTGGCAACAATCGGCATGGATATGCTGCATTACGCAAAAATTACCGAGGATACCCAAGGCAACGAGACCTACGGTACGCCGCAGATTTTGGCAAAGGCCATCAAAGCCGACCTGTCAATTGAGTTGGCGGAGGCGACCCTGTTCGCTGATGACGCGGCGGCGCACGTCATAAAAACCTTCAAAAGCGGCAAGCTTTCCCTTGGCGTGGAGGACATCGGCGTGACCGCCGCCGCGGACCTCACCGGGGCGGTTGTGGATGACAACGGCGTGCTCGTTTCGTCCGGCGAGGACGACGGATGCCTTGCGGCGATTGGGTTTCGCGCCCTCAAGCCGAACAATAAATACAGGTACTTTTGGTGCTATCGCTGCAAATTCGCGGCGCCGCCGACCAATTTGCAGACCAAGGGAGATTCCATACAATTCCAAACGCCCACAATTGAGGCAACGCTTATGCGCCGAAACAAGCCCGACGCGAAGGACAATCATCCTTGGAAAAGCGAGGCCACGGAGGGCGATCCGGGCGTGGACGCGAGCGTGATCAAGGACTGGTACAAGCAGGTTTATGAGCCTGCATTTGCTGTTAATCCTTAATTAAGGATTATCCATCTAATTCCGCACATCGGATAATTCCGAAAATGCGGCAAAAAAGCCTGTGTTCATAGTAAAATCTCCTTAATGTTCGGAATAATATTCTCTTCGTTGCAGATACTAACGCTGAAACGGAGGGAAGCCGAATGGAGTCCAAATTAATAGGAGCCAGCGTTAAATCCGTTGCACGTGAGATTGCATTGTATTTTGTAGACCGTAATTTCTGTCTTTCTTCGCTGAAAAGATATGAGTCAGCCTTCCATGGTATGTTGAGGTTTTATGAAGAGCAAGGCGAGACTGAATATTCGCTCGAAACAACAAAAGCATATCTGTTGGAGAAGCGCGAGCTTTACGACAATGGCGAAATTGTGTATATCACGTTCAGCTACTTCAGAAAATTCTGCGATATGGCTGACAGATATTATCTAACCGGCGAGATTATCAGAAAACAATTGCTGCCGCCCGCCCGACGCGAACCGTCTGCCAAGTGGGGAGAGTTGATTGAAAATTTCGTTGCATCATGCGAAGCTGAAAACTACGCCAAAAGCACCACCAATTCCTTTAGACTGAGCATGCGCAAATTCCTGTTGCACTGTGATGACATCAGTATAATTGATCTGTCTTGCTTGACGCATCAAAATATATCGGAATACATCATGCGCATGGCGGAAAAGCGGATGAAAACAATTCGCCAAGAAGTTATCTTGCTTCGCAAAGTGTTGACGTTCCTTGCCTCATGCAATTTAATCAATCCCGCGATCTGTGACGCAGCGCAATTGAAAATACCAGCGTATGAAAGAGTGCTGCACGGATTTACAGAACAGGAATCTGCCGCGATGATAGCGGAAACCGATGCAAATAATCATCTTGGCAGGCGTGATTATGCAATAATGTTACTCGCAAAGACGACAGGGCTGCGTGCATCAGATATAAAATCCCTTCGATTGTCCGACATCAACTGGCGCACATCAGAAATCGGCCTTGTGCAGAGCAAAACCGGCAATAGAATCACAGTTCCAATGTTAGGCACCGTCGGAAACGCGATCGCTGATTACATCTTACGCTCACGACCTGAATCCGACTCGGACTATGTGTTCCTGCGTGCGGTTCACCCACACGAGCAGATGCTTGACCCGCTAGACATTATTCAAAAATATGCGATAAAAGCTGGTGTTGAGCCGCGCGATGAGCGTCCAATTGGTTATCATGGCTTTCGGAGGCAACGTGGAGTTTCATTGCTGGAATCTGAAATATCTGTGTCCACAATTCGTGAAATATTGGGACACGCTGACCCGAACTCCGTCCGGCGGTATATTGGGCTTGACATAACACATCTTTTAATCTGTGCTATGCCGATGGCTCAGTACAAACCAGGCAGGAGGCGACCGCTATGACAGAACAGTTTAGAAGTGTGTTTTCCACAAAACTTTACGAATATCTTCGTCAAAAGCGGCTGCTTGGGTTTAAATATGTTGATCAGGGACGTCACCTTGTTAAGTTTGACATAATGTGTGCCAATGAATTTCCGAAGGAAACAGAATTAACACAAAAAATTGCGCTTGCGTGGGCATCTCGCGGCAAAGCGGAAACAGCCTCGGTCTTTGCCGGCAGAGTAAGCGCGGTGCGCGGTTTCGCTCGTTTTCTTGCCAGTTGCGGAATAAATGCGTATATCATACCAGATGGCATTGCGCCACAGGTTAAAAGAAAGATAGTCGCATACATTTTTACTGACGATGAATTAAGCGGGATATTTGCGGCGTCAGACAGAATTAATTCTTTCCAATCCGATCCATGGCGAGGGGTTATTGCCCCGGCATATTTGCGATTGATGTACGCTTGTGGGATGCGGCCGCAGGAAATCAGGGCGCTTCTTTGCAACAACGTTGACTTAAAAACAGGTGTCGTAAAGATTGAATCCACAAAATTCAACAAAGAGCGTCTTGTTGTTATGGATGATGCCATGAAGAATATATGCTGCGCTTATGATAAAAAAATGAGTGTGCTATGTCCATCACGGCTGTTGTTTTTCCCCGGCAGAATCCAATCTCCTGACGAAAAGCGTGATGCTTACTTTGCTGCCGCCTTGCTCTCTAAATGCATTCAAATTGCCAAACTGACCGAACTTCGCGAAAAAAAGCCGCGCCCATACGATTTCCGCCATACCTTCGCGACAAAGACGCTGCACCGCTGGATTGGCGAAGAGAAAGACCTGAATTTGTATCTGCCGTATCTTAGCGCATTTATGGGACACAGCGAATATGAGCAGACAGCTTATTACATTCACTTTGTCCCCGAGCACTTCCCCCAAATCGGCACGCCTCTTGAGGAGCGATTTGCGAATCTGCTGCCGGAGGTGATCTCGTGAATATTGCCGATGAAAAACTGTTTGGCACAATTCGTGAGTATTTAACTTTGTATTTACCACGACAGCGATGCCTAAGCGATCACACAATCAAGTCTTACCGTGCCGCAATCAACCAGTTCATCGACTATCTCGGCATGGAACAAAAAGTACCGATTCGTAAAGTATCGTTTTCACATTTTTCGAATCAATATGTTGCCTGTTACGCCGACTGGCTTCGCGATGCTCGCGGTTGCGCGGACAGCTCCATAAACCAGCGAATTTTGGCTCTTCGCGCATTTGCAAAATACTGTGCGACAATGGATGCCGAAAACATGAAGCTTTATGCGGATATCTGCAAAGTTCCTTTTCGCAAAACGCCCAGCAAAATGGTGGAGTTTTTTACAGAAGATGCCTTGCAGACATTGCTTGCGCAGCCCGACATGCGTACTCAAAGCGGCTTGCGAAATGGTTTCTTTATGATACTGATGTATGATACCGGCGCACGTTGTCAGGAAATGCTTGACTTGCGTCTGCGCGATTTTGTAACAGATACGCCATCGCCTTATGTTTACCTGACGGGAAAAGGGGCAAAAACTCGTGCCGTGCCGCTTATGCAGAAAACCCTTGCGCATTACAAAGCGTACGTTAGCCAGTTTCATCCGGAGCCTACTCGCAATCGTGACAATTTGCTGTTCTACACTGTAATTCACGGTCAGCGCAACCCCATGTCTCCTGATACTGTCGCACATTTTCTTCGAAAGATTGGAAGGAGCGCGCATGAGCAAAACCTTAACGTGCCGGAAAACGTTCATCCGCATCAATTCCGGCACACAAGAGCCATCCACTTATACCGAACCGGTGTTCCACTTACGCTTGTAGCGGAAATCCTCGGCCACGCGCAAGTTTCGACGACGCAGGTTTACGCATATGCAGATACCGAAATGAAACGTGAAGCCATCTTAAAAGCAGCGGAAAAATCGTCACTCAGCGTAAACGATGCACCTTGCTGGAAGAACAACGAAGACATGATTCGCAGGCTTTATGGTCTAAAATGAGCGAAATATTATTCCGAACATTAAGGAGATTTTACTATGAACACAGGCTTTTTTGCCGCATTTTCGGAATTATCCGATGTGCGGAATTATGCCGTTTAGTCCGAATTCAGAATAATTTTTACGATGAAAGGACATTAACATGAACGCACTATTAAAAACACAGCCCACAGACTCCCTGACCGATTCGGATCGGAGCGCGACAATCATTTTGGCCGGTCAGGAGTACGAGCTTATCCTGACGACTCTGGCCACAAAAAGCATCGCGAGGCGGTACGGCGGGCTCGACTCGCTTGGCGAGAAACTGGCAAATTCCGAGCATTTTGAGGAAGCTCTCGACGAGATCGTTTGGTTGATCACGCTGCTCGCGAACCAGTCGATTTTGATTTGGAATTTGTGGCACGAGAACGAAAAAAAGCAGCCGCTCACGGAGGAAATGGTGGAGCTGCTGACCACGCCCTTTGATCTGGCCGAGTACAAAAACGCCATCATGGACGCGATGGTCAAGGGCACGGCGCGGAATGTGGTCAGCGAGAGCGATGGCAACGCCGCCGGGGGTGACGGCTCAAAAAACACGACGGGCGGGTAACGGATGAAGAGTCCTTTACCCGCCTGCTCTATTACGGCACCGTCCAAATGAACATGAGCGATGAGCGATTTTGGACGATGCCGCCTGGGTTGTTCCTTGATTTATGGACGTGCCACAAGCAGTGGCTGGGGTTGGAGAAAGCGGCGCGGATGATGAGTATTGATGATGTGGTGCCAATAGCGGCAGTTTAAAAAGCTTGGTGTACAGAAACCTATGCGTACCCTTTCGTGACGCCGTGTTCAACCCAACGCTGATCATCCTGATAATTACCATATTGATATATCTTTCCCGAAAGGCCTTGTTCGTGCCATACATAAAAAACTGGCTCATAGCCCAAAGAGAAAAGTTGCTCGCCAATTTCTTTCAACATCAAGAACATTGGGAGATCGTAAACATTGTCGTCCTCACAAGGATTTCTCCATTTGAGGCATGTGTTTGGTACAACAATCTTCCTATAGCTTTTATCATGTGCAAAAATAGTTGTTCCCTCATCGCAAATTTCTATTTCATCACAATTCTTATTCCTGTCAATCATCAGATGGTTTGGATTAGCACTCAAAATAAACATCTCCTTTCTCACTACTATTATATATTTCAAAACAGAACCTGTCCAGTAAATTTTTTTGTGATCGGAGGTGAACCACCTCTATGTCCAAGTCCGACATAGGCCTACGCCTGGGCCTGGAGGGTGAGCGCGACTTCAAATCCGCCCTACGTGACATCAACCAGAGCTTCAAGGTTTTGGGCAGCGAGATGCAGCTGGTAACCTCGCAATTCGACAAAAATGACCGATCCATCGAGGCCGTCACCGCCCGGAACAAGGTGCTCAATCGCGAGATCGACGAGCAGAAAAACAAAATATCAACATTGCAGGCCGCGCTTCAAAACGCGGCTTCTTCTTTTGGCGAGAACGATACGCGCACTAAAAACTGGCAGATTCAGCTGAACAAAGCCCATGCCGAATTGAACGGCATGGAGCGCGAACTCAAGACAAACGACGCGCTTCTCGCGGATTTCGCGAAACAAAGCAAGGCCGCCGGAGACGCCCAGGAGGACGTCGCGGCAAGTGCGAAACGCGCTCACGCAAGCTTTTCTGATCTTGGCGGACTGCTCCGGGACAACGTTTCCAAGACCGTCGCGGAGGTCAAGGACGGCATCGCCGACACCGCGCGCAAGGTCGTGGACGGCGCGAAGGAGATGGGCGGCTCCATCGTTCAGTTCGCCAAGGACACCGTTACCGGCGAGAACAATGTCAAGGCCTTGGGCGACGCCCTGCGGGAAAAGCTGGAGGCGCGGCTGCGGGGCACGTCCGGCGAGGCAGATGACGCGGCGGATTCCATGGAGGATTTGGGCGGCAGCGTGGAGGACGCCGGAAAAGAGATGGACGACGCGGGCAAGAAAACGTCCGTCTTCGGCGACGTGCTCAAGGCGTCACTCGCCGCCGACGCCATCAAGGCAGGGCTAAAGGCCGTCGCCGACGCGGTGCGGGCCGTGAGCGCGGCGGTCAAGGATTTCGTCGGCGAAAGCATGGAGAAAGCCGGCGCATTCTCCCAAAGTCAGACGCTTCTGACGCAGGTCATGCAGAACACGATGGACGCCAGCGACGAGGAAGTAGCCAGCCTGGTCAAGCTCGCCGAAGCTCAGGAAAAGGTCGGCGTCGTGTCGAAAACGGCGCAGGTCACGGCTCTCGCGGAACTCGCCAGCTTCGTCGAGCGCAAGGACGCGCTGGAGGATATGTTGCCGGTCATGAACGACTACGTGGCCTACCAGTACGGCGCAACGGCCTCGGAGGATCAGGCGCGCAACGTCGCCACCGCGCTGGGCAAGGCGATTCAGGGCAACATCGACGGCCTCGCGAAACAGGGCTTCACTCTTTCCAAAAACGAAAAAGAGTGGTTCAAAACCGCGTCGGAGGCCGAGCGCACCAAGTTCGTGATGGACATGGTTTCGGAGTCCATGGGCGGCGTGAATGAGGCCCTCGCGCAGACCGACGCGGGTAAAATGGCGAATCTTGCCACCGTCATGGACAACACAAAAATCGCTGTAGGCACGATGGCAAACAGTTTCAAGGCGCATATTTTAGGACAGATGCTCCCGTCGATTTCGTCGCTGTCGGACGCGTTTTTGGGCGTTCTGCACGGCGAGGGTTCCGTGGAGGATATGGCCGCCGCGTTCGACGGCGTATTCGACCAAATCGTCAGCATGATCAATGATTTTTTGCCGCTGCTGGTTACCATCGGCAGCCAGCTTATCACGGCGATTGCCGCCGGCCTGTCGAACAATATGGACACGATTGTGGCGGGTGCGCTCAGTGTCATCGATCAGCTCGTCGGCGCAATCGTCGAGCTGCTGCCGGTCATTTTGGATGCGGGAACCAAACTGCTGTTCGGACTTTTGGATGGCATCATCAAGGCGCTGCCGCTGCTTGTCGAGGCCGCCGTGCAGATCGTCGCGGGGCTCGCCGTGGGTCTGGGCGACGCTCTGCCACAGCTCATCCCCGCTGTCGTGGAGGCGGTGACCACCATTGTCAACGGCCTGATCGACAATTTGCCCCTGCTGATGGGCGCGGCGCTGCAGCTGATCCTCGGTCTGGCTGACGGTCTGCTGGCGGCGCTTCCTGAATTGATCGCGGCTCTGCCCGCCATCATAACCGGCGTCGTGGACTTTTTGATCGGGGCGATCCCGGAGTTAATCGACGCCGGATTGCAGCTGCTGACGGCCATCATCGGCGCGCTGCCGGAGATCATCGCCGCCATTGTCGAGGCGCTGCCGCAGATCATCGACGGCGTGGTCGGAGGGCTTCTCGGCGCGCTTCCCCAACTGATCGAAGCGGGCTGGCAGCTATTGATGGGACTGTTGGATGGCATTTTCAAGGCGGTGCCGGAGCTGCTCAAGGGAGTCGGTTCCGTGGTCAAATCGCTGATCAATTCCGTATTGGAGCTTTTTGGCATTCACAGCCCGTCCGCCGTCTTCGCGGACATCGGTAAAAACCTGCTGCAGGGACTCTGGCAAGGCATTGAGAATGTAAAAGATTGGCTGATCGAAAAAATCAAAGGCCTGGGCGGCGCGATCACCGGCGCGATCAAGGCTGTGTTCGGCATCAACAGCCCGTCCGCGGTGTTCCGCGACCAAATCGGCAAGAACCTCGCCCTTGGCCTCGGCGAGGGCTTCGAGGCGGCGATGAAAAACGTGTCGCGTGATATGTACTCCGCCGTCCCCACGGATTTTGAAGCAAA
>Ga0123353_10005089_pt1 | contig 17166 bp, 9 predicted proteins | sample TergutLab28metaG_3_FD_92763 | JGI IMG/M metagenome (GOLD analysis project Ga0123353, IMG submission 92763) | Labiotermes labralis P3 segment gut microbial communities from Petit-Saut dam, French Guiana - Lab288 P3 | ecosystem: Host-associated > Arthropoda: Insects > Digestive system > Gut ...
AAGGATTTTGTTTTTTTTTAAAGTACAAGAAGATTTTTTCTTTAAAAAAATTTTCAATAACAAAAAAAAAATTTAAAATTTGAAAATTGGTGAGAAAAAAAAAAAATAAGGGGGTTTTTTTTTTTTTTTTTTTTTTTTTTTTAATTAGGTCAGTGAGAAATTGAGTGTTGTAGATGGTTATATCAATTTGAAGTTGAATTTGGATAGTATATTGCTTACAGATGTCCGTCTAATGTCTCAGATTGTTACATTTCTGTATGTATTGTTAAAACTTTAACATTTGTTAAGAGTTTTATTCCAAAAAACAAGTCCGTCCATAGTAAGAAATAATGAGTACTAGAGTATATTTTTTATTGTTCTTGTCTGGTGTTACCTTTGTTAGTTAGCTTCATGTGGTTAAAATATGGAACGAAAAGGACATCAAAGTTTTACATTACACTTTGAAACTGGAGATTAAATGAACAGCGATTCTATTCTAAAACAAGAAGTCCATGCCTGGTAAGAAATAAGAAGTACAAAAGTGCATTTGATATTATTTTTGTCTCATGCTACATTCTTGAGCTAGCTTAAGGTTAAAGTATTTATGAAACAGGTGTTGGAAGTTCATGGTAGCTTCTGAAATTGGAGATTATTCAATGAGGAATAACTGTACTCAGAACTTAGATATTTGAATCTTAACTAGTTACGTACAAGTTGATACTCATGGGTGGGATTTGCATCTGTCAGATTGTAGATTTCTTTGCAGTTCTTTCATTTCTCCCATTAATTGCAATGTGTTTGTTTTTGACATGCTTTTGTTTCTTAAGGAGAGAAAGTAGGTTTATAAGATTACTGTACTGTTTGTGTGCATATGCATGAATGCCTGTGTCTGTGTGTTTGTCATTCTGTTTACAGTTGAAAAGTTCTACTCAATTTTTGGTGTGAATGGTACGTCCTGAGTACTCACGCCAGCTTCTTACGTTTGTAACCTACAGTGAGCTGTAAAGTGGTGGACACATACTGACACTGGCAACGTTCAGCCTTGGGTGCAGACATGATGTGATGTACCAGATCTTTTGAAAACTATGTTAGTTTTATTAAGGAAAGTTTTTGGTAGGTTGTGTAATAACGTAGCAGCTGTGCAGATATTTTCTTTGTGTTTCAGTTTGATCGTTAATTATGAGGCACTGGGTCCAGGCATATGAAGTGTTGTTCAGAGAAAAATCATAAACATACTTTCACGATGTATGATGTATTGAGAATAATTAAAAATATTGCAAGAGCACAAAACGTTAAGTTCATGTGTAACAACTTCATTGTAGATGTAATGTTTAGTTATGAAGTAAGTTCTTAAAAAAACAAAGCAATAGAAATAGAGCTGCAGGCCTAGGAATATATGCAGCAGAAAAACAGGCTTTGTGAATTTTGCTCAGAACTTTAGGTATATTAATTTGCTGGTCAGCATCTCTGTCTGCAGTGACAAGCACAACCAGTTCCCAATTAAAGTGGTAATGGGAAGAGAACATCATAGACAATAAATCTTGTTCCGAGGTGGCTTGTGTTGCAAGACATATTATATGAACATTCCTATGAAGTGGTGTTCCTCATTTATTCTCTCAGTGAGAACTCAATGAAGAAAAATGTAATGCATATCTATCATGGAACAGCAATTTGTTGTAACCCACACAATTTTTCAAACTGAGATTCCTGTATTACTAGACATTTGGGTTACAAACACAACTTCTTTCAAAATGTTGTGTCCACAAAAATAGTTAATGGTCCTCACATTTTTGCAAATACATAACATACTTGCACATTGGTCTATTGAGTATCAGTCAAGATTTTTCAGTCTCGTGTACAATTGTGTATCAGTTGGTTACGATAATTGCTGTTTCATGAGCGATGTACTAGTAGCTGCAATATTTATGACAGTGTCTTATGGCAGTGTACACACTGCAGTATTTTTCAACCTTTAATGCATAAACAGGAACTTAAAGCTTGACATCACCAGAAGCATCATTGCTTCCTGCCAGTCTTTCTTAAATTTGTATGAGATGGTACTTTCTGGATGACTGTGATTAATCTACATTCCTTATTTGTGGTTAATGTAATTTTATCAATAACCATCTAATCTGATCATATTGCCATATTATCTTTAATATTAAGATGAGTGCAATAACATTCAGACCCTCTAAGCCCAGCACACCACATTGGGTTTTATTAATGCCCCTCCTACCCTCGACATGCTTAGGCCCTTCAGATGTTCTCCCAGAGGCACCTCAACAGACATGACACAAAGTGCAAGGTGTTTCACAATAACTTTGTTTTGGCTACACAAAATTTTGCCCTGCTGAGGATAACAAACTCAGTACACGCTGATACTTTCATGGGCAATGACATCACCATGCCTTGTTCTTGTTTGTGCTGTGGCCTATTCGTGTCATCAGAGAGAAGCTTCTAGGACTGAGCACATTGGAGTTTGTAGTGTGGACAGAATGCCATAGCAGTTCCTGTCGAATAATAGGACTGTATCACTGTGTGGTGATAAATGTGAGACTAGGTGGGAATCCCTCAAATGTAGAGTAAGTAATGTAGTTTGCAAAGGTGTAAAGGAAGTTTTATTTAATATGAAGAAAGCTAAAGTTGTCCCTGTTTACACCATGAAGGCATAGAGGGGGGTTTAGAGGTATAGCTCCACTCATTCTTAAACTCAACGCTCAATGGATGTGTGTGTGTGTGTGTGTGTGTGTGTGGTTAACTTTATACATGTGACCATTGGTGTTTATTTACAGATATTATTGAAAGAATTGCCCATGCTCTTCATGTGGAAGTATAGCACCTTAAACTGTGAGAAATACTTCGAATTCAGTAATTCATTGATTAATATAATGCCATAATTTTTGTATTTGTTGCACAGTGTCTGTAAATTAACCCATACTGGAGAGGTGGCTGTTGACTCACATTTTTCATCTCAAATTGTGCAACATATTTGGAAAAAATTTAGCAAGAAGGGAGAAATCAACACTAATTTGTCAGGTAATATAATGGTGGCTCATATGGGTTCAGTATGGGAGTGGAGATAGCATAGTTAGTGTAGTGACTAAGCCAGGGCTTGGACGGTCTGGGGTTGGCATCTCAATGGAGGCAAGATGTTTTTCTTTTCTTCACGACGTCCATACCGGCCCTGGGGCCCACCCAGCCTCCTATTCGAAGGGTACCAGGGTTCTATCCCAGGGCTAAAGCAACCAAGCTATGGAGTTGACAATTCACATCAATCTAGTGCTAAAGTTGAGTGGAGATGTACCTGTGCTCCCTACATGCCTTCATGGAGTGGGGACAGGGACAGCTTTACCTTTTACTTCATCTGCTCTGTATAGACTTTACTTTTATTAAAGATCTAATCAGAGTTATCTTTCACCATTACCAAACTCGTTCATGTTCGTGATTTTGATTGTGTTCGTGCTAGTTAGTCATTATACTAGCAGCGAGTTGAACTGTGTGAACGGCAGGTAGGTAAAGTTGCGTCGTGGACACTATCAGAACCAGTTTCCCTGAAGGTCAGCAAAAACAAATGAAGATGATAAATAACCTCGGGTGACTGTTGCTGCTGTGGACACCCGGTGCTTGGACAGCCGCGGGTACTGGCTGGATGGTTACTGGATCTGAAGTCTGCCTGAATGCAACAGGGGCGGACCGGCTAAAAAGCTTTACACTAAATCGAAAAAAAAAACTGTCATTAATAGAGTTATTTGGGCTTGTTCTGCAAGGGTTAATATGTACAGTCGACATAAAATGATACCGTCGAGAAAGATAAAAACGTGTGCAAGGTAGTCGGGCCCGTGGCCCCGGGAATTTTTGCCGGCTTCACGCAACTCTTGTCGGCCCCGGGGGAGGGGGGGGGGGTTGCGAAAGGTGTAAGAGCGTGTAGTTTCACGTAACTCTGCTTGCCCGGCACGCTGTGATGACGCCCGCTAACCATCGCGATGCGCAAGGAGTCACTTTTTACTTTCCAAACGCGAGCTGACATTCCACACATTACTTTATATTTATTGACTGCACACAAATTCTTTGTTTCGCAGTATCACAGTAAGACACTGACAAACTCAAAGTATCTCATCCTTCTGTCTGTTTTAACTGAGAGCAGTCGCTACGGCGCTCGGTTGTGGGCTGGACGATGGCTGTTCGGTTCCCAGTGGAGGAACCGATTTTCCTTCTCCAATAGCGTTCACACTAACTCAGATACCCATCCAGCCGCCAGCCTGGTGGGTATTTTGGATTTTGCCCCAAGGATATTGTGGCTACAGCGTGAAGCTGACTGTTCACTTCTATCTGTTGTTCAAGTTACGAATGCGTGGAGCTATGCCTTCACTCCGCCATGCTTCTTCGGGGCATGGTGCTTAATTAAGCACAGGGATAAGTTTATGTTACTTTTCTTTGATTTCTGGTGAATATATGTCTATTTCAGAATGCTCGGAATAAAATTTATTTAGCCTGTCAAGTTCTGTAGACTATTTTCTCTTTACGTATTCTTTTGTACGATGGACCATTCTCGATGTAAGTTTTATGCGTAGCAGATATCGTATATTAGGACCTTCTGGAACGCATACAAGACACTCAGTCGAATGACTACAAAATCCCCCCAGCAGAACACATGTTCTAAACTACCAACCAGCTCACTAACAACTAATAACACCCAATATCTAACGTGGCAGATTCGTGCATTACATTTAAGCTCCATGTATAAAATTTAAAAATACCAATGACAACATGACTAAACCTAAGAATGAAAGACAGAGCCTTACCAAGCACAGGACAGCTTATTTTCTTCAACGACCACGCTCGAATAGTTGTTACAACTGTACTGTGCATAATAATCACGCTAATCCGGAATAAACTTAACAGTCGATACAAAGTTTCGTCAAAATCCATGGGATAGTTTCGGATATGGAACCTGCGGACGGGAGGACGTCCTTAATGCTGTCCGAAACGTCAGTTGCGTGTTCGGTGTCCATTGCATTCCCATGTCATAAGCTAAATAATGGTGTCATTCAATCACTGCGTCTGGCAAAACTACAGCCACTTCCTTCCTGCGGGCGGAAGGACGGAAAGACTGATCTTTGGGTAAGACGGCCTGTTTGGATGTGGGTGACATGAGCTTTCCAAAACTCAGCTCTTCCCCCTTCCATGTTTGCATTACCGGCATCACTGTAAAGAATAATTTCACGTTTTGTTTGGTTCCTACGTTATGGCTAGCTTTCTAGCTAGCTGGCTTGCCCGCTTGCTTGGACCGTACAAAAGTTCACGGAATGGACAACTTCAAAACTACGAACGTGTTTCAAGATATATATATATATATATATTCAGAGTGACAAGCAAAGGTTTCGAGAATGTGAGGACGGGTTGGTCCAGCAGCTGACAAGAGAAATACAAAGTATCAATACGACGGAACGCTTGGCAATAACACTGGGATTCCCAGCAAATGTAGATTGATATCACAGCACGACGTACTGTACCTGCTTAAAGTTAGAGCGCAGTCAGTATCGTTAATAATAAATATCACGAGTATGTGAGGCACTAATCAACGCTCTAGATGCTTGCTTAAAAGTATATATTCTAGATCAAAAAATTAAATAACTTAATATGTTTAGGTGTAAATGCCGATATTATTCAACATTTACATGAAAGAAACAATAGTAAAATTGCAACATATTTACAAAAGAAGATATTACGTTATCAACCACTGCAAAAATAAGCGCTCTTCTTTTACAGACGATCAAGTCCATTATAATATTATAAAGAAAAATAACCCGATGTTTAATATTCCATTAAGGAAGGTTCGTGCTTTGTCTTTTTGCCTTCCACAGTGCGCTGAGAGAATCTCCGTGTAGTGAAATTTCCAACAAAACAGGAAACCTTTTTATCTTTACCGACTGACGAAAGGACTGGATAGAATTGCAGGAAACACTAACGTTTGCCAAGTTCAGATTACAGAGTTGCAGAAATATTTCATAAATGTTGCAGAATTGTTGAAGATTTTGCTACTTTAGTGTGGGCCCGGCCTAATAAAGTGATAATGGTGCCTGAAGCCTTATCGCTGTGGATGAGGTAGAGTACCACAACTCATCATACCTTGCTGCAATCTACGAACAACAATGGTGGTGCTGTTTACCAAGTGTCTAGTCATAAGCAAACGCAGGGTAATAAAACACTCATTCCAGCTTATTAGACGCTACATACAAACTGCCTCCGCCCTAGAAGGAACGTTGTCTGCTGTCCGTGCATCAGTACATACAAATACTTAACAATGTAATAATGCTCTCGATTTCATAGGTCGGAAGTTGGCAGACACTTACTGGACCAATCTATGAACTTGGTCGTTGCGTGTGTATGATTACGTATGATAACAGCTGCCTCATGTAGACTGCGTTGTTACAGGGTCTAGATGTCAGCAATAATTTTAGATGCATTAGTCCAATATTTCCTCACAGTATGGTGATAAGCCTAGACACTCTGAGAGTGACTCTGCAGAGACAGGCACGTTTCATTTCGTCAACGCGTCCAGATGGTTCTGCAGCCCATTGAGCCTATCTAGGAATTTTTCTGCTAGAACAAAGAGGCCAAGATGGGAAATTCTCCATCTTGTGCGGCCGCAAAGAATTTTGGGAATATAACCAACACTCCCTCATGCCTAAGTGTTTCCGCAAAGTGAAGGCTCTGGGCATGTGTGCACTAAATTCGTAACTGGATACTGCAAAGACGATTTATAAAAATGGGTTGAAAGTCTAAAAATTGAATATTTCCAGATCACGTGTTGGCATTCATGTATTATGTAATGACAACAGTTCTATTTCTGAATGCACGTGGGCGAACACTTTAAGGAGGAGGTCAGATCGTCATCATCGGGTCGACACAGCTTTTCATCCAGATCGCTCGATGTAATTTCGCTATCCGACGCGATGGTGGGCTGCATACAACTCCCCAAATAAAACACCTGCGCAATCTGGCTACGTAAGCAGCTCATTACTGCCGGCTTACGATCATTTTCTACAGGGCTAGCGCACCATTCATTGGTGGTGCCAACTGTGGCAGTGAATGAGAATGTGGCTTACATAACGCATCGAAGGTGTTGTCTAATCACTATCTGGAGCTTTTCTGATAAATCGGTTCTTTGTCGTGTCAAAATTTTTTGTAACACATTTTTTCTTTTGCCTATTATGTACTTCCACCCCGATGATAAGAAGTATGATTACCATGAGTAGGAAGATCTAAGAAAACATACGGCAGTTTTTTTTTCTTCTTGATACTGCCTACTGTTTGCAACTCTCAGCCGAAAAATACGGATTGATCAGCAGTCTGAAACGCCATGAACACTGGTTGTGTTACACTGAAATCATGCCAAAAAAGAACTGTTTACAAACGACAGCATGTCCAAAAGACCGTGTGTCTGCTGGTACAACAGCTCTGGCTGGCAACACTTCCCACCCTTTTGAAGCCAAGCTGTTCCTGTTATGTTCCACCAGGTTTAACTGTAAAAGGTCCTACGTTCTGCCTACACAGTGCATATGTGTTATTTGTATGTACCTCAGAACAAACAGCGATTATTTTCCAATACAGCGTTAAATGGCTACTTTTCATAACCGAGACGCAAAGCGTTTATTTTATTTAAACATAGTTCAGGTATTCTAGATCTTGAAAGTCAGTTTCATTCCGCAGATGCTCCATACTCATCTTCATTGACATGCTGCTTTTAGCAGAAGGAGAAGCGGGCGAAAGCTGGGATCCACCCAAAAAGCTGATCTGTAGCAGTGATTTCAGAGCTGGACGTTTTCTGACGTTTCCACTGGGCGACAGATTGTCACCGTCAGCCAAGCGGAGACAGGCCAATCGGAGCAGCTTACTACGAGCTTGACCACAAGGCTTCCTTGCCCAAAAACAAGATTTTCCTCGAATTTGAAGTTTTTACAGCGGTGCTGATGAACATATAAGTCTCCAGAGATGTTGAGTGTTTGGATCTGAAGCTGGAGATACTACGCTCCTCCGAAACGTCGGTAACTCTTCCTCAGTCAACACCCAGAAGACTCGAGTCTTGTGCAGCATATGCATACCAGTTCTGGCCCCACTCAACCCCCTGCGCATTGGGTGACCGAGGTCTCTTTCCACGGCAATGCACGGGAGGAAGAATTCTCGAGGTTGCAGCTGACCAGTAATTTCTACCAACAGAGCGATCGCTTCCTGTCCTGAGCCAAGGGCGCACGACCTTTCCGTTTGGTCTGTTAAATGATCTGAGGGGCAGCCAACAGAAGTGCGCGCTGTGTAACGCAAGTCTGAATGGATGGAAGGCTCCATGGGGACCTCTGCTCAGTGTTGTAGTGCGTTAACTAACAGAGAATTTTTGTGTATTACACATACAGTCGAACACAACTATATTTCACCTAGTAGTACAGTAGGTATACAACTACATGTTTCGACCCTATATGTTGGCCATCTTCAGGTTGTGATTTAACTTACAGAGCAGTTATACAAGATGCGTGGGGTGTACTTTTAGGGTATTGGGTTTTGGGTGGGGGGGAACGGGGATTACGCATCTCAAAATTGTTGTGCGTTGCTTGGGCACAGAGAATGTGCACAGGGAAATCAGAAACATGCCTGTTGTTTTGTTCCTTTCTGTAGAATGTACTGCACAACAAATATTTTTTCTCCGTATTTCATTAAATTTTCCGGATTATTTCAGGCTTCCGCCGTGAAGTAGAACAGTATTGCGCTCTTCTGGGCTGTTACGCAGCAAATGGTGGTAATTTCTTGCCGACATGCGAGGATGATATTATTGCTAATAAGATCTGACCCATAGGTTGTCCCGAAACGTCGGTAAGAAATACCACTACTCGCTGCGTAATAATCCAGAGGAGCCCAGTTCTCATGTCTCCGTACTGTACAGTTACCTTTGGTCTCGCATTCCGTCAATATTTCTGAGAAACACATTTCCACTGAACACACTCTGCAGGACGGTTGATTGATTCGTGAGTCATCTAGCGACGCTGTTGAATTGCATAAGACATACATGGGGTGTGGTGGGAAGACAGTCATGGTTAGCGATTATGTATGGGGCTTGGAACGAGTTGAGGAGTTGGCCACAACCTGTTTGAAAGTACTGCCCTGATATTTGCCTGGAGAAACAGAAGAAAACCACGAACATTTAACCCGAGGTAGCCGGTGATGCGGTCAAGGTTCGAACTGATTTGTCCCCAAATATAAGCGTGCAGTGATACTATTGCATCATCTTTTTCGGTTCTGTGTATCCACTCTTTTCCTTAAGGTTATTCAGTAGTTGCTTACGTCTTCTTCCTCTCCTTCCCATCACTTCTATCCTTCCCTCTATCTTTCGTTCAGTAACGTGTTTTATAAGGCAGTTCCTGTATAGGATGTGAACAATCCAGTTAGCATTTCTTCTTTTTATTGTACGTAGAACATTCCTCTCCGCCCGCCTCTTTGTAACACTCCATTTCTCACACGATCAAGCCAACTATTTTTCTCCAGCCTTCTCCGGCACATTTCAAAACCTTAAAGATATTTCTGATTTACTTTCCGAAGTGTCCAACTTTCAGTACCGTACAAAGCTTAGCTCTTTACAAGTTTCTTCCTTAAATTTACATCGAATTTGCTGGTGAAAAGAGCCTTCTTTGTGTTGAATCCTGCTTTTGCCATATCAATCCTGGATTTAATTTCACATGTACATCTTGCATCACTTGTTATCATGCTAGCCAGATAGTTGAAATATTCCACATTCTCTGGTACTTTTCTATCTATCATAATTTATTTTGTTTCCACCCACATGGAAAGGAAATTCATTAAGTACAGAGGTACGACGAAAAGAAATCAACTAGTGGTATGTAATTGGAACCCTTATGTGAGTGTCCACATAGTCGCGAAAAGCGCCTGTAATATTTCTGTGGTCCGTCTCCGTCCGTCTGCCCACGTATATCAGCGCACGTTCCACAAGACGGATTTCAGTGAAATTTGATATTGGAGACTTTAAAAAATGTCGGTCATTTAAAATGAAACCCTAAGTACATTGTGTTGCGGCCGACATCATTAAATCGCCCTACTTGCACACGTTTCCAGTGAAATGGTACCAGGCTGTTACGAGAGAGACCAGGTATAAACTTTTTTAATTACCTTTCTTTTCATATAATAGATAAAGCACTGTGATCCGTTAGTTTTTTTTATTTGAATATGTGTACCACTGAGTAAATGACATTGCTAGTTGAGTAGATGGCAGAATTTACTCTTAGTTGGCCAGAAAAAGAAACTGCTTGTATGCAGCTGAAATATTCAGTTCTCTGTTTAAGAAAAATCTTGAGTCGGGCCCTGTCACCATCTAGTTGAGTTCATCCACACTTTCGCACTCCATTCCTCTGTGTTCCATTTCAATATTACCCTATCGCCTAATTCCTGGGCTTCACAAGAAGTCTTTTGGCTTGAGGTTTTTCTTGCAAAATTGTATATACACTCTTCACATCCTCACGCTAACACGCAAACTACTACGCCATTATGTAGGTCTACATTTCCTAATAAATAACTAAACAATTTCTCTCAACTCTTCTCCTCCCATCCGCCCGACGGGTTCAGAAACAGCATTTTAGAAATTTATCATTCACGATCTTTGGCATTTTTTAAATATCGGTACGTTTATAACAAGTCATTAAATTCATCTTCTTATTTTCGACTTACACAGCATTCCACCTAGCATGTTAATGAAATTCTAATATTGATTTTTCTACAGCTGTGTCTACATAAACTGCTTCACGCACGCCTTGTATGATAAAACATCAATCGATAGGTCTTGTAAATAATTTTAATTGGCTGGATCATTTAAAATGCAGTGCATTGACCTTAGGCCGGTTTAGACTCGTCCTTGCAGCTGCACGAACAAGAGTGAACATACCTAAATAACGGTTTCTAGAAACTTTGTTTTCTACACATGCTGTACCGTACAGCTGTTCACCATTTGACCAAGAACTGCCACCAGACAAATCGTTCCGCTAACACGCGCTAGCAGCAGGAGCATAAATACTTTTATTTGTGTCGTAACCTACAGCAGGCAACTAATTTAATATATTTATGTTTGAGTTAACCATAGGTAATAAAGCTTGAACTGAGAAACATTTGTCTATACTTTAATTTGTGGTAACATTTGCGTATTGCTAGGCGTTGATGTTGAGGTTGGCTACGCTACCTTGGCGCGTTTCGTAGCGGATCGATTTCACCAATGGCGAGAAATGTTTTCTTGTGACGTCACATCCTGGTGACTTGTCGACTGCTTCCATGTTGTCTGCTAGGACGCAGCGTCCGACATTAGTAACGATGCGTCTGAACGCATTTAATGCTTGCACAGTAGCAGTTAGTGTTTACGCGTGTAATGTGCGATTAGATGTGACGTAAGCCTCTATTTTTCTCTGTTTTACGTACTGCATGAGCAATTATCGATTTATGTATAACTAAAGAGGCGGCCGGTAATGGGTATTTGGCAAAGTGATGCATTAAATGTAGTGGTAAGGCTGTGCGTATTGGTTAATCGTATCAGTATGTATTCTGTTTGAAATTGCTAAGGTTTATTCATGAAAATATGTGTACGTTTTATTTTTCGAGAGAATGTTTTTTGCATGAGTGACTTTGCCACTCCTGCGACACCTAGCGGTTGTAGTAAGGACTAGTTTACCAGTGTAGTTGTGTGCGGAAACCAAAGTGGAGGCAAGGGAGCGTGAGGCAACGAATACATTGTTCAATAATGGTTAATAGAACACGGAAATTGTTTTGAGTGAGAAGTTCCTGTTCACAATGGAGTTTGACGGACGCTTCAAAGAATGGGCGAAGGATAAACCTTTGAGCATTTTACAACTTGATCCTGCTGACAGAGCTGTTCTTCGAATTGCCGGTAAGATAAACCATATCAGCTTTAAGTGTGGGTAACGGAAGTGAGTTTTTTTATGGATGCGTTTGTGTTTATGGCACTTGGCTTCGGTCAGTATTTCACGTAGCGTCGGTAATTTGATCATCTGAAAAGGAAGAGAAGAATTTGTTTCGATCAATAATCAAAAGTACTGCGTAGGCTCACTGCCACATGTGCTGGTACTTCAGTTGACCGCAACAGCATAAAGAGATAAATTTGTCTCCGTGCACGCTCGGTAGGAGTATAGGGAGAGAAGAGGTATAACTCCACTCATTCTTAAGCTCTGCTTTGGATGGAGGTGAGTGGTCACATTTACTCCCGGAAAAAAAGAACGCCAGCACTTATTGACGCATTGACCTAGAGCCAGTTTGGACAAATTGGAGTGGGGAAAAATCTCAGGCCTTCGCCGGGAATCTAATCACGGAATGTCCAAGCCGTAACGTGGTCCCTATAACTCTACTATCCCTGGTCGTAGGTAAGCACATAAATTTCTAAACCTTAAAGGAATACTGGCGTTCAGTATTACATTTTAAAATTGCTAATTTATTGCCTAGAGAAGACCGAAATTGATTTAAAGTATTGACCAAGTATTAACGGAACAATCCTGGTGATTCCGTCTTACGTCATTAAGGACCAGCGACAGTGTAAACAATTGGCACCGTTCGTGGATAATTCGCTAGGAAGCGTGTTACTTTTATGCAGCCGCACCGTGAACGACACTCATACCAGTACCTTGGAGAGTGCAGTTTCTGGAAAGAACAGCAGAGTGCAAATGAGTATTATCGTAGAGAAGGAGAAACTGGATATTTAGCAACATGCTCAGTTTCTGTGTGTTAAATGAGGGATGGTTACAAAGTCGTGGGAGTAAAAAATCGAATGGTTCAATGCTAACGTACGTGAAGTGCAGTTCAAGGACATGCTCATCTTCAGGAAGATTCGTGAATGAGACGCAATAGTGCAGAAGTATTCTTGCCCAGAACGGTTGCAAGCCCCCCTTACTGTGAATATCATGCTGTGTCAGTGCCAGAACTAGACAGACAGGGATACACAAATCCCGCGCACTGTGTCGCATGTTTTACTAAATTTTTTACACTGGCGCCTAATATTTTCAGCACATTATGACAGTTTTTCTCATGCGTACAAAAATTTATGTCAGGTCACGTGCACCGAGCAGAAAGCGCCAGATAACGGTGAGGTTTGCGGGTCGCTCCAGAACTGTGGGTCCTCAACACGGACTTCTTGTGACCTAGCTGGAGCCAAGAATTCGATGGTAGCTTCTAGATATTTAGAAAATTGTGGACCCCTGAGACAGACCATGAGAATGCTGTCTGTGGTTCAGTTTGTAATGTTGTAGAGTTCACCAGTCTGTGGGATGCAAAAAAAAAACACTTTGTGTTTGGTTATAGTGTTGTTTTTCTGCAACCGTTGAGAAAGACTGTAGTTGGAATCGTAGCATGGGAGCAATGCTCAGCAGTTCTGGGTCTTACCCAGCTTCTTAACCAGTGGGTACTGGGATTGTTTTTCCGGAGATAAAACGCCGGGACGTGAAACTGATTACATCACCATATGGTGCGAGCCCTAGAATGCGTGGATTTTTACATCCGCAGTCCTCTGCGCCTACAGAGCTTGCTGCATAGACCAAGATGAAACTCTACACTAACCCAACCGTTGAGAAATTTCTATTGACAGTTTTCGAAGTTAAGTTTGGTTCGAACATCGGACGGCCTGCGGTCCACATCGGCGAGCCAGACTTGAATTTGTATTTATCCCCTTTAATCGTAAAAAAAAAAAAGAAAACAAGAAAACAAGATCAGTTGGTATTTTCGTGTGACAGGTTAAGATAACATTATTACGTACACATTGCGTTACAGTGGTTAGCCACTGTTTGATCAATATTATTGCACGTGTATGCTGCATGGTGAAACGCCGTGAATATTCTATAAAAACAGGACAAGTCATGGACTGTGCTGGTGCCAGTTTGACCAGCTCAGCTTCGTCCTTTGTCGCGTCATCACTCCCGTTATTGATTGGAAGTTAAAAGTAATACTGTACTGTACGCACAGTTCAATAAGTTCCCATATTTACGTGTTGCACGTTCACTTCAGAGTGTTGTATGGCGGTGCATATGCTTAGCCAAGGTCCAGAAGCTATAGAAATTTCTTCCTTGCATTATAAACGCCATAAAGCCTTTTTATTACTCACCTCATTCTGTGTAGTTTGCGTATCGAATGGAATGTGCTTGCTGCCGCTCATACAGAGCGACTCGGTTTCACGACTGTTCATAGCAAGTGATGCTTATAAAATTTATGTCTGGTTTATTAAAGCGCACCTCTTGACTCTCTAAATTGTGTGTTGTTGAATGTTGTGATGGGATGTGAATGATTAATTGGGAGGGATATGGAAGGAAGGGAGCTTGCTGAAACTGAAGGTACTAATTCCGGATTTGGTTGGAGGAACTAAAGAAAAACCACGATAAGGTGCTGAGAAAATTTGTAGGAGTTTTACGTATTTGAGCTTCATTTAAAGTAACAGGTCGAAACAAACGAAAATTAAATTCGACTGACACAAGTTTAGCTTATTTTTCTTCTTTAGCACCACAGCCCTGGAGTTTGATTCCCCCCTTTTTTGGGGGGTGCTTCTTAACGTTTTTATTTTCCAGAATGAGCGCAAACTTATGCCGAACCCCCTACCTGGAGGCCCTGGCTTTGATTTTGGCGTGTGTTCCGCTAGGGAGGTTGAGAAACACCTAAGGAGCCCTCCTCGCCCCTCCAACAGGGCTGTACTGCACGGGGTCCAAACTTTAGATTCCCATTATTACATTTTATCGAAATGTGGTGGTTGGTATGAAACACAAACTGCGGACGGACCGACGCACCAACTGACATTGTAGTTGTGCTGTCATTTTATTCACATCGCGCACATAACGCATGAAAACATTCTCACATTTTTTAGTATTTATTGTTATATCATACTTTTATTTAACCCTTTAAAGCGTAATAGTTAGCACATGTACCGCCAGATTTAACACTAAAAGCGCTGCATTTTGTCCACACAGTGTATTTATTTGCTCCGTTTAAGCCATTATTTTCCTACAGAATATTAATGAACTGGTCTACCTAATGGAAGCACATTGTGTTCTTTGTGTTTTTATTGGTTTCCCTGTGCCCAAAAGCAAATGCTGAGATGGTTCCTAAGATTCCAAGTAGCCACTACATGCTTCTCATGTAGCCCTCCCGACCTAAATTTAGTAGTAACCAATTTCATATTTTGTATAGGCCTACATGTAAAATAATCACTGCCACCGGGTGACAACCCACTTGCAGTAATTATTATTATTATAACTCAGTCTTCGCTTTCGAGTATTGGGAAGGTGGAAACTAAATTCCGTAACACTGAAGATGTGTTTTAGCTTGCGTGATTCCAACCTTTCTCCGCGAAGTAAATGAGAACTGCGTTCTTCTGGGTTATTACGCAGCGAGTAGTGGTAATTTATTACAGACGTTTCGGACTTTTTTGGATTCATGGCGCCTGAAGATGGGACCTATAGATTGACCCGAAACGTCGGTAAGAAATTACCACAACTTGCTGCGTTATAACCCTGAAATGTGCAGTTCTCGTGCTCTAACCAGTTGTTGGTGCACAGTCGCGTAATAACACCGCAGGACCTTCGACGTGTTGTCTAGTGACTTGCTTGCAAAAGCCTGGGCTTTATAGCATCTTCATTATGCTTCAGTTGGATGGAGGTTTTGATTTCAGTTGTCCACGTGATATGCAGAAGTTACGAATGTTTTTAAACCAGGCTTGTGAAACACACGTCTCCGAAGAGCTGTTTGATGTGACTGCTCACCTGTTGATGCAGTATTTATAGAGTTGGCTATCATAATTGTCTTTATTGCATAATACACCTAAGAAACCCTGCAAGATTGAATACAAGGAGTATTTTACACCCATGCTTGTTTATATGTTGAAAAAATGTACAAGGGAAGAACGACGAGGGAATGGGACATGACGTGATGAGGCCCAAGATGCCAAGTTGGATTTCGAGTTTGGCCCGCAACCTGTTTTGAATTTCACAGGCCACTATAAAACTGTCACTGTCGCGTACTATGCTTTGAGCGGAAATTAATTTGTCGACTGTCGTTGCCTACTCCATTCTTTACCATTGAGCCATCATTTTTTCCATATTTCGCCGTTGAATTGTGAGATTCGGAACAGCGACAGTCATGTGTGTCGTCGTATTTACGTGCACCGCATCCATATGTGCTTCAGGTGGAATGTAAGGTGTCAGGATACACCGACCGTTGAACATTGTGGATGCAAAGAGCTGTTTTCTTTTGTTAAGTAAAATTTCACTCCATTACAACAGGATTCGGTTCAGTTGCGTCACATGAGGTGAATTCGTCTCCATCCTGCGTGTCTTCTAACAAAGAAAGAACGCTTTCTCATTGTTCGCTTAAACCAGGGGCCTCTCTTCTTTGGTCTTAATTTTTTTTTTACATTTGGGGCTTAATAATTTCACCAGACCTACAACCAATTCATGAAACCGGTGTGGTTCATTAAGTATGGTGATTTGCCACAGATACACGACCGGAACTGCATTCCTGGCAGGGACATTTTTCTGTTCCTTGTCAAATCCGAACGGTCTCCGGGGTCAGCTAAGCCTTCCGTCCCAAGAATGCTGCTGGGTGTTCCAGCAGCTAATTACTGACCCTTGTTCAATATCTAAGTGTAGAATGCACGGAGTTTTACTCCACGTCCACTTTACACGGATGGTTCTTACATGTAGGGGCAACACGTTTTATTGCCCAGCATTTGTCTTTGTCTGTCTCTTAGGAATCTTTGTATGCATGCAATTGGCAGAAGCAAAGATTACCCACTGTTTATGCGGCCTGCTGTATACACAAGTGCCTCTGATGAATTTTTTGATGAAAATACGTACAGGATGTTTCAAAAAGATGGACTCAATTGAAAAGTAAACGGCGCCTGAACACACGTCAGACAGTTGGTTGCGGTATCCAAGTTCTCTGCTCGCTCTACGGGTTGACTTGCGTGGGCTACGCTCAAAACTGTCTTAAATTCTCTCACATTGTGGAGTGAGAGAGAAAACCAACAAGATACAACAGTTAGGTGTTTATTTTTAACAATTTCTCAACATGTTTCGGGCATCATTATGCCCATCTTCAGGAGAACAAGACGTATGTTACTGCATGTGTTGTGCTGCGCTGTAACAAGCGGGGAAA
>Ga0123353_10005090_pt1 | contig 17164 bp, 10 predicted proteins | sample TergutLab28metaG_3_FD_92763 | JGI IMG/M metagenome (GOLD analysis project Ga0123353, IMG submission 92763) | Labiotermes labralis P3 segment gut microbial communities from Petit-Saut dam, French Guiana - Lab288 P3 | ecosystem: Host-associated > Arthropoda: Insects > Digestive system > Gut ...
CTTCGTAATCCGATGCGCCGCACAAACAATCTGTGCTTATGTCGTCGGCTGCAGCCTTAAACCCGTTGGCGGATACAATCAACGCTAGGATCGTGAAAATGTAAATAATTTTCTTTCCCATTTTGATTATCCTTTCTTATTAACAGCCTTCGTCCTCGCATTCTGACGGAGTTATACATCCGCCGCCCGGACGCGGAGAGCATTGGACGGTGCCCGTATCGCTGAACTTGCATGTTGAGCAAGAAGTGCTGTACGCATGCGTGCCGTTCATGCAAGGACCCGTTATTTTTGCATGGATTTTTGTTGTCCAATTGCCGTAATCAATATCCATTGAATTGCATATGACGCATTTTTTATGGCTTAAGATTCTTGTAACACAGGACAAGGGAGTAATCGACTGTATTTGCATGGACGTGTCAAAGACGACATAAATATGAAAACATATGTCTTCCTCGGTATTTTCATGCAAACCGCAAATTACTTCGTAATCCGATGCGCCGCACAAACAATCTGTGCTTATGTCGCCGGCCGCAGCCTTAAATCCGTTGGCGGATACAATCAACGCCAGGATCGTGAAAATGTAGATAATTTTCTTTCCCATTTTTTTTCGACCTTTCCGTCTAACAAAATTTTTGGTTCAATCAAACGCATACATAAGCATCATCCCCGGTTTTTTTTAAGTTTACCATCCATTTTTTTTTGCTTATTACACTTTGATGTTATACATCGATACATATTTATGCATTTGCATACACATATGTATCCGGGTTTGGCAATCACGGTTTTTTATGGATTTAAATGTGCTATATATAAAAAAAAGGAGGTATCCCGATGGAAACATTGTTATGGGCAATCGGTACGGCCAAAATGTTTTTTTATCTTGTCAGCTTTTATACTGCCGTAAAAATTATTAATTTGCGTCTTTCAGTAACAAAAAAAATTTTATTACTCTTAACGGGCACAGCTTTAGGATTTGGTTATTCGGCTGCGGTTGTATACGCAGGCGGTATTTTTCCCGCTGTGCTAGCCGATGTCGCCGGCGGAGCGGCGATGGTCATTTTGATTGCGTTAATTTTTGGCGTAAAACGCGGAGTCGCGTTGTCGGTGAGCGTAATTTCATACGGATTGCAATTTTCTGTGTTCGCCGTTACGGATTACATTATTTTTTCAACGGCAATGCAATTCGCGGATAAAATATTTTTCGAAACTGTTACTGCCGAAAACGCGTTGATATATATAGTCGGGTGCGCGTTTTCGGCGTTGGTCAAGATTTTTATTGTATTCGGCTTTTTCAAAATTGAGCGGCTAAAAAAAGGCTTTGCGCCGATATTCAACGAAGGAACCGCATTATTTTCATTAGCCGCTGCCGGGTTTTTTATTTTGTTTACAGCAGGCTTTCCGGTCAAATTTATAAACGTTTACGACTTTTTAAATTTGACTGTTTTTTTATTTGGTGCCGCCGTTTCCGGTGCGGGGATCATCTTGTTGGTAAAACGCGCAGTCACGATGAAATACGCCGACGACATTAGACAACGAGACATAGAATTTTTAGAAACAGACCTCAGAGAAAAAAACAGGCAGATTAACATTCTGACCGTCCAAACAGATATCTTGAGAGTCGAGAGCCATAAAATTAATCATCGTTTGACTGCGCTCGAAAGGTCGGTTGCGTGCCTGGCGGAACACGGCGCGGAGCTCAATGAAATTAACGATGACATAAAAAACATTTCGGACGGCTATCAAAATGGAGTGGACAAAATAAATATTTTGCAAAAGCTGCCTTCAACCGGAGTCGCTTCAATCGATCGTTTGTTGGAACACTTTCAAGAAAAAATACTTGGATTCGGGATCGATTTTGAAATAAAAATATACGGAAGCATTTTTGATATGACCGAAAAAATTATTTCGAAAAACAATTTAGAAACATTGATCGGCGACCTGCTGCAAAACGCGGTAAGCGTAGTTAACAAGAAAAACGACGGGCTAAAAAATATTTTTACCGTTATCGGCTCCGCAGGAGGACCGTATGAATTGACGGTTTTTGACAGCGGGGACATGTTTGACGCAAATTGTTTCGCAAAGCTCGGCGCGGAGCGCGTCACGACAAAACCCGTTAATGAAAAGGGCGGCATAGGCTTTATGACAGTATTCGACATTATGAATGAAAGCAAAGCAAGCCTTTTTATTGAGGAATTTGATCCGTCGAAAAGCAATTATTCCAAGTCTGTAACCGTCCGTTTTGACGGCAAAAAAACATACACGATAAAAACCTTCCGCGAAAACGAAATCCCGTTTTGCGAACGGTATTCGATTGTTAAATGATTTACGTTTGGGCTTTAATAATGGTAAACTGAAAATATCAAATGATTAACTTGATTTTACGTGCAGTTAAAAACGAAGAACAGTCAACGGGGAGTTTACGGATGGATACAATCAAGACGGTATTGATAGGCGCGGGCACGATGGGGCGCGGGCACGCGGCGCGCATATCGGCGTACGCGGGCGCGAAGCTCGCCGCCGTTTGCGACACATCCGCGGACGCTGCAAAAACATTGGCAAAAAAATACGGCGCCGGAGCTTATTCAGATTTCGATATCATGCTTAAAAAAGAAAAACCCGACGCGGTTTTTATCTGCCTTCCGCCTTTCGCCCACGGTGGGGAAGCCGAGGCGTGCGCTTCAAGCGGCGCGGCAATTTTTATGGAAAAGCCGCTGGCGCTGACGCTTGAACGCGCTAAATCAATTTGCGATTCGGTTGAAAAAAATAAATCAGTTTCAATGATCGGGTACCACCAGCGTTTCGGGGGCGCGGTAAAAAAACTGCGGGAGCTGATTGCAAACGGCGCGGCGGGTAGGCCGTGCCTGTTTGACGCGCGGTATTCATGCAACTGCGAGGGCCCCAAATGGTGGAGCGACGTCAACGGTTCGGGCGGGCAGATATTGGAACAGGTTATCCATACATACGACATGGCGATGTTTTTGATGGGCAAACCGTCCGATGCAAAAGCCGTAATGGGCAACCTCACGCATAAAGACGTGCCCGGGTATACGATCGAAGATGTGAGCGCGGCGGTAATTCGTTTCGAAAACGGAGCGCTCGCCACGGTTTGCGCGACAAATTGCGCCGTGCCCATGAGATGGGACAATCCCTTTTATGCGGTATTCGAAAATCTTACGGCGGACTTTTCAGACTACAACAACGCCGTTTTCGAATTTACAAACGAAAAACCTCCGCGCGCGGTCCGATTGTCGTTTGACACGGACGCTTATGAGGCGGAGGTTCGTCATTTTTTTGAGTGCGCGCGCGCGGGCAGGCAAACCGACTGTCCGTTAAGCGAAGGGCTCGAAGGCTTGAAGCTCGTCCTGCGGTTAATAGAGTCTGCAAAAAAAAATATTGATTAAAGATTTATTACGCAGGAGTATGTTTTATTGGCTACCGTTTTAAAAACAGCCGTGCCGTTTTCGAGCGCGGCTGTTATTTTTTTTCCGCCGCACGAAACATAAAAGTTGCCGGACAGGCATTTGACGCGGGCGGTTTCGCCGCATAAACTCAAAATTTCTGCTTCAATTATTTTTCCGCGCTTTGATGCGGAAACGGCAAACCCTCCCGCGGCACGGAAATTATTAAACGATGCGTCCTTGTCCGAAAGCCAGAACGGGAACAGACGGATCACGCCCCCCTGGCTTTGCAAAAGCATTTCGGTAACGGCCATAACGCCTATGTATTTGTTCTCTACCGAACGCCAGTCGTACCAAAGATAACCGGAATTGCCCAGCACCTCGGGCGGCATTTCGCCGGCCGACAAACGGTACGACGAAAACTGCCCGTATGTGAGGCGGTGTTCGAGCAAAATTTTCCGTATCGGCTCGAAATGTTTTTCGACGCATAAGCGAATTGATGGAACCACCGACGAAATCGGATGTATTATCGGGACGCCCGGATACATATTTTTTTCGGTGACGCTTGACGTGAAGGGGTTTTGCAAATCGGTCTGCTCTATCATGAGGCGCATCGCGGATGTGAGCGTGTCGCCGCCGTCGCCGTCTATGTACTCGCCGGGGAAAACAATCCAGCCGCCGCCGCCCCATCTGCTGTGCCTCGCCGTGTCTGCGCGGACGGCGGGTTCTTTTAACGGATGATGCTTATCGAGCGCAACCCAGCCTTCGCCGTTTTCGTCGACGCCGTGTTCGATCGGCGGGACTTTTTTTCGCGCCTCGCGCCACTTCTTTTGCCACTCCTCGTCTGTTCCGAGAGCTTCGGCCGCGCTAAGCGCCCGGTCGAAAGCTTTTTTGAACATGCACAGGTCGGTGATTACGTTACGGTTGCCAACGAACCCGCGCATAAAACCGTCGGGTTCTTCCAGACGTATCGACGGATAAATTTCGCCGCTTTCGCTGCCGTATTTTTCCATATAGTTGTAATAAAAAACAGCCGCCTGCTTTAAAAAACAGTAGCCGTTTTCGCGCAGCCAATCTAAATCACGGGTGTATTCGTAATGATTCCAAAGCGGCTGGCCGAGCCAGCCGGTGAGCGCGAGAGCGCGGCCCATAAAATTGCTCGTATCGAAATGTTTGTGCGACATGATCGGAAAATACGCGAGGTCGACGTAAACGCCGTCCAGCCCGAAGATGAGCCGCGCATGTTTTTCAAAAACGGGCATTGTTCTGTTTACGAACGCGGCGTAAATGTCGATCCATTCCGCATGGTTGGTAGCGAGCGCTGTGCAGTACCATTTTTGGAAATTGTGGTTAAGGTGGCAGGTGCCGTGCCAGGGGATCACGTCCTGCACGACGACGTTTCCTCCGCTGCCGAGCGTCGTCATACCCGGCCGCAGAGCGCAGCCGTAGCCGAAATGGTTTCGGTACCAAACGGACTCCAGTTCCGCGTCGTCCAAAGCGATATTGGATGCGTCCCAAAATTCGCCCCAAGCTTTTTGATGCGAAGCGTAAATTTTTTCGAAGGAGCTTTTCGGAGATGCGAGAAGCAGTGCGCGTTTACGCGAAGACAATGTTTCTTCCTTGCACAGAAACACCGATGGTGTTTCTTCCTTGCACAGAAACACCGATGGTGTTTCTTCCGTGGATTCGAATAAAACACTGTCCGACAGCGCCGGCATCTGCGACAGGTCAAATCCGTCGCGGTCGGTGGCGGCCGCGACGCAAAACGAAGCAGACGCGCCGTCCGCGAGCGAGCAGTACTGTCTCACGCGCCATGCGTAGTGATGTTCGACATACGCCGCATCAACGCCCGCTCCGCTCTGCGGGAAACGCGCCGCCAAATGCCAGGTAAATTCGTCTATGTCAAATCCGCCGGGTATAGTTTGGCTTATGGTCGTTAGATATTCGGTTTCGCGTTGTATGACAGGCAGCGGCAATGTGTTGTCAGAATCGTCTGGCTCTTTTTCGAGCACGAGCGCGAACCAGGGGATCTGCCCCTTTGCGTGCGCGTTGATCCAAAAGCGGTTGAAACCGCGCTCCGCAAAAGCGTTTACGGTAAGAATGCCTTTTGTAAAAATAAATTTCGTTTCGAGGGTGCCGTCAGATAGGCGGACACGAGTTGTAACCTTCGTGTTGCTTAGTCCGGGATGGTACAGGCGGATGCACCCGGCCCGCTTTGGGTTAGGCGGACGCCTGAACAATCCGCCGAGCCTGCCGTTATAAAAATCGTGTTCATTATCTTTCGGATCGAAATTCCATCCCGCTTTTAAATCCCTGTCTTTTTCCGCCATCATATTTATAAGCTCGTCATGCGGTAAAATGTCTGTTTCGGGATAAGCTTCAAGCCTCGCGTCCCAAACGTCCGCTTTGCCCAAAACAATTTTTATTTCGTGCGGATAAATATTTACGCTTGCGCCGAGCTCGCCGCTTCCCAAATGGATCGATTCGAACGGATGCGTAAGCGCGCCGTCGATAATAAAGTCGTGCCGCGATATTCGTTCGCGCCAAAAATTATTTTCTGTCAAAATAATTTTCCTTTCCATTTAAATAAGAAACATTTTCGGTTTTTTTATGCAAGGAGAAACACCTACATTAAAGAAGAAAAACCTTCGGAGTTTTTTTGCAGGGAAGAAACACCGAAGGTGTTTCTGTGCAAAGAAGAATTAATTGCATATCACATTAAAAGCAAAAAAAACAAGGCCGAAAAATCGGCCTTGTTTTGAATGAAAATTATTTTAGTACGAACTCTTTAATGTTGCTGCCGTTGCCTTTTATGTCGTATTGAAGCGTATAGCCGGCAAGATCGTGGTTTGCGCCGAAAATAAATTTGCCGTCCAAGTTTGCGTTGTTACCGGCTAACTCGACCTCGAATTTTTTGCTCGAAACCGTATCGTTTGAAAACATTGCGGATACGGTAAACGTAAGCACCCAAACCCTGCTGTTTTTATAAGTTTCTGCAATGCTTATAATCTTTGCGTTTTTATAACATACAACCGATACGCAGACGCACGGTTCCTGACCGCAATTTTCGCAAACGGAAGCTTCTTCGCAGACGCACGGCTCCTGACCGCAATTTTCGCAGACGGAAGCTTCATCGCAGACGCACGGCTCCTGACCGCAATTTTCGCAGACGGTAACGGGTTCTTCGATGTATCGGCCGCGCACCAGCGTGACAAGAGACTGCGCGGGTATCGGTATCAAATCGTTTTCCGTGTACGTCGCCGAATGCAAGCAATTTACATCGTCGTCGCCGGTTGTAATAATGTATTTATACTCGCCGCTCGGCGCACCGCTAAGAATTATTTCATACTCTTTGGTGGCGTTTGTATTGACGAATATCAAAACTGTATTGTCCATTTCGTCGTGAACAAAAGCTGTGGCAAGCAAATCTGCCGGAGTCGCGCCGGTTTCGTTGTCGACAACGTCAAGCCCGACGCGCACTGCACCCGGACGTATGTACCTGTAGAACTGCTTCGTTACGTAATACATATTGCCTTTGTTTGTACCGTCAAGAGTTCCCGGACCCTGAAGAATACCTTGCTCGGTATTTCCGGATGTCATGCCGTAGTTTAACCATACCCATCCAGATATATCTGCGTAAGCCAATGCCGATTGAATGGCGGCGGCATATTCCAACGCCGGCCGGTGATTGTACTGCGTGCCGGGTATTGTCCAGCTGTTGATATAGCCGGATGTCTCTGTCATCCAATAAGGTTTGGGTTCGCCTGTCGAATGGTTGCGTTCCTTTTCTGCGGCCCATTGGTTTTTTAAGGACGTTAAGCCGGACGGAGCAACGCCGTCCGAATATGAATGCGTCGCCCATACATCAATCAAATCCAATGCTTCTTTGTCGGCCACAATTTCCTCGTGGAATCTGTTGCCGGGATTGCCGCCGGTTTCCCAACCCAATATTCCGTCCGCGCCGTGTATCAAAACTTCCGGATGCGCCGCTTTAACAATAGGCACCACGGCCTTTATCATTTCGATATACTGCTGCCGCGTAAAAGCCGTGCTGTTGTAAAACTGCACGACATTCGGTTCGTTCTGCAGGCTCAGGCCGTACACGTTCGCTCCGACGCTTTTATACATATCAATGCCCGAAATAAGCCACTCGGCATATTCCGTGTAGTAAGCCGGGTTAATAATTCCGCCGTTTGTATGCTGGGGAATTTTATATTCGCCGGGCGGCGAAAATACGGTCAAGATGATTTTCAAATCGATATTCAAATCGTTTGCTTTGCGAACTATTCCTTCTACAGTCGGACGGATTTTTGCCCAGTTGGCATCGACGTTTGCCCCGACAAAACGGTTTGAATCTACAGGGTTGTTTGGATACAGGATATTGCGCCACATTGTTGCGCCCATATCAAAGAAAGCGTCTTCAAGCCATTGTTCGTCCCAAAAATAGTCTGGGTTTCCGTTGTGCCACCATGCGTCTTTGCCGTAGGCAAAACCAAAACCTTCGATGGTTTGATGAGTTTCGGCTGTATTTATTGTCACCGTTGCGGTTATGTCTTCGACATAGTCTTCGGGGACAAGCCTCATTAACGAAATATCGTCTATGTACAGCGGCACCGAAAGTGCCGGGGTCCAAATGCTGATCCTTATATTTGAAGCGCCTTCCGGTATTTCGAAATCCTGCTTTAAATATGTCCAATTACGGTGCAAATGGTCGAAACGAAGCACGACATGCGCGTCGCTCGAAGCGCCGTCCGGTCTGTATGACAAAGACACATGAATGAAATCGCCGTTTGCCGCTCCCGCCTCAATCATTCCCCATGCGCTCAACCTATACGTAAAACCGGGTATTAACGCCGAAAAATTTGGGTTTTGCGTTCCGCTTTGGCCGCCTCCCGCGTCAGAATTTGCGGGGCCTATTTTTAACGCCGCCGCGCCGTTGTAACTGACTGCATTTTGAACGCTTGCTCCGCCGTAGAACGACCAATCTGCGGAACCGTTTTCGAAACCGCCGTTAAAAATCAAATCGTTTCCGATCGTTTTAAATCCGTCGGGCGCGTCCTGGTAACCGCCCGGAGGAGTTAGCATTACCAACTGAGCGTCGGCTAAATAAAAAACTGCGTCTGTTATTTGCGTCGCTCCTCCGCCGGAGCTGCTTTGGATTATTACAGCCCAGTCCGCCGCATTGTTTAAAGGATCGGCGCCGGGCGGCATGGTAAAGTAAAATTCGGTTTTAGACCATTCGGCAGTGGGAATAATGAGTTTTTCGTTAAAAAATTTTGGCGCAACATTTTCCACATAATATGTTTCTTTTAAATATAAAGGAATTTCCGTATCCGTATTTTCAAACTTAGTCCAAATGCTTAAACGGTATGTGCGGTTAGGCTGCAGAACGAGATTACCGTTTTGCCAGCCCTGCTGCTGTATGAATACCGAGCTTCCGGTCGCTACGCGAATAGCAGGCGCGCCGAAGTATTCGCTTTCGGCTGTGGACAGCGACGCCGCATTGGCAACATTTTGCCAGCTTCCGCCGCCGGGAAGATTTCCGCCGTTAAGCATGTTAGGTCCCACCGTCCATCCTTCAAAGTCATTGGGGTCTGTGATAATCGGCAGGGGAGTGGGTGTCGGCGTGTGTATCGGCGTTGGTGAAGGCGCCGGTCTGCTTATTTCTTCTATGCAGACTTCGGCAATTTTAAAATCGATAGGATCGCTGTCGACGCCGATCCAAATCATCCAAAATTCCGCATAATCTATCATGGTAAACGTCGTAGAAGCGGTCAGCCATTCACCGTGACCCGACATAATTATCCTTGCGGCTTCGTAGTTTGAATTCCAATTAGCGCTGACGTTTATCCTTGGATTGCCGGAAAAAAATGCCGAAGCGGCAAAATATGTGACGGTCAGGCGGTATTCGAAACCCGGCGTCAAATCTACTTCCGCAAAATGGCGTGCGTTTACCAATTGCATATACGGGCTCGCCGCGGGTATTAACAATACATTGCCGTATTGCGCGTCCTGCACGATTTCGGCAATACCTTCTCCCCATACGCTCCAGCCCGCAATACCCTGTGAAAAATCACCGTTCGGAAGCAGATTGTTTGCGGGGGCGGGCGTCGGGGTTTCGGTGGGAACCGCAGTGGGTACTGCCGTTGGGGTTGCGGTGGGAGTAGGCGTGGGATTAATTGTCGAAGGGGGCGTCAATTCCACGAGCTTAACATCCGTAATATGCAGCACATCGTTAAGGGGCCTTTCGTTATTTATGTTCCAGCCTCTTTCGTTATCTATTCGAATGGCATGGTTTCCGTCCCCGACAAGGTCTGCGGGTGTTTGGAATACAATTTCAATGTATTGCCATTCTTCTCCGAAAGCAAATGGCTGCGCGTACGACTGAGCGCTCGTTATAAAGTAGATAAGCTCTACCAAAGCGTCTTCGCCGGGGTTGCCTTTGCCCCAAGCTGACAGTCTGTAAGTTGTTGAAGGTTTCATTTCGGCTATGTTCCAATTGCTCCAGGCCTGTTGCTGCAAAAAAACCCTCCCGTATGAAGGGCCGACGGCAAGGGCATTTACAGTTGAACCGTTCGGGCCTGTTACCGGTTCAACCCTCGGAGCTTCGCCGGAGCTGCCGGGTACGGCGGTGCGCCATACGCCGCCGAGACCGTTTTCAAAATGACCGTCTCTAAGCAGGTTGGGTCCAGCCTCCCATTCTTCGTAGCCGGATGAATCCGTTTTTGCCTGTATAGGCGCAAACAATCCAATAAGCATACATAATGACAGAATCGCTGCCATCATTTTTCTTTTAAACAATTGATTCCCTCCATGTTGAAAATTTTTACGTTCTGTTAAACAACATTACCATTAAAGCAATTTAGATTTAGTGATACATTTTACATATTTGTTAACGAATTTTTACAGAAATAAAAATAACCTCAGCTTATTCCGTATTTTGAACAGTTTTATTCCAGTCGGTGCGCAAATAATGCACCGCTATAACTGCTACGGCTATAAACCAGGTTATGGGGTAACACATCGAAACGGTCGTAATGGTTAAACTCCACTGCGTGACAAAAAATAAATAAATTTGCCGAATGACAACAAATGAACCGATGCATGCGACTGTCGCGACTTTAACGTCTCCGGCTCCGCGCAAAGCGCCGGGAAGGATGTTGAAAAAAATAATCAAAAAATAAGCCGGGGCGAAAACACGCATAAAGGCCATTCCGTTTGCATAGATCACCTCGTCGCCGGAAAAAATTCCGAATATCTGCCTGCTGAATATAAGCGCGATTGCCGCGAGAACCGCCACGCCCGCGCCGCCTAGGACGATTGCCGCCTTAACGCCGTCCCTTGCGCGCTTGACCTGCTTCGCGCCCAAATTTTGCGCGACAAATGTCGAAACCGCAAGCCCCATGCTTAAAACGGGCAAAAAAATAAACGCCTCTATGCGGCCGTATGTGCTTTGCGCCGCGACTATATCCGCGCCCAATCTGTTGAAATATGATTGGACCACCATGTTCGAACCGCTTACGATCGACCCTTGCAGCCCTCCGGGCAATCCGATAGAGAGCACGTCTTTCATAACGTCGCGGTGTATTTTTAATTTGCGCAGGTCAAGCCGAATTTCTGATTGTGAACGGCACAGCAGCACGATAACAAGAGCGGCGCAAACCAGTTGGGATATGACCGTCGACCAGGCTACGCCCGCGACCCCCCATCCGAACGCCGTGACGAAGATCAGGTTTAAAATTATATGAAGAACGGCGGTTATAAATAAAAGAAGCAGCGGCCGTTTCGAATCGCCCGTTGCCGTAAGCACAGCCGCTCCCATGTTGTAAACGGTGAGCCCGATCAATCCCGAAAAATAAATGCGCAAATAAATTGTCGCGCCTTCGATAATTTCTTCCGGAGTTTGCAGCAATCGCAAAAAATAGGGCGTGTAAGCGAATCCTACTGCCGAAAGGACAACTCCCAGTATTATCGAAAGCAAAACGGCCGTGTGAATCGCTTTTTTTAAGCCGGCGTAGTTCCGTCCGCCGTAAAACCGCGAGATCAATACGCTCGCGCCGCCCGAAAGCCCGACGAAAAACGAAACTATCATGTTGATAAGCGCGCCGGACGAACCGACTGCGGCAAGAGCGTGGCGGCCGACATAATGCCCGACCATAACCGCGTCGAAAGCATTGTACAGCTGCTGCAAAAAATGACCCATCAAGAGAGGAGCCGCAAACCTTATAAGCAATGTCCAAATGGAACCGGAAGTAAGATCTAAACTTTTCAAAAAATATTCCTTCTTATAAAAATGACGCAAAACACGAATCACTTAAGGGAACATCTATAAACTCCTTGCACAAAAACACCTTTAATTTAAATGAAGACATCTTCGGTGTTTATAGCATCGAAATTTCAAAATGGCAGCGTATAATGCAATTAAACTATCATATACACAAGCAGTTGATTTTTCAAGAGACCGTAAAAAAAGGCGAAAGTATTAGAAAAAAAATATTTATTGCGTTGAAATGCTAACGAAAGGGAGGTGAAAAAAAGCCGTATGTACAGCATGACAAGAATAAATTATTCCATATAATTTAACGTTCGCGAACCGAAAAATTTTAGCAAAAAATCATTCATGCAAAAATAAACGTAAATTTTCAAGTATAAGTGTAAAAAATTAAAAGATAGAATTATTTGCAAATTTTGTAAAAAAAACAGCCGCATGCCATTTTCAACATGGCTCGCGGCTGTTCTGTTTTATTAATTTAAAACAAAAATTATTAATATTACGCTTGATTAATCGAGCACGCCTTTCATTCCCGTTTTAACCATGGGTGCGGGACGCTCGGGCGCGGATTCAATAACTGTGTGCTTTCCGCTTTCGAAGCTGCGCTGGAACCCGGTCATCACTTCGAGCACATGGAACGTAAGCTCGCCGTTAGCTCTGTGGGCGCGACCTGTTTGAATGGCCTTTGCCATGTCGGCGAGCCCGAGGCTGCGCGAGTCTTCGGGATAGTCGAAGGCAACCGGTATTTCGAGGAACTCGCCGCGCTCGGGTCTGTACAGACGTACCGGCCCGCAAAAACCGTTCGGGTCTGGAACTATGAGCGAACCTTCGGAGCCATAAATTTCAATTATGGGCAGCCTGTGTGCGAAAACGTCGAAGCTCATGATGATCGAACCCATCACGCCCGAAGCGAATTCCATTACGCCGTTTATATGTGTCGGCACGTCAACCGTCACGACCGTGCCGTAATGAGGTTGGCTTGTAATAAGCCGGGTTGGGAACGAGGTCTTGGTTATGCCGGACACTTTTTTTACGGGGCCTAAGAGATTGACCAACGCGGTAAGGTAATAGGGGCCCATGTCGAGCATGGGGCCGCCGCCGAATTTATAATAAAACTCGGGATCGGGATGCCAGGTTTCGTGCCCGCGTCCGACCATGAACGCAGTCGAGCCGACAGGCGTGCCGATGTAGCCGTCGTCGATGAGCTTGCGGCATGTCTGTATGCCCGCGCCGAGGAACGTGTCGGGCGCGCCGCCGATTAAAACGCCACGCTCCTTGGCGGCATTGCGGATTTTAATTCCTTCTTCGAACGAAGCGCCGAGCGGTTTTTCCGAATACACATGCTTGCCTGCGGCGATTGCCGCGAGCGAAACGTCGAGGTGCTCGTACGGCCGCGTTATGTTCAAAACTATATCGACGGCAGGGTCGCGGAACATCTCGTGCATGTCGGCGTATTTATGCACGCCGTAGTTTTGCTTTGCGCGTTCTGCCCGCTCGTCCACCAGATCGCACACGCCGGCTATCTCAATCTCTTGAAAAACCTGCGTAATATTTTTTAAATATATGCCGCTTATCGAACCAACGCCGACAATGCCGATTTTTATTTTTCCCATTTTTGTCCCCCTTATTAATACATTTGCGCCGTGTTAAAAAACCTGTCGACCGTCAGCCCGTTGTCGATTGCGAATTTTTTGCCTGCGGCCGCCCAAAGCATTCCGCGCTTCATTATGATTTGCGCGTTCGGCGAATTGTCAAACACATCGTCGTGGTGACCCAGCGACGTATAAAAAACCCTGCCGTTGCCCCATGTTTTTGTCCATACCACGGGCATATCCACAGGCTTGTTAGAAACATGGTAGTAAGTTACGGCAGGGAACCGCGTCGTAGCCAAAATTTCGACCGCGGGGTCGATGTGCAGGTAATAATGCTCGCTTTTTACCGGGAAGTCCGACAGGCCTTCCGTGATCGGGTTGGATGACGATGATATGTTGACGGTATACTCCACGCCGTCGCCGCCGGGATGGCTGACCCATTGCCCGCCCGTTATAAACTGCCACTCGACGTCCCATCGGAACGAGTCGCACATGCCGCCGTGGCATCCGGCCAAACCGACGCCCGCGCCCACCGCCTTGGCGACGTTTTGGGTATACTTGCCTTCGATCTGGCCCATTGTCCAGCAAGAAACCATCAGGTCGAGCGCCATCAAGTCGTCAAGGTTGTCAAGACATTCCAATGTGTCCGATACGGTCACATTAAAACCTTCCTGTTCCAACAAACCCGCAAACCTTTTAGAAGTCAGCTTGGGTTCGTGCCCGTCCCATCCGCCCTGAAAAATTAAAGCTTTTTTCATTTTGCCACCTCGTCTGTTTTATTTTATATTTCGCAAGAAACCGATTTGCCCGATGCGCCCGAAATAAAAATATTGTCGATTACGTTCATTACACGGAGCATTTCATGTGTTTTTACGGCCGGTTCTTCTTTTCCGTTAAGAACCTGCTCGATGTTTTTATAAAAGTTTAACGCGTCGCCCTCCACCTTCGGCAGGGGAAGCTCCTCGACCGTGTGCTTCGGCCTCGGCGCCATCGAACGGGTGGGGCCCGCGGCGGTGTAAACGATCTCTTCGGCCCATTCCAAATCGTCAGTGTTCGCAAGCTTAACGATTTTTCCCTTTGATTCCCAGCCTACGATTTCTACCGTGCCGTTTTTGCTGCATACATGCCACCGCGGCTGGACGATAAAGCAATTCATCGAAATGTTTATGAGTGCGGCAAAGCCGCTTTTGAAACGCAAATTCGCGCTGAAAACGTCGTCTACCTCGGTTGAATTCACATAATGCAGCTGCGCGTATATGCTTACGACGGGTTCTTTTATCAGGTCGAGCATTTGGTCTATGAGATGCACTCCCCAATCGTAAACCATGCCGCCGCCGTTTATCTTGTGCCCGCGCCAGCCATGTATCCCGCCCCGCGAACCCTGCACCCTGCTTTCGATATAATAAGGCATGTCTAATATTTTTTCCGCGATAATTTTTTTTACCGTCATATAATCCGTGTCCCATCTCCTGTTTTGATGGGACGTGAACAATTTTTTGCAGCGTTCCGAAACTTTTATGACCTCGGACAATTCCGCCGAGTTTAAGCAGACGGGTTTTTCTACAATTACGTTTTTCCCTGCCTCCAAACAGGCGACGGCATACGGCGCGTGAACGTCGTTTGGCGTTGCGATAAGCACCAGGTCTATGGCCTTGTCGCTGTATAATTCGTCCGGGCTTGAGTAAAGCTTGAGCTCCTGCTTGACGATATTGCTTATCGCTTCTTCGCGGATGTCGTACGCTCCGGTAATTTTTATTTGCGGCAGGCCTTCGCGAAGCCTTTTATGATGATACCCCGCGACTCCGCCGTAACCGATAACGGCCATGTTAATTGACAAATTTATTCCCCCGTCATTTTACAAAGGCTCTTTTTGGTGATTATACGAAATAAAATAAGTTTTGCAATTTTTCTTGGCAGGGCGTTAAGCCGACTGTTTGTTGAAAAATATTTTTTTTGCAAATATAATAAAAAAAATTGTGAGGATTGTTAAGGAGGATTTTTTATGCAGAAAGGAAGAAACACCGAAGGTGTTTCTGTAAATCGATTCATTGATAAAGGCGGCGGCGCCGTCAATGTGCCGGCGGGCAATTTGGACAGAAACACCGAAGGTGTTTCTACCTTAGCTGTAAATCAGTATGTGGCGAAGGTATTCGGCTGGATGTTCATCGGGCTGCTCGTGACATGTCTATCTACGGCCGGGATATTTGCGATGATGGGCAGCGAATGGTTTGCGGATATCGTTTACGGTCTTACGCAAATCATAATCGTCGTATTTATCGTGGAGCTCATTATGGTTTATTTTATTTCGTCGCGCATAAATAAAATGAACCCCGCGCTGACCGTGGCGCTGTATTTAATTTATGCGGCGCTCAACGGATTGACCGTCGGTTTTTTTGCGGTCATTTACGCGAGGCAAACCGCTATACTGGCATTCGGTTTAACGGCCGTGTGTTTCGGGATTATGGCTCTGTACGGATTTTTTACTCAGGCGGATTTAACGAAGGCAGGCAGTCTTTTGATGATGGGCCTGATCGGAATAATTATTATGTCCGTGGTAAATCTTTTTTTGGGCAGCGGTTTGCTCGACTATTTAATCTGCATAGCGGGTTTGTTTATTTTTTTGGGTCTTACCGCATACGACACGAAAAAAATTAAGACTGTATACGCTCCCGCGGCTTTGCAGGCGGAAAGCACCGGCGAATACAGCGGGCAGGTGTTTTCGAGCAACTTGGCAATATCGGGCGCGTTGGCGCTCTATTTGGATTTTATCAACTTGTTCCTGTTTATAATAAGGTTGCTTGGAGGACGCGGACGCAGTTGATAACGCATTTTACTTATGTCGTAACGGCGTTTATAATAACCGCTTGCGGTTATACTAACCGCTTGCGTTTATAATAAACGCTTGCAAAAGGGAACCTCTATAAACCCGGCTGAGACAATTTTTTATCCTTTCGAATGTACCAACGAAGGATAAAAAATTGAACGAAGCGGAGTTTATAGAGATTCCCAAAATACAATCGTGAAGGGAGTCATTTAATGGCTAAACTTACAAAAATGATGGATGGCAATGAAGCGGCCGGATATATATCATACGCGTTTACGGAAGTAGCGGGTATTTATCCGATTACGCCGTCGTCCAACATGGCCGAGCATGTTGACGAATGGTCTGCAAACGGCAAGAAAAACATTTTCGGCCAAACTGTCAACGTAATCGAAATGCAGTCCGAAGCGGGAGCGGCGGGAACCATGCACGGTTCGCTTGCCGCGGGCGCGCTTACGACGTCGTACACGGCGTCGCAGGGTTTGCTTCTTATGATACCGAACATGTTCAAAATGGCGGGAGAGCTGCTGCCCGGAGTGCTTCACGTAAGCGCTCGCGCCGTAGCGAGCCACGCCCTTTCTATTTTTGGCGACCATTCCGACGTCATGGCATGCAGACAAACGGGATTTGCAATGCTGGCGTCGTCCAACCCGCAGCAGGTCATGGATTTGGGAGCGGTTTCGCATATGTCGGCAATAAAAGGGCGCGTGCCGTTTTTACATTTTTTCGACGGTTTCCGCACTTCGCACGAAATTCAAAAAATTAAAACCTTGGATTATGAAGATTTGGCAAAAATAGTCGATTGGGACGCGATCAAAACTTTCCGCGGCAACGCGCTTAACCCGGAGCATCCGGTGCTGCGCGGCACGGCGCAAAACCCAGACATATTTTTTCAGGCCCGCGAGGCTTGCAACCCGTTCTATACGGCCATCCCGGCGGTGGTCGAGTATTACATGGGCGAAATAAACAAATTAACCGGAAGCGATTACAAGTTGTTTAATTATTACGGCGCAAAAGACGCCGAAAACATAATTATCGCAATGGGTTCGAGCTGCGACTGCATCGAAGAAACCGTCGACTA
>Ga0123353_10005091_pt1 | contig 17163 bp, 8 predicted proteins | sample TergutLab28metaG_3_FD_92763 | JGI IMG/M metagenome (GOLD analysis project Ga0123353, IMG submission 92763) | Labiotermes labralis P3 segment gut microbial communities from Petit-Saut dam, French Guiana - Lab288 P3 | ecosystem: Host-associated > Arthropoda: Insects > Digestive system > Gut ...
ACAGTCTGGTAATGTGCCCCGTACAATTTGGTATCGATACCTCAATCGCCTTCCCTACGCTAAATGAAAATCACATGACGGTACCACGTGATTTGTGGAGTATGGAGCAAGAGTGATCTAGTCATAGTGGGTGCAAGAGTGCAATAAGAGCATTGTTTTATTATCGAAAAACATCGCATTTCTGCTGAAAAAATGCTTCCACCCTCAAGGTTGTTACCACCGAGCATTCTGGTAGTCAAGAAAAGGACAATATCTCCAAAGTTCGGGGGAGAAAAAGGAGTACGACGGGCTGTTTGTTCCGCATTATTAAAAAGTTTCGGCCTTCGACTAATTTTAAGCTGCCATCTTCAGCGTAGTTGCCCATGTGCTGTCTGGTAATGTGCCCCCATAGTTTGTTATTGATACCTCCATTATAGTCCCTACGCTAAGTGAAGATCACGTGACGGTATCACGTGGATTTAGGTTTATGGAGAAAGAGTGGACCAAGTCGAAGTGACTGTAAGAGTGACATAAGTGCATAATTATATTATGGAAAAAGATTCGTTTTCGCCTCGAGAAAAACGCTGGCATCATCATTGTTGTTGCTCCCGTGTGGACTCGTAGTCTAGAAATGGGCAAAAGTCCCCAAATTAGGGAGAAAAATTAGTACCCTGGGGGTTTGGTCCACATTATTAAAAGGGATCGGTTTCCGACTGAATTTTTTGCAGCCATCTTCAGTGCTTCGCCCGCCGTGCAGTCTACTAATGGTGCCTCAGTACAGTTTTAGTTTCGACACCTCCATTGCCCTCCGTTCGCTAAATGAGGATCACGTGATGGTATCACGTGACTTGTGGATTATGGAGTAAGCGTGGTCTAAGTAGCAGTGAATGCAAATGTGCATAATGTGCATAATTATATTATCGAAGAGGATCTGTTTTCGGCTAGACTAAATGCTGCTTAATCAGGGTGTTTGCCCCGTGCAGTCTGGTAGTCAAGATATGGACAAAAGCCCACAAATTCAGGGAGAAATAGTAGTTCTCGAGGCGGTCTGTTCCACATCATTAAAAAGGAACAGATTAGGACTAGATATTTTGCTGCCATTTTCAGGGTATTTGTCGCAGTGCAGTCTGGTAATGTGTCCCCGTAAAGTTTGGTATCAATACGCCCATCATCCTCCCTACGCTAAATGAGGATCACTTGACGGTATCACGTGTCTTTTGGAGTATGCAGCAAGAGTGGTCGAAGTCGCAGTGCTTGCGAGAGCACATGAAGTTCAAAATTATAATATCGAAAATTATTGTTTTCGGCTGGAAAAAAGCTCCCATTTTCAGGGTGGTTGCCCGGTGCAGTCTGGGAGTCAAGAAACGGGCAAAACCCCGAAAATTCGCGGTATAAATGTGTAGTACTAGGGGCGGTTTGTCCACATTATTAAAAAAGATCGCCTTTCGACTAGATTGTTCGCTATCATCTTCGGGGTAATTGTTGCCGTGCGGTCTGGTAATGTGTCTTCGTACAGTTTGGTATCGATAATTCCATCGCCCTCCATACATTAATTAAGGTCTCTTGACGGTCTCCTGAAGTGTGGAGTGTAGAGCAAGAGTAGTCTAATTCGCAGTCAGTCCAAGACTTATATAATTGCATAGTTAATATATCGAAAGGGATCGAGGCGGTTTATTGCACATTATTAAAAAGAATCGGGTTTCGACCAAATTTTTCCTGCCATATTCAGGGTTGTTGGCGCCGTGCAGTCTAGCAATGTGCCCCGTGCAGTATTGTATCGATATCTCAATATGCCTCCCTACGCTAAATGAAGATCACGTGAGGTATCCGGTGATTTGTGAAGTATGGAGCAAGAGTGGTCTAAGACGCAGAGAGTGCAAAAGATCAATAAGTGCATAATCCCATTAAGGAAAAGGATCGGTGTTCGGCTGGAAAAAATGGTGCCGTGATCAGGGTGGTTGCTACCGTGCAGTTTCGTAGTTAAGAAATGGACAAAAGCCCCCAAATTCGGGGGAGAAAAATTAGTACGCTGGGCGATTTGGCTCACATATTAAAAAGGATCGGGTTTGGACTAGATTTTTTGTAGCCATCTTCAGGGTAGTTGCCGCCGTACAGTCTCGTAACGCGCCACCGTACGGTTTGGTATCGATACCTCCGCCGCCCACTCTACGCTAAGTGAAGATCACGTAACAGTATCACTTGACTTGTGGAGCATGGAACAAGAGTGGTCTAAGTTGCAGTGAGTTCAGTAGTACCCGGGAGGGTTTGGTCCACATTATTAAGAAGGATCGGGTTTCGAATAGATTTTTCGCTGCTATCTTGAGGGTACTTGGCGCCGTGCAGGATTGTAATGTGCCACCGTACAGATTGGTATCGATACTTCCATCGCCCTCCCTACGCTAAATGAAGATCTCGAGACCGTATCACGTAACTTGTGGAGTATGGAATAAGAGAGGTCTATGTCGAGTGAGTGCAAGAGTACAATAAGTGGTTAGTTATATTATCGAAAAGGATTGGTTTTCGGCTGGAAAAAATGGTGCCATCATCAAGGTGGGTACCCCGGGCAGTTCGGTAGTCAAGAAATTGCCAAAAGTCACCAAATTCGTGGGAGAAATAGTTGTACCCGGGGCGATTTGGTCCACAAATTAAAAAGGATTGGCTTTCGATTAGATTTTTTGCTGCCATATTCAGGGTATTTGCCGGCTTGCAGTCTCGTAATGTGCCCCCGATCAGTTTAAGATCGACGTCTCCAACGCCCTCCCTACGCTAAATGAATATTACGTAACGGTATCACGTGACTTGTGGAGTATGGAGCAAGAGTGGTCTAAGTCGCAGTTAGTGCAAGAGTGCAATCGAAAAGAATCGGTTTCCAGCGGAAGAAAATGCTGCCATCAACAGGGTGGCCGTCCTCGAGCACTCTGGTGATAAAGTAATTGGCAAAAGGCTCCAAATTCGGTGGTGAATAGTAGTACGCGGAGCTGTTTGGCCACATTATTAAAAGGATCGGCTTACGTACAAATTTTTGCGGCCATCTTCAGTGCAGTTGGTGCCGTGCAGTCTGGTAGTGTGCACCCGTACAGTTTGGTGTCGATACCTTAATCACACTCCTTACACTAAATAAAAATCTCTTGACGGTGTCACGTGACTTGTGGCGTGTTGAATAAGAGTGGTCTATGTCGCAGTGAGTGCAAGAGTGCAATAATAGCATAATTATATTATCGAAAAGAATCGGTTTTCGGCTGAAATAAATGTTGACAACATAAGGGTGGTTCACCTGTGCACTCTGGTAGTCAAGAAATGGGCAAAACCACAAAATTCAGAGGGTTCGAATGTAGTATCCGGGGCGGTCTGGTCCGCATTATTTAAAATGAATCGTTTTCGACTAGATTTTTGGCTGCGATCTTCGGTGTAGTTGCCGCCGTGCAGTCTGCTAATGGGCCCTCTTCACTTTGGAATCGATACCTCTATCGCCCTCCCTAAATAGAATGAAGATCTCTTGACGGTATCACTTGACTTGTGGAGTATGGATCAAAAGTCGTCTAAGTTGCAGTGAGAGCCAAAGCGCAATAAGTGCGTTATTTATTATTGAAATGAAGCCATCGTCAGGGTGTTTGCCCTCGTGCATTCTGGTAGACTAATAAATTACAAAAGCCCCAAAATTCGGGGTGGAAAAAGTAATACCCGGGGCGGTTTTTTGCTACCATCTTCAATGTAATTACAAACGTGCAGCCATGTAATGTGCCCCCGTACATTTGGTATTGATACCTCCATCGCCCTCCCTACGCTAACTGAATGGCTCGAGACTGTACCCATTGACTTCTGGAGTATGTAGCAAGTGTGGTCTAAGACGCAGTGAGTGCAGGGGTAGTACCTGGGAAGGTTTGGTCAACATTATTAAAAGGAGCGGCATTCGACTAGATTTTTTGCTTCCTTCTTCAGGGTACTTAACGCCGTGCAGTCTGGTAATGTGCCACGTACAATTTGGTATCGATCCTTCTATCGCCTTCCCCACGCTAAATGAAAATCACGTGACGGTATCATGTGATTTGTGGAATATGGGGCGAGAGTCATCTAAGTCTCAGTAAGTACAAGACTGCAATAAGAACATAGTTATGTTATCGAAAAGGATCTGTTTTCCGTTGAAAAAATGATGCCAACATCAAAGTGGTTGCCCCCGTGCAGTCTGGTGGTCAAGAAATGGACAAAAGCCCCCAATTCGGGGCAGAAAACGTAGTACCCTGGGCTGTTTGTGCCACATTATTAAAATGGTTCGGTTTCGATAATTTTTTACGGCCATCTTCAGGGTATTTGCTCACGTTCTGTCTGGTAATGTGCCCCGGTACAGTTTGGTATCGTTACCTCTATCGACCCCTACGATAAATGAAATTCACTTTACAGTAATAGGAAACTTGTGGAGTATGGAGGAAGTGTAGTCTAAGTCGCAGTGAGTGCAAGTGTGCAATAAGTGCAAAATTATATTATCGAAAAGTTTTGGTTTTCCGTTGAAAAAATGCTCCCATCAACAGGGTGGTTGCCCTCGAGCATTCTGGTAGTCACGAAATGGGCAAAAGACCGCAAATTCAGGCTAGAAAAATGTTGTACCTGGGGCGGCTTGGTCCGCATTATTCAAAAGGATCAGTTTCCGAATAAATTTTCTGCTGCCACCTTCAGGTACTTACCGCCGTGCCGCCTGGTAATATCCCCACTTTCAGTTTGGTATCGATAACTCCATCGCCCTCCATAAACTAATTAGGATCTCTTGACGGTATCACGTGTCTTGTGGAGTGAGGAGCAAGAGTCGTATAAATCGTAGTGTGTGCAAGAGTGCAATAATTGCATAATTATTATATCGAAAGGGATCGGATTTCGGATGAAAAAATGCTACCATCATGACGGAGTTTGCCCCCGTGCAGTATGGTAGTCAAGAAATGAGTAAAATCCCCCAAATTCGGGGTAGTAAAGAAGTACCTGCGTCGGCTTATTTCACATTATTATAAAGGGTGAGTTTTCGATTAGATTTTTACTGCCATCTTCAGGGTAGTTCCGCCGTGCAGTCTGGTAATGAGCCTCGTAAAGTTTGGTATCGATACCTCCATCGCCCTAGCTACGATAACGAACATCACGTGACGGTATCACGTGACTTGTGGAGTATGGATGAAGTGTGTTCCAAGTCGCAGACAGTTTAGTGGTAATACTCAGGGAGGTTTGGTCCACATTATTAAAAAGAATCGGCTTTCGAATAGATTATCTGCTGCTATCTTCAAGGTAGTTGCCGCAATGCAGTATGGTAATGTGACACCGTACAGTTTGGTATCGATCCACCATCGCCCTCCCTACGCCAAATGAAAATCACGTGACGGCATTGCTTGAGTTTTGAAGTATGGAGCAACAGTGGTCTCATTCGCAGTGAGTCGAGTAGAAGTGTCCGGGGCTCTTTGGTACACATTATTAAGAAGGATCAGCTTACGACCAGATAATTTGATGCCATCGTCAGGGTAATTCCCGCCGTGCAGTCTGGTAAAGTGCCCCCGTACAGTTTGGTATCCATACCTCCATCGCCCTTCCTTGGCCAAATGAAGATCACGTGACGGTATCACGAGACTTGTGGAGTATTGAGAAAGAGTGTTCTAGGTCTCAGTGAGTGCAGTAGCAGTACCCGAGAAAGTTTGATCCACTTTATTAATAAGGAGCGGCTTTCGACTATTTTTTGCAGCCATCTTCAGGGTATTTGCCGCCGTGCAGTTTGGTAATGTGACATCTTAAAATTTGGCATCGATATCTCAATCGCCCTCCCTACGATGAATGAAGATCACTTCACGGTATCACGTAACTTGTAGAGTATGGTACAAGAATGGTCTAAGTCGCAGTGAGTGATAGAGTGCATTAAGTGCGTAATTATATTATCGACAAGAGTCGGTTTTCGGCTTGACAAAATGCTACCATCATAAGGTTTTCAGTCCTCCAGCATTCTTGTAGTCAAAAAATGGGCAAAAGCTCCCTAATTCGGTGGAGAAATAGTACAATGCGGGGCGGTTTGATCCACATTATTAAAAAGTTTTGGCTTTCGTCCAAATTTATGCTGCCATCTTGAGGGTAGTTGCCGTCGTGCAGTCTGGAAATGTGCCCTCGAACAGTTTAGTATCGATACCTCCATCGCCCTCCCATCGCTAAATGATGTTTCGTGAAAGCATTACGTGATCTTTGGAGTATGGAGCAAGAGTGGTCTAAGTCGCTGCGAATGCAAGAGTGGAATAAGTGCATCATTATATTATGGCAAAGAATCCGATTTCGGCTGGAAGAAAGCTACCATCATCTGGGTGGTTGCCCCCGTGCAGTCTGGTATTCAAGTAATTGGCAAAAGCCACTAAATTCGGGGGAGAAAAGGTAGTACCCGGAGCGATTTGGTCCACATTATTATAATGGATTGTCTTTCGCCTAGATTTTATGCTGCCATATTCAGTGTAGTTGCCGCCTTGTGAGTGCAAGAGTGCAATATGAGCATAATTATATTATCGGAAAGGATCAATTTTCGGCTGGAAATTACCGAAACTAATAGATTTCCGGGGAAAATTGCTACCATCATCGTGGTGTTTGCTACCGTGTAATCTTCTAGTCAAGAAATGGGCAAAAGCCACGAAATTCGGGGGAGTTAAAGTAGTATTCAGGGCGGTTTGGTGCACATTACTATAAGGGATCAGTTTTCCACTAGACTATTTGTTGCCATCCTTAGGTTAGTTACCGACGAGCAGTCTTGTAATGTACCCTCGTACATTTTGGTATCGATACCTACAACGACCTCCTTACGTTAATGAAGATATCGTGACGTTATCACGTGACTTGTGGAGTATGGAGCAAGAGTGGTCTAAGTCGCAGTGAGTTCAATGGTGCAATATGAGCATAATTATATTATCGGAAAGGATCAATTTTCGGCTGGGAAAATTGCTGACATCATCAGGGTGGTTTCCCCGTGATGTCTGGTAATCAAGAAATGGGAAGAAACCACAAATTCAGGTGTGAAAAAACAGTACTAGTGGCGGTATATTCTATATAAATAAAAAGTTTCGTTTTTTACTACATTTTTGCTGCCATCTTCAGGTTAGTTGCCGCCGTGCAGAATGGTAATATGCCCCGTACAGTTTGGTATCAAAAACTCCATCGCCCTCCCTTCTCTAAATGAAGATCACGTGTCTCTATCACGTGACTTGTGTATGGAGCAAGAGTGGTCTACGTCGCTCTGAGTGCCGGAGTGCAATAAGTGTATAATTATATAGTCGAAATGGATCGGGTTTCTTCTTGAAAAGATGCTGCAATCATCAGGGTGGTTGCGCCAGTGCAGTCTGGTAGTTAAGAAATGGGCAAAAGCCCCAAATTCGTGGGAGAAAAAGTAGTAACTGGGGCATTTAAGTCCACATTATTAAAAAGGATCGGCCTTTGACTAGATTTTTTGCTGCCAACTTCAAGATAGTTGCCACCGTGCAGTCTGGTAATGTGTCCCCTACACTTTGGTATCGATACCTCTATCGCCCTAAGTTAAATGAAGATCTCTTGACGGTATCACTTGACTTGTGGAGTATGGATAAAAAGTCGTCTATGTCGCAGTGAGGGCAAGAGTGTAATCAGTGCATAATTTATTATACAAAAGTATCGATTTTCGGCTCGATAAATGCTGCCATCATCAGGATGTTTGCTCCCGTGCAGTCTGGTAGAAAAGAAATTTGAAAAGCCACAAAATTCGGGGGAGAAAAGTACCCGGGGCGGTTTGGTCCACATTATTCAAAAGGATCGCTTTTTACTAGATTTTTTGCTGCCAATCTCAGTGTAGTTGCCAACGTGCAGCCAGATAATGTGCCCCCGTACATTTGGTATTGATACCTCCATCGCCCTCCCTACGCTACATGAAGGGCACGTGAATATATCCAGTGACTTCTGGAGTATGTAGCAAGTGTGCTCTAAGTCGCAGTCAATGCAAGGGTACTACCCGGGAAGGTGTGGACAACATTATTAAAAGGATCGGCTTTCGACTAGATTTTTTGCTGCGTTCTTCAGGATAGTTAATGCCTTATTCTGGTAATGAGCCTTGTACAATTAGGTATCGATACCTCCATTTCCTTCCCTACACTAAATTATAATCACGTGAAGGTATCTTGTGATTTGTGGGGTATGGAGCAAGAGTCGTCTAAGTCGCAGTAAGTGCAAGAATGCTATAAGAGCATAGTTATATTATCGAAAAGGTTCGGTTTTCGGCTGAAAAGATGCTCTCACCATCAAGGTGGTTGCCCCCGTTCAGTCTGGTAGTTAAGAAATTGACAAAAGGCCCAATTCGGGGCAGAAAAAGTAGTACTCCGAGCTGTTTGGGCCACATTATTTAATTGGTTCGGTTTCGATTATTTTTTTTGCGTCCATCTTCAGAGTAGTTGCACACGAGCTGTCTGGTAATGTGCCCCGGTACAGTTTGGTGTCGATACCTCCATCGACACTTACGATAAATGAAATTAACGTTACGGTATCAGGAAACTTGTGGAGTGTGGAGCAACAGTCTATGTCGCAGTGAGTGCAAGAGTGCAATAAGGGCATGATTATATTATCGAATATTTTCGGTTTTCGGCTGAAAAAATGTTGCAATCAAGAGGGTGGTGCCCTCGAGCAGCCTGGGAGTCAATAAATGGGCAAAAGCCCGCAAATTCAGGGGAGAAATAACTAGTAACGGGAACAGCTTGGTCTACATTATTAATAATGATCAGCTTTGGATTAAATTTATTCTTGCCATTTTCAGGAAATTTCCGCCGTGACGTCTGGTAATATGCCCTTGTACTGTTTGGTATCGATACCTCTCTCGCCCTCCCCACGCTAAATGAAGGATAATTGACTATACCCAGTGACTTCTGGAGTATGGAGCAAGGGTGGTCTAAGTCGCGTTGATTGCAACGGTAGTACCCGAAAAGGTTTGCCCACATATTCGGGGGAGAAAGAGTAGTACCCGGGGCAGTTTGGTCCACATTATTAAAAAGGATCGGTTTTAGACAGTATATTTTCTGCCTTCTTCAGGATATTTGCCTCAGTGCCGTCTGGCAATGTGCCCCGTACAGTTTGGTATCGATGCCTCCATCGCCCACCCTACGTTAAAAGATGATTACGTGCCTGTATCACGTGAATTGTGGAGTACGGATCGAAGAGTGGTCTAAGTCGCAGTGAGTGCACTAGTAGTACCCGGGGCAGTCTGGTCCACATTAAAAAGGACCGGACTTCGACTAGATTTTTGCTGACATCTTCATGGTTGCTGCCGCAGTGCAATCAGGTAATGTGGCCTCATACAGTTTGGTATCTATACTTCCATCGAACTACCATCGCTAAATGAAGGTCACGTGACGGTATCACGTGACTTGTGGAATATGAAGCAAAAGTGGTCTAAGTCGCTATGAGTGCAAGAGTGCAATAAGTGCATAATTATAATATCGAAAATGAAGTTTTCTGCTGGAAAAAGTGCTGCTATCATCAGGGTGTTTGCCCCGTTCAGTCTGGTAATCAATAAAAGGGCAAAAGCCCCCAAAGTAGGGCAGAAAAAGTAGTACATAGGGCGATTTGGTCTACAATATTAAAAAGGATCGGTTTCAACAAAATATTTTCCTGCCTTCTTCAGTGTAGTTTCCGCCGTGCAGTCTGCTAATGTGCCCATGATTGATTTCGATAGCTCCATCGCCCTCCGTACTCTAAATGATAATCTCTTTACTCTATCACGAAACTTGTGGGGTATGGAACAAAGTTGTCTAAGTCGCAGTGAGTGCAAGAGAGCAATAAGTGCATAAATATATTATCAAGGACAATCGGTTTTCGGCTGGAAAAAATGCTGCAATTATCGGGGTGGTTGCCCCGTGCAGTCTGGTAGTCAAGAAAATGGCAAAAGCCCCCAAATTCGGGAGCGAAAAGCAGTACCCGCTGCAGTGAAGTCCACATTATTATAAAGGATCGGCTTTCAACTAGATTTTTTGCTATCAATTTCAATGTATTTGTCGCCCCATCGAATTTGGTATTAATACTTCCATCGCCCTCCCTTCGCTAAATAAAGATCTCTTGAAGGTATCACGTTACTTGTGGAGTATGGAGCAAGAGTTTTCTAAGTGTGTCCATGAGTGCAAGATGTGCATAATCATATTATCGAAAAGAATCGGTTTTCGGCTGGAAGAAATGCTGCCATCATCCGGGTGGTTGCTTCCGTGCAATCTGGTAGTCACTAAATGGGCAAAAGACTTCTAATTCGGGGTAGATATATTAGTAGACGGGGCGGTTTGATTAACGTTATTGAAAACCTACGGCTTCCGACAAACTATTTTGCTGCCATCTTCAGTATAATTGCCGCAACGTAGTCTTGTAATGTGACTCAGTGCAGATTCGTATTGATACCTCCATCAACCTCCCTACGCTAAAGAAGTTCACGTCACTATCACGTGTACTCTGGAGTGTGGTGCAAGAGTGGTCTAAGTCGCGGTGAGTCCAAGTGTGCAATAAGTGTATAATTATATTATCAAAAATGAACGCTTTTCGGCCGAAAAAATACTGCCATCATCAGGGTGTTTGCCCTCGAGCAGTCATGTAATGAAGAAATGGGGAAAAGCCCCCAAATTCGGGGGAAAATGCTGTAACAGGGGCGATTTATTCCACATTATTAAAAACGATCGGCTTTACACTAGAATTTTTTCTGCCATCTTCAGGGTAGTTTCCACCTTGCGAACTGATAATATGCTCCCGTACAGTTTGGTATCGATATTTCCTTCGCTCTCCATAAGCTAAATGAAGATCACGTGACAGTATCACGTGACTTGGGGAGTTTGGAACAAGTGTGGTCTATGTAGCTTTGAGTGCATAATTATATAATCAAAAAGTATCAGTTTTCTGCTGGGAAGCTTGCTGCCATCATAAGGGTTGTTGTCCCCGTGCAGTCTGGTATTCAAGAAATTGAAAAAAAAACCCAAATTGGGGGGGGAGAAATATAGTACCAAGGCGGTTTGGTCTACATTTTAAAAAATGACCAGCTTTCGGCCAGATTTTATTCTGCCATCTTCAGATTATTTAACGCCGTGCATTCTGGTAATGAGACCCGTTCAGTTCGGTTTCCATACCTCAGTCGCCCACCCTACGTTAAATAAAGTATACGTGACGGTATCACGTGTCTTTTGGAGTATTGGGCAAGCGTGTTTTCAGTCGCATTGAGTGCAAGAATACAATAAGTGCATATTTATATTATACAAGAGGATCGGTTTTCGCCTAGAAAAAATGGAGCCATTATCACGGTGGTTCTCCCCGTGTAGGCTAGTATTCTAGAAATGTGCAACAGACCCAAAATTGGGGTTAGAAAAAGTAGTACACGGGGCGGTTTGGTCCACATTATTAGAAACTATGGGCATTAGAGTATATATCATCTTCAGCTATTTTCCACTGTGCAGTCTGGTAATGTGCCACCGTATAAATTGGTATCGATAACTCCACCTTCCTTGCTACGCTAAATTAATATCACGTGACTTGTGGTGTATGGAGGAAGAGTAGTCTAAGTCCCATTGAGTGCAGCAGTAGTATACGGGGCGGTTTTGTCCACATTATTAATATGTTTCGGTTTCGACAAGATCTTTTGCTTCAATCTCAGGGTAATTGCCGCCGTGCAGTCTCGTAATGTGCACTCATATAATTTTATATCGATACTTCCATCGCCCTCCCTACGTTACGTAAATATCAAGTGACAGTCACGTAAATTGTGGAGTATGGTGCAGTAGTGGTCTAATTCGCAGTGAGTGTAAGAGTGCAATAATTGCATAATTATATTATCGCAAAGAATCGGTGTTCGTCTGAAAAAAATTCTGGCATCATCAGGGTGGTTGCCCCCGTGTAGTCTGGTAGTGAAGAAATGGGCAAAAGGCCCCAAATTTGGAGGAGAAAAAGTAGTGCCCGGGGCTGTATAGTTCCCATTATTAAAAAGGTTCGGGTTTTGACTACATTGTTTACTGCCATCTTCATGGTATTTATCGCTGTGGAGTCTGGTATTCTGACCCCGTAATTTGGTATCGTTTCCTCCATCGCCCTCCCTACGCTAAATAAAAATCATGTAACAGTATAACTTGCCTTGAGGAGTATGGAGTAATCGTGGTCTAAGTAGCAGTGAGTGCAAGAGTGCAATAAGGGCTTAAATATATTATCAAACAGGATCGGTTTTCGCTGGAAAATGTGCTGCCATCGTCATTTTTCGTTGTCAATTTCAGTGTAGTTGCCGCCGTGCAGTTTGGTAATGTGCCCCCGTACAGTTTGGTATCGATAACTTCATCGCCCTCCCTACCCTAAATTAAGATCACGTAACAGTATCACGTGACTTCTGGAGTATGGAGGAAGCGTCGTGTAAGTCGCAGTGAGATGAAGAGTGCAATAAGTGCATAAATATATTATCGAAAAGGATCGGTCTTCGGTTGGAAATGTGCAGCAATCATCATGTTGTTTGCCCCCGTGCAGTCAGGTAGTCAAGAAATGGGCAAAAGCCCCAAAATTCGTGTGAGAAAATATAGTGCCCTGGGTAGTATGGTGTGCATAATAAAAAAGTGTCGTTTTTCGACTAGATTTTTTGCTGCCATCCCCAGGGTTCTTGCCGCCATGCAGACTGGTAATGCGCGCCCGTACAGTGGTATCGATACATCCATCGCCCTCCCTACGCTAAATGAAGACCAAGAGACGGAATCACGTTACTTGTGGAGTATGGAGCAAGAGTGGTCTAATTCGCAGTGAGTGGAAGAATGCAATAAGTGGATATTTACATTAATGAAAAGGATCGCTTTTCGGCTGGAAAAAATGCTGCCATAATCAGTGCGTTTGCCCCCGTGAAGTGTGGTAGTTAAGAAATGAGTAAAAGCCCCCAAATTCGGGGGAGAAAAAATCCGCCGTGCAGTTTGGTAGTGTTCCCCAGTACAGTATTTTAATCAAAAAAATGAGCAAAAGCCGCCAAATTCTGAACTAAAAAGCCGCCTGCAGTCTCGTAATGAGGCCCCGTACATTCTGGTAGAGGTATCTCCATCGCCTCTACGGTAAATGAAGACCACGTGACCAGACGACGTGAAGAGTAGTAATGAGTACAAGATTGTAATGAGTGCAACAATTGGTATAAGTGCAGAGTTTTGAGAATGGAGGGCAGCGCGCCGCCTTTAAATAGATTTGGAGTTTGTGGTGGGCCATTTTAAATTCGCCATTGTCCAAAATGGCTACCAGTACGCTAACTTTAAATCAAGTCAAGCTTTAAAGTCTGCCAACGTCCCCTCTAGAGGCCAAGTATAGTAAGATGTACTCGTTACTAAGCAATAGTAATTAAAGCATAGGTTATGTGCGAAGTGGTACCTCCGTAGTCACACCTTCGGGCAGCTGCCGTTTAGCTTGGTATCGTGGTCGCGAGTAGGATAGGATATATTTGAATCTAACCATAGTTTAATGTCTGCCAGCGCCCCTTTAGAGACGAAGAATAGAGTGCGAGATGGTGTTATGCCTCCGTGAGGATGGGTGAATGAATGTAATAATAGTAAGACGTACTCGTTCTTGAGCTATATTAATAAAAGTATGGGTTATTTGTGAGGTGGTCCCTACGTAGTCACCCATACGGGCAGCCGCCGTTCAGCTTGGTATCGTGGTCGGGAGTAGGATAGATGATCACCCCTGCGTATCCACACATGGCGTAAGCTGATGCTAGCACAACTCCACACGCTCGTGCAGGCTCTGAAAATTTCCAATCCGAGCTGCTGAGTAAGTACTTGTATTCGTATCACCAGTCTCAAAGTGGTGACGCAATCGGAGATATAATCGTAAAAACAAGTACACTCACAAAGGAGATATGGGTAGGACAGTTTTGCATTCAGGAAATGTAGGTATACAGTTTGTGGAACGTGTAACTAAGCAATGTATGTAAGTGCAAAAAGGGATTATTCGAATTTAAATCATTCGATATGTGTTGCAATGCATGCAACGAAAGCGGTAAAATGTTTTTGAAAACTATCGCTTGAGCTGCAAAGTAAGTACGTGATTTGTGTGTTGACCAGTGTGCACTATCGATATGCTGATGCATTTGAAGCTATTAGTGTAAGAAAGGTGATAAATACATTTGGCACAGTCAATATAGAGTACGGAGTTGCATTCACTATATAGAGGTACACTCGTTATTGGAACTTGTCTCGAAGCTCACCACGGCAGTGGAAGAAGGGAATAATCGACACGCGTAATGAAGATTAAGCTATATAAAATGTAAGTGATACGAATGGTAGCCATCTCTGTAAAGAAGATCTCCGGCCTGCATATCGACCGGCCTGGTGTGGTAAGTGCATCTGCTTTGTTTGATACGTAACAGTACTGTCGTACCCAATAGTAGGAGAGAGTAACTTTTGTATCAGATTAAAAAAGTTGCACTTACCTGTGCGAATACGCGTCTGAAGACGGTGTTGCTTGGTAAAAATGTTTTATTGATATGTTTTTAATAATATTACAGATAATAGAGCTTGCTGTCTCTCTCTCTCGTTCTTTCAGACGATTAAGCGAAATACAATCTTTTCCCTTTGTCATGTATGCACGGTAGAAAGCACATTTAATTGGTTCTGCAATGCAACACAAGACAAAGGCATGGTTAGCAGCATGACGAAGAGAGAGAAGCAAGCTTTATCCTATCCCCGTAGTTTGCTTCTCACTTCATCGTAGATGCTAACCGCGCCTGATATGTTTGAGCACCAAATCTGATATAAGCATTTTGCAGTCCATCTCACACACGTCTACGTCGAAGAGGTGCAGCGAAGGTGTTTCGACTCGCCCGTCTAGGATCCAGGTGCCATTTCCGTTTGCAGGATAGGTGCAATATCTTGTGGTATTGACATTTTTTAAATAATATTACAGATTACATAGCTTGCTGTCTCCCTTTATCTCCTTTCACACGAGGAAGCGAAGTATTATCTTGCCCCTTCGTCATGTAAGCATAACCAGAAAATAACTTTCTACCATGCGTACATGACAAAGGAAAAATACAATGTTTCGTTTCAGGTGACGCGTGTCCAGCTGCCAGCTATTTGCAGCCAATCTCACACACACATGTCTGGAGGTGTAGTGAAGGTGTTTCGAATCGCCCATCCAAGATCCAGCAGCAATCTGCCGTTTGCAGTGTAGATATATTTGTTGTATTTAGTGCACATACCTTTCTGGCAATGTTAGCAGGAAGGTTTATTCCCATGTAACATGCCTCCATAGACGCTAACAATGTTTCAAAGTTGAGTGCACCAAATCTGATAAATACACTTGCAGCCCATCATACATAAGCACGTTTCTACGTGGAAGAGGTGTCGGAAAGGAGTTGACTGTCCTGTGACTGTACAGGAGTAGCAGCAGTTTCAGAAAACAGGTTAGTGCATCATGATGTACACAACTCCAACATCCGCGTTTGAAGTCTTCTCCCTCGATATAACGAACGACATCCGCGTATGAATTCTTTTCCCTTGTTATAACGAATGTAGACGTAATACGGAAACCAGAGTGCGTGCTCCATCCATGCGTCATTTGTGGAACGCCAATTTTTTAGCCTTCCACCACAGTGAAAGCATATTGTCCCATCACCGACCTGTAAGTAAAGTGTCCTATGCAGACGGGAAGATAGTGATTTTACTACTGATACAGAGATAGTGGTGACTTATATACATGTGTAGTAGAAACCCGCAGCACTCAAAGATTCGGGACAAGGATTCATACCGTGACGCCAATTCACATATGACCTCAATCGTGAATCTTTGGTATAGTAGAATAAATACTTAGGTCCCTTCCAGTTAATCGTGGCACTCTGTAATGGGCTGCTTCGCTCCGGACTGGAATTAGGTCTGTATTTCATTGTAGTCGGTTCGAAATGAAAGTATGTTTCACACGTCGTGCGAATAAAAAGTGACACAGTATTTAACTGGTAGTAAGAAGTTTATTTCCGAACATATGTTTACAAACGGTTAAACAATAATAAGTAATTAGTATAGTTGTGCGAATAAGAATGCTTTTCACAATATCGTTTTGAGTTCTTCAAACAACTGTGGATACAGAATGTGCTTACTGTCGTTAGGTGGAGGTTCGATAAAATTAACCGAAGTATATGCCGTAGTCGTATATGCCACGACGTCGGGCAGAGAAAGAGTGAACGCATTCAGTTGATTTTGGATGACGTGAAACATCATCGAGAGATACGTAGGTCGACGAGTCTTAGGCTGATGTACTATTTATCTAGATACAATCCGACGCCTCTGTACCTTCCCGTCGTGTTCAGTCAGAAGTTGCCCTCCTTCCACCCGTACTGCTTGAAGCCGCACATGGACTCGCATATCTTAGGCAGACTATCCGCCATTTTGTTGAACTGCTGATCATCGAGAATCAGGATGGTAGACATTTTCTTATTTACGGATCTCAATTCCACGAAGGATCGGTTATCTGGAGCTGGGTAGACACCGACGGAGACGTATTTGGTTCTGTCATCGTCTATGAAAAAGAGGCGGCGCAGTAGGACCCTTTTCGGAACAAATAGCAGATGGACAGCCGCGGTGTAGAATTGGCAGGTGTCGAACTCTGGTGGCCTGACGAGTTTAGGCTGCGTAGCCGAAGGCGTTTCATCTACACCGACGTCGTATAGCAAGTCATCGTCGAAGACTGAGGGCAGCCTATCACTCGCTCCCGTTTCTAAATCGCTGAAAAAAATTGGACGTATGACGTGTCATGTCATTAGGACATTGTACATACGATTTCGTCTGCAGGTGGAACATCAACCAATCGTAGAGGTAATGCGCGGTTTTGGTTGAGCAACTGACATTTGGAAATTTCTGACAAAGCAGGCTGCACCAGCGTTTATAATTGAGGATGCGGGTTGAGGACAGTTGAAATCCTGCAGGTTAAGAATCGGGTGACCCAGTATTTCGGTGAGAAATTTGCATTTCGTGTTGCCATTACTGTAGAGGTGAGCAAACCCGCTACCGCCTAGCTCACGACCGTGTACAGATCATTGTAGGCTATGTGCCCGTCCTCCCAATTCAGCCCGTTTTCATCGTAGCCGTGTGACGTCATGCTAACGGGGCTCCTGAAACGGAACGAGTCCTGCAAGTTTTTGGCGGCCACAGAGAGTTCCTTGACCACTATCTCATTCTGGCGCCCTTTCAAAAATTCGAA